>TARA_R100000664_G_scaffold34130_1_pt1 | contig 32442 bp, 23 predicted proteins | sample TARA_R100000664 | Tara Oceans TARA_R100000664 (sample SAMEA2622705) | marine metagenome | biome: marine biome (ENVO:00000447); feature: deep chlorophyll maximum layer (ENVO:xxxxxxxx); material: "saline water (ENVO:00002010), including plankton (ENVO:xxxxxxxx)" | depth 115 m | reverse complement strand
TCCATAGTTCATCATGAGTGGTCTTAAATTTCTCATATCTACTACGACATAATCTTCTCGTTCTTTATCTTCTAATAATTTAACATATTCTTGAAGGTAATCTTTTGCCATATCTTGTAATGTTGAGCTTTTACGTTTAACCGATTTTGTTTTCTTTGGTTTGAATTCACCCCCAAATGGAGAACTGTAAGCTCCGGAAGACGATGCACTAGTCACCTCCTCCATATCTTTTTCGTCTTCTCTCATATCAGCTGCTTCCATTGATTTTGAAAATTGGTGGTAGTCTTTACCTTTAAGCCCTACCGAATCTTCTTGAGAAACATCACTAAGAGTACTCTTGAGTTGACTTTTATACTTACTAGCTTGATTTGGTCCTGTATCCATTATTTAACTCTTTTTACTTGGTTTTCCCAGAAACTTCTTCTTAACCAGAAGGTCCTGTATAATTCTACGATAGCTTTTGTTGCAACGTCTGCCATCATTTCTCTATTTAGTCTTGTTAAATTACCACCTTTCTTTTTAAACTCTTTTTCAATAATATCAACCACTTGTTTTTCTGCTTTAGTTTGATTAAGAAAAGATTTCATTTCTTTTCTTATTAAAACTTCTATTTGTTTTTTATCTGTTGCGGTTAAAGCCATCTTATAGGTGTTTTAATATAAATATACGATGGAGGAAGAATCTACTGGATTTTATCCAATACCACTGCAGCGGTTGTAATAGTGGCTGCACCTAAGAAAAAATGTACAATAGGTTTATTGTACCATTTAGGTTTTAACTCTTTAGTCAAGTCAATATATAAATCTATCCTTTCATTTAAAAGGTCAGTTTTTACTCTCATAAAATTTAATTCTAGACTATCCTGGGTGTGTAGTCTTTGGTAGTTGAGGAGTTGTGTATTTAATAAATTAATTTCTAATTTTTGTAAACTATCTTTTTGTTCATAAACCTGAAAAAGAGAATCAATTTCTATCATTTCTTTATCGGTTAAGGTATGTGTTTGTGATAAAGACCAAAAAGGCATTAACAACATTAATATTAATAATAATTTTTTCATTACTTTTTCTTTAATCTTTTTCTTACGGAAAGGGTTGCTTGTTTTCCAGTTTTCTTTTTAACTACTGGTTTTTTCTTTCTAACTGTTTTAATTTGTTGACTGGTAGATTGTATTTTTTTCTTAGTTTCTTTTTTTTCTTTTTGTACCTGTTCAATCTTTTTATCTACTTCTTTAGTTTTTCTTTCATTAGATTTTATATTTTTCTTTATTTTTTTTACTTTTCTACTTGTATTTTTATTCATAAACCATACAAGTCCTATAAAGAACCCAACAAATCCTACTATATATTTCCAAAATTTTTTAATAAATCCCATAGTTTTACTTTTTACTCTATACCTTCTTCTTCTTCAGATTCTTCGGTTTTTTTACGTTGACTCAAAATTGTTGCCCATTTTTTACTGAAAATACCATAATACCTTTTTAGTTTTTCTAATAAGTCAGTTAATTCATCATCTATTTGTACCATATTTGCACCCCCAATATACACACCATTGACTTCTCCAATAGTGTAGAAAAAAGACAAGTCAAATTTTACTAACTTTCCTGACCATTCAACATTAGTTTTATAGATATTTAAAGGTCCATAATCAACCATATCTGAAACTTGTTCAACAAACTCATCCATTGTTTCTTGGAAGGCTCCTTTGTCCTCATCCGTTAATTCTAAATCCATTTCATCAACACCATGAGTAATTATTAAACCTCCACTTACATTATATTCTTTAGTTTTTTCCTCGACTTCAGCATCTTCAACTTCTACATCTGTTTGAGCTGTTTCATACTCTTGTTCTAAAATTAAATTACGAGGATTTCTAGTAATCTCTAATAGACTACGTATTTCATCATAAGAGTTATCTATATACCCTTGGTCGATTTGTCTTTTGTTAAGTTTGTTCTTTTTCATCTTGATTTAAATGTTCTTTTAATTTGTCGAATTCAAAAGCTGGACTTAAATCTGTCCAGTAATCGGTATAGTTACTTCTAGAACATACACCGTTAAATTTTTTAATTCCATCTACTTTTACATTATGTCCTACCAAAACTTTTTCTATACCTAACTCCTCACATAAATGAGTCACCAAGTCAGCTAATGATTCTATTTGTTTATCTGTGTAAGTTGCCCAGAAATTTTTATCTCTCCATTTTTTCTGATACACCTTACCCCTATAAATATCCCCTATCCAGTTAGTGTACTCATTGTTTAATGGATTTAATTTTAACCAACCTAGATTTTCTAACATAACTATAATACTGTGATTATCTATAGTTTCATCACCAAAAAAATCGGAGTGATGTAGGTCTTGGAAATTTTTTATTACCTTTCCTCTTCTACTTATAACGTAATTTGGGATTCTTTTATATTGTCCATCCATTCTGTTTTTAAGTCCTGCCATATAATTTGAAATGGGACGACTGGTATGGCATAATATAATTTGTGTTTTCTGCTGCTCTTCCGCATAATGAAACAACTTATACTTTTCCTTTTCCTTTTCTTCTGCTTTTATCATACCTTAAAACTCGGTCTTTTTTTTCTGGTTTATCCTCTTCCACTATAAGTGTTTGAGTTGTATCTGTTAATCTATCAAGTTCCGTAGAAGGTTCATCCATTTCTTCATCAGCCTGTGGATTTTCTTTCTCCCGTAATTCATCCACCAACTCACTTTCTTTTTTTAAATTATATTTTTTAGGAGGTGGATTAACATAGTCTACTTTATTAAGATAATTCTCTATGTCACTTAAGTCAATATCTTTTGGTGACTCTAACTCCTCCTCTTTTTTAACAATTTCTTTTTTAGGGGTTTTTTCCAAATCATAGTATTTCTCAACAAACTCTGGATAAGTTAAATTAAGACTTTCTAAATTTAATAAAGAGTTAGGGTTTACTCCCATCTTTTTTACTTTATTATCCCAATTTTCTTCACTGTATTCTTCATCTTTTTTTCTAAGATTATCTACTGAAGGGAGTGGTGGTTGGGGTGTGTAATGGGGTGAGGGTACTTTATCTTTTTGTTTAGGTTTTATTTGTGCAAAAGCAAAATTAGCTGCCACCACTAATGCAATTGCTAGAGGGTCGAATACAAATATAATTAAAAGTAAAAACCAGTTAACAACTACACCCATATCCTGACCTGTTGTTTCAGATAGATATTTTAATGGTCCCAATTCTCTTTGTTCCTCATTACCTATTTCTTTGTCTAGTAAAGCTATATCTGTAGCTGCGATTGAGTCTAATATTGCTTCTAGTTTTAAATTTACCTTATCTCTATCTTCAATGGTAGTTTTTAATTCTGCCTGTAATGCTCGTCTTGTAGAACTAGATGTAGTTGTAATTACCTGTTCTGCTTCTTTATCATAATAAGATACCGAACCTGGATTTGAAAGTGATACTCTTAAATCTGATATTGTGTTATTTAACTGAGTTTTTTCAATATTTAAGTCGTCTTTTTGTTCTTCAAATCTAATTTGTTTTTGATTGAGTATGGCTAGAGACTTGTCTAATAATTCTGATTTGGTGGCAGTTTCTTGGTATGCTCCTGATAAAAATCCATATATACCCCCACTAGTAATAACCATTAAAATAAAACAGGCTACCATTAAATAACCTTTTAACCATTTATTAATTGTCCCCCAGTATTGGTATAGTAGAGACGCTACCACAAGTTTAGCAAATTCTAATGAACCTGCCATTATTATTACTTGGGTACTGGCTCCTGCAAATAATTTACTTAATCCAAATACCGAATAAAACGCTGCAGACCCGGATACCGACAATGCGGATAGGGCTATTAGAAAAGGAAAAAGTCTTTTTTTCATAGATGTTTTTATTTATAAATATCTACATCTAAACTAGATAGTCAAGAAGGTCTCTACTTTCATTTCTTAATTTTCTTAAAGCTTTCTCTTTAATTTGTCTTACTCTTTCTTTTGTTAAACTAAAATCTTCCCCTATTTCTGCTAATGTTTTTGGTGTATTAAATAACCCAAAGTAATCTTCTATAATGACTTTTTCTCTATCATCTAATACTGACATAATTTTTCTCAACTCTAAATTTAATTGATTTTTCCCATCTAAAATTTCCATCGGGTCGGGAGAATCTTCATTTTTTATTAGTTCGATTAAAGTATCTCCCTCCTCATTAATAGGTTTGTCTAGATTTACCATAGAAGGAAGTGTAGATAATTTTTTATTTAATTCTATACCTTTTTCTTTGTGTTGTTTTTTAGCTTTTTGAAGTTCTTGTACGACATTAGCAGGTAATCTAATAGTACGTGAATGTTCATTTAAAGATTGCAGGATAGCTTGTTTAATCCACCAGACAGCATAAGATATAAATCGATATCCTTTAGACCAATCAAAATGAGAAATAGCTTTGAGGAGACCTTGGTTTCCTTCTGCGATTAAATCCGCTAATTGGATTCCCTGGTTTTGATAATCTTTTGCTATACTGATAACAAATCTTAGATTTCCCTCTACTAACTCACGTTCAATAGATTCTATTTGTTGTTCATTAGCTTTTCCACTTTTTATAATAGCGGCCAACTCTTTTTCTCTATCAGGTGTAAGAACTTTTAATTTTCTAACATCTCTAAGATAGTGTTGGATTTCTTCTTGATTTATATATGGTCCTTTTTTCATAAGTTTTTTATTTTAAATTAATACAAATACTATACCGTCACATTTTACCTGACATAATGTCAGACTACAAAGATAATAAAAAAATTTTAATTACGGATTACTTTGGGAGATTTTTTAAAAAGTATTTTTCTGCTTCTGATAGGGACTCCATTCCATGTGCACTAATTTTATCTAAAACATCGTCTAGATTGAAATTAGGGGGTTTATTAATTTCTTCTTTAAATTTTTCTTTTAGTTCATTTGCAAACCCTTCTATCATTTCTTTTATACGTGGAACTTCCGTAGTAGGTTTCTTTCTGGTACGCTTTTTAATGTCACTTAAGTTGAATAAGTGGTCATTTAGGTCATCATCTAACCTTGTTCCCATACGTTTTGGTTTAATGATTAAAAAATAAGATTCGTACATATCAGATAACGAAGTATCTAAGAATTCATTTATATCATCCAAATCCTCTCTACTTTCAAAATGACATATAACTAGATTATCATGATGAATGTATCTTAAATGTTTACCATCCATTACAACTGCTATAGTTTCTGTCATGTCTTTTAAGACATCTTCTATACTACTGAAATTGCCCATTAAAAATAATAAGTATTTTTTTATTCTAGGTTTAGCCATAATCTATATTTTATTAACAAATATAAGTATATTTATGGTAATAGACAAATATTTATAATCAAATATGGAAAATAAAAACTTAAAAACCTTAATAGAAAGATTAGTCTCTGAATCACCAGTACTTAAAGAGCAATTGTCGGATGACCCTAACTCTTTTACTACAGAAATAACTGATGTGAATTTTTCAGGACTAGATATGTATTTTCCAGAATACAAAGGACGTGATATGGATATCTCATACCTTAATTGTTCGGTTAATTGGAGGTATGAGATAGATTTAAGAAGTTGGGGAATTAAAGATATAACTTTTTATACTAGCAGTGTATCAATTAATGCTTTTGTAGAAATATATGATGAAGATTATACCAAAGTCGAGGTCGAAAAAGAAATAGAACTTTTTGTGGATAATATGGGGGGATTCAGTAGTGATAAACCTGATACTTGGCATTATGTTGACCTTGTGGACGATGAAATGAGATACGGACAAAGTATATTTCCTGTAGAGTTAGACATCGACGTGGAGGATATGACTGTAAATGTTATTTGGAATTAATCAATTAATTTAGATATATTTTTTTCTTTTTTAACCGTGATGGTTTGGTCACACCATTCTTTAATTAGTGGATTATGGGATATAACAAATATTCTTTCAAAATAATCTTTTATCTTTACAAAAAACTTACCCATTAAATCTAAATTCTCATCACTTACCTTACCGAAAGCTTCGTCAAAACAAACTACATTAGGTTGGGGTAATGCACAAACTTTAGCAAGAACTGCTCTAAGTGCTAATGATGCTACAGTTTTTTCATATCCACTACCAGAAGACATAAGTTTTTCAACGGAAGTTAAGTTATCTATCATCCAAAATTCTAATTCATTTCTATCATTAATTTTTAAATGTAAAGTAAACTCACAACTATCTACCAATAACCTATTTAATTCATTATTTAAATAAGGTATTGTATTTCTTAAAACTAACTTAGATATACCATTTTTACCAAAAGCTATAAGATAAGCCTTAAATATTTTATCTACTTCCTCTTCTTTTTTTATTTCTTTTATTCTTGTGTTATTTTCCTCTACCTTTCTATTATTAGTTACTATTTGGATTTTATTAGATTGTATAGTGTAAGATGAATTATTCTTTTTAGCATTTTCCGTTTCCAGTGTAGTTTTTAACCTTAGTAATTTTGTTTCTATTATTTTATTTTCTTCTAATTTTTTCTTGTTCTCTTCCCACTCATTTAATCTTTGTTTTCTAACTCTAATATCTAATTCTAATTGTTCTACCTCTAACTTATTTTTTGCTGCTCTAAGTTTATTTCTTTCAAAATCCTCCCATTTAGTTTTTATTAATTGGTGTTCGTCTAATTCTACAATGTTTGTATCTATGCCTTCTTTTAATATTTTTAAATTTTCTTTATGACTTATTAACTCTGACTTTTTGTCTTCAATTTCTTTAGTGTGGTCTATATCGTCTAATCTTCTTTTACAGGTTGGACATACTTCACTTTCCTCTAAAGTTTTAATTAATTTTTCTAATGTTTGAGTTGTATTGGTTTGTACTTGATAATTTACTTTATTATTTTGTAGAAGGGTCTCTAATTTTTTATGTTCTTTTTCATTAAAAATTTCTAGGGGTTTTAAGTTTTTTATTTCTTTACCCTTTGTTACCGTTTCCTCATATTTTTTTTCTAGACTTTCAATTTCCTGTGTAAGCGTAGTTGGGTTGAGTACTGTTAATTCTGGATTTATATTATGTCTTTTAGTTAATAAAGTTTCTTTTTCTAAGTCTAATTCTTCAATATTTTTGTTAAATTCTTTAAGTGATTTCTCTTCTTTTTCTATTTCTTCTACCAACTCCTTAACACTTACCTCAATTTCTTCATTTTCTCCCTCTAAAGTTACCACATCATAAACATTAGATATTAATCTTTTAGACCACGCAGAATAAATTTCTTTACAAGTCTCTTCTTTTTTTCTTAAATGTTCTAGACCTATAAATCGTGTTAATATCTGTCCTCTTTGTGTGGGTTTGGCCTCTATTAGGTCTTCTAGATTATTTGCTGTAGCTAAAATAGTTAAAAGAAAATCATCCATTGTACCTATAGAATTTTTTATAAACTCTTCCGTTTCTCTTCTTTGTTCACCCTGTAAATTTTGTAAACTACCGTCCGCTAATCTTTTACTAAAATTTAATTCTGTTCTTACGGACCAATCACCTTTTTTAGTTAACCTTCTTATTACACCTCTTTCTATTATATAATCTTCTCCGTCGATTTCCACTTCACCCATCACTAAAACTCTATTCATGTCGGTAAATTTATTAAAGATATCTATCGCTTTACTAGATTTAGTAGTAGTGTTAAAAAATAAAAATAATAATAAATCTACCGTTAAAGTTGTTTTACCACCAAAGTTAGATGGTTGAGAGTCTATACCGGTGAGTCCATTATATTTGTTAAAATCTATTTTATTATTTTCTCCAAAGGATAAGAAATTATTAAATTCTATCCACTTTATATACCATTTTTTATTCCTTCCCAGTTCATTAGATTCTATTTTTTCTTCTATTTTATTGTCTAATCTAATAATCTTATCCCAATCAACTTTTACACCTTGTTCTTCTAAAAATTCTTTTATAAGTGTTCTCTGGTATGCTGCATCAACTATGTTGTCTGTAGTAATGTTATTATTTTCTTTACTATCAAACCCTTGTATTTTAGTGACAAGATTTACTCTTTCAGAATTATATTTTTTTCTAAAATAGTTTTTTACTCTTTTTATTTTTTCTTGAGTAAAGTTTTCTGGAGTATCTTCCCAGGTTATTTTTATATAAGGGTTTTTATATTTCATCTATTCTTTTTGCTTTATCATCAACTACTAAATCAAATCCAGGTTTTATATCACCTATTTGCAATTCATTATATTTACATCCCCACTTTTTAAGTGAGTCTAGTGTAACTTTTCTAATATATTCCATCCTATGTGGGTTATTGGGTTGAGAGGACCCTCTAGCGGTCCAATAAATTATATCCCACCCTTCATTATAAAGTTTATTAATTTTTTTTATATTTTTATAGGAAGGCACAGCTTTTTCATAAATTCTTTTTCCTTCAGGATAAAAACAAATAGTTTCATCAATATCAATCAAAGCTTTTCTTTTTTGACCTTGTGTCGCAAATCTTTCATGTTCTTCTGGTTTTTTCTTTTTGTTTTTCATCTTTTTGTAAAGATTCTTTAAAAAAGATTTTCTATGGTGAACTGTCGCTCCATTACTTAAAATAGCTCTAGTGTGGTCTGCTGTACCGTATCCTTTATTCTCTGCCCATTTATATATAGGAAACTTTTTAGACAATTTAAACATGTAATCATCCCTATATGTTTTTGCGAGAATAGAAGCTGCTGCGATAGAGTATATTCTAGAATCTCCTTTAACCAAACACTTATGGGGTACGTCTTTGTATTTTTTAAAAACATTACCATCCATTAATATAAGATTAAAGTCTGTTTTTATCTTTTTTAAACACCTATGTACCGCCAACATGGTAGCTTTTTGTACATTTATTCTGTCAATCACTTTTGGACTAACTGAACTGACTGACCATGCGATTGCATTTTTTTTAATTATGTCTCTAGCTATTTTACGTTGTGCAGGAGATAATTTTTTACTATCTCTTATTAGTTTATGTGAAAAACCAGGTTTAAGAATTACTGCAGCTGCAAAAAGTGGACCCGCCCATGGTCCTCTACCAGCTTCATCACATCCTACTTCAACCTTATCTTTATAAAAGAAGGTCTTCATCCTTTTTTTTAGGTTTATTTTCTTCATACCATTCAACTATTGCGTTTATAGCCCATACACCACCACTAGCAAACATCCCATCAAAGAAAATATTAGTATAAGGAATACTAATTAAATCTACAGTTGGTGAAAAAAATGCTAAGGAAAAAAAGAATCCTACCCATGTGGAGGTACACATCATGCAACTTAGTAAGTCACCAAAAAATTTAGACTTACGTGTTATCCACGTACGTAAGTTATCAAATATACTACCGTATACGAGAATTTGAGACATTCCGTATGCTGCAAAAATCCAAATTATAATTTCCATTTTTATTCGTTATATGCGTTATATTCATCATCTAATCTAGATGATTTTAGATGAGTTGCCTTAGGACTACTAAATCTTCTAAAGTGTTCTAACACATCCTCATATTCTTTTATTTTATTTTTTAATTCTATTATTTGTTTTTTAAGTGAAGAATTATCTTCATTGTGAGTTTCTAAATTAGTAACCGTAGATTCTAGAATAGTGACCTTTTGATTTAATCTTTCATTCTCAACCTTAAGTTCATTTGCTTGATTAGAGTACTCTTCTATTTTAGTATTGTCCGTTATAGTTTTTTCTACCTCTATTATTTTTTCCACGGGAACTTCCACAATTTTTTCAACTAATTTTTCTACAGGAACTTCTACAATTTTTTCTACTTCTTTTTCTACAATTTTTTCCACTTCTTTTTCTATAATTTCAGTACCAGGACCTACAGGGGTTCTACCAAATTTTTCAATTGCAAATCCACCCCTTAAACACCCTAATAAAAATTCATCACACTCTTCTATTTCATTTAACTTACAAAATTGTTCCACTTCATCTTTTAAGTCTTTAGGTAACTCTAAACCAAAAAATTCTCTTTTTTGAGTATTATAAGATAAGTCTTTAGGTATCTTAGAGGTTGGTGATTGTTTCTTTTTCATTTTCTATATCTGTTATATCATTTATTTTAAAGTTAATATAAGGTGAAGAATTTTCAATATTGTTGAAAGTGTATTTATCTTTTTTTACGTCATAAACACCAAATCCGTGATTACTTATGTTCTCACCAAAATTTTGTTGTATTAAAGAACCCACCATATATGCTTTTTTTCCATTAGGTATATCTATTATTTGTCTTTTATGGATATCTCCTGCGAGAACTAAATCACACCCACTAAATTCTCCTACATCATATCCATCTTCAAACGCAAAGCCCATATCAGTTACACACCCATTTATATCTCCATGGAATAACCCTATATAAGTAGAGTCACCATTATTTTTAAATTCTGGTCTTTTATTATGTTCTGTTAAAGAGTACACGCACCATGTAATATTTTCATCTATAAGTGTGCCCCTATCTTTTAGATAAACAATATTTTCATTTTTCATAGCACTCACTATAGGACTTATAGCATCCATCCTATCTAAATTATTTTCTAGAAAATCATGGTTACCTATTAAAATTAAAGTTTTGGTTATATTACCGCACTCATTTAGTACCCACCTTACCATCTCTATTAACTCTGGGGTCATTTGATTTTTGGAATGCACTAAATCACCAGTAAAAACTATTCTATCTGGTTTAATTTCTTTCCACTTAGTAAAACAAGTTTCTAAAATTTCTTTGTACTGTGAATGATTTTTGTAAAGTTTTAAATGTAAGTCAGAAAAATGTACTATTTTATTTATCATCTTTTTTAAATTCGGTTATCATTGATTTAATTTCATCGGTATAATTTCTACATTTTATTGGTTCATATTTTTCATTTTTTTCGTTAAACCACACAATAAAAGAATCACCTAACTTTAGATTTGTATTTTTTTCAATTATGTACTTATAAAGTGATAATTGTAAAGAATAAGTATTAAACTCACAAACATCTAAATGAGATATAGGGTCTTTAAATCTTTGCCATCTATTATTTCTTTTTATTTGTTTATTGGTTTTCCAGTCCCAAATTTGTAAATCTTTAGATTTATTATTCCAAAATAATTGGTCCACCATACCACAAATTCCTAAATCTTCGTCTCCAACAATAACTTCTGATTTAATTGGGATTAGTTTTCCGTATGATTCTTGATAAAAGGTATGGAACAAATCTTTTAGTTTGTCGAAGTCTTTTCTAACGTCGTTATTGCCCAGCATTTTTATAACTTTATCTGTGGGGTAGGGAAATATTTTATTGTTTAAGTAGTTCTCCGCATATTCATGAAATAAAGTTCCTTTTTCACATGAATAGTCAGCCTTATATTTCCACTCTGCTAATATTTCTTCTTTAGTTATGTTTCTTTCATCTGCTTTTTTTTGTGACCAATATTCACTATCAAATTCTTGTTTAAATTTCCCTATTAATCTTGTAGCAGAAACCATTTTTTTTCCATCAATATAATATTCATGAGGTTCATCATAATACTTAATATTATTAAAAACACTTAATTCTACACTTATATCCATTCTAATTTTTTTCTAATGATAATATATTATCTTTATTTATGTTACCACCTAAATCTGCAACATCTTTATTTTTAGGCATTTTAACTATTTTAACTCTTCCTCTTAATTTTCCCCCATTTAACTTGTCATATAATTTAACACCATCATCCCAAGCATCACCATCTAAACAAATAATAATATCTTTTTTTGCCTCATCATACAAAGTTTCCCAAAGTTTATTAGAAATAACTTTACCTAAAATAGGTATGGCATTTTTTAAGAAAAACATATCAAAAACCCCTTCAACTAAGTAAATGTCATCCTCCCAATTAATATTAGGTTCGTTAAATATTATAGTATCTTTTTGTACTTGTGGATTTTTATATTTTAGTTTGGTGTTAACAAAACTTCTTGCAACAAAATAATTTATTTTTCCTTCTTTATTAAATGATGGAACAACAATTCTAAATTTATGTTCTCCACTTGCACTATAACCAATTTTATATTTTTCTACCATTTCCTCAGTTATATTCCTTCTTTTAAGATAATTAAAGGCCTGTTTAACTATCAAATCATTACGATTCGCATCTTTTAAATAAGTAAAGTCGTGAGGAAGTACTAGTTTTTGATTTATTCTTCTTTTGAATTGTGGTGGTTCTTCGGGATAAGAGAGTTCAAATAGTTGTTTTTGATTTTGGTCCCCATATTTTCTTATAAGTTTCCATATGCCCCCTTTGGTGTTATTAGTTTCAGAACAAGCCCAACATTTAAAGACACCTTGGTGGTAATTTACTTCTAAATTGCCTTTACCGTCACCCTTATCTAATCCTTTGATGTCGTATGAACATACAGGGCAATCAAAAGAAATTTGTCCTTTATTAGGGTAATGGTTTTTATGGTCTCCAAATATGGATTCTAATATCTCTATGGTAAGGTCGAAATCGTTCACACATTAAATATAAAAGAAATTATTTGTATAGTAAACTACCCCCAAATACCTTCTTTACGCATAAACCCTTTAACACAAGTGTAAGCGTCTGCCATATCAAAACACTCTTTTTTAAGAGTTTCATTGCGTGTGTACAACCATTCTACTTTAGGTTCAAGTTCCGAAACGTTTTCCCAGATTATTTTTTTCTTATCACATCCTTTAGGATATCCTCCAAACAATACTTTTTTACCACTTTTATTTTCTTTAAATAAGTTTGGGAAAGCAAATTTTCTAGAATTGTAAGTGGAGATGAAATGTGGGGTTACACCTAACACATCATGAACTGTTTTTACAATCATCGAATTATAACGTAATAGAGTTCCTACGGTATAAATGTTATTAGAGGTTAATAAAGGTTCTTCTACAATTACTTTAAGTATGCCAAAATTTTTTATTTCTTCTAATTTTTTAGCGAAGGCATTAGCTTTTTCTATAAGTAATTCTATCTTATCTTCCGGCTCTGGTTTGACTCTGGGTGAAAAATGTGTAAGTTCCAATAATTCTTCACTTTGCCAATCGAATAATGCCCATCCAATTGTTTTTGTTGATACGTCGAGTCCTAATACTTTAGGTTTGTTAAAATCCATTAAAATCTAAACTTTAGATTGAAGTACGCTGGGTTATTGTAGTACTTTTCAATCGGTTTATCTGGTTTTGCTATGGCAACCATATTTCCTAATGAATCATACAACCCAACTTCAGTAATGTAAACAGGTTTACTCACACTTTGTAAATCATAATTTCCACCTGCGGTAACGGTAGGGTTTAAATCAGCTGCTGTAGGATTAGATGTTATATAGAATTCACCTGGGTCTGCTTGACATAGTACATCTAAAACCCATTGTTTTTCAAAACTATAAAAAGTTAAATCACTACCTGTTGACCAATAAACTTGTGTCGCTGCACTTATCGCTGTAGTTCCAAAAGTACCACCGGTCAAAGTAGTAGCCCCAGACCAAGCCATCATATCTCTTACTACATTGTGTGTAATTACAATAAATCCTTTATCTAAATAACACACACCAATAGGTCTATCCAACCCATTTCCTGTATCAGTTGCTGCTGCTACTTTTTTAGTATTATCAAATGAAAAATCAGTAGTACCATCAGGGTAACCCTTTGGTGGTGCGGAAGTCGTATAACCATCAGCCCAAGACCCTCCATTTACTGGAACATCTATTTGGTCAGAAAATAAAAATGAAACGTTAGTACTTGGAGTTTCTACGTTAGGTGTAAGTCCTTGGCTTAATGCGGATGTATGACCAAAAACTTCTGCCTCTGGACTAGGGTCACTAGAAGCGTTATAACTTTGATAATAAGAACTATAACAAGTTAATGTAGTTACTGCACTTACAATAGGTAAATCCAATTTAATACTTCTTCCATCAATTAATTCTCCATACGTGTTTTTTGGTATCTCTATTACTACTACTTCGTTTGCTTCGTCAATATTTTGTAAAGCATTATTAGCCCAGTCTATGTCCCACCCAGTAACTTGGAAATTAGCTGCTGGTAGAGAAAAAGAAGAATAAAGATTAGAGAAAGCTCTCCCATTGTTAGGGTCTCTTTGAGCTACTGTTGCTTTTAAACTTGCTCCATTTATTTGATTATAACCGTTAAAATTTGGATTCAAAGTACCGAAAGGTACCAGTTCCGCATATACGTTTTTTGATGTTACTGATTTAAATTCCATTTTATTTTATTTAATATATTTTTTATTAATATCCTCCACCTGAACTTCCGCCTGTTCTTATAGTAGTATTTCTAGCATTGTTTACATTAGATACTGTACCACCATTAGGTGTGTTAAGTACTGTTCTTGCTCCACCCGCACTAGTTAAGGATGCCCCATCTGGACTTACTTTTAAGTACGCTACTCCTGGAAAAAAGAACCTTCTATTTACTCTTGCATCTGTTATTTGACCGTCTTTCTCTCGTTGATAGTTGATTGCGTCAGGACTATAACATAACATTATCTTACCACCACTAGATGTGTCGTAAGTTGGGTTGGTAACCGAAATAAACTTGGAAAAACCAACATTAGTTTTTAATTCACCAGGTGTGTTATCATCTATCGCTGGTGCTTTTGCAGTATTACTAGAGGAGTAATCGTTAAATACTATTCCTTTTTGATACTTTATTTTACCGTTTGGTACTGTGCTGAAAAAATTATCAGGGAAATTTGCCCTCATATTTGTTAAAGCTTGTGCTGCTGTATTCGCCATAATCTATTAATTTAATGTGGTTTTTCTAAATATTGTAGCTCCACTTGGTGTCGTGTCATCTACAGGGTTTATGGTGTATGCTCCACCCATCATTGTGTAGTCCCCACCAAAGAATCTAGGGGTTGTTCTATCGTCTGCATACATTCTATATCTTGCACCGGTCGTCGGCGTTGCTAAATCATATTTTACATTTTCGAGTAACGCTGGGACACTAAATATAAAGTTAACATCTAAAGTGGCAGATTTACATGTTGGGTCATTTGTGTTGTCCACTAAAAATGACATAGGAACTGTATAAATAGAATCTGTTAAAGAGCTTCCACTTTTTACTATAAATTTACCAACTGTATTATCTTGTTTTAATGCATCAAAGAAATCTACTGTTTCACTTATTAATCTTGTAACCATTGTAAAAGGTTCATAATTAGTATTGGGTTGTACTTTTTCCATTCCTCTATCGTAACCTCTAGTATTAGTAGTTATTTGATATTCTGCTGTTCCTGCTGCAAAAGATAAAAATGTTTCTAAAGCAAAACTAGATTCGGTAAGAGTAGAACCTACTCTATTAGAGTTAGGGTTAGCACGGAAATTATCTGTTTTAGATAATGTACTTAACTGGTTAGTTTGTAAAATATAATAAGCGTTAGTATTAAGATTATTATCTAAATTAATTTTTGCTGCTGGTATAATACTGTTTAATGCAGACTTTTCTAATTCTTTATTGAATGATGGATTTTCTACAACGTATTGTGAGTACATTCCCCCAAAGTTAGTTTCAAAACCGTAACTAGGATAAAAATTAGAATTAGGGTCAATAACTTTTGCTACATTATACCCATACTCATATCTTCCAAAACCAAAACCAAAGTTTCCACCACCCATATACGCTCTACCATCAGTAGCGGTATAAGTGTTATTAATGAAAGTAAAAGGAGAAGCTACTTGTTTTTTCTTTCTTACACCTCTTTCAGCACCTGTTTTAGATACTACAGGTTGGTTACTGGAATCTATCCAGGCTGCTCCCGATAGTTTTTCAAACATGTTTCTATCTTTTTCAGCAACAAATCTTAAAGTTACATTAGTAGGAACATATCTTCCACCTTGTCTCATCATTACTTGGTCAAATATATTGGTTATAAGACTTCTACCTTGTTTTTCTAAGTCTGCGTATAAACCTGGCATATTAAGAGAATAAGCCTGGTTAGATGAATTTTTAATTGTTGTAAAATAATTAGTTTGGGTGTTGGCAGAGAAGTTACCAAATTGGTGGTGTCCGGCTTGAGATTGAGCCATTCCCACTATTAATCCTAAATAATCATGGACATATACATTAACACCTGCACGAGTACTCCAATCGTAATCACCTGTTTTATTTTTAAATCCTAAAACAGTAGTTTTATCATTTGTAAGCGTGTTAAGAGAACTGTTATCTTCTATATAGATTATCTTATCTTTTTGTTCATATCCGTCATTAACTTCAAATATACAGTTTAAATGTGAACCAGTTACATCTGGTACATAACCTGAAGGTAATTTGACAGAGTTTCTATAATCTGTGTCAGGGTCTCCTAAAGCAAAGCTAATTATTTGGTCTGCTAAACTCCCCTCTAATAGAAATCTTCTCCCATATGCTGTCATATGTAAATCTAACGCGGTTGTTGTAGCACTACTTATATATCCCATTTTAATTTATTTTTATATTATATAATTATTTTAAATTTCAATTCCTGAATGTAAACCATAATTATTTATTATGTTAATTCTTTTAATATCCACCCGTAGGTGTTATCTCCAGTAATTCTTATTCTTTTATTTACCATCATTACTTGATTATTAGCGTGTAAACCAAGAGTGATACAATATTCTTCTTTATTATGTGACCAGTTAGCGTTTCCGTTATTTGCCCTATATGAATTTAAAAATACAAACGGATAACCACCTCTTGCAGAATACCTTTGATTAAGAGATGCCCATTCTAATTGAGAACACGGTCTAGTCATAGGGTTACCATTAACATCATAAGATTGTACTCCACTATCTATTTTCCAGTAGAACACCCCTTCATTTTCATTTACTAGACTTCCATTTATTGTAGAAGTACTTGCAAATTCTACATCATAATCAATCTTTTGGTCACCGTTTTCATCTGTATACATAAACTGGTGAAGTGTTGCTGTAAACCCAACTGATTGTTGTGTATTCATATTTTCCCTTAAGGATTGGTTACTCACTTCCGCACTTTCTCTTTGTGAAGATAGTAAAGGTGAAGCAATAGATGTTCTTCTACGTGCACCTGGTTCTGTAGAACCTCCTCTATCACTTCCTGGTCCAGTCGCAGGACGTGGTCCACAGATTGATTCCCCTGGTCCTCCTGGGTCTCCCACACAACATGCTGGGCTAATTGTTCCATCAGGACACGGACACCCATTAGGTCCGATACAACAAATAGGGTCAAATGTACCATCTGGACAAGGACATCCCTCATCATCAATTACAACTACAGGACCTTTATTATTTCTAAATACCGCTGGTAAACATTGACATTCTGTACACCCAGTAGTCATAGTGGTAATCTTAAATGAACCACCTTTTATAAACTCTGTTAAATCGTTATCAAATGTTCCACCAGAAAATATAAATCCAGCATTACAACATAAACTACAATTAGCACAACCCACAGCGGAACCATCGGTAGACTCACAACCAACGGCAAGATTAACACCCCAATTATAATTAGTTAATCCTGCCCCACCAAATGCAACTGGTTGTGGAGAACTAGTAACATAATTAGGTGCTGAAAAACTAACTGGATATAATTGTTGAGCACTTGGTCCAAAACCAGCCCACGCAGGTGCACTTACTGGTGAATACGGAGTTGGTGGTCTATCATAAATAATAGGTTGTAATGCACTATATGGGTTAGATTTAGTAATTGCTGAGAATGTACCTCCATTAGTTGAAACTGTTGGGTTTTCGATTAAGTCTCCCGGTGCAACAGTTGTTCCCATAACTGCACCGTAAGCGTGTAAGGCAAAGTCTGCTCTTGCATTAGAAATATTTTTTACTACGGGATATAAGAATCCAACAAAACTATTATAAAAAGAACGAGTTCTCATAAATAAATCAAACGAATACCTGTAATCAGCAGTTGGTTGTTGTGCTCCTCCTGCTGCCCAATCATTTTGATGTACACCCGCAACTATTTCACACTGAGTTGGAAAATTATCTAAGGCACTTCCATCACATCCATATGGTCCATGATAATCTACAGTTCCAGCACCACTACATCCCGGACCGTCTAATGGGTCTGGACAAGTATCTGGGTTAGTAACAAATACACCTCTTTGGTGGTATCCTCTTCGTTTTTGTCTAGTAAGACTCATTCCACCCGGATTAAATTGGTCAAAGTCAGTTAATGTGTAATTACCAAAACCACCATTACCATCATAAACATTTTTATCCTCTAATGGGAATATTCCACCCCAACTATTTTCGGCACATGTCAATGGACTAGTTTCATCAAATATACTAACAATCATTACATTTTTATCACCACCTTTATATTTTCTACAAGGTCCTAATAAATTCCATGCTCTAAGAGTAGTTTCTCCAGTAAATGAGGTTATCACCCCATCCGCTTCATTAAAAAATTCTATATTTCTTAAATTTTGTACAGTATATGTGTGTCCCGTTTCATATGGTACAAAATTATCAAATGGACTACATTCCATACAACCAAATTGACTTCCTGTATTTTCTAAAGAATCTTCATCTAAACCAAATGCTCCTCCTTCTAACCTTGTTCCACCAGTCACTGTAATCCCTGTAGGTCCACCTGTACCTCCACTAAGTTGATAGTTGAATGGTCCTGAATTTTCTCTCGTATTACAACAATTTAACTTACAACCACTACCAACATCACTTTCCCAACTTATCGTTGCTGTATTACCCGGCATATTATAACTTCCTACTTCAGTTTTACCAGTTATATCAAAAAATGTTACCGAATTATCAACATATAAACTTAAGTTAGATAATAAATTTGTATGGTAATCCCACCATCCATATTTGTGAACATAAGGTGAACTAGTCCATGTACTCACACCCGTCCCCCATCCGGCTGTATCTATTCTCCACACAGTTGTAGTGCTATTAGCAGAAAATTTAATATCAAAGGTATATGTTTCTAAAATTTCTGTGTCACATGGGATTGGGACTTGAGTGGGAGATGGTAATTCTACACCTGTTACTATACCGAAACTATCAAAATAACAATTAGTAGAACTATTTTTGGTGCATCCCGTTGCGTAGAATTCTGCTCTTCTTCCCTGTCCCCAATTACCTGTATCACCAATTGCTCCTGGAGGAAGTTCTTGGAAACCTGACCAGTTTCCAGTTCCCTGAGAGTTATCTACATGCAGATAGAGTCCGGTAACACCTGCAGTTGCGGAAATCCCATTACTATCTTTTAACCCGCCAAAATTTCCTGCTATGGCAAGACCAGCAAGTTGGTTACCCTGTCCGTTATAATCTACAACGTCCAACTCTCCGTGCCAAGGATAATAAGAAGTATTAAGCCAACGTTCACCAAATACGGGAATATGGAATAATTTACCAGTATAGGACCCATGAGGATTTTCAGTTGTAATAGTAGATGCTGTTACACCACTAAACCAATGACTTAGTCCTACTTTTGCAGCTTGTGCATCTTGTAGATAAACCGATGTAGCATCGTAGAAGGCATAAATGTTAGTACAATTTGTTAAACCACTCGTTTCACCCGTTACTGGAAGACAATTAACAATTTTTCTTCCTCTAGTCCCTCTTACATCCGGCATATCATACCAACAATCTCCTGATAAAGGTGTACAGTTTGGACCATCACATGAACGACATGGGTTATTACTATCTAATTGTTCAAACCATTGTGGTCCGGCACTTTGATTGGAGTGATTTTCCATACTCCCATAAGGATTAGGATACCACCCACCAGGTCCTGGGGGTTGTGGGGAAATACCATCTACCCATACTGAACTAGTTCTTCTATAATCATAGTCGTCGTCCTCACAAGAAAACTGAACTATAAGGTCTGCAAGACCCAATCCATTTTCTTTAAGCATTAACTCTTTACCAGCATCCGTGAGGAAAAGTTCTAAAGTATTAAGTTTGTCTAAATTTAGGTATCCCATTTTTCATGATTAATAATCTATCTTAATTACGAACTGTTGTGCTCCTTGTCTTTTCTGTGGACTTTTTAATTTTGCAATCGCCATTAAATCTTTTGCCTGGTCATATAACCCTATCTCCGTAATCCTTACGGTGTCAGTATTAGACCATGTTGGGTTTGTAGAAGTTGTAAATTGATTACTACTTACCCCTATGTTATATCTCATTTCATAAATGGTAGCCATAATATCAGATTCCAAATTACCATAGAAAAAGTACTCATCGCCAAATTGAAGTACCGCTGGTTCTTGATTATTATTTAAAGGGACATTTATATAGTCATGGAGTGTATAAGTCGTTGCTCCCGTATAAACATCATTGTTTATATAAAAACTACAATTACTACTAATTAGACTTCCCGCATCTATAGGTGCACCCACTGTGTGATTACTTATTTGGTTGGTGATATCCGCTATCAACCAACTACCTGGACTTGGTGGAACTCCATATGTAGTTTTTTGCATAATGATTTTTAGTTTGTCTGCTTGTACTCCAGTACCCGAATACGTACAAGTATCGTCATCATAAGGTCTAATATAAGGGAATTCAGCTCCCCAACCTACAGTCACATCTCTTGCACCTGCAGATGTATCACCTATAATACTATTGTAATAGTTACAATGCATTCCTGCGGTAAATCCTGAACTACTATCTAACATATAAGTAAAGTGAAGTTCCTCTGCATTAGGTAAACTATTAAAGAAACCTACATCACTTACAGTTCCTGCACAGTTAGTTCCTGCAGGTATTAATTCTAATTTCGGCATTGGTAAGGTCCAATTTCTATTAGACTTATAAGATAACGAAGCTACTAATTCTTGGTCATCTATAGTTATAATTTGTAAATCAGGCCATACTTTACCTACTCTATTTGGTACGGAAGTTTTTCCACTAGTACTTGCTAAATTATCATCCCATAAATTATAATATCTGATACCCGGTTCGTTCATATCAGTATTAGGTGTAGAAGCTATGTACTGACAAGCTGTGATACTATCATCGAATCCTGGAGGACTTACATAAAATGTCTGTCCTATAGCACATTCGTCACCTCTACCAGTTCCGGTACCACTTCCTGAAGTACCACCTTTTTTCTTATGCCACATTAAAGTAGGCATGTGAATTTTAAAGTTTCTCATTTCACCAATTCCATTAAGAAGTGTAAAATTAGATTCTAATGCAAACTTTTCACCATAAAAATTAGAAATAGTTTGGTTTGTGTAGTGAAGAATTGCTATACATCTTTGTTCTGATGGGATAATAGTTCTTATCTGACCAAAAGAATCCCTCACATAAGTTCCTGACATTTGTGGTTCATAACCCATAATGTTGTTAGCACCGTAATAATCCGCTACACTTCCACTATCAGTTTGTCCATTATCACTATTGTAACCCAAATATTCTTTAGTACTACAATAACCTGAAGAACCATAACCATCTACATCTTCGTAAGTTGTGTTACTTACTCCCGCAACGGTACCACTGTTAATACTACTACCGTCCCACTGAGTCCAGTTAATGTTCATATTCCACACATCCACGTCTTTAACTGATACATCACAATTATTATCGAAAGATAATGAACCAGGAGACCAATATGGAATAGGAGTGTCTGCACCATAGAAGTTTAACATTCCACCTGCTGGATAAACAATAACTTTTGCACAACCAGTATTTGCACTAATTGCATCAGTAAACATAGAGTTAAGATGATACCAATTAAAGTTTGGTAAATCTCTATCTACTGTAATGTTAATCGCTGATGCTGTACTTCCGGAAGTAACCCCAGAAACAACATTATAGAAAAGATATGGTGCTGCATAATTTAATGGAACATCTAATGTACCAGAATTACATCCTGGATTTAAGAAATTACCCACAAAAGGATTTTGGTACTGTATCATTATTAAGTCACCCACTTGTGGATTATAATTAATAGTGTTACAATCTCCACTATATAATAACATTTGAGAACCTCCAGTCATACCGGTGATTGGGAAACACCAATTACTAGAGTGCATATAAGAACCGTTTGTAATCGCAGAAAAACCTACTGTACTATCACCACTAAAAAATCCTCTTGTTCTAGCTCTATTATAAACAGCATTTTCAGTATGGGCAGGAGTCAAAATTCCATAAGTGGAACCTGTATTAGTTTCTAGAATTGGGACAGGATATTTTACATTCATTTTATTAAGTTCACATGATGAATTTGACATGTTTTGTGCGTTCCATTTTGGTTCTGTTACAAAAATACCCGCTGTTTGATTTAATACGTCTGTATAGCAATCGTAACACATTTCACTATCCCCTAGTTGAAATAGTGAGAGTGTTAATTGTCCTTGGGACAATTTTTTTCTCCCAGCATCAGTTAATCTGACACTAAGAAGTCCTGAACTCCCGTTTTTTAATATATAGCCTGTTCCCATTTTAGTTTTATTTTATAAATATTATAAGTTCTCCTTTTTAATATGTTGAAGGAGAAATGTTATTATTGTTGTTTGTGTTATTATTTTCTTCATAAGCACCCGATTCATCGTAGAATACCGCTGCTGGCATTTCAAATGGGTATCTTGAAGTTTTATTCATTTTTGTTAAGGTTTTTCCGTTTAACAATTTATATTCTTTTAATGACTTAATTTCGTATTCATATTTACCAGGTTTTGGTACGTATGATTTTAAAGTTACTGATTGAATCCCAAATACCTCTTTACCTAAAGTTACACTATCTTGGTAGACTGTATTTCCAGATAAATCTATAACATCTAAAGTTAATCTATCTACTAAAGCGGTGGATGCTCGATATTCTACGGTTACTTGTGGTTGTTTTCTATTAGCAACACCTCTTAAAGAAATATCTGTAACATAAAATAAAGTTAAAATATCGTTTTCTTGGATTCCATCCGGTTCCGTTAAAGTTAAAAACTGTAATGTTCTACCCGAGACTCTTACAAAATCTGTCCCATCTAATAAGGAGGTACCATTTAATGTCATTCCTATAGCTCCCCTTGGATTTAAAGTAGTTTGATAAAAGTAATAGTATAAATTAGTATAAAAACTATTAGGGGAACCATCGTTAGCAGTACTTCCTGTTGGTATGATACTAGGTACTGTATAATTTTCAATATAGTAAGATTGTGAAGTAGAACCTGGTATATAGTATATATTCATTACGTCAAACTCTTCTAGAGTATCTGGAGGGAAGGTAACTACACTTGTACCATCAAAATAATAATCTCCATCACTCCATTCACTATCAGAAGCTTGGAACAGTGTTAAACCATTTAATGTGATTTGTATACTTCCCGCGGTTGGGTAGTCTAGTACTAAAGTATAAGTTTTACCAGATGTAAGTACTGGAGTATTAGTACTACCTGTAGTAGTTCCTGATATTACATCTACTTGTTGTGTATATAGTTTAATATTTCCAAAAGATTCTGAATAGGTAAAATTACTACTTGCAACATTTGCTTCAAATGGTGCAGTAGGGGCTACAAAATAAAAGTCTGTATTTTTATTATAAATTCCGTATTCATTTCTCGGACTTTCATTTAAATCTAAACTATCATACCATGTCTGATGGGTTATTGCTGTAAATGATTGGTATGTATCACATGAAGTAGTTTCAATATTTTCTAATTTATCACTGTAAATAAAACTTGGTTTGATTAGGTATTCATATTCGTCGTATTTTCCGTCATTACTTAAAACACTAGAATCTATACAATCACTTGCAGTTATTTTTTTACCTATTATTTTTCTTCCATCATAAGAATCACTTACTTGAGCGGGTTTATCAAAAATACGAGTAACTACTGCCTCTTTAGAAAATTCATTTTCAGTTCTATCGTATGGGTATATACTATATTTTGCGTACATATTACCATTAATCATGTCGGTAGTATGTGTAGTCCATTCAAAATTAAAGTTTACACAATTTGTTAAACCCGTTAAGATTGCTTCACTTAATACGGTGTAATCATCAGTTTTAACTTTTGTCCCATCTGGATTTTCAAAGATTTTTGTAGCACCAGTCATTTTAATATCTGGAAATTCGGTTGTTTGCATCTCTATTTTAATCGTAGGTTGTATCTTTGGTACTTCGGGTTTTCCTACCTCCGCGTTACCAAAAGATTTACTATAATCTACCCCCACAGTATCTGTCATTTCTAATCCCACAGTGTTAGGTGAATATAAATCAAATGTTTGAGATGTATTTGGTCCGACGTCTTCAAGTTCTGAAGTAACCGTTGTTTGAGTTCCCGTAAATGTAATATGATAAAAATTAACATCTTCTTGTGAAGCTTCCATATACCCCACTCTTTGTGCACCTAAGAATTTTTGTAACTCTTGTGGGGCAGAGTAACTCTCTGCACTCTTACTATTTCCAGACCATGTTGTTTTATCTAATATAGAAAAATTAATTTCATATGCAGGATTATACCCCACTACACTCCCTAATGGATGATGAGAAGAACCTGCACCAAACGCATCGGTCATTTGTATTTTAAAGTTTTCTCCTAATGCACCGTATCTTTCTATTCGTACTCTTACACTTCCTTGAGTATTATAATTGGCTACCGAAAATGGACTTCTATCTGTAGCATTTCTCAATAATCTAATACTAGTAAATTCTGTCCCAATACCATCACAATAGGAATCTTGTGGACATTCACGTATAGGGTTAGTATTACCCGTAAAAGCATATGCAGAGTTATATAGTCCATTATATCTTATTTCAGTACCAAGTAGTGCACTTGATGCGTTAAAGACAAGGTCTAAATCATAAGAGGTTCCGGCTCTTCCGAACACCCCTCTATCATCACGCATCGCTGCTAATATAATACCAATAGTATCATTATCAGCATTTGTAGAGTTTAGTGTGACCTCATGTACATAATTCGTGTATTCACATAAACTTACCATCCCTACCGGATATACATTATTAATATCAGAAGTTAGTCTTCCTCCCGCTGCATTTATAAAAGCAGAACTCATTACGCTAGTACCTGAACTACTAGTGGTTAACCCAGTAACTGTAGGATAAAGTGTAGCAGAATTTAAAGCAGCACTACTAAAAGTATTAGCTGTATAATGATGTGAAGCTGCGGGATTATTTCTTCCTTCATGAGTGCTTGGGTCGAAAGTTACCCAACCAAAATCACTATCATCAAATACATCCCAAATAACAAATTTATTAATTATAGGATTCCAATAAAATTTACCGATTTCTGTGGAGTCGGTTGGTGACGCTGATACTGTAGCTGTAGGACCTATATTAACCCCTTCCTGATTGGTTGCAGCGGATACACCCATATACCAGTCATAGGTTGAATCTGTTTTTCTATTACCGGTATCTCCAGTATAAAACCACGCGTATGGGTTATCCACATCTATAGTACCATTCTTTATTAAACCAGTAGGATAAGCAACAGTTGTACCACTAATAGCTCCTGGTCCTCTACCGTTTACAAAACTAAAAAATGCTTTTCCGAAAGGTTGGTAGAATTCGTAATTATTATTAATATAGGAACCTGAATAACCCGTATATGAGGTTGCTACTTGTCCGTCTACACAACCCCCAACACCTTCGATAGGAGTACTTACATATTTAACAGAATTTCCATCGTATGCGGCTAAAGTATAAAACCCTTGTGGAAGGTCATCAAATACATAATGTTCATCACCTGATTTATAACCCACATATCTTTCAAATATTTCCCCATCTTTATATAGATTATAATAAAAAGGCCATTGGGTATGGGTAAAAGCAGATACGGTTATTTGACAAAATTTATTAATGTTATTAGTACACGCACTAATTGTAGTAGAAGCGGTAAAAGCAACTGTAGGGGTAGCGGGTACTTCTATTACTGCTGTAGATGCTGATAACTTAGTGTCCCTTACTGTTCCACTATAAGACGCACTTTCTAAATTGGTTAGGGTAAGTCCTGTACTAGTATAAGACCCTGCAGGACTTCCTCCATTCCAAACCACAGTATAAGGGGGTGTACCACCAGTAATGGTTACATTAAATATACTTCCATTATCTAATCCTTGAGTTGTAGGGGTAACATCAAAAGACCTTATAAAAGGAACACCTGGTATGTAACTGCTTGTTGCCATTTATTATATATTTTTAGGTTGTTTAGGGTCTTTACCTAAAACTATTCCCCTTGGTTTATTAGTCGCTCCACCATAATTCTTCATTTGGTTTCCGAGTTGATTTTTCAATTCTCTTTTATTTACACTAGGTTCTGCACAACCATATATGTCATTATTATATCCATTTTTAGGTGAATATGCACAACACCAAGCAAAACATCCTTCTAGTGAATCTGGATGAACTTCTATATAATCTGTACTTCCACATTTACAATATTTTTTTCTAGTTGGTGTGTTTATAGGTGTTGATAAGTTGTACGAATCTGATACAATATCTACCACCTTTCCATCAATGATAAGAGAATTATCTTTAAAGTATATTGTTTTTTCTTCGTCTGTCTTACACGATTCTTGTACTATATCAAATGTGTCAAAGTTGGTCCGTGGATTAGGTGTTACATTATAATTACTCACTTCATGTCCTACTTCAGAGGTATAAGCTTTATAAATGTTAGTCGCTCTATTGGTTCCTTTTATCCTTACTGTGTTTTGTATTAAAATAGTATTTTGTGGATTAGAGAATGGGTCATTAATTTGTGTTTCATCCGAAATAGGTAAATTCCAATACATTTTATTACAATCATAATTACTACAATCTCTTTCAGTCATAGTATGTGATTGTAAATAATAATCTGTAATTCTTGGAGTCGCTTCTGGTTTATCAAAATTTTCTATTGCTTTTACCCAATGATTTGTTGGTCTTTCACTTCTCACCAATTGTAATGGACCTACATAATCTTTTGATGGTAAATCTAAGAAAGTAAGTCTATTAAATCTTCCCGTATCAATAGGACTTTGAGAGTATTTAAGTGCGGATTGTTGTCTACTCTTACTCACCAATGATAGGGTACCATTTTCTTCGACGCCCATCGATGTACCTCCACTTATAAAAATACTTTTTCTAGATTTCTTTTCTGCGTTCCATACCAATTTTTCCGTACTCGTTACTCCCGTACTCGGGTAATGAGTTATCCTATACCATGGTTTATAAGTCCAATTAGCCATTGTATAGTTATCTTGACCCAATGATAGTGTAATGGTACTTGTATAACCTGTATTTATATTTTTAGTAGTACACATAAATTCATTACTAAATTTAAGTCTTACCACATCATCTTTGTTTAATTTTACAATATCACTATCTAAATAAACATCAAATTTCTTAGTAAACACATTGGTAGCACCACTACAGTTATAATAGTTAGTTAAATTATCTGTTGGTAGAATTTCTAAAGTTAAATGTTCATCTGTATTTGGGTGTGATACCTCATTTAGACCAACACTAAATTCGGTCATTGTAACCGCAGAAGTAGTACCAGATAAAGTTTTTTCTAAATACACTTTAGCTTTAAAATTTTGTATCCCTTCACCACTATTATAACCAAATGTCGGTGTCAATTTTCTACTATATTTTAAAGTGTTAGTATAAGTTCTTGCAACCTCTCCTTCAGTGAACTGTAATTTACTATCGTCTAAAGGTCCACCCTGATAAATAATAGCTGCATTTATTAATTTTTTATACTCTAAATCATTTGTAGGGAATGTTCCGCTTGTTAAATCTCTATAATAATTTAAGTAATCACAGTAACCATTATCTTCGTAGGTCATATATAAACATGCCTTATACTGGAATCTATAGTATGTAGTTTCTGGTACTTTATAATAAAGATAGTCTTCTGGTCCACGTGGTAAATTAACAGGACCATCTTTTATTGCTAAAGCTGGTGGAATAATCATTGGGGCTAACCCTTTGTAGTCAGTACCAATATAACCCATACTTTTTACACCTTTATCTAATTCTCCAGCTTCTCTACCTGCAGGGACTTGGGATTCTGGAATTGGTATTACGCGTGGGGGAACTGTTGTGTCACCTGAATAATGAGTGTAAATTGGTATTACCGTATTTCCTGTATACGCTGAAAATGGGTAGTGTAAATCAAAAACTAAATCTGCTGATAAACAATTTCCTCTACTATCAGTATATGCACTAAAATTAGTATATCCTGTATAAGCGTCGGTAGTAATTCCACTTATAGATGTGGTTTTAAAAGCTTCCTTAAATTCACTCCATGAACTATAAGTAGAAGCGAATATTTCTTTTGTTGGGTCATCTATAGGTGCCCATGTTTTTCTTTGACGAGTTCTAGGTGTTTTTCTTATTTCAAAACTATTAAAAGACCCGTCTGAGTTATAAACAATTTTAGTATCCCCAAATACGTTAGGACCTACAGACCTTATAATCCAATCACTTAAACTACCGTAAGTGTCTTTAACTGGCAATATATCACCTCCAACATTTTTTAAAGTACTTTCTACATTTCCTATTTGTTTGTGTTTTATATTTCTTTCAAAAGAATCTCTTTGTGTTTCATCTACAAAACTTACTACCATTTTTCCATCACCTAAATTTTCAGTTAAATCTTCTAACCACTTAAGGTGAGTAACAGTATTTCCTTCATTATCTTTAAATGTTTTATATGTAGGTTGGAAGGTGTCGATACCATTTGGCATTATAGCTAAAGGTGAGTTATACTCTAGTTCGGTAGATGTATTATAGTTAGGGGTATTTTCTACTATATAAACTTGTGAATTAGTAATTTGGTAGTTACTAGATATTAAATTTTGACTAGTATCTCTTACCATATCATCTAAGCTAATTTCGATAGCTCCTCCTTGTGATTGTAATAAAGACATACTAACATTTTCTGGTGTTACCAATGGTGCTTGTCTGAAAGATGGTACCAATGGGTCGGTCCCACAAGGTTGAGTTACTGGAACTATACCACCTGCACCTCCACTACCTACGGTAGGTAGAACGGGTACTATTTGGAAATCTAAAGGAGTACTTCCCTGACAATCTAATTGTATTTCTAAATTATACTTAAATTTAGGACTAACCATAATAGGGTTACCTGAAGAAGTAGTAAATATTTTACTTATACCAGCATATTGAACAGCTCCATCATTTTGTGATGGAGGAGAAGTCTCCCAATAACCATCATCTTCTGTCATTAGTGCTCCAAATGTGTCTACATCCCAATTTGCTCCCCCTCTAGTTAGGTAGGTACTAGAACCGTTATAAGTGTCATTAAATAATTTTTTTAGTATAAATGGTCCAGTTTGATTGGTCGAGTCTTGTATGTCTTGTGGTATTTGAATTGTAATTTGTCCAATAGTATTTGTCCATCCCGCAGAAGCTAGAAGGTCTGCTGATGTTACTTGACCACCAGGAATTCCATATGAACCAACACTTATTTGATTTGTAAATTCAGTAGAAGAAATATGTAAATACATTCTATTTTCTTCTGGTCTATTTACAGAATCTACAAAGGCTTCTACATAATATACATCTACAACAGTATTTTCGTCTATATATCCCATTTCAAAGGTTGCGGTTTCTACGTAACCTAAATTGTTAGTATTATTTTCTGTAAAGACATGAGTGTGTATACGGAAATAATCACTTAAACAACATAAAGACATTGTAGCCTTATAACATTGAGAACTATTAGAACTATGAGATGGGTTCGTCAAAAGACTACCCTGACCAAAATCTAAATCATTACCCAGTGTAAAATCTAAAACTGCACTAGGAATATCATTCCAAGTAATCTGTGTCATATTTAAATCTAATAAAGTTTGACTTCTAGGTGTGCAACCACAACTTGGTTCCGGTCCCGGTCCCGGTCCTGGAATAGGTTCTTCATCACCCGGTGGTGGGGGACCTATAGGTGAAGATGGGTCACATGGGTCATCTGGGTCATTAACTATTAAACTTAAAGTTTTAGCACGTAAACTATTTTTACTTGTGATGCTTGGTAACATCGCTACAGTTTCTGTACATGGAGTCCAACATCCGTCGGTTGGGGTACTAGGATTATAGTTTACACAAAAATCATCATAACTAAAAATTTGTTGTCCACAATTATATGGTGGACTAGTTGTAGAAAGTGATTGGAGTATCCATTGGACACCCGCTGCAAAACCTGCCGTACCTTCTGGACAACACACAATATCACCAACGTCATATTCGTATTCCGTATTACCATCTATTGCATCACATGCACATACAGTACTAGATGGGTTAGTTCCTGCTAAACAGGGAGAATATCTAGATTCGAAACAATCTTGTCCCCCTATATTGAATATACCGTCTTTAAATACTGGTGGGCTAGTGGTTGTAGTAGTTCCTGTTCCACCTGGATTTTCTGGTATTACTACCTCTTCAAAATCATTACAATCATCTGCTTGTCTAAAGTTATTACCACCTAAAAATGGGATACCTCCTGCTGCACCCGCGGCTTGCCAGTATTGTACTCCTGGTACTTCCGATTCTGGGTTATTGGTTAGTGTTGGGCCTAACTCCGTCATTACATAACAGTCTCCATGTGCTGCTAAAACTGTATCTCCTAACTCATAGTATTCACTAGGGCTCCAAGGTTGTGCATTTTCATAACATTCAGACGTACAGGTTGGTAAACATATAGTACATCCCGTGATTTCGGAAATGGCGGCTCCTTGGTCTTCTAAGTAGTTAGTTAAATCTTGTACAAATTGTCCTTCATTAAAGAATGCTGTATCATCACCCCCTAATGGTCCCATAATGGAACCACTTCCTGTACCAAAAAGGGTATAATTTGGATTAGAGTTAGGTATAACTGTCCCATTTTGTTGTACGGAGGTAAATGAACATGGACCTTGGTTAACTCCAGCTGCAGGCCCTGAAGTATCTAATCCAAAACCACGAGGTCCTAAATTATGTTGCCATCCCCATCCGAATTGTTCTAAACCACTATCTAATCCAGTACAATTCATCTGCATTCTTCCTAACTCTATAGTAGTTGTTGCCGTAAGAACATTTGGCCCTAAATCAGGTGCTAACCCTGCATCACTTACATATACTTTATATGTGGTATCCGCAGTATAGAAACATCTAGGTGGATTTTCACATGCAAGTTGGTTTGCTGTGGCTCCCGTATTTATCGCAAGATTTGGGGTGGCGCCAGTGAGCGAATAAAGGGTCTCATTCTTCCCATCCGCGGTCATACCCGTATAATTAACTTGTAGATTAGATATTGCGGTATTAAAATTATCCGTATGTACTGTTCCCGTTGCTGGGTCTCCATTATCGTCACAACTATATTCAAATATACCAGAAGGTTCGTTGGCTATAATTCCTGGTGTACCTGGACCCCAAGTTGCACCACTTATGAAACATGTTGTAGCGGTATATCCCGTAACCGTAGAGGTTATCGCTGTAGTGACAGTAACCGCACTAGTTGCTGCATCTGGGTAGAGTGAACGATACATTGTAAGTCCTGAATAAGGATTATACTTGGTGATTGCTGACATTGACCCCAGCATGGAGTCTATTAATGGATTTACCTTTAAATTCTCTACACCTACTGTATTTCTTTCCATCGTTCCATAAACGTGTAATGGGAAGGCAGTTCTTGCACCATTACAGTCTCTAACAATAGGATAAACAAACCCTAAAAATCTATCGTGGTTAGTGTAGATATGTCTAAAGGTGTAAAAATCTCCAGAGTATTGTACGGTTGGTTGTATAACATTTCCGCCGGCACCTACTTGTTGTCCACCAATTGGTGCATGTCCAGCAGCACCATCAGCGGGATTAATTCTTGGCCATCCACCACCTAACCCAGGACCTGGAGTACCCGCATTACTACCATCAGCACCAGCAGATTGACCACCAAAATTTCCACCGGGATAAACATAATTTTGATTAAATGGATTTTCAAATGTATTAGGATATCCTAGTAAGCTTTTTGACCAGGGTGGACATCCTTGAGTTGTAATTCCTTTACCTATCCTAGCACCAAATGGTGCATCAAGTCTACCTGAATTCCAATCCTCTACATCACCTGTAGGTGTATTAACATCTCTTCCTCTACCGGTGACCCTACCTGAACATCTTCCTTGCCCACTAGGACCAATATAATTGTAACTTCCATGATAATGAGCATCCGTTTCATCTTGTAAAATAATATTTAAAGCCTTTTTGGTTCCCCCAGTCCATCCTATTTGTCCTCCTGCTGAACCATAAGAAGTCGCATAATCCGTTGCATTACTAATTACCATAGGTTGACCATACGGCTCCGAGTTCGGGTTTGGTAGTTCACAGAAATTATTCCAAAGCCCCCACGCAATTCCGTCGTTTATATATGCGAATCCGGCACAAGGCATCTGTCCTGTCCATGGATATTGTACACTACATAACCATCTTTCCGCACCATTAAC
>TARA_R100000664_G_C2760182_1_pt1 | contig 32728 bp, 32 predicted proteins | sample TARA_R100000664 | Tara Oceans TARA_R100000664 (sample SAMEA2622705) | marine metagenome | biome: marine biome (ENVO:00000447); feature: deep chlorophyll maximum layer (ENVO:xxxxxxxx); material: "saline water (ENVO:00002010), including plankton (ENVO:xxxxxxxx)" | depth 115 m | reverse complement strand
CTGAAGCCTTTAAGTGGAACAATTGAGTCAAAATATCTTACTCCGGCATTTTCAACAATCCTGTAGGCTTGAACATTTTTTCCAACTATTTGGCTATCTATTCTATCCCCTGGGAAAATTGGAACATTGACATATCCCTGATTTCCATCTTTGGATGAAAAACTAACTTTACTAAATTCATTTAATCCAAAAGTAAAGCCATCTTTATCTTTCTCATCGATGTAATTCACTTCTTTTTTTTTTATATCTCTATTTGCCTCGATACAGGCATCTCTAAGAATCTTATAGTCTTTCCACTTTAAGTCAAATCTTAAATTTTTTGCATGAAAGTGAACCTCGCCTGGATAATTTCTTATTCCATGAACCTTTCTATGTGTAACAGATTCATTTACCTCAATTGTGAATTCTTCATAAAATGGATCATCATCTCTATTTCCAAGTATTTTCTTAATAACGTGACCCATACTCTTCTCTTTCTTTTTCCATGTTCTTTACTAGCTCATCAAACTCATCATACGTAAAGTGAATCCTAACCTTCCAGTTCTGATTAGGGCCTATATGAATGTGTATTGGCCACTCATCTCCAGGATTATCCTCTATAATAAAGTCACTATTTTCTACAGGAAAGTCTATTTTTCCTCTAGCAATAACTCTAGCAACTAAGCTCATCTTACCATCCCAAGTGCATATTGCATTATCTCTCTGAAGGAGTTTTGATATATTAATTCTACTATTTTTTCAGAATTTGGAAATAGGCTTGAGATACGGCTTGAGAGAATGTCTTTATTGATCTTATCATTGCTTATTAGTGATTGAATTCGTGAAATATGTTTTGTCGACCATGCTGGCCTCTTTTTATTGTCTAGGACATTCCTGGCAACAAGAAGTGCTATCTCGGATTCAGATTCTGGAATATAGTATGATCCATAGTCTTTATCAACCTTAACTCTCTTGCTAATTACAAGATCATTAAATTCCTTAGACACAGTCCAATAAGTAGAGAAATTATAATAAGGAGTTTTAAAATAGAGAGAATTATATGAGTCTATTCTAAAGCATCCATTTTCAACTTCTGGATCTGGGTCTCCAGTAGTCTTACAGGGTGAATATAGCATTTCACACCACTCACCTGATCCGAAGCTTTGCCATTCAGATCCATTTGCATTTACAAATTCCTCAAGATTTTCTCTAGCAAGTGAAATATACTTATCGTGATCATCGATATGATATAAAAGATCAATATCCGTATCAGGTGTTTTTGGAAGTCTCCCAAAGCCTCTAATAATAACATATCTAACGTCGGCAGCATCTAGAGCATCTAAAAAATCAAAAAATTGTTTACTGTGGCTTTTTGTCATTGCTTTCCTTGTGGATCATTATAGAAGTAATTGCACTAATATAGTCTTTAGCAGCACGCTCAATAAGAAAGTGACTTAAATTTGCTTTTATTTCACTGTTAGGGCACTTAGGTGTTTCATTCTTTAAAAGAATGTTTAAATCTCTGTCCAGTATTGTGCAATTATTTTTAATTATACTTTGTTTAAATGCTTCATTTCTACAAATAACATGCCTATTAAACAGTGCTGCTGTATAAAATAAGCTAAGATCATATATAAGCTGACCTAAATTAATAAATTTATCACACTTCAATATTGCACTTAAAATGTCTAGCTCAGAAGGTCCTGCAAGCTGGATGACTTTTTTATCCATTTCTTCGCGATCAAATTCTGCCATTTCAGAAAATATTTCCCACCTAGCAAAGTCTGGATCTCCAAATACAATTAAAATAGAATTCTCTGAAGAGTTTTTTAAAAAATACTCTATGGAATCTCTAAGGCCGTTTTCAGGATATAGATGTCCTGCATACACCCAGACGTCGTCTTCGTCACTAACATATTCTCCCCCATTGGGTTTCTGAAATATAACAGACGCTAGCTTGGCAGCTTCAAGATTTACACACCCGGGTATTATAAATTCATTCTTCTTTTTACCAAGATTTTTATGAATGATTCTTTGAATATATTCTGATCTGTAAATTACTAAATCAACTTTTTCAAACTTTTCTCTTATTATGTGAAATTGATCCGATATGCTTATAATTGGCACAAAAGAGTCATCAACAATTAAGACATTTAGTGAATCATCTCTGATTATTCCACAATAATTAAAGATTAAATTAACGTCAGCTGACTCATCGTATTGAACAATTTCATGACCCATTTGTAGAAATTGAATAAGAATCTCACCTACGAATATATCAAAAGGATTTTCATGTTCAAAAAAATTCTTACTATATCTAGGAATATAAGTGCTAATCTTCATTTAATCAACACTGTCTTGAATTAGATCTTTCAGGGTATTACTATTTCTTGGAATATTAATTGACTCACAGCTCTTGTATGGATTTGTAGGAGCATAGTCATTTATTATAATTCTCTTACAGTGAAATAGATCATAAATTATTTGATGATATTTTAATCCAACTCGCTTAAGCTGTGCTTCTGTTTTCTTTTTTGAAGATGTCTTTCTAGAAGTTGTCAATATTATTTTAGATCTTCCTGACTCATATAGCGAATTTATTGTATTAATATTTTCCGAAATTCCTTCTGTACTTCCCCAGGTCGGATTAAAATAAGCAGATGAATTATTAACAAGAACACCATCAATATCTACAAAGAGAGTAGAGTACGTAGATTTAAAATTATTCCAATCAATTAAGGTTCCCCAATCAATATACTTAGACACTTCGCTTGCTGTGAAGATGTGACCATCGAGACACATGTCAAAAATAATATGAGAAATATATAAATTTTTATGACTAGACAGCTTTAGAAAATATCTTTTAAAATCGTCACCACTTGCAAAAGAATACCCTCCTGCACAAAACATTGAGCTTATAATTTGCTTTTCAACAATATTAATTACATGACCGTGCTTATTTGACTCAATAAAGCTTTTATTTGAAGCGTGAACCAGGTCCATTGAGTGAAGATCTTGTATTGAAACAGAATTTTTAGAGCTAACCTTGCAAGAAAAGAAATTATCTACATCTTTTATAAAAATAGGTCCAGAAATATTTGCTCTTTTTATTGTCTCATAGACAGTTTCTGGCTGATTTTTTGTCTCTCTTTCTAGAGAAACTATCTCCAACATATCAGAAAGACCAGCATCTAAAAATGCCTGCTTTATCCCATCAAGCGATGCGTATTCTCTAATGTGCTCATCTAGGACTGTAAGATATATCTTTTTAACATTTTTTAAATCTAATCCCATAAGAGACTCAACAACCATTAAGTTTCCTTTTGGGTGTGTTAGTAGCCATTTTGGCTTCATGCCAGGAAATCTTGAAGACTTTCCTGCTGCTGGGACTATTAAGCTTACCATTAAGGGTTCTCTAGACATGTGAAAATATAATCTATAGTGCTATGAGATTTTGCATATTGTGCAACTCTAATAAGACTAATTGACTGAAATGAAGCATATAGTGCTTTATAAAAATTATAACATGAAAATCTATATTGTATTTGATTATCAATATACCTAAGGACTATTTTTAATTTTGTAGTGTCGTGATTTCCACTCAAGAGTCGAAGAGACCAAAAGTGCTTAGTGTCCTGTCTAAGCTTAACAATATCTTGCAAAGGAGTCTCTATAAAGCTATCTAAAAAATCAATAAAGACAATCTCACCATTGGAATACAGTATATTTGACAATGTCAAATCTCCGTGACAGTATCCTGTGGGAATTGAGCTACCTAGACACCGATCTATCGAGTCATCTAGGGCTAAGCACATTTTTTTATAATTCTTGTTATTAATAAATTTATTATTTTTAAGATTTTTCTTAATGCTTTTAGACTTTTTTAGAAAAATATCAGAACTAATTAATTCCTCCCTAGATTCATTAACACACTGATCAACAAAATCAAGAATGGTGTCAATAGATTTTTTAATTTCTAAGATAGGTTTTTCAATTAAAAAATTTAAAAACTCACTATGAGGAAGATACTCCATGTCAAAATAAAAGCCATTTTGATTAAATGACTGAGAAAATACCTGAGGTGATGTTATACCTTTGATATTTTTTTCTACAAATACAATCTGCTTATTACACTGTCTGATGAGTCTTGTGGAGTCAGGCGGGCTATTAGATGATTTTCTAATTAGAGGCTTGGTTTCTCTACATTCTTCTAATACAGCTAGATTAAAATTTGAATGCCCTTTTATTCTTATCATCTCTACAGTTTTGATAAATATTTCTTAAGATCTTCCGGGGTTCCGAGTCCATGCATTTTATCAACAAAGAATGGAATTAACGTTTTTCTATCTGCAATAAGCTCATTATACACTGGGCAGATATAAAATTCATTATTGACTCTAATATCCTTATCAATCATATTGGTGGCATATTTAACAAAGTCGCTTCCGGACCTATAGTAATAAACCCCGCAAGTTGCTATGTCAGATATTGGATTTTTTTCTGCAACTTCTGTTGCAACCCCTCTTGAGTTAACCTTGACAAAGCTCCATTTTGGATGAACAGCTCTAAATGTAAAAACAGCAGAATTAAACTTGGTAAACCTTCTTATAGTGTTAAAGTTTTCTTTTGAATATTCAATAATTTGATCAGAATTTGCTATTAATAGTTCACTATCGCTATCTATATGCTCTTTTGCTAGCAACGCTGTGCATGCAGCACCCTCGGTAAGCCCATCAACAGGAACTATCGTAGATCTCCCATTTGTTACAATCTTTAGTACAGATTCAATATTATATTTTTCTAAATGTTCCTTTCTAACAAGGAAAATATATTGTGCATCAAAATCTAAATTTTCAACAACGCACTGTATCATTGGCTTTCCATTAACATCAATTAACGGCTTTGGAAAAGTATATCCTTCTTTTTTAAATCTGCTGCCCTCTCCTGCCATGGGTATTAAAATATTCATAACTCACACTACTTAACAATTTTAAGATTATCCAAATATAAAATATCAATTGACGTACCTAGAAAACATCTAATTGCATCCTCTGGTGTTTCAACAATCGGCTCGCCTGCAACATTAAAGCTTGTATTTAGTAAAACTGGTGTACCAGTCATCTTATAGAAGTGATTTAATGTGCTATAAAACGGCTCATTTCCTTCTGTGACAGTTTGCATTCTTGCTGTTCCGTCAACATGAATTACAGCCGGAACTTCTTTTATCGCTCGATCTGTTCCCTTGGCAACAAACAGCATAAAGTCACTATCATCAAAATCAAAATAGTCAAGAGCGTGATCCTTTAAGACTATTGGAGCAAATGGTCTATATGCCTCTCTAAATTTAACTCTTTCATTTAATATATCTTTCATCGCTGCTGTTCTTGGATCAACCATTATGCTTCTATGGCCTAGAGCTCTCGGTCCGAACTCAGAAGACCCTCTAAAAATAGCAACTATCTTCTGATCAATTATTGACTTGGCAATATCTTCGCCTAGAGAGTCGATATCTGAAATTTCTTCAACCTTTACACCCAGGCTGTTTGCAGCATTTTTACAATCATCTAGCGTGTAGGGATATCCTAAAAAATCATTATTAATTCTAGAAATTTCTGATTTATTGGAAGATTTTTGATTAAAATAATATAGCGGTGCACCGATGCCGTGACCTCCGTCATGGCAAGCCGGAGGAGCAAATACTGATTTGTAGACACCAGATCTTCTAATTTTTCCATTTAGACAGCTATTCAGTGCAACTCCTCCCGTTAGGCAGAGATTTTCACAATTAGTTATATCTTTTAGCTTTTTTACATAAAACTGTCCTGCTTCCTCAATTGATCTTTGTGCAGTTGCTGCAAGATCAGCATAGAACTTATCTGATGGGTCGTTAAAATCCCAAGGTTTATTTTTTTCTCTTCTTTTGACTCCTGACTGTCTTTCTCCGAGCCTACTAGAATATGGTTCTATTCCTGAATATGGAACCTTGCTGGTGCTCTGATATGTTGAAACATACATTTTCTTTTTTGGATCATGTATAAGCATTTGCATATCTGGATTAAATGTTCCATAAGGTGCCAAGCCCATTGTTTTTCCCTCTTTTCCATGGGCTTCATTTGTTATAAATCTTTCTGCCTCTTCGCTATACATAAATTTGTCAACACCAAATATTCTTGACGTCGTATTGGAGTACGCATGTCCCAGGCTGTGTGGGACCCTATATGAAAATACCTTTCTAAATTCGTGATTTTCAACATTAAACCCAACAACGACTTCTGGAGGATCTCCACAGCCGGCACCATCATAGGATAAAATATCAGCATTTTGATATCCTGAATAGTAGTAGGCATAAGCTGCATGGGATAGCTGGTGATTTACAGAAACTATTTTTCCATTAAATCCTTTTGACTTAAGGAGAGATAGTAGTTCATTGTATCCCGGAATTAAATTAGATTTTATTACAAGGTCGACATCTTTAAACTCGACCATTGTAAAGTCTTTTTCAGAAAGAGAAACTGGTATCTGAGGAATTGTGGCTGCATCACAGTCAGATAGATTAATATCTAAGTTTTTAAATAAATAGTCTATCCCTAAAGACATGGGATTCTCTTTAAGATTTATTCGATAGGGATAGTCTTTAATTCTATTGAGCCGCTCTTCCTGAACTGCTCTAATTATTTTTCCATCTTTAATAAGTCCCCAGCCACTATGATGGTATGAGGGAAGTCCTAAAATTATCACTTTGGCTCTCCAGTAGCTTAATTTTACACCAAAATAGCAGTCTAATAAACAAAATTAGACATATCAGGATTTCTATCAAAAAATGAAATATACTCTCTACGTAAAAGTGAGTTTAGACCATGTTTATCTTTAAAGCCATATTTTCTCTCAAACCAGGCCAGGCCCTCATCCCACATTAGACGCCTGTGCTCACTGTGGGAATTAGTTTTCATTTTTTTATAGTTCTTATCAGTTAGATCATAATCTTCTTTTTGAGATGTTGCTGAAGTAACACAGAACATCCAGTCATTCATGTACATTCTCATCATAAGCTCAGTATCCACACCATAGCATCTAAAGTTTGTTCCATCATATAGAAAGTCATCATACACACTTAGCGGCTTTTCAGATATTATATCATTAATTGCATCTCTTCTAAACATCCAGCATATGTGTGGAATGGGTACATACATAGCTTTTGTGATCTTTTTTCCGACAAAGTTAGTAATTCTTTCATTCCAACTCCAGACAATGGGAGAAATAATTCCCATCTTTGGAAATTTATCCATTTCATCTATTAGTATTTTAACCACAGGTTCCTCTGGAAGTTGGGTGTCACCTGTGGCCATCATAATGAATTCATAATCTAGATCTTTCTCAATAAGGGTTTTAAGGCCAAAATTAAAGCCTCTTCCGGTCCTTAGCCCATTTATTTTTGCATCTTCCCAGTTGGCGTGAAATGTTTCATAGCCGGTAAGATTTTCATCATCTGATCCGCTTTCAACAACATAGAGATCTGTAACATCACTATTATGTCTCAGTAAGTTTTCTGCAAACTTTTCTGTTACATCTGGAAGATTTCTTTGAAGAAGGAGGGTGCAAGATCTTTTCATTCTTAATCATGCTCCTGAATAATTCTTCCGTCCGGCCTGTGGGTGTCATCATCAATCCTAACAACGTCATCAACTTCTGGTGTAGAGACTTCTTGTAGAATTAAGTTTGACATGGCGACTATTCTATGCTTTCTCATTGGTAGATTTGTAAAAAACTCTCCACTTTTCATTATTTTCTTTTCTATTTCTCCATCATTATTTTCAAGCCACGCTTCAGCGACACCTTCGATAATATAGATTGTCTCTAATTTTTTAACATGATATTGAAAGCTTGTTCTGTGCCCCTTGTTTATGTAAAGTCTCTTATAGCAGTATTTATCATTTAGCTCAATCCACTCTTCTCTTCCCCATGGTTTATTTACTATTTTCATCTTCTCTGTCCTCACATTCCTCAAAAATTGATTTAAAAAGATCTAAGTTTACATCCAGGGCAGAACCAACACCTATAACTCTGCATCCAGATAAAATTGCAGCCTCTATCCCTTTTGGAGAATCTTCTATTATTATAGCATCTTTCGGAGATACTTTATAAAGAGATAGTATTTTAAGATATCCCTCTGGGCTTGGCTTGGGAAGCCTAACATCCTGATTTGTAACTACTGTATCTAAAAGATCAAGAATGCCACAAGTAGATAGCATTAGCTCAGCAGTCTCTCTAATACTATTTGTAAAGCAGCAGACTTTTAAATTTCGAGACTTAAGATCTTTAATTAATTTAATTTTTTCCGGTTGAATTTTTGAATTTTCCTGAATTATTGCTTTTGTCTTTTTCTGCTTTGTTTGATATACTTCTTCATGACAATCTTGAGAGATTTTTCCCATTTTAGAAAGCTTTTTAAGCTTTACTCTTGTTGGAATTCCATTAAATATTGACTCATGTTCATCTGGAGGTATTGAATAATTACAAACCTCCATCAATGCTTCGTTTAGTGCTCGTTGATGCCATTCACATGCATCAACAAGAACGCCGTCTAGATCAAAAATTACTAGCTTTAAATTCTTCATAATATTTCTCTATATTGTCACTACAAATTCCATCACACTTTCTAATTAAACTCCATGAATAGTCTGTCTTTTCAGGCATTACAATAATGGACCCGTAGCACGGAAGCTTACCTGGGTATACCCAAATGTATCCCGTACTAGTAATTGTGTAATCATCTTTCTGATGCCAGAATACATTCCAGCCGATACTTGATCTTAGAAACCATCTTAAGCAATCTACATTTTTGGCATGAAGCCAGAGTTTATTTTTTCTTTCAACAAGCCAGTCTAGAGAAACCTCATACTGTGAACTATCATGCCCTAGGTAAAAATCGCCAGGTGGGACATATCCAGTTGTTAGTCTTATGTCGACCTCTACTTCAAATCCTTTTTTAATTGCTCTATCAATATATTCAGGAGAATTTTCTCTTAGGGAGTTTGCAGATGAGATGCCGTCTATATTTCCTCTGTGTGATATAAATTTCATAGCTGCCTCAAAATATCTAGATAATAATTGGCACACTGTCTCCAAGAACTAACCGATAAGCTATTATTGACATAACTCCGGGATCTGATAATTCTAAACAATTGATCCATGTTCTCAAACGTGTGATCTTTTCCTGCAAATTCAACTGCTCCCCCTCCCTTACTAGTGACATACGTGGGTATTTGACATGCAATGCTTTCTAAAATATGATTAGGGCCTGGGTCCCAGAGAGATCCGCTAATGTAAAGATCATATTTTGAAAGCTCTCTTCCAAGCTCTTCTCCAAACAGGGGTGGGACTATATTTGTATTTTTAAACGTGCCTAGCTCTCTTCCAATGTATGTAAATGTAAAGTCGTCGTTGTCTTTGATAAATCTATCAACTGCTTCATAGACATCAAATCCTTTCATTCTATTGCTAGACCAGTGGTGGGTGACAATGTTTATCTTACCATTGTTGATTCTATCATTTTTTTTAAAGTGATCGAGATCTACACCGTTGTAAATTACACTGTTATTATTACAGCTCCATCCCTTTTCAGTGTGATAGTCTTTCATCCAGTTAGAAACAAAAATAGTGCAATCTGTGTATCTACTGCACTCACTAAGAAACTGATCCAGACCAGATGTTCCCTTTCTAGCATCACACTCATTCACCCTATGAAGTATTTTAACCCTTGGGTTTTTAATCTTCCAGGATATTATCTGGTTTACTGATATTCCTGTGTTTCCCGGTCTTGGGTCTTGCATAAAGATTGCATCTATCCCTGGTTCAAACTCATGAACAACTTTGACACCTGCTTCTGTAAAATATTTACAAATAGCAGATACTAATAGATTTCCTCCGCCCCAAGGGCCTTCAATTGGTTTTCTATTTAATAAAACTTTCACTTTTTTAGCCATGATAGATCATCAGTCTTCAACCACTTGATCACATCATTTAATCCGTCATCCAAAGACACTTTAGGTGTCCAGTTAAATTCTTTGGAGACCTTTCCTATATCACTAATAAAGATTTTTTGATCTTCTTTTCGAGGGTCTCCATGTCTAATTTTCGACTCAACACCTATCATTTCATCTAATTTTTGGCTTAATTCAAAAACAGACACAGTGTTCTCACAACCCCCACCAACATTATAGACACCAGGATTATTGTCTCCAAGTCTATCAATTTGAAGAGATATTAATGAGTATAAATCATCTATATGAAGAAAGTCTCGCACCTGCCTTCCATTAAATCCATAGAATGTAAGCTCTTTTGACATAAGCTTTGCAAGAACAAACCATACAATCCAACCCTGTGAAACCATGCCAAATTGATGAGGACCGTAAAGGCAGCTAAATCTATTGACCACTACTGGGACATTAAATGCAGAAGCCCATTCCTGACAAAATAGATCTGAGGATAGCTTACTGACACCGTAGATTGTGTGATTTCCTCCGTCCACACTAAGAGATTCACTAAAGCCTCTCATGGACCACCCATTTAAGATAAAGTCTGGATTTGCCCATTCAAATCTTGTATCTTTTTCAACTACCGGGGGGAGATTACATAGATTTCCATTATAAACCTTGTTAGTGCTCCAAAAGATAATTCCAGAAGATCGTTTTCTACAAAACTCTAAAACATTAATTAATCCCAATGTGTTATTAGTAAAGTCATACATCGGATTATTATATCCATCAACTGCAGTAGTTTGAGCAGAGCACTCTAGGACAACATCGGGATTAAACTTTATAGAGTCTAGATCTTCATTATTTCTAATGTCAGCATGAATAAACGTTACACCTGCAATTGAAAGGCGAGATAGATTATTCTCACTTCCTCTTCTAGCCAGGTTATCTATACAGACAACTTGATCACCTCTGTTTGCAAATTTAATGGCTAGATTTCCTCCAACAAAACCTGCTCCACCTGTTATTAATATTTTCATAGCTATGATCTCAAAATTTGATTAAAGAATTTGTCATACTCTTTAGAATAATCAGACAATAAGTAATTTTGAACATTTTTAAAGCAATGATCAATATCACTATCTGTAGGAAGATATATCTGGTATTCTTTATCCATGTCAATTATACAGCTTGCTGGAAGAATGTTGGAAACTATTCCGACGTCTGTTGAAATAATTGGTACCTTTGATATTGCACACTCCAAGACTGACTGCGGGCCTCCTTCATGTCTAGATCCGACAACATATAGATCACATGCAGAATACATTTCAGAGACTGTTTCCATTGGAGGTAGTTCAATATAGGTGTATTTAACCTTTGAACTCTCTAATCTATTAATGACGTACTGTCTTCTCCAGCCATTAAGAAGAACATGGACATTCTTTCCTGATTCTTTTAGTTTCTCAACATAGTCACAAAATCTATCTGGTCCTTTTTCTAGCTTGGGTGTTTTAAGATCGTGACCCTCTGTATCTCTTTGAAAAGATCCAACAGAAAATTCACCCTCACCAATTCCGTACTTTTTCTTCATTTCCAGAAGATTTCTATTTTTCCATAGATCTGGATTTACCCAATAGCTAAGAATCTTGATAGGTTTTTTTGTAAGCCCTCTGATGAAGTCGTGTGTTTTTTGACATGGTGTGTGATAGCAGTCGACAAATTGATCTCTAGCTAAAAAATCTCGAAGCTTGTTCTTATTAAATTTTTCAGGAACTTCATGATGAATTGTGCAAACAACTCTTCTAGATAAGAGTGCATTTTTAGGAATCTGCTGCCAGCACCATCCTGCAAGAATCCAAATAATATCAGTTTCCAAACCAAGTCTATCCAATATTACATTATGGCTAGAGCTCTTCTGATATTCGAATCCGATCCTATCACATATCCAATTTTCACCAGGTGTTACACAAAATATATTCACTTAACAATCTCACTAATGGCTTTGTCAAAATTTTTAATATGCCTGGTAATATCATACTTCATAGCGCTTTTGTAATTAATGTCTATACAAGAATTATCAGGAACTTCATAATTCATATGCTGGCCTAAGCTTATTGATTCTAGCTGGTAGATACACCTGCTGTCGAGGATATCTCTAGATTGTCCGCAGTCTGTTGATATAATGCTTGTTTTAGTTGCAGATGCTTCAAATATTGCCTGGGGACCGCCTTCACACCTAGAAGAAACTGCGTATAGATCACAGGCAGAGTACATTTTATTTACACTCTCTGTGGGAGAATTTTCAAAATACTTATAAGAAATTCCAAGCCTATTTAGCTCATTTATGACAAATTGCCGACGATTTCCACCAAGAAGAACTTCAACATTCCACTTGTTCATATTGAATTCTTTACACATTTCTATAAAAATATCAGGACCCTTCTCTAGCTTGGGTGATTTTAAATCCGATCCTTCTGTGTCTCTTTGAAATGATCCTATAATAAATTTATCTTCTCCCAATCCAAGCTCTTCTCTACACTTCTTCTTATCTAGAGGGTGCCAAATTTTAGAATTTACCCAGTGAGGAATTACTATAACTGGTTTATTAGAAATTTCTTTTATTATTGAAGCTGTTTCTTTTGTATAAGTGTGATACATATCAACAAATTGATCTCTAAGCATGAACTCTCTATGCTTATCCTCATTCCACTTCCAGGGAACAATATGGTGAATTGTGCAAAAGGTCGGTGTATTTTCTAAAATAAGCCTAAGCTCATCAATATCTCTTGTAATCATTCTCCATGCATATGATGCTCCAAGCCAGATGGCATCAAAATTAAAGTTATTAATTCCATGAAAGCCAAACTCTACGGTATGAATGCTGTTGTCTTTAAACTCTTCGCCTATTCTGTCTACTATCCAGCTCTCATTTGCCTTTTGATAGTATATTTTCATTTACTTAAAACCGAGCTAAAGGCGTCAAGATATTCATCTGCTGCTCTGGTGATTGAAATATTCTCATTGTAAGTATTAATAGATGTTTTAGAAAAATCCATCCTTGGTGGACTATAAAGCTTAACTGGAGAAAAGTCCCAATCATCTTCTATTACTAGTGTTGCTTCTGGTCCTGCAATTTCTTTTGTTCCGCCAGATGAGGAACATATGATCTTACATCCTGCAGCACGGGCATCGACCACAACATTAGGACAATGATCAAGCCATGCAAGGTGTATAAAATATTCTGATCTCTTGTATATAGAGATAAGATCTTTCCAGGCTAACTGGCCCCCATAGAGAACTCTAGGGTGCTTTATAGTAAAATCAGGATTAGAACCAAGGACAACAAGACAGTGTGTATCTGGGGCTGTTTCAAGGAAATATCTAATATTCTCCGACAATCTTTTGTGAGGTCTCCAGGATGATGCACAGCACCACACACCTTCAAATGAATTAAGAAGATCATTCTGGTTGGGCTTGATATCTGTTATTAAGTCAATATCAGTTCCGTTTCTTATAACGTGGGAATTCCAGTGATTCCCAAAGTAATGCTCAGATAGCCTTTTATTAAAATCTGTCTGAAAGACTACAGCCTCACAATTCTCATATGTTTCTAAGATTGGCTTATTTAGCGATTTAAAATCCTGATCAGTGTTAAAGTATATACCGTCCAATCTTTGAATCATTGGTGCGACTTTTTTTTGCGACATAATAAATGATAACTGAACATCTGGAATGGTGTCCATTGAGACTTGATTAAATACTTCATGATCTCTTTTTAGTAGCTCAGAAGAAAGCCTTGTGGCAAATGAATTTGGGCCACTTGTTGAATTAAAGTTAACGTTGTCAAAAAATATTTTCAACTCAAGAAGCCTCTTGCTCTAACAAGATTTATTGTAGAAAGCTGATTCATTTCTGCCCAATCTCTATCGTTTACTGAAACAGACTTTATATTATAGAGATAGCATATCTCATCAATATACTTTCTTTTATTTGTCAGCTTTAAGAGTGGAAGCATTAAAGCTTGATCATAGCCTCTTTGAAACCATTCTCCCTGATGATTTTTAAAGTTTCTATCTGATACTTTTGATAAAAGCGTAGATCTAAACGTCCTTAGGTGAGAAGTACACCAGGGCCACCCATACGGATCTACCTTGTTAGGCATGTCTCTAGATATATTTATACCATTAACATCCCACCTGTGCCCTGTCCATACAACATCATTTCCATTTTCATATTCTTCTATTAGAAGAGTAACAGCCTTATTGTTACACAGCTGATCATCTCCATCAATAACAGCAATTATCACATCTTTGTCATTTTCAAACTTTCTTGCAACTTCTACTATATTTCTAAGTGCATATTTCTTTTCAGTATTTTTTATAATTGAGAATCTTTTGTCATCTTGGACAACTTTAGAGTATTCTTCAGCTGTGTCGTCTACAGACATGTCATCAATAAAAATATGGGACCATCTATTATCATCTTGTGATCTGACAGAGTCTATTAAGTTTTTAAGATTTCTAGATGCATTAAAACACGGTGATATAAAAACTACTTTCATTTTTTAATCCATTCTTTTATAATTTCTGGGTGATCTATTTCTAGTTTTATATGGGGCGTGGGATTAGAAAAGTCAACTTTGGAATGAAAAATCCAACCGCCCATTTTCTCTTTAAGCTTTGATGCTAAATCTGATATATCTTTATCGCTGATTTCTGACCAGGGCTTATCAAAAAACATATTATTTTCCGAAGTATCTTTCTGCTCTATGTTATAGAGGCTTTGCCAATGTCTAGACCAAAATCCGGAATATGTCTTTATCTTTCTTTCGATATCAAACCATGAATAGTGATGAATTGATGGCAGCCTGTCTGCTATTTTACCAAACCAGTCTTGATATTTTTCCAAAGATAGTGGATTATTGATTGCATCTTTTCTTAATTGATCAATATCTGCTGTATAAAAAGAGACAAATTGAATTGGGACAAATGTATCACTTCTAACATAGTCACAGCCATCGCTACCTGGTGCAGAGTACATTTCACCATTGTCATCAAATCTTCTTAGGCTGGCAGGAATTCCATGTGTGATGTGCGGTAAGTTTCTAGAAAGCCTCCACTTCCAGGGATTAATATCCATTCTAACTTTCTCAGGACCTCCCCAATACTCAATAACTGGAAGTGCAACTAGCTCGATGCCCTTGGGTAGTTGATGAACTAAATTTTTAATTTTATCATAGTCATTCTCATGAACCACTTCGTCGACATCTTGCTGCCAGCAAAAGTCTGACGTGCATAGTGACCTAGCGAGTGCCTTTTGCTGACCGTCAAAAACAGCAGATCTATTACTGCTCCAGTCTCTTTCTTCTCGATGGACTAATAGACTTTCATGACTCTTTGCTAATTCAACCAGCCTTTCCCATGTTCCATCGGTTGATCCGCCATCGACAACAACAACTTGATCACAGAATCCTATTAGTGACGTAATAGACTGTTCAAAGGGATAGTTTTGAGATAGGCAATCTTTTGTTGTTGTATACCCACTAACTGTTGGATTAAATCCCATATTGTGCTTTATTCCATTCCAAAATCTACCCCTTGCAGCATAGAGATATGCTTCCGTATCAAACATATCCTCTGTATCAAACCAAATCTCATCTTTATGTTGAACATACTCGTTTATTTCAAGCTTACACCCAAGAAGCTTTGCCTCTATAACCATTCTAGGGCATGTATCCGACCCTTTAGGAAGGTACACAAAACCTTCTGAGCTAGCTAGTTTGTTTAAGACTTCTTGGTATGGAACATTCCAGACTACTTCATATTCTTTATTATTTTTCTTACACCAGTCTTCGGCATCTTGAGCACCCTTTACCCAAGAAGTAGAACCTAAGACTACCCAGCCCTTTCTTTCTTGATTCTCATATTTTTTCTTAAGCTCTTTTATAAATCCAAAAAATCCCTCATTAAAAACTGAAGATAGAACAGTATTCTGATTTTCTCTTAAGAAAGGAAAGACATTGTGATATTTTTCCATCTGTTTTTCAGACATCCACCAGAGAGATTTTGCTCCATGAAAAAATGCAGAAACAATCTTTCCATGAATTTGATTATGGCAGTCACATGGAGAATTTTCTGAGAATAGATGCTTTTCAGGTGATCTATATCTGCAGTATTTATAGTCATACTCCAGTATAGAATATCTCATATTTGAAACAATGCTTGGTATTAGATTCATATCTAATTGAGAAAAATTTCCAAATATCCAGTATTTCTTTACACCTTTTTCAAGAACAGAAAGATCTACATCCTTAGAGTGAATTCTAAATACAGACAGGGGTGAACTATCAATAAGTGAATCTGTAGTCATCTCAGCTCCACCCATATAGTCTGATGTGAACATATCTGAAACAAAAACTATTTCACAATCTGATGGGATCTCTATTTCTTCTTTAGCAGAAAAAAGATCATTATTAAATGATATCATCTATTCTCCAGTAGATTTAATTTATAGTTTATTCTACTTATTTTATTTAATTAATATAATCTATAGTAGAAGAAGCTGATTAATTAGACCTCTTCTTTAATATAGTGACATCTTTTTTAAATGTACAATTTATTTTTTAAAATGATTGTCAATATCTTTGATCGATCTAACTCTAAAAGAACTTAAAGCCTTGTCATCTATAAGAATGTCGTAGTGAATTTTTCCCATAACAAGCTCATGAAACTTTACACCCCATTCTTTAAGATGGTTGTATGTAAGCTCATAGAGGTTTTCATAGACTAGATCTACATCCTTGTTAAATACACTCATACCTCTGGCAGTATAAATTATAATTTTATTACCAGAATCATAGCACTCATTGACAATATTGATCATTTCTAGAATGGGCTCACATGTTAGGTATTTTTCTATATTGTTTCCCTCAACATCTCTTTTGCAAATAACATCATCTAGGTCAAATGCTATGATTTTATTAAACAAGCTATCTCCATTACTCTTTTTTTAACTTTGTTCTTTACTACGTTATCTAAATCTACAGTTTCTAAAATTCTATCTCTAATTTGTAAAAACTCATCAGATGAAAAGATATAATGACCTGATATTCTAGCAAGCTTTTCTCTATCTATTTCAGAACCTTTATCGATCCATTTTTTCCACTTTTTAGACTTTACACACATATCAATAAATTCATCTCTGGTGGTAGAAAGCTTATCATTATCTGTTATGCTTAATATCGTATCCGATTCAAGAACTCCTAGCTCTGGTGCTATGTTGAATGATTCAACTCCGGCTAAAATTCTCTTTTTTATTTCTTCGGTTGACAAATAGTCGGAATTGTGCTCCTTTGGCACTAGACCAAAGCTTCTAGAGATTTCACACATTTTTTTAGAATTTATAAGATTAAAACTTCCAGTATTCCTTAAACCCTTAATGCTTGTACCAGATTGAACTACACAATAGATGATTTTAGAAAAATCAACATTATAGTTTTGAAGCATTTTTAAAAATATTTCGAGCTCTACGGGCGTATATTTTCTAATAGCCTCTTCTGTCCCTATTTCAAATAAAATATCTGGATTAGAGGATAGGCAAGTCTCCATTAGGGTGTGAGTAAAATAAGCAGCTGTTGCAATAGTCGTGTATGCCTTCCATGGATCGATATGAATTACATCAAACCCGGAATTACAATCCACAATTACTGATCTTTCTCCGCTATCTTTTAATGAGCCCTGGTGAGGTCCTGAGTGGTCTCTTTCTAGAGTTATTTTTTCGCATCGACCTCTAACGTACTTAGAAAAATCCTCAGTGGTCCATCTGTTTACATAGCCCCCACCTAGCTCTTTGCATTCAATTTGCCTTCTAGAGGGAATAAAGCCTAAATTAATTCCTTCGTCATTTGATATTTCAATTATGGCATCTACAATATTTAGACTCATTGGTCCAAAATAAAAGTTTGGATATTTTTTAGACTTACTTAGATTCATTTAATACCTGATTAAGATAGTATCTGGCCATGTGATATAGCATTTTATCGAAGGGTTCCTCGTGAAGGGGCGACATGTTAAGAAAAATAAGACCTCTAATAATTTTAACTTTTTTAAGAGAGTATTTTGATTTTTCAATAAAGCACTCAAATATCTCTTTTGCCTCATTTAGACTATTCGATGTTTGAAAATCATATCTAATTCCGGAACTTCTACTCTCAAAATATGAAAATTTATTCTTTTTAATTAAATTGTATGGAAGTGTTAGTCCTCCATAAAATTTTGCCAAATCATAGTATATATCTCCACATTCAACAAGACCTCCAAAGTCCTGCCTCCAGTCTAGTAGTTTAAAGTCTACAATCCTTCCGACACTATTTTGAAGACCAATGGCATTGTCAAAATGTAGATCACCATGAAAATTAGATTGAATTCCGTCGAATAGACTTTCCCACGGAATAGATTCAAGAAGCTCTTTAATTCCAGGTAGTTCCATTCCGTTAACAAGTATTTTATCACTATGCTTTTTATTTTTTTTATAAAATAAATCTAGCCTGCTGTAAGTCTTATCTCTATAGAAGGACTTACAGGCCTTTAAAAATTCACTATTTGAAACATACTTTGATCTTTTCCAAAGGTTTTTTCCAAGCCAGCCTAAGAAGTCACTAGTCATTCTAGGCGTAATATTTTCATAAAGTACATCACCTGGAGCGTAATGATAAGAAAAAAACCAGCTTGTAACTAGATCAAGTTTGGGACATAAGTCTCCCAAACCCTCAGCTCTTTTCTTTCTCAGGGTTACATGTGATGGATTTCCAAAATACTTGATAACCTTTTCATTGACAAAATAAGTAAATTCATTAATTTTATCAAAGTTAAAAGTCTCAGTAAGGCTATTTGACTCATATTCCTTTCTTGTCTGGGTGTAGTTTTCTAAAGTTCCGGTATCAAGCCAATTAAAATTTTCTGGATAGCACTTCATGTCAATCAAGGATAGAAGACCGTTAGATATCTGATGCTCGTTATTAATTAACTTTCTGTCTGTCTCAAGAGAATCCCAGAATATTTTAAAATCTTTAATTCCAGAAATTCCAATAAACGCTAAATCGTTATCAACTGCTTTTTTATCATCTATTCGATCTATCATACCATTCTTAACAAATACAGTGCAAAAATCTTCAGGATCTTCAAATTCACTAGAAACCCCCATCCAATTTTTATCAGGCTCAGGAATGGACTCTTCAAGGACCATCGTGTCAGAAGCATATACAACAAATGGACACTGAAGGTATTCCCTACAAGCCAGAAGGGAGAGGCCTGGGCCTGATCCTGGGCCGTCAAAATTTTCTACATTTACTATAGAGATCTTTCTATCACTGTGAGCATGACTAAGATACTCTTCAACCTTTTCTCCCTGAAACCCAGTAGCAATTACAAATTCAATATTCTTTGGAAATTTCTCTATTATATGAGAAATAATTGCTTTTTGATTAATTGGAAGAAGAGCCTTGTTAAAAGTCTTAGTTAAGGCTCCAAGCCGCATTCCCTTTCCAGCTGAAAGAATGCAGACCTTATAATGACCTTTCATTATACTCTCGTTTATTTGACTATACGGTAGTATAATCTACATACCATTATCTAGTATAAGAATATTTTTTAAATTGTACAACCTATCACTAGATGGCTGATCCTGAAAGGACTCTATGTGATCTGTACTCCCAGATACAAGTTACATTACAATCGCCTGGAGACTTCGATCCCTGTGGTTTTATTGAAATTCCAACAACATCGCCGGCAGCGAAATTAGCAGTAGGAATAGCTGAACCTGTAACTGTAAAGTCAAATATAACACAAGTGTTATCTGCTGCACTAAAGTTTTTAATTGTTTCCACTGCAGTTGTAGAAATATTCCTAGTTCCGTCAGAAGCCTTGTGAAAGCCCACCTCTGTCAATCCAAGATCGTTTTGAGGTCTAACAATTACTCTAACCGGCCTTCCGGCCATTGGCATAACTGCCTGAACATCGTCTATTGCACTAGGAGATTCATTGTTATTAAACCACCCAATAAAGACCATATCATCATTGCTTCTATTATAGGTGTGGTAGGTATACTCTAGTTGTTTTCCATACATACCCCCAGAGGTGACTAGGTCACCACCAAATAGGGCCGATCCCCTTACTGCACTATTTGATGAATCCACAGTTCCAGATACATAGAATGATACGTCAGCAGCAGCTGCTTCATTTGGAGATGTTCCACCGTTTGATGAACCTGAGTTAAACAGTATCTGTCTTGTGATAGGTGCAAATCTTAGAGATTCCTCAACAGCACTTCCGTTCCATGATGAGATAATTAGATCATTATCTGTACCAAGGTGGAACATATTGGCCCTTACACCTGCTGCACCTGCCCACTCTATTGTGCTGTTTTGTGAATTGTCGCTTCTCTGAATCCTTAGAGAAGGTGTCGCATCCTGTATATGGACAGTCGTTTCAGGAGAATTTCCTGCTGTTCCGATTGAAAGTCTATTCGTATTACCATTGATGAATAGCATGTGTGTATTGTCATCAGATTCAACTCTAAAGTCAACATCAGCACCACCTTCGTTAAAGACTATTGAGTCATTAGCTCCCTCATTAAAGTCCAGCATACTGACATTACCAACTGTGATGTTTATGTCGTCATCTGTAAAGTTGATAAATGTGTCTGTATCACCTACATGAAACACCTTGGCAGAGACACCTAAGTCTGTTCCATCAAATGTGAGATTGGACTCTCCATTAAGTGCATCACTAGAACTAAACGTTGCAACTCTATTATCAGCTCCATTTGCAACAGCTGAAACAGCTCCGCTTATTCCTCCACCGGCAGTAATTGTACCAGATATATGAACATCTCCTCCGAAAACAGATGTTCCCCTGGTGGCTGTCCCCCTAGTTCCGGATGAACCAGATACATAGAAGTTAACATCAGCAGCACCTGCTTCATTAAAGGAGGTAGCTACACCACCTGATAGAACTAGAACTTGATCTGATCCTGCATCAACAAAGAATGCGTGAGGCTTGTTGTTGGATTCTACCCTAAAGTCATTGGTAGCATGCCCATCTTCGTTAAAGATGATTCCTGCCGCACCAAATCTAGCTGCTTCATCATTTGTAGATCCGATTATTGTGGTAAATGTTGTCTCACCCTTGTTAATATAGAGTGTATTGTCTCCGGCATCAAGAAGTATTGCCTCATCTTCACCGCTAGATTCAACCCTAAAGTCTACATCTGCACCACCTTCATTAAGAACTATCTTGTCTTGTGAACCGTCCTCAGTGATTGAAATCATGTCGACGTTTCCAACATTTACCTTCACAGAGTCTGCCTGAAATCTAATAAAAGTATCTGCATCAGCCCTGTGATAGATGTATTCTCCCACAGCCATGTTGCCGCCGACTTCTAGCTTGTATGATGGAGAGTCAGTACCGATTCCCACTTTACCATCATCCGTAACCGTTACAACGCTTCCTGCTCCTGCCTGGCCTCTATTTACAGATAGCGTTCCGGAAACTACAAGATCTCCGCCAAATAGCGCTGCACCTCTGGTAGCCGTACCTCTTGACCCAATAGAGCCAGATACGTGAAATGCTACATCAGAAGCAGCAGATTCATTGAATGATGTTGCAGCTCCGCCGGAAAGTACAAGGAACGCATCGGTCGACATTTTAAGATTAGTATTTCCCCCAGCTGCCAATCTAACTTGATCTGACTTAAATCTTAAAAATGTGTCGGTATCACCTCCGTGGTAGAGGTATTCAGAAATGGTTGCATCACCCGTAACAGACAGGTTATCATTGATAGTTGTCTCAGATGTTGTGTGGCCAATTGAAACAGCAACTCCGCTATTAGCTGTTCCCAGGCTTAGGGTGTCTCCCGAGTTGATTCCTGCAACACCAGCAGCGTCTATTTGTAAAATACCTGCATCAATATCAACAATTGAGCCTGCATTGGCGTCGGCATCAAGTAAGAACGCTACACCAGCAGTATGAGCTGTAACAAGAGTAATATCAGATGCTGCACCAGAAGTGGTAATATTTACTGCACCAGAAGAGTCTATATCTAGAGCAGCTGTATCTACATCAAAGGCAACATCAGCCGCCTTTCCAATGTTTATTCCACCTGCAGCATCTATATCAATAGTTCCACCAGCATCTATGTCAATATTTCCTGCTGTGGCATTAATGTCAATATTGCCCTGTCTTGTGGTAACATCAATTTCCCCACTGTCAGATGCAAGATTTAGGGCTGAAGATCCCGATACTGTGAGTGCACCTTTTGTCGTTAGATTGGAAGTTCCAACAGCATCGATACTAATAACACCTGTAGTGTCTATTGCAACACCACCTGTTCCTGTGTCAATATCCAGTCCGCCAGCTGCGTTTGATGCATGAAGCCTAACAGCATTTGCTTGATTTTCTCCACCTACAATTGTTATTGATCCATTTGTATTTCTAATGTCAATATCTTCACCTGCAGCTCCTGCGGCAACTAAAGACAGACCACCAGCTGATGCAAACATCTGTATCGCATTGGCATTATTGTTGGACGATGTGAGATATAAAATACCAGTAGTGTCTACAGTAATTCCCTTACTTCCAGCATCTATATCGATACCGCCAGCAGCATTGCTATTTTGAAGAGCAATTGCATCTGCAACAGCGCCAGATCCGGTAATTGTCAATCGTGTATCTGAGACTATATCAAGATGACCGTCAGCCGGAGAGTTTATAAACAACCCTGCATCTCTAAATTGAAGCTTTGTTGCTGCTCCGGTTCCGAGTAGGAAGTTAGTATCATCCCAGGTTAATTTGGCAAGTCCACCAAATGCACCGCCGTCATTGAATTGGAGCTGAGTATCGGAGCCTCCAGGGCTTCCTCCGGTAATTCCAGAGCCAGCTGTGATCGTTCCTGAGATGTGAACATCTCCTCCAAAGACCGCAGTTCCTTTGACTGTCTTTCCCCTGGTTCCTGATGATCCAGAGACATAGAAATTAACGTCTCCTCCCGCAGCTTCATTATATGAAGTAGCAGCACCACCAGATAGGATTAGAACTTGATCACTTCCCGCGTCAACAAATAGTCCGTGAGGTTTATTATCTGTCTCAACCCTAAAGTCATTGGTAGCATGTCCGTCTTCATTAAAGATAACACCTGCAGCTCCAACCCTAATTGCTTCATCGTTTGTAGATCCAATTATCGTGGTAAAAGCTGTCTCACCTTTATTGATGTACAGCCTATTATTTCCACCATCAATGTAAAGCGCTTCATCCTCTCCAGAAGTCTCTACTCTAAAATCTACATCTGCACCGCCTTCATTGAACACTACAAGATCTGTAGCAGCCTCAACTAGGTGTAAAAGATCAACGCCGCCTGCTTGAAAGTTAATGTTATCAGCTTGAAATCTAATAAAGGTATCAGTGTCACCGGAGTGCTTAATGTATTCAGCAATATTTGCATCACCCTCGACAGTTAGATTTGCTGATGCACTGAGGAGACCTCTGACTTCAGTAACACCCAGTACAGTCAAATTATCGTTGACCCGAGTCTCAGAGGTTGTGTGACCAATGTTTATTGGAACTCCGGATGCATTTGTTGCAATATTTACACCGGAAGTTCCTGCCCTAATATCCACACCACCAGCTGCATGAGATGCATCAAGTTGAACAGCGAGTGCAGTTGCAGCAGTAGATGTCAATAGAGACTTAGTTGAACCTGATAGAGTTAGAATTCCTTTTGTTGTAACGTTAGAGCCACCGACCCCGTCAACTGAAAATGTTCCACCAGAGTCAATAGTAACATTTCCTGCTGTTGCATTGATATCAATGTTTCCTTGACGAGCTGTTATGTCAATCTCTCCACCATCTGACTCAATTGAAACCAAGTCCGATCCCGATAGGGCCAAATTACCATGTGTTGTTATGTTAGAGGTTCCTACACCATCTATTGAGAATGTTCCACCTGCATCTATTGTTGTATTTCCTGTAACATCAATATCAAGAATACCAGCATCAATATCTAAAATTGAGCCAGCAGCAGCATCTGAGTCTATATGAAAAGCTGCTCCTGCTGTGTGGGCTGAGTATAGTGTAACTTTTCCATCTGCAGTTGAAGTATTAACATTAAAATTATCTCCAGCCGTTAATGTCATATTATCTGCTGCATCTATTGTAACATCATCTCCTGCATTAATATCGATACTTCCCTGCCTGGTGGTAATATCAATTTCACCGCTGTCTGATGCAAGATTTAACGCTGTTGATCCAGAGACTGTAAGAGCTCCGTTGGCGGTTATATTAGATGCACCTACAGCATCAACTGAGAAAGCTCCTCCGGCATCTATGTTAGCATTACCCGTTACATCGATGTCAAGAATTCCTGCGTCAATATCAACAATTGAACCAGCATTAGCATCTGCATCAATGTGAACTGCAATTCCAGCTGTATGAGCAGACTCAAGCTTAATATGTCCGTCTGCTGATGTAGTTGTTAACTCGATAGCGTCAGCAACATCAACATCTAGACCACCAGCAGAGTCAATGTCTATTGCATCAGATCCTGTACCTTCTGCATCTAGATGAATCTTTGAAGCATCAGCGTTAATTAAAATACCACCTGCAGAAGCATTTAGAGAGATTGCATCAGCAGCATCTCCAGAAGTATTTGTTACAGTGTACTTTTCATTAGCTGCTGTTCCGTGAGGAGCAATAATAACCTCAACAGCACCATTTTTACCAAGCTTAAGTGTCTTCCCATCAGCAAGAGATGGTGCAATAACCATGTCTCCTGCTGTGGCATCAATCTTAACAGCATCTGCTCCTGTACCGGCTGCTGTAATAATAATTGATGAATCATTGGCACCGACCTGCTGGATTGTAAGATCTTCACCGCCTGTGCTAGACGTAATGGTAAAGTTCATATCGTCTGCACCATCAATAGAGACTGTACCGGTTGAATCTATTGTAATTCCACCAGTTCCTGCATTTACATCTACTCCGCCAGCCGCATTAGATGATTGAATTGTAACTGCATCAGCAGCTGCAGCACCTCCATCGATAGTAACTTTGTCAGTACCTGCATTAACAGCAATTGCTGATGCTACTGAGTTTGATTCAACTCTAAAGTCGATATCAGCATGGCTGTCTTCATTGATAACAACACCTTCCGCATCAACTCTTAGGGCTTCATCACTTGTATTTCCAATGACAGTCTCAAAGGCTGTCTCACCCTTGTTAACATAGAAGATGTTAGCAGAAGAGTCAAGTAATAAGGCCTCGTCTTCTCCATCAGACTCTACTCTAAAGTCACCTGTAATTCCGCCGCTTTTGTTTCCGTCGTCATTGACAATTAGCCCACCTCTAATTCTTCCGCTGCCTGAGACCAGAAGGTTTCCTGACACATATAGGCCTCCCGACATGTGCTCTTGAACTTCTACAATCATCTTATCGGCATAGAATGTACCAGATACCAGAACGTCTCCTCCAAAAACAACAACACCTTTCTTCTTGACTGCCTTTCCTTCGTTGGCACCTGACACAAACATCCACACGTCAGTTCCAACAGAAGCGGTCATATTATGTGACATGCCCCCTTGAAGATTGGTAGCATCGGATGAGCTGTATATTAGAAGACCTACGCTTCCATTTGAAGCTCCGACACCTCCAGATGCTATTATTTGAGTTGTTCTTATTTGCTTGGCTCTAAAATCTCTAGGCATTTAATGGTTCCTATAGTTTGCTAATTGCATGATAGTGGACAGTGCCGCTAAATGGGCTACTGACACCTATTGTTAAAGATGAGACTGTGAGGCTTTTCACATATACATTCAAGTTGTCATCATTACATGTCAGGGTGATTTGAGGGGTATTTTTATGCAATGATGAAAGCGTAACTGTTGACTCTACGTTATTGCTAAAGGTTGCCTCTCCTGCCTCCATGATAAGGTTTGCACTCATGTCCCCACCATTATTGCATGAAAGTGAACAGTTCCGGTAAAGTCCTGACTGACAGATATTTGAACAGCAGTTGTTGAAATAGAGTCAATAAACACATTAACATCAGCTGTATTATTTGAACTACTATCTATAGAAGTTGCTGTCACATACGGGGCTGTAGTAAAATTTTCTGTAAAAGTATATGTTATAGGACCATTTGAGTTTGAAAATGTTACTGATCCAACCTCAATAATAACTTCACTATCAGCGCAGTATGTATTGTTAGGCCTTACCCTAAGATAAGGATAGACTTTTCTAAATCTATTTCTATCTCTCTTTTTAAATTTTGTTGCAGGCATGGCGTGTCACTCCATGAACTAATTATTCAGGTTAAATGACTTTTGACGCCAATGTGGCCAACTCGGACCTCTCTCCCTTCATTAGTGTAATGTGACCTGTTAGCTTTTCATTTTTAAGCTTTTCTATAACTACTGTTAATCCGTTTGAAAAGCTATCAATATAGGGTGTGTCTATCTGGTCTATGTCTCCCAGGAGTACAATCTTTGAACCCTCACCGACTCTGGTTATAACTGTCTTTAGCTCATGAATCGTAGAGTTTTGTGCTTCATCAACTATTAAAAACGTATCATTAAATGTTCTTCCCCTAATAAAGGCCAAGGGTGTAACTTCAATTAATCCCTTTTCTCTCATAAGGGAGAAATATGTTAAATCTTTAAAGGCATGTCGTACGTTATCTACAATTGCACCCATCCAAGGGTCCATCTTATCATTAATGTCACCTGGAAGATATCCGATATCTCTTCCAACAGGTTGAAGTGTCCTTGTAATGACTACCCGCTCGTATCTTTTTTCTTGAAGTCCAGAAAGAGCTGTCATTAGAGTTAAAAACGTTTTTCCTGATCCAGCTTTTCCAGTCAGGGTGACAAGGGGAATGTCAGGCCTAGAGAGAAGCTCTAGTGCAAATTTTTGCTCTTTATTTCTTGCATTAACAGAGCACATTTGCTCAATTCTTGTTTCTAGGTGAGATATTTTTCCGTTCTTTTCTATTCCTATCATAGAGCTATTTTGATGCTTTCCAACAAAGAATTCATTGGGATTTAGATCTAAGTTGACATCTTCACATGAAATAGAACCTTTTTCATAAAATTTATTAACAATATCTGGTGAAAATATTTCAACTTTTCTTTGACCTGTATAGATGGTGTCTTCTTCTGTAATAATTCTATCTTTATAATAATCTTCTGATTTAATTTTTAATGCATCGCACTTAACACGAAAATTTATATCCTTTGTAATGACTATGACATCATTCTCTTGAGACGACATTAAGTGCATTGCAACACCAACTATTATATTATCTCCAGAACTAAGGTCAAGAGAGCTAGGAACTTCTTCAGGATGAGAGGTTTCAACTCTAATCGTTTGATCATTTTCCAAACTCACACCGTCGTGAAGACTTCCTGCTTTTCTTAGCTCGTCTAGAAATCTATTGATGTATCTAGCACTTTCTCCTAATATTCCTGGCTTTTCTTTAAATCTATCAATTTCATCTAGGACAATGAGGGGAATAACAACATCGTTCCCTGGAAAAGAATGTATGGAGTTCATGTCATATAGAAGGACTGACGTGTCGACTATAAAAGTTTTTCTCTTACCTGTGTTTGACATTATGTACCTCTGGTGGATGTACACGATATGTTTCGTGTGTAAATTAAAATATCAAGAATATTAGGAAAGCTATAAAATATGAAGTGTTTTGAAAAGTGTAACATCTTACAAAAGCCTTGTGAAAATAATTCATGCAGGTATTTGATAGAAAATAAAGAATTTATGAATTGCACGATAGTTGCAGCCAGAGAAGGGCCTATGACTCTACAGCAGATAGGTGATATTTTTGGTGTAACTAGAATGCGCATATGTCAGCTTGAAAAAAAGATCCTCAAGAAAATTAGCAACATAGAGATATAAAAAATCCCCACCATACTAAGTATGGCAGGGAAAAAAATAAGATCTATTTTAAATTACCAGTTAACACCTGTGGTGATTGCAACTCTATAGTAGTTGTTTACATCCGGGATAAAGACTAGATGAAGAGGTACACTAAAGATACCTGCATCTTGAGTCCACCCAACGGCGGTGACCAGGTGAAAGTAATGATTTTCATCTGAAGGATCCACCACAGTCGCATTTGCTCCAACAGCTATCTGTAAAGCGTCATTAATTTCAAATCCAACTAGTGCATTTGCAGAAGGCAAGACTACACTTTGATCTAGTCCGCTAATTGTCAGATTTTGAATAAAGAGAAGATCAAGCCAAGTTCCTCCATCCATTGTCTGTTGTGCTTCGAAACCCATTGCAAACATATGAGGACTGTCTAGTCTGTCTGACTCATCTGCCTTATTTGCGTAGTTATATCCAAAACGAATTCCCATACGCTTAGTCCAATCCATGTCTGAACTCCTATCTTCCCCTCCGACTGCATGATCATCTGCAAGGGCTGGTGTTGATAGTCCAAGGCATAACATACATGCCAAAATTTTCTTAAACATTTTTCTTCCTTTCTGTGATAGACACAGTTCGTAAATATATTAAAAAGTCCAAACAAAGTTAAACAATTCAGAATCTCTATATTTTTAAAAAATGACTCGGGCTTTCTTTAACACTTTCTAAAATAGTGTCAACAAACTTGCTAACTTGAAATAGCTTACAATTTGCACTACCTACCTTTCCAAGGCTCATGGACTGACCTAGCAATCCTTTTTTATGTAGATCCATCCAGAGCTTTCCAACAGCTTTCTTATTTAATTTGGGATATGGGACACTGCCATCTGATTCTAATAAAATATTCCAATAAAGCGTCTCTATAAAGTGAATATGTGTGCAAGAAGCCCACGGTATATCACCAATCATCATGATCTTTCCGGATTGCTCATATGCCCTATAGAATGGAGAGTCCTGACCATATGTTCTTCCCCATGGAGGTCTATCCCACGGAGAGACAGGCCCCCTATTGGACATGTGACCACAAAGAAAGGGAATTGAATCCCTCCCCCAGGCTCCAATTGAATGAGAATAGTTATTTGACCGATATGTTGTCGGCAGCTGCCTAAAATATTCAGTAATCCATCCAACTGTAGATTTAGATTTTTCAATATCCCAAGTGTCAGACCGCCTTCTTTTCTTATTGCCCTCAGCAACCATATTAAAAGAGGGCATGAGGAGCAAGCCTTGATAAGTTACGGCTTGCTGAAGAGCTCTTACTATTGTTTCAGCACCCTTTTCCATCTTTCCTAAGCTCTTATAGGAAGAGTGGACTAGTACTGTGTCACCTGAAGAAACTCCTAGATTTTTTATTTCTGTTGCTAGAGATTCACATGTATGCATATGTGAACTATACAGTAAGAAAATCTTTCTTATATTTTATTAAAGATTTTTCCTTCATTTTTGACTCAAGAACAACATCTAGAGTGTGACCGAGGTCTTGAAATGGCTCATAGTACCAACTACTGTGTGCAGTCTTGCCAACCTTGGGGTCTTCATAATTTTTCTTTGAATTTGAATGGTGACACTGTGGAGTAACTTCCTTTGGCCAGGATTCTACTGCCATGCCTAGTGCCTCGTCATACGATGAGTCTTGATGGCCACAAGTAAAATGGTGTGAGTCAAATACAATTGGAACACCTGCCGTCTTATAGATTCCATGATAGAGCATCTTGGTAGAAAACAGCCGCTCTCTATCATCATTTTCTACAGTAAGCCGACACTTTACAGAGTCTGGAAGTCGATCAAAATTCTTAAGCCATCTAGTAATTGCAGAGTCTCTATCGCCATAAGATGCACCAATGTGAATATTGATCTTTGACCAGTGATTTCTTTCCATGCCCATTAGATCAAAAATCTGTCCATGTCTCGTCAGATCTACGATAGAGTTGTTGACAACTTCTTCTCTATTGGATGTTAGAATATTGAAATGTCCTGGGTGAAAAGAGAGGCGCTGATTGTTTTCACGAGCAAGCCTGCCTGCATACTCAAGATTGAACTTGATGCTCTCAAAGTCCGGTAGCTCTTCTAGTTCGTACTCACTCATCCATGGAAATAGGCAGGATGTGATTCTGAATACCTTGATACCCTGCTGGTTGTTCCAGTCGATGATTTTAATAAGGTCCATTGAATTTTTAAGTGAAAGCTCTGATGCATACTCTAGACCCTTTTCTACAAATGTCCTTTTTATCATTCCCCTATTACAGGTGACTCTGTCTCGATTGCCCTTTTGAAGAGTCATATTCATACACGCATAACCAAATCTTACTGTCATATTACCTCCTGGATACTATTTTATCACAGAGTGACAAGGGTTACACGTGTGTCTATTTCTTTTTCTTCTTTTTAGGGCACTTCTTTCGTTTCTTAACGTTAGCCCACTTTTTACTTGGGCTTGCAGAGTTAACTCTGGCATGTGCCCATTGATGTGGAGACATTCCTTTTCTAGATCCAGATGTATAATATGCACCTAGTCCTGCTCTAAATTCTTTATAAACAGAGCCTCGAGTAAGACATCTCTTATCTGCTTTCTTATCTAACGATTTTTTTACTGCCTTTGAGAGCTTTCGACTGCCAGACTTCTTCTTTTTCTTCCTTCCTTTTTTCTTTCTCTTTCTTTCATTGATTTGATCTTCTATCTCATTTAAAATAGCATCTAGCTTTGCTTCTTCTACAGCGTCGTTAATCATTACCCTAAGCTGACTTTCTGAAAGTTTGACTGGAGACTTTCCTTCTGCACACTTTTCTCTTCTCTTTATGGCAGCCTGATCATCTTTCTTGCCTGGTGTATCTTTTGCCTTATTATATGCATTAACAGCAGCATCAAGACACGCTTGATTTGATGCTGATCTTCCTGCAGCATATTGAGGATTATCTGATGCTGCTTCATCTATTTCATCGGCGATATCGTCAAGAACTTCATCGGGAAGAAAGTCCATTTTGGTAACTTTGGGATTGCTATCTGCACCCTTTCTTATGCTTCTCATCCCATCAGGCTTTTTCTTCTTGGTTTCAGTAATTTTGACAATAAGGTCGCCCTTTCCTTTAATAACCCTGTGCCACTCATTTGCTCTAATTTTAAACGTGGACCCTTCATTGATCTGGATAGGAATAGAGTTATCTCGTTGAAACATCCAACCATCACCATGGATAACTTCAACAACACGGTCCTGCCTATCTCTATGCCACTCTAGCATAGTCTCTGAAACATCTCTAGAAAACTTTCTAAGGATAACATTCTCACTTAGCTTTCTTTGAGTAAACGGATATCTATCACTCATCTACCACCAACCTGCTATATTTCTTCCAAAAAACTTCGTCGCCCTGCAGGACCAGTATCCGGGTTTTGTCTTATCTTTCTTGTCAGCACAGTTGTGACGATCACCAAAGCTTTTTCTTCGTTTTTTATGCGCCTTGCTATCACCCATAGCATCAGGCATTGAAGAACCAAAGCTAACTTTCTTAACCTTTATTCTTCCTTTTTTATCTTTCTTGCCTGAATTGACATACACATATGCCTTTCCGCCGCCCCTCTTTGGCTTATTAAGTTTGACCTTTCTACCCTTGTACTCTGCCTCTTTTAGCTCTTTATCGTCGTAAAGCATAGGAAAGTCTAGAGGTACTATTTCACCTTCATAAATTCCAAATTCTCCTATGTCTAATTCTTCTATTAAAAATCTCTCAGATTCATTTAAAGAATACAACCCAACGCTGTTAAGGTGTCTAGCCTCTCTAAAGAGTTTAAAAAACCTACTAGAGCCTGGTCTAAATATGTTTCTATCTACTCCAACGTTGTGATCTCTGTGGTATTTGAGATCTTCTGATATCATATTTGGAACTATAGTGGGCTTTTCCATAGAAGTGCTAGGGACAGGATCTTTTAAAAAACCTCTCCACTCTTCTAAGATTATTTTCATACCTGATGTCATATCCAGATGCCTTCTGGATATAAATATATTTTAAAGATATATTTTTTAGGTGATTATGGAGAGATAAAGATCGAATTATTTCCCATATCTGGATCATTACACCTGCAGGAATAGATTGACACTTCTCTTATTCCGTTGCTTCCTTCACATGCTATCTCACACTTTGCAACTGTGTCACTATCCAGACTACAGTTTGATAGACCAAAGCAGATACAAACTGTAAGACAAATATAGAGAACACCCTTTATAAGAGAGGCCGCTATTGAAATGGCTGTCTTGCTGTCGACTAAATCAATAGGGGAGTTTTTATCAGGTGTTCCATCTAGTAGCATGATATAACCTATCACAAGATCTGTGGCATGTAATACTATGGCTTAATATGTTCTAAAAGTGTGATCCCACACAGTGCTAGATACACCGTACTTTCTCTCTTTGTGATCTGGACTGAAGTGATGTAACAGGTGGTGCTTTTTAAGCTTTTGAAAGGTTTTATTTTTCCACTTGAAGTGATGAACAGAATAATGGATCATATCGTAAACAAGATAGCTAGAGAAAAATCCGGACAATATTACTCCAAACCAAATCGGACCAAAGAGGACGCGAAAGATAACCACAAAAGGTATAGCCAATATTATTCCTAGGGCTGGTGGCATAACTAGCCTATATGGGTCTGAAGGCCATTTGTGATGAACACCGTGAATAATAAATTGGAAGCGAGACCCCCATTTAAAGGGTGCAATACGATGAAAGAGAAATCTATGAAGCAGGTACTCCGAGGTGCTCCAAGTTACCCAACCGACTAAGAATCCCCCAAGAA
>TARA_R100000664_G_scaffold11263_1_pt1 | contig 32929 bp, 43 predicted proteins | sample TARA_R100000664 | Tara Oceans TARA_R100000664 (sample SAMEA2622705) | marine metagenome | biome: marine biome (ENVO:00000447); feature: deep chlorophyll maximum layer (ENVO:xxxxxxxx); material: "saline water (ENVO:00002010), including plankton (ENVO:xxxxxxxx)" | depth 115 m | reverse complement strand
TCATTAGTACAAACCCAACCCGAGTCGGCATTAACGGAACCTTCCCGAACGAAAAAAGCAGCCCCCGGAAATTCGCTTCCTGCATCCATATCCCCAGAGCGACTCCAAGCACCGGCAGCGACAACCCAAATCCCATTTTCCGCGGCACTCGATTGATTCTTAACAAGAATTCGGTTTCCAGCGGATAGGGAAATACCGTCTACAGTTTGAGTACCTGAAAGGGTTAAATTAGCGGTAGAAGCTGCCCTAACACTATCTTTAAAATGAAGCCCCTGGGCGACCGCATCTACATAACTTTTATTCGCTACATCGCTTGAAGCACTGGGGGAACCGGCTTGAAGGGTGCCGCTTGAAAAGTCGAAAGAACCTGTTAAATCGATTTTGCCGGCAGTAACAGCAGTATTAGCAATTTTCGCGGTAATAATTGCCGAGTCTTTTATCTGATTGGATACAAATTGAAGGGCCATGGGATTATGATCTCCGTGTGTAGATAACTTCTATTTTTTCCCCGTTGGCTGGAATAAAATTAAGCCTAATAGAAGTCGCCGTCAATATTGAATATCCATCATCATTATCGGATTTTAATATCTTTTGTCCGTTTCTGAAGACCTGAAGAGAAGGGCGGGAAAAAGGAAACGTAATAGAAAAAGTTCTATTTTCGCCGTCTATTTGGGAAGATAAATCTTCATTTCTAATTAGAAATCTCCAGGCCGGAACCCCCATCTTATTCCCATCCTGCCGAAATATAAATAACTACATTTTCCGAACATGTTCCGGCATCCGTTGCCCCTCTATAAAATAAAGACCCAGTAGAAGAATAATAGGGCATATATCCATTAGTCGGAATTGCTTGAATTACCGTCCCGATTGCTCCTGTAGATGCGGCTCTAAAAACCGCCTGGGTTCCTCCTGCCGGATTTGTTAACGTTCCAATAATAGGTTGAGTTGTAGCGGCTCCCCCTCCTGCTGTAGAAGTAAACGTCTTAATACTTAAAACTTTTCCTGTTTTAGGAATTCCTGAAATTTCAACTTCTGTTGAAGGACCAATAGAAGTCCCTGAAATAGTTACTTCATAAAGATCAGGATTCGGAGAATGTCCAGAAAATCGAGTAACGGAAGGAGTTGAATAAGCCATTTTTAAAAGTCCTTTTAAGTGTTAGAAATATGATAGGATTTAATAACGTGAATTCCTGTTTCCAGATTAACAGAAACCGCCCGAACATGTCCTAAACCAAGATAATCATTAACTGATCTCCAATCAAAACGAATTCGATTCCCTGGGAGAATACCCGTCGCGCTCGGTCCAATTGTAGAAGTTACTACAATAATTTTTTGAGAATGAAGGGTATTAATAGCAGTCGCTACCCCGCTCGCGGCTGGAACCCTGATTCCTTGGAAATTAATATCTTGTTGGACGGTTGCCCCCACCGCCGTCACCTCTCCCCCATCGGTAGCCGAAGACCGCTGTAATCGATCAGAAACATAATGGGCATATACTCCATTAACGACCGTTTTATTAGCGTATTCTCCCGAGGGATCTAACTGCTCTTTTAGATCTAAAATATCATCCGCGATAAATGTATAATCTGGACTGCTCGAAGCAAAAGGAAACACGGGCTCTAATTTATAATTTCCTGCTGTATTAATTCTTAAAATTGATCCTGTTCTTTTCATACACTCTTTTAATATGTCTATCTGTTTAACGGGATTAGTTTGACCCCTAAAAGGGAAAACTCCGTAAAGTTGATTAAACCCAGTAGATAAAGAGCTTGCCCACGAATCATTAACAGAGCGCGAAAAATCCGCTTGAGGAGTTGTACTTTCAGAATATCCACAAGCTTCTAAAATAGAAGACAAAACATCACCCACCCCGACAACTGAAGTAGTTACGTCTTTTAGTCCTTTATTATCGACAATAATAATAGAATCATCTTCTACATTAATTGTCCCCCCGTCTTCTATTTGAAAAGTTCCCGCGGAAGCATTCCAGTTTCCCCACTGTCCAGCCGCTGGGGCCCCACCGCTGGGACCAGAAACCGCTATCCCATTAACTCGAACCGCGGAGGGTTGTTCATACTGAAAAGAAGAAGGAACTCCTCCGACGGAAACGGTAGAAGTCGTCCCAGTTTGTCCCACTAAAAAAGCATACGTAGGAAAACCGGTGGGAGAAGTAGATAAATTTTTCATTCCAAAAGCTAAAGGTTTAATTGTTCCCTCTAATGATTGAGGGAATCCCGTCGCCCCTGAAGTATAAACTTCAGTAGATAGATCGCCGGTTATAGTAATAGCGCTTTGGATTTTCAGTTGGACTAATCCTGTTTTATAGGAATAAGAATAAGCCCCTGTAAATGGAACAGAACCGATAAAAACTCGGGTTAAATTAGATATAGAAGTTTCACTTCTGGACCCATACCAGATTTCGACAGCCGACCCTTCAATCCTGTTTGAAGAAAAATCCGCTAATAGATCTGTTCCGTCATTTCCTCTTTTTTGAGGGTCTCCAGTTAAAATAACAGTTTGAAAAGTTTGTTTAGCAATTCCTTCCGACAGATTACCGCAATCTTGAACAATTTGTCCCCCTGCTAATCTCGGCTCCCAAAATTTGTCCGCGGTTACTCCTGAAGTTGAATCATAAACAATACATCCCCCCGGATCCATTGCCATATTAGAAAAATACCTAACTGTAGAATTAGGATATTTAAGCTTTAATAAAATTCTATTCGAAGGAAAATAGCTCATACCTGCCGCCGCGGAATTTGCCTAAAGGTAATTGGGGCTAAAGTCCATCGGGACGGCTCGGCACGGTTAACAGTTAAATTAGGAGAGTTCATTAACTGACAATAAAGAGTTTCTTTCGCTCCGGTTGTTGTGTCTCCAGTAACTAAAAGAGGGTTCGGGCGGTCTTTATAAACATCTTCTATAATATCTTTATCCGCATCTTCAACGGAAATCCATTGGACCACGATTGATCGAACAATCGGAAAAGATTGTCCTGTTAACATTCCCCCAAAAGTTGAAGATTGAGGAGAAGGGTCACTTAAATTGGCCTGATAATTTCGAGCCCATGATCTGGAAGGTTTAGTCAAGAATCCTAAAGCTCCTCTTCCTATTTCATGATTTAATCGATCATCCCGAGGAGTTGGATCGCTAATGTATAAAGTCCAATATTGCCGAGCCGTAGACGGATTTAATTCAGAAAATCCCATATCGCTAAAGTCAGAATATAAAAAATCTGTTCCCGCGGTAAATGCTTTTTCTAAAGTTCCTCCTCCGTCAAACTGCTCTAAATAAGTATTTCCTGTTGGGATAGGGGAAAGCATAGAAGAAGCGGAAGAATAAAGCCGAATTACTGCATTAGAGGAAAAGTTTGTTCCAACGAAAAAAATTCCTGTTGGGGATTGAGCGGACCCTAAATTAAATTCTATGTATCCTTCGCTATGAACCCTAACTAAATCTCCTTCATAAGAGATCCCCCCCGAATCATTAGAAGAATAACCTAAAAGATTAGCTGCTTTAGAGGTTGTCCACGTTATCCCAAAAGCTACCGCGACGGTTCGAGCGATAGTAAATTTTCCCGTTGTAGTCGAATAAGTACAGGTATAAACCCCAGTAGAGCCGGCGGCCGTCATACGTGCCGCGACTTCTGTCGCTAAAGTTGTTCCTGTATAATTTCCAGGATTTAAAGTAACCGTTGCCGCCCCATCAATAGGATCATTAAAATTAATAGTGTCATTTTCCCCCACTGCAACTCTAAACAGTCCCCCACCGTCTCCCGCTACCGCGAACTTAAACGGTTTTCCAGTATAAACATTTTGAAGATTAGTTTTAGGAAAAGAAGTAGATTCACTCGAAACAGTAATAGATCCCGAGCTAATAGAATCGGTTGAAATTTTAGATCCATACATAAAAGCGACATTAGAACTCATTTTAGATCCCACTCGCGGTTAAAGGGTCTCGTAGAATTAATTGAGGATTTATTTCTGTGTTTATTCTTCTCTGTCTAATGGACTGCTGAATTAATGGATCTAAACCGAATCCAAGTCTTTCCGCATCCGCGGATAAAACCAACTGAATAACATTATTAGATCCTTCATTCTGGGCATTGCTCGAAGGACTTTTTAATCCTGAAAAAGCCATAACGGTATCATTAGGGGAAAGACGAAAAGACCCCTCAGGACCTACATAAAAACGGTTTTTAGAATTAGGAGGAGAATATAAATCCCCTGCTTCTTGAGTAAATCCTTTAAAAGAACTAGTAATCCAATCGGGCAAAAGCGATTTAAAAAACTCTACAACTCCTCCCACTAAATCTTTAAAAAAGCTTTTTATACTTGCTCCCAGATCTCTAAAAGCCCCTTTCCAGTCTTCTTTAAAACCTCTAAAAAATTCTCCTATCCCACTTCCAATTTCTAAAGCGGCATCCTTTAAACCCCCGAAAATATGCTTTAAAATAACTTTGGGGATTTCTACATAGATTGTAATAAATATATCTATTAATCCCCGAATTAACGCCGGTATAATCGCCCCTAATGCTTCAATTAATTGGGTTACAAATCCTTCATCTAAAAGACTTTCTAATCCCGCGACTAATCCGTCCATCGCTTGAGGAATAGCTTGAGGAATTGCCCTTAAAAGATTTAAAACACTCTCGCTAATAGCTGGGACCAGAGCTTCTATTAGGGGCCCCATTTCTGTTAAAATTGCCTCAAAAGCTCCTATTGTATCGGAAAACCCTTCCGCTAATTTTTCCGCTCCGTCTTCTTCCATTAAGATTTGACCTAAATCAAAAACGGATTTAACAATTTGACCGGCTAATCCTGGGATTTCATTTAATAAAGAAGCTCCCCCAGATAAAAAGGCGTTAGTGATTTGATCAGTTAAGCCGGATGCTTTCGCCGCTTGTTCCTGAGATAGACCCGTAAAGCCAAAATTTCCAGCCGCCGCGAGTCTATTAATTTCTTCTAATTCTTCTTTTGCTTCCTGAAGCTGGGGGCCGAATTCTTGAATTATACTCGCTAAAGAACCAGGACCCCGAAGAGTCGCATCCATCATTAAACCAGTAATGGTTTTAATGGTTTCTTCTAATTCTTCTCCCCGTGTTTTTGTTTGAGGCGGAAATAGGTTCTTTACTTTTTCTCGAAATTTATCTAATTCGCTTAATTGTTCTTTAATTGCTTTAGCTGCTTCTTTAGCGGAATCCGCGGAATTTTGATTCCCTTCTGTTTGAAGATTAGCTATATCTCTTTGAGATCTTTCCACTAAAGCTAATTTTGCATTTTGAATTTCAGCTAAAACCGCTTCATTAGTTCGATATTTTTTCTCTAATCGTTCTAAAGCTTCTATTTCAACCTGAAGCGCGACCTCGATTCTTTGTTGGTCTGTTAAGGTATCTTCAACCGCTGCCCTCCGTTGGGCGGCTAATTGAAGAAGGACCGACTCTATATCTTTTTTATACGCTGCCCATTTTGCGGCTTTTCTGCTCGCTTCTGCTTCTGCTTCATCGGCTTTAATTTTTTCTCTTTGAGCTTCAATCGCTTTTGTGGTGGAAGCCGTTAAATTATTTCGTTTTTCCGTTAGATTTTCAATATCGCCGGTTAGTTTTCGGACCGCTTCTTCCGCTTTTTTAATCGCTTTATTATTCTTTTCGATAGCAGGAATATTCTTTAGAGTTCTTAAATGATCTTCACTTTTTAAGTGGGTCAATAATTTTTGAGCTTCTGCTAAATCTTCCATCGCTAATTTAATCTGGCCCGAAAATGCTTGTCTATTAGCCAGATCGGCTTGTTTAATACGAATATCATATTCGTCTAAACTTCCATTCATTAGCGATAAAGCGGTCTTAACTTCTTCTACTCTATCTTTTAAATTTCGGTGCGCTTCCGCGAACTTTTCGGTTCTTTGAGCCGCTGCTTCTTGGGCTATGTCTGCTTCTTCAACTTGTTTTTTTAATCTACTATAGGCTAAAGCTAAAGCTCCAACTGTTAAAGTTATGATCGCTAAAGGTCCGGCGAACCGAGATCCCCCTTTAGCGACTGCTTCCATAACAGAAGCCATTTCTCCGATTTTAGAAACCGCTGACCCAAGCTCGGGATTTAATTCGCTTAAACCCCCCGCTAAAGCGCTTACGATTGAATCTGTTTCCCCTGCTGAATCTTCAAAAGATTTTAAAGCTTGTGAAGCATCTTTAGAAGAAGAAGCAGTTTCTTTAAAATCTCCAGCCGCCGAAGAAGCAGCTATCCCCACTTCTTTGATCTGGTTGGTTTGAAGTCCGTTAACCGCGGATGAAACTTCATTAACTGAAGTCTCTAACTGATCCATAGAAGAAGAACCTACTTTTCCCGTTTCTTTAAAGTCTTCTCCTAATTCAGAAACCGCCCCTCCGATTGAATCTAAAGCACCGACGGCGTTTTGACTTTCTGCATTAATTCTTAAGGTTAAATCGGCCATCTTATCGCCTCTTTGAATTTTGAAAAGCTCTGTCCGCTTTCATTCTCGCTTTTTCAATCTTTACTTTATCATTTTCGATTCTATCTTGTTCGCCCGAAATTAACTCTAAGGAATCCATAAGGGCGGCAGGTTGATCTAATAGTCCTCCGGAGTAGGGTAATAAATGCTTATTCCGAAAAGCTCCAGCCAATTTAAATTGATTTAAGACATTAGGATCAATTCCCCCACTTCTTCTAAAATGATAATTTAAAGGGCAAGAATCAATCCAGAGATCTTTATAATCTAAAGCGATTAGCGGATGATGGGCAGAAAAAACGGTTTCTGAAGGACTAACTAATTCGTGAGAAGATTTTTCTTCCCTAATTAGTCCTCCGCAATTTCTCCTTTTTTGAAGTTGTTTCTTAATACAACTCGAACAGTCCCACGGTTGATCCATATTCATAATATGAACCAACCTCCTTAGTTTTTTGCGGCACTCGTTGCTAACCGAGAAATATCTAAGAGATCATTTACAACCCGAATTAAAAGCCAATCGGGGGCATAATGATAAAGCAATTGGGAAGGAGTCGAATATCTTTGATCTTCTCCTTCAAAATTTACCCCAGAAATAATTTCTACAACTTGCCCGAATGCGTGCCCCGCTTCATTCTCTCTTTGATTTTGCATTTTGTCGGCTATGTCGTCGTTTCCTTCGTCTCGAATTTGAGCGATTGAAAGATTTTCTAAAAGAAGCTGGGTATTAGTTCCGCTTCTCGCATAACGGCACCGTTGAAGCGCTGATCGCTGGGCTCCATTCGGAGGAGTTAATTTAAGTTCTATTTTCGAATCGTTATGTTCGTATGATTTGGATTGATTAGAGCTTTTTAATAAAATATTGATCATGATTGTTCCCACTTGAAAAACAGCGGCAAGGACCGAGCTACACGGGGAACAGATAGCCTAACCCTGCCCCCACCGCTGAAAATATAAAACTTTTGACTATCCAAAAGCGAGCTTTAATTCATCTTCTGAATTTGTAGCAAGTCGCGCTTCCCCGCGTAAAGTAACAGTAATCGGACCATCTCCCGAGCCGGAAATCGGTTGTCCTTGAAAAACACAATTGGGCATAGATAAAGCTACAACTTTTCCAGCCGTCCGGCCCCATTGGATTAAACATTGAGCCCCTAAACCCATAAATCCTCGAAAAGCGTCTAACTGAGAAGAATCACGAAGATAACCCTCGATTTCTACTTCTACGGTTCGCATTCCTGGGGCATATGCCGTCCCTTGTCCTTCAGAAGAAGAAGAATCCCTTAAAACTGTAATATTATCATTAATAACTACATTAACGCGGGTCGCCGGAAATTGGGTCGCTTTAGTTCCTATGATTACATCGCAATAAATACTAGGAATGGGGGCAGTCGTAGAAAGAGAAGGGGTAACCCGATAAGGTCGGACAGCCGTCGAAATGCTATGGGTATCTCTTGTAGTTCCATCATATCCCCTTTCAACCGTTATAGTTCCGGCTCCTGTTTCTCCAGACTTTGCGGTTACTTTCATTGCTTCCGCATCAATTAAGATACGTGACCCGATAGAAACTACTCCTCTTTCAGTTAAAGAAATCGTTGTATCTGTCGCTAAAGCCCCTGTTATAGCCGCGGAAAGAGTTGTCCTTCCTGTAAAGATTTCTTCTCCCGAACCCTCACCGGCAAAAGACATATTTAAATATCCTTCTCCTCCGTGCTCCCAATTAATAGTTAAGGAAGTGGGAGCGAAACCAGGCATACATTGAGAAACCATCGCGACTTTATCTCCGCTATCGAGATAAGTCCAGAAAGTTAAACTTCCATCCCGTGCCGCTTTAACGGAATAAGTATTAGTTGCCGAAACTACATCCGCGGAAGCGGGAGCCGCTGAAAATTCAGGGGTTACAACTAAAGACCCAGAACTGTTTGAAGTACAGACCCGAGCTTCCGCGGTCCCTACATTATCAAAATTATTTGAAGTTACAACGATAATAGAGCCAGCATTAACATTTCCAGGGGTTCCAATATCAAAACCCGTTACGGATGGGGTGGGGCTCGCTTGAACGGAATCCGCGCTATTATCTACTGAATCCCCGAAAAAAGTCGCTTGAAGGATTCCGTCAATATTGGGAGGAGTTCCGGCTACCCCTGAAGTTCGAGTCACGATATTAAAAGTACCGTCACTAGTGGGGAATCCTGGGATAGCTCCTCTTTGAGATCGGCTTGTTCCTGTTTTGTCAGGAATCGCGGCGTTAACCCTTGAAGCGGAAATTTCGGTCCCATCGGAAATATGATAAAAATCAGTCGCGCTGGGATCAACGGCGACCCCATAGGTTGATTCAACTTTTAGGGCGCATGCTTGAAAAACGGAAACTGCTTGTGTTGAAGCCATTTTAACTACTCCTTAATTTTCTAAAAAACGAACTAACAAGGGTATAAGAAACGTACCATATAGCGGGCCCTTGCCGTCGGCTATTTGTCCGCTCCATATTGTCGATTGGGGCAAAATCTGGACAATTTGAGGATCATTACTCGCGGTTTGTCCTGCTGTCGGATCTAATTCAAAAAGGTATCGAGTCGCTCTTTCAAAACGAGACCTTCTTCTAAAAAGTCTTTCCCTATTTCCTCGGGGTTCCTCACAAGCAACCCATAAAGTAATAACGGCATCCGATAAGCCATTAGTTCGCGAAACAGGGTTAATTTCTTCTGCATCTAAAACGATAATTGTATGATAAGGAAAAGACCGATTAGCGCTAAAGTCCCCTCCCCCTACATAATAAGCATTATTAACAGGGGCGGTTAATCCTAAATTTTGTTTTCCTTGGGCTACCGCTTCCGAATCAATCGCGGTTAATTGAGCCTGTAGGTTAGTCTGCATATAAGAACGAATTAAATCTATTACTCCTTCAATTCCGATAGATAGGGGCATTTTTTAGTCCTCTATAAAAAACGAGTCGGCAGGTTGAACACCCGCTCGCATAGATCGGGTTAACGCTTTTCTTATAACTTCTGTTAATCGTTGGGGTGCTCTTCCTGATAATTGAAGGGCATTCCTGCCTAATTGAGCTTGTTTAACTGCATAGGGAACTTTTGTTCCAAAAACTAAAGCATTCGGAAGACTTATCCGAATAGAATCCCGAGTCCCAGCAGGATTAGCTAAACTGTTAACTAATCTTCCGCTTAACTCTAAAATAGAAGTCCCAGGATATTTAACTGGGTTTTTAGCATGTGCTGCTTTTTTCCATAATAGATAAGTGGGACTTAATTTTTTAAATGGATTGCCCGCGCTTCTTCCTTCTGATCCAAAGTTTTCTAAAACTTCTTCTTCTAAGACCGCGAACATTTCAGGGGCTAAAGGTCTTAAATCGGAAAGAGTTCTTTTTCCTAAATCTAATCGCCGGTTAATTTCTACCTGTCCGAATGCTTCAAACTTTAGATCGAGCCAACCCATTTTAAAATTCGGAAGTTAGGGTAATATCGGGTCCCGTGTCTGATCCAGGATTATCTAATAAATAAGTGGAAATTAATGAATTAGAATGGGGTGTATAAGTTGAAGTAATTCCGCTATTAATTAGAATCATCGGATTAGGGGGGATTTGTTGAGTAGAATCCCCCACAATTCTTTTAAAATCATTAAAAGCAAAAGTTTCTAATTCTTGAAAATAAGCCGAGGGTTCCCCCCCATAGGCGTTAGAGTTTCCAGCCGTCGAAGCTTTAGCGATTTTAGCCGCAACCAATCGCGAGCCGATATTACCTAAAAGCTTAAGTCCAATAGAAGAGGCTCCCGTTATAGGAACCGTAAATCCTAAAGCAGCTAATTCCCCATTCATCATAGCTTCAACTTCTATAATAAATTGGGTTACCTGACTATCGCTCGGAGAAGTATTAGAATCCCATCCTCCCGAATAAGTGGGGATGTATCCTTGAATCGCGGTAGAAGTTATATAATCTCCGTTAGTTACCGCCATCTTTTACACTCTCGATTCTATTTTTTATTGATCGAATCGCGGATTTTCTGTTTTTATCGGCTTCTTCTGCTTCTAAAAGAAGCTTTAGAAGATCTAAATCTTGAATTTCCGAAACGAAGAATTTAACCTCGGTTACGGTTCTTTCTAATATAGAAATGTTTGGGTGTTGAGGAGGATTTGATTGAAGGGTTTCACTCGGTTCTATATCCCCTTCTTCGTCTTCAAAAACGTAACCGTGACGGATCATAATTTCCTGAAGAGCTTTAGGAAGCTCTTTCAACGGTGTTCCGTGAACGAATTTATCAATTTTCCCCTCAATTCTCAACACCCAAACTCTCCACAATTCTAAGTATTCACGGCATCCGTAACGATAAACCCAGTTAAGGAAGAAACTTGGGTCGCTTTAGATAGATCTCGGACTCGGTGCCAGTCGCCGTGACGGTCTTCATCATACCAGCGATCAACGAAAAGCCCAGCGGCCCCAGCACCGCGCGGCATAAATCGATAAGCAAAATAAGGGGCGAAAACCTGATCCACCGGCATAACCTGCCCGCGACCTCGTCCCAATAATTCAGGGGGCATATAAAGAAGACTAATCATTGTCTCTGTCCAGACATAGCCTGGGCTAATCGTTGCTCCTGCATTAGCGGAATTATAAGCAGCTTTTCCAACGAAGATCTTATCCAATCCAAGAAGATTAGCGATAGTTTCTAAGTTGATATTCTGATTATATTGAATACCGCCCCCGCGCATATTGCCCCCAAAACCATTCACGGCAGCCTGGGCAACCTTAGAACCGAAAATAGCGACATTAGGAGTTAACCCGCTTTGTTTCTGAACAGCGAAAATCCATTCTTGAAACTTTTTAACTGGGTTTCCGTTAGTGTCGTCTAATTGGGTTGTTAGGGTTTCTCTTAGATTACTATCGTAATTAGTAGAAGTGAAAAGCAGAGAAGCCGCTTCACGTTCCCGACGAATCAAACAATTCTGAAGAAGTCGACGGATTTTAACCGCGCGCACATCAACAGAAGCATACGATTGGCGAGTTTGAGGAACTAATAATTTCTGGGCGTGTTCCTCAAAAGTGATTTGGGATAAAGACGTATCATAAGACGTTACCGTCTGAGTTTGAGCCCCAGCGGCTCGAAATGATTTGTCTGGATCTGTTACGTCCGCATCCCCGAAGAGTTCGCGGCGATCAAAAGTCACATATTCCCCTCGCCAGGAGCCAGACTCGGATTCTTCCGCGTTAACACTAGTGGGAGGAACTACAAGATCCGCAATAAAATTAGAATCCTGGTTCATGTAGGCGATAGCTTTTGAAGCTAACGGCCGATCGCTAAAGGGTGCTGAATAAGCCATTTTAATTCCTATCGGTTAGGGCCAATATTAACAAGGACTCGGACTACATCGCCCGCCGAGTCCGCTTTTTCTAAAGCTTGTCCCAAAAGAACATCCGCGGCGGCGGCCGTTTCTTGTGCTTTTCCGTCTGCATCCGCTTTTAAAAAAGCTCCTGCTGGAAACCCTGCTCCCGCGATTACATAGGCTTCGCCCATAACGCATAAAGCCAATTGATTCCCAGAAGTCGCGGAATCAGGGGCATTTTCGTTAAGAATTCCTACTAAAGTATCGGTGTTAGATGAAGCCTTAACCAGTTTCCCAGTTGAAAGCTTCATAATGTAATAACGGCCGGAAGAAAGATCCGCCCCATTTTCCATAGTGATAATAGTTGAAGACATTATCTTTTATCCTCGTTTTAAGCCTAAAGTTTGAGCACGTTTATAAACAGAATACGCGGCGGGATGGGATTCTTCAAAATCAGTTTCCGATTTTCCAGCCTCGAACCATTGAGCCATTTTTTCTGAAGCTGCCCCAAATTCGTTAACGGTTGGGGCTCCTTCTGAAGAATAGGTAGGGCTCGCTTCCCCTGTAATACCTAAACTTTTAGTCAGGGCTTCAAATTTTCCAGCCTCATACAAAAGGGCATCCGCAACCGCCGGATCCTGATTATAGAGTTTTAGGAAAATATCTTTTTTCGATGGAAGAATTTGATGTGATTGAAGGGCAACCTCAAAAGCCCGCTCCGCTTTCATGGTTTTTAATTCAGCTTGAAAAGCTTGTAATTCTTCAAATTGGGAGCGCTCTAAAATAACCTGATCGGTATTTACTGAAGCTTCTAAAGATGATGCTTCCATTTTAGGCTCGGCCATTTTCTTTAGATGCTTTAAAATATCTAATACAGACCATTCAGGGGAAAGTCCTAAAACTTCTCTTAGTTTCCGAAGTTCGATCACTTCATCTTTAGAAGCGTGTCCTTCTTCTTTCGCTAATTCTTCTTTTTTATCATCCATTTTTTCATCCAATTTTTCGTCGTAACCTTTCATTTTATTAACCTCTTCAAAAAGACCATTTAGGTTTAAAATTGCCGGATCATTCGTTAGAGTCGCTCCCACAAAAGAAGCCGAGCCCGTATCTTGAAAAATTATTTCACTTGAAACATAACGAAATTCGCGGTCTTTAATTCTTTGTTTAGCTTTATCGGTCCAATCGACTAACGCCCACAATTCTTTATTTTCGTTACGCGATTCTAATCCGTGAATCCATCCGCTCGCGATTCTGTCTTCAACCGAACTAACCCGTTTAGCCCCATTATGAAGATAATCAAACCGTCGATAATTAGAGGGATTTTCTTCTAAGTGGGATTTGTATTGAAGGGCCGCGGTTTTAATATGCTCGGGTGTAATTTCAATTTCTCTATCCGGCACTTTCCCCGATTTGAGAACTTGAACCCAAAATAGGGGACGGCTGTCTTCAGTTGTTAACCCTGAATCTTCACCACCTACCGAAGTTTCAAATAAACCGATAAACAAAATTCACCTATAGAGCTTCTAAAAGAATTATTGATTTTCGCGCTTCTGTCAAGTTCGGATTCTTTCGCTATCGAAAATATAAATTATCATACACCGGCATAAATCTTTTCCCTTACAAGCAGAAAGGGGGGGTTTAAATTCCTGAGTTTGATCAAAAGTTAATCCCGTAGAGTTCGGAGAATGGGGGTCCCCCGGCTCCCCATAAAGCCGGTCCATTTCTCGGCAAGGGTCGCACGTATTAGAATCTAAAATAGCAGAATAAAAAGCGGTTCGTACCGCATCATTTTCCGAAGCTGTATCTCCTGCTAAAGCTCTTCCACTTGAAAAGCTTAAAATGCCCGCGGCATTTCCTCGGCTTCTTAATTGTTTCACTGAAAGATTATCTAATGTTTCTTTTAGATTTTCTTCATTAAAAACTCCCGATTGAGCTTGAAGAAGAGCGCTATTAACTCCTGTATTTACTACTCTTTGTTCTACCCAGTTTGAAGCTTGAATAGCGGCCCCTCCTATAATTTGAAGAGGATCCATACCGTCCGTCGGCTCTAACTGATCAAAATCTACGGTTACCGAAGAAACCCCCGATAAATAAGCCCCCGGCAATGCATCTATTTCTTTTTTCTTATTCGTTAAATCTTCGTTTTCTATTTGAAAATGAATAGGGCGGTCTTCGTCTTTATCGATGGGTAAATCTTTAAGTTGTCTAACCATCTCCTCCCCAACTGAAGCATATCCCGCGGATAATGATTCTTTTAAAGGACCCTCTAATTTAGAAGCCAGTTCTTTAGCCCCATCGGGGCGAAATTCCATAATCGCTTCAATATCCTTTTTTTCTATTAGGGGCTTAACGCTTTTAATAAACTCTTCTATCATTTCCGATTGAGCAGTTTCCATAAGGGCGGCGACTTTAGACCCGACATTATTTTGTTTCTTCTCTATCTTTTCAAAAGAAACAAACTTTTCAAAAGCGGTTAACGGTCTCCAGTATTTAGAACTTTCTAAAGAAGTTGGGGCCCCAGTTTTAGAAGAATCAAAATGATTACATTTATCACTCCCGCAATGATTACACCCGTTTTCTAAAGACTCTTTTTTTTTAGTCGCTTCTTCAATCTGGGATTTATGCCCATTTTCTTTAAGCCAGCTTTTAACTTTTTCAGCCGTCCAGCCGTCTTCCACTTTAAATCTAAAAGATTGGGTCGCGGTGCTTCCGTCTTCTTTAATCCCCAGAACCATATCAACCCCTTTAGGAAAATCTTTAGGGTGAATTCTTCTAAAGGATTTAAAGAGTCCTGGATCTAATTGTCGTGCCGCGTGTTCGGATGGATAGGGGAATCCTTGTGAAGGAAGATCTTCACTTTCAAATCCTGAATACGAAGAAACTCCCGCGAGCATTAAATCCACTGAAGAATCATCTAATCCCATTAGATAAACAAGCATAGCGCGCGCCGCTTCTTTAGTGATCATCCCCATATAAGCTTCATTAATAATTTGTTTAGCGGCGACAATTTGAGTCCCATCTAAAACGGGTTCCGGCTTTATAGTTACTTCTTCTTCTTCTTCAGGGGCCGCCGGTAACTTTAATTTATTTCTAATATGGATTTCGTCGTCGCGGGTGGGTTGAATCAATCCACTTTGGATCGCGGTATTTAAAGAAGCGATTAATTCTATCGCATCTTTTTCCCCTACTGAAGAGCATACTAATTTCGGATAGTCCCTAACATTAGGAAAATTAAAGTCTACTAACTGTTTAATAACTCCTGGATATCCATCGGTCCCGTCGCTTAAAACCTCGGAAATTTGATCGGTAATTGCCGATAAGGATTGAGATAAAAAGGAAGCTTGTTCTTTTCCTAGTGATTGGGTGCCCGTTTCTCTTCCCGTCATTAAGAAATTCGTTAAGGTAGACATAACAATTTCATAGGCAGTTTCTTTTAAAAAACTGGATGGGTCCATTCCGCTTTTAGGTGAATAGCTGTCTAACTTCACGGAATCAGGAAGAACTATTCTCCCTTTATCATTGGTTCTTAATGATTGAAGCGCTTTAGAAATTTGAGTCTTAAAGCTTGAATATGAAGTCTCTCTAATAGTCGCAATCGGAGTAGGGACCGCCCATCGCTCTAAACCTATTCCCCATAATTTCCAAGCTTTCCGACGAATAAAATAAGGACGGTAAGCGGCCCTTAAAGAGCTTCTTCCTTCAAAATTTTGTCCCGCTTGTTGATAGGTTAATCGTACTAATTTCCACGCGGGAATCATTCGGTTAATGGGGGTTCCTGCCTGATCGACTTGAATAATCCCGCTTAATCGTTCGCTATAATCATTAGAAACGATCCAGCGATCTACGGTCCACGGCATACGAGGGGCTAAATGACTTAAAGTAATATGCCCATGATATTTATCTTTAGGGTCGTCTATAAGCTTATAGATCCTCTCAAAGAGCATAAAGCCAAAAGTTAAATAATCTAAAGCTTGTTCTAAAAAGCCCCTCCAAGAATCGCGATTATGAACGAATAAAGCTTCATGTATAAACTCCGCTATTTCTCTATTTCGTTCGGGATCTCCTTCTTTCCCCGGCTCAATTTGCCAGGTAGCAGAAAGAATAGGAAGCTTCATCGCTCGTTCAACTGCTGCTATAACGCTATCCTCTCTTCTCATACGGGAAACGATCCCATGATCTCCCCCGATCCCTCTCCATTTTTTCGGGGTTAAATCAGGGTTATATTCGTCTTCTATATCCCCATTCCAAAACGCGGTTCCTGAAGTTCCTAAAGAAATTTCATAAGGAGCGGGTTCTTTCGGAGGCTCCTCGGCTGTCGCGGTAGCAGTATAAAAAGCTTCATTAGGTGTTTCGTTAGTACTCATTAAAAATCCATTTCTAAAACGCCCGAAAATTCAGGAAGGGTTTCTTCTTTTATATCATTTATATCCCACTCATTTATTTTTTGAGTATGGGCCAATCTCCACGCACCCTCTAAAGCGTCTAATCCATCATCATATTCGTTATTTTTTCCTTGATATCCTATAGCCTGATCTCGAAGGGCTAAATGATCCCCTGAAGTAGAAAAACGAATCCTTCCGAATTCTACTTCTCCGCTTAATGCTTTAATTCTACTGACTTTAGATAATTGATTATGACTTTGAAGGAGAGGAATCGCCGCCCGATGAAGTTGTTTTTCTTTAACCCTGTTTTCAAAGATAGGAATTAAAAACTCCTGCTGTCCCGCATCCTCAATCGCATGTGAATCAGGGGACCAGATCGTCCATAAATCTAAATAATCATCTACTAACTTTAAGGGTCTTCTTCGTTCCATAGAACAATGGACAACCCAAGAAACACCGCGGGAGTCTAAATCTAAAACTACAATCGCGGATAAATCCGATTTAGAATTTCTTCCTAAAGATGGATCGCAATAAATCACTCTATGAACTTCTTCACGAGATGGGGGGGTATCCATCCATTTTAAGATCCACGCTTCATCAAAAAGCCTAACACCCCCACCTAATGGATCTAATAAATATTGACTCGCGAAGGCGCGGCTTCCGATTGCTCGCTTTCTTCTTAGAAGCTGATCGCGGTTCCATACTTGAGGCAAAAGAGGGCGACCCACTCGATCAAAACAAGGAAGCTTAACTCTATTCCAACCCGGCCATAATTCCGGCTTATTTATGATCTCGCTAATTAGATCATGATCATTAAAAGGGGTTCCTGTTACACCGAATCGCGCTTTAGGTTGAAAAGCTGCCGTGAAAGCAGTCCTAAAAGTTGTTTTAACTCGGGCGGTAATATCGGGATTTTCGCTTTCAAGATCTTTCATTGGATCATCGATCCACCCAAAATCTGGGCGTTTTCCTAAATCGACTAATCCCCTAATATTCATTTCTCCCGAATTAATTCCGCGGACAGAAATTCGTCTTCTACAGGAAGAGGAATTCCCGCTTACATAATAAGCGAAATCTTCAACCTGCCAGAGTCCGACTTCTTCTCTTTGGGGATGATGCTTAGAAGGAACTAACCCCCAATCGCTAACAAGAAGCGCTCCTCCCCCATCATCTTTAACTAACGGTCCTAAACCGCTAATCATTAATCTAAGGTCCCTCGATAATTGTTTATAGAGGGTTCCAGCCGTCCCTAAAACGGCATAATCTGATCCCCAAGAAGCCGCGGGATGATTGTTGCGGAGTTGAACCCATAAAACGGCGATCATTAAAATTGAAGTAGTTTTTCCGTGCCCTCGGGGAATCATTAAAGCAAACTGAAGATTTTCCAATTCTTTAGCTTCTACAATTTTTTCAAATTGTTGAATCGCGTGAATTTGTCCCGTTGAATATTTCAAAGGAGTTCCATCAATTCCCGTAAAGTAGGTTTCCCCAAAAGCCTTAAGAGATGATGCGGTGATCGCTCTTCTGATAATTGCCGGTGATAACATTGATCCTAATTACTCTTCTATTAGATATTCATCTTCTACCGCTTCAGAAGCGGAAGCGATTTCTTTTAATTCTTGGGCTAATTGAGTTAGATCTAAATCATCGACTCCGGCTTGTGAAGCGGGGGCAGTTTCATTTACTTTTGTGTAACCGTGTCTTCTTTCAAGCATCCAAAAACACGCCGTTAAATGCCCTGTTTGGATGTTTTTCATAATGGTCGCTAAAGCTAATTGGGCGTTTTGAGCTTCTGCCTTTTTTAAGTCCTCTAAAAATTCTACTTTTCCAGGTAGTCCCGCCCTACCTTCCGCTAACCATTTATATAAAGTCGCTTCACTAATACGCCCTGCCGCCGCGGCTAATTTGTAAGTCCCTCCGATTTGAATAGCCTTAATGATTCGTTCTTTCGTTTCCGCCGTGAACTTTGGTTTTCTTCCAGCACCCATAATTAATCCTTCAAGTTAAAGAAGAAGGGTAATAATCCCTTCTTTTATTCTAGTCCTCCTTCTCCTGGATCCTCTCCGTTTTCTAAAGCGTATTTTGTCCACCTCCTTCTAATTAGATCGCAATATTTAGGACTAATTTCGCATCCATAGCCGGTCCTATTGTTTCGAGCCGCGGCTATTAAAGTTGATCCGCTGCCCATAAACGGATCAAAGATAATATCTTTTTTATCTGTAAATGCTTTAATAAAGAATTCAGGAAGGGAGACGGGGTAGGCGGCACTATGCCCAGTAGATCCGGGATGTCCCCCACGAATTCTATTAGAAGGAAGAGCTATCCCTTCATAATGCTCGGGTTTGGGTCCGCTTTTATAATTATCGGAGGTTAGAGCGAAATGACTTTCAACTGAAAAAACAGGAACTATCTCGGACTTATGCCCCACCTCTAAAGGATAAAATTTAAAAGTAGAAGGAGCGGAAAGGCTAAAGTGAAAAACCGGCTCCCATCCATTTTTAAACCTTCCTTTATAAAGTCCACACATCCCATGCCGCTCCCAGCAGTATTCATCGACAAACTTCCATCCCCATTTTCGAACATGGGCAAGGGTTAAATCCTTAACATACAAAACCCGTTCCCCGTTTTCGCAATGCTCTTTAATATTTACAAACCAAGATCCATTGTCTGCTAAAAACTCTTTTACGTTTTGTTGCACTGGTTTAAACCACTCTACAAATTGATCGGGTTTAATAGGTTCAAACTCTGAATCCTGATCGTAGTTTCTTTGCGCGGCATATGGGGGCGACGTGACCGCGATTTGTATTTTAGGAGAATCTTTAAATAAAGTCCTTACAATTTCAGGGTTTCTACAATCCCCACATATTAACCGATGGGGCCCCAGTTTATAAACGGTTCCAACGGTTGAAAAAACTTCTTCTTGTAATTCTGGAAGCGCTTCTTCTTCTGAGTCTTCAAGATCTAAATCAGTTTCTTTTAAAAGAGAATCTAATTCTTCTTCCGAGAAACCCAAGCCGTCCAGATCTAATCCTTCTTCGTTCATTGAGTGAATAACTTCAGAAAGTTTATCTTCATCCCACAAGCTCAACTCCCCGATTTTATTATCGGCAAGGGCTAATAATCTGGATTGATCTTGACTTAGATCCATTAGACGGACGGGAACTTCTTTATACCCTAATAATTTGGCCGCTTTAAATCGGGTATGTCCCGCGATGATCATTCTATTTTCTTTTCTCGCTATAATCGGAGAAGAGAAACCAAACCGTTGAATACTATCCGCGACAGCCGTCACGGCATCATCATTTAATCGGGGATTATCTGGCCAGGGTGTTAACTCTTCAACCCCTAACCAAACCGCGGCGGCTTCTTGGTTATTGTTCATATCTGTTCCCTTGTTTAATAATTAAGTTCTTATTTCTATTCTGCCCAATTTAATTTTTTTAATTGAAACTGCATAAAAGGATTTTCATCTTTTGCGGCAGTTAAAGAAATCCATTCAACAAAAACTATTTGAGCATCATCATTTATAATTCTACTTTTAGTTATAGAATCCATAATTAATTTTAAAACGTTATCCCCATCGGGTCGAGCGGGTCGCCAGCACCGAACCCCATTTTTCCATTCTGAAGAAGGAATATAAGCGGGTCTGCTTTTGGGTCGAGGATGAACAATTAAAAGTTTTAATTTTGCGGGTCCTGCATATAAAGTTGAAGCTTTCAATCTAATTTGATTAGCTATTAATAATTCAAAATCTAAAGTTGATTTTGGGGTGTATGTGATTGTTTTCCCTTTTCTATAGACAAATCGGGGGCGCTCCTTCGCTCGGGGTTTCCCTGGGATTATGAGGTCTATAATTAATTGATCGTCTATCATGATTTCTAATAATCATTAGAAAATGGAAAATGATCTAATGTCTCTCCCCCTGGGGCGACTTCTATCCAATCGGGAATCACATCAAAAGGAGAGGGTTTGCCCTCGAGGGATTCGGGAATTTCGCTTCTTTCTTGAAAAGAATAAAATATACATCGAGGATCATTCTTTTCTAAAGGAGGATAAGGAAGTCCCGCTTCTTTTGCCCATTTTAGAGCCATCCCCCGAAGATAAGCCGCGGTAAGTCCGAAATAAGTTTCTAACTTAACCCACGAGCTTTCCTTCATAAAATGATAGGTCCAATAAACCCTTTCATTTTTTCCCATAGGCGTTTTCCGGCGACCCTTGAAGTTCCAGATATGATCTTTTTTTCGGCTTCTTTTTCTGGGTTTAGGCCAGCACATTTTAAACACTCCTATGTTTAGGTTGAAGAAAACTACTAATCGCGGGAGGTCCATTTTCTAAACCTCTAAAAATAACCAAACAACTTGGGGCGGGTGCTGGGTTCGGAAGCTGATCTCCTCCTAAAGAAAACTTTATCCGTGCTTTAATAAAACGAATTTCGGAAGCTTTCATTATAAAATCGTGAAACCATCGGGTGTCTGTTCTCGCAAAAACTAAAAGAACGATTGTTTTATTTTTTCGGGATTCTTCATAGGCTTTTTTAACAAATTTACCCACATCCTTTCCATAGGGGGGATTACAAAATATAGACCCCCCCTCCCACTCAACCTTTAGAGCGTCTTCTTCTGGCGAGATATAATTTGAACATAATTTGTTCCCAGAATGGGCGGCAGCGTCTAAATCAAAATTAAATTCTTCGTTTAATTCGTTAAAGAGCCACGAAGGAGTCCTCCAAGTTTGATCATTAGAGGAAAATAAAGCACCCTTAAAACTCATTATTTCACCGTCCTTCTAAGTCGGGTTTTGACATTAGGAAGAGGGGGCAAAATTGGAAGAGGAATTAAAGGAAGAGCTTTAGGCGGCAAAAGTCCGAGCGCTTCACCGATAGAAATCATTCTATTAAAATATTGAGACTCTCTTTTCATCCTCATTAATCGGGAGCGCCTCATAAGATCAGAAATTTGATCTGGTTTTTCTGCCTCTTCTTTGAGGGCTTGAATTATTTCTACGTGCTTATCGGAAACCTTGATCCAGTCTCTAACTACCTCGTCAAGTTTCCCAAAGTTTTTAGAATATAAATCTCCTTTGGAACAAGTACACCGACAGAGACCATAAATAAAAGTTAGTCCCGATTGGCTTAAGGTTGAGACCCCTACAAGTCCTTCATTTCCGCATAAAAAACAATGCTGCTTATCCATTGGTTGTGATCCTTTTGTGATTTTGTGTTTCTAATTGAGTTTGATTTGAATTATCGGCTGTCGCCGCGGCCGTCTTAATAAAGCTTCTTTCAAGGGCGCCCATCTCAAAAGATCCATTTTCTATCCCTTGAATTCTTTTAAATTGCCTCCAGCCGCCCACACTTTCTAAAGCTTCAGAAATAGGAGCCGGTAGCCCTTGGGGATAATGTCGGGCTATCGCCTCCTTCCACTCGTTTTCCTGCTGTCTTCTCGAATACTCGGACCCGTAATATCCAGGGAGAGAATTTATTAATCTTCTAATCTTTTGAAATTCTGCATTTACATTTATTCTTTTAATGTTCTTAGATTTCCAAATTTCTAAAAGCTGTCCAGGCTTGGGGAAAAAAGGAGAATCTCCCGCGACCCATAAATCCACCGCTTCTAAAAATTGAATCGCTGTAAATCTAAATTTTAAAGCTCTAACATAATTTCCAACGACCCAATCAAACCGATTATCGGGAAGAGGGAATTTAAAATTGCATCCAATTAGATAAACAAATCCTTGAGTTACAATTTCATTGTTTAAAGGGGAGTCTTCATTTAATTTTGAATTAATGTCCATGTTTGATCCTGGTTTGTTTCTTGGTTTTGATTACGATATCTGTTTTCTAACATATCTAACACGCCCCCACCTGATCCGCTTATAGAGGGTGCCGAGCTTTTAGGTTGAGGAGTTGAAGCCATGATCCAATAGTCTTCAAGCTTGTTTTTTAAAAGGGTGTCGATTTGACTCCAGTTAGTTCTAAGCCAAACCGCTTTAAAATGTGAGGAGTTTTTAACCCAGTCTGCATAACGACCCCAGTTTTCTAAGCCGTCTACATGCTTTAAAGCCGCTCCTATAGTTTTTTTTCTTTTAGCGCTTAATTTCCTCCGATTACCTAAACCGTCATAATCTTTAATTACGCTCCAAGCCGTTAAGATTTCTTCTTCTGTAAATCCCCCATATGTTTTAGGGATCTTTAACTGATCTTTAACTGATCTCTTATTTTGTTCCGCTACGTGTTCCGCCTCCTGTTCCTCTATGTGTTCCGCTATGTGTTTTGTTTTCTCTGTAGAATTGCTATCTATCAAATTTGAGCTATTACGCCCCGTGTTTCGGTCGGTGTTTCGACGGCTGTCTCCCTCGGTGTCCCTCTCTAATCCGGGTTCTCTTAAATGGATTTGTTGAGGATTAATTCTATCTCCAGGAATTATTTTAAATTCCTCTGGACCCATGATCTTTTTTAAAGTCTTCAGGGTTCGAGCTACAGAAGCGACCGAGCACTTCCAGCGCTTAGATAAATAGCGATGGGAAGCAGGAAAAGAATCCCATCTATTAAAATTCCCCATCCTATAAAGATCCACCGCGCGACCTAAAATCGACATATCGAGATCAGAATTTAAGATAGGTTGCGGAAACTTCACATATAGAATAATATCATATCCCATTACATTGATCCTGTACTGGTTTTGTTTTAGCCGCCCCCATTTAATCTACCTGGATTGGGGGGCGGCTTTTTCATTTAAGAGAATAGGCCAACTTTAAAACCTTTAATTTTGCCTCTAATCCCTCAAAATCTTTCAACCCATTAAGGTTAGGGGTTCTAAGCTGAAAGATTCCAAACTTTTCTAAATCGGATGCTTCTAACCATTCTAAAATTGATGGAATCAAAATTAGAGGCATTGAATTATCCCCTGTAATCCATCGCGAAATAGTAGATCTATCAAAAGCCTTCCCGCGACTCGATCTAAATCCTAAATCTTCAAGCTTTCTCATTAAATCTCCTGAAGAACGACCCTTAGAAGCTAAAAGAGCTTGAAGCGCTTCCCCGAATTCTTTATTTCCCATTTTCAATCCTGTTAATAAATGTGTTGATTCACTCTCATATAATAACAGATTAAATGTAAAGCGGAAGTAAAGACTCTTTTATCTTTCCCGAACAGAGGAAGAAGGGAGCCCCAACTTTCTTAACTTTCTTCAAATAAACCCTTTACTTTTAATCAATAGGTGACTATATTACATTTAGAAATTGAGAGAAACACTTCTAAACAACAGGATCAAAAAAATGAGCTTTTATCAAAAACAAGAAATTATCCAAAACCTTATTGAATCTAACGGCGGAAAGCATGAAAGAGCACACGCTTTAGTCTTAGATAGATTGGTTAGATCTTTAGGTGATGATTTTGATTGTTTCCAACAAGAAATCATGAATACGGAATCTTCTATAGAGGATTACGAAGAGTCCTTAGATATTCTTTTAGACTTCTTTGGAGGAGAAGATAACCGAGCCGTTGAAAGAATTACTGACGAAATCCTTCTTCGTTCTTCTAATAGGCAATTTCAGAACTTTTTATCATTTTTCAAAAACTCTAACTAATAGGATCACCCATGATTAATAAAGCTACAAATCATAAAGCAAGTAAAGCCGCTTATAAAGTATGGATAGAGAAGGACGAAGAGTTCGGAGAATGGGTCGTCTATTCTGTTCATGTTCTTAATGGAATGAAGGAGTCCCGATATTTCTCCGATAAACGACAAGCTATTGTCTATCAAAAGGATTTAGAAGGATGGACTTTAGACCACTTGGATCCATATTGGATTGAAAAAAACTTTCCCTCCTAACTTATTGGGCGGCCGTCTTTATCGGCTGTCGCCCATCAAAAAAAATCAAATCAGGATCAAACATGGAATCAAAGTTCTTTATCTTCGTAACCCGAGCCCCTTCTAAATCTTCCGTTCGCCGCTGGGTCTTTAATATCTACTTTCCTAAACATAAATTCTCTTTTGAAGTTCCCGCTTCCTCGGAGGGGGTGAGAATCGATTTATTTAATAAAGACCAGATAATCCGCGAGGTTTCCAAAGAATGCGCGGAAAATGCCCTTACTCAACTTCTGCATAAGTGGAGAGGATTGCTTAACGAAGAAGAAAAAAGAGCTTTATATTTAGTTTAAAAACCCATCAATAAAACAGGATCAAAAATGGACAAATTTATTTTAGTGAAAAACTTAGAAGCGCTTCCTTCATTTATGGCTCCCTTAGAATTGGATAAGGGGGATTCACATCTTTATAAAAAGATTATCTCTACATTTTCTTCATTAGAAGAAGCTTCAATCGCTCAATTAAACCACTCCATAAACGGGATAAAAACCGAAATCTATCCTATAGATCGGCAAACTCGAAGAATGCTTTCCCTCTGGGGTAGTGTCGCTTACGGTTGGGATATTTTCGATGGGAAAGTCGAACTCCTTCGGGACAGGTTCGAGACATTAAGCCAGTTCTTAGATTTTTATCTAAAAGAGTTGGGGGAAGATCTCTTCTGGAAATGGATAAAAGAATATCTTCATAACGGAACCTCTTCAGAAACGATGGGGTGGATCAATACTTTAGAAGAAGAAAAAAGAGGAGATTTATTATCTTTTCTCCTCATTTTAAACGGAACGAGCCGTCAAGAATGGGGCTCTACCGAGCTTTAACTTTCTTCACTTTCTGCCTTTTTCCCTATTGACCTTTAATCAATAGGTGACTATATTACATTTAGAAATTGAGAGAAACACTTCTAAACAACAGGATCAAAAATGGCTAAAACTTCAACTCTTCAACTTCTTGATCGTCATATTAAATGGAAAATTGAAGGATATGGGCATTGCCCGATCGATGAAATAGCCCTCTGTTTAACTCAAACCCCCAGTCTATTAGAAGAGCTTGAAAACACATCTCGTTTATTTACTCTATTGAAGGATAGAGAAATGAAACCCCTAAAACTTCTTATCCGACGAAGAATTAACTCCTTAGAAAAAGCAGGAATCTTAACCCGAGTCGTGAAAGGATGGAGCCTTAATCGGAATGGATATGTTCTTAATTGGAGACTAACCGAAGATAGCCGATATTAATCGGCTGTCGCCCATCAATAAAAGGAGTCAAAAATGCCCAACGAAGAATTAAGAAATCTTAGAAAAATTTTAGAGCATCAACTATCCCAAAAGAGAAAAGAATTAAATTCCGCTTTTGAAGATTATTCCCAGAAAAGCCGGACCCCAGGAGTGGTTTTATCTAATTCAGCTTCTCGGGATCATTGGATTAAAATTAAAGGGGAATACGAAGGTTTATCTTCTGCTTTAGAAAGTCTTTATTCTATCTTATGAAACTTAACCGGCTCCAGCCGTCGAAGCTGGGGCCCCTAAATTACAGGATCAAAAATGGAACGAAATTATAAATGGAATCAACCCGAAGAAGCATCTTTAACGATGGCCGAATTAATGATCTTATGTGAACTTCAAAGAAGAGGAAGTTTAGGAGCTTCTTGTGAAGATTTAGAAGATTCAATCCGATGGTTAAGTTTTAGCGGAAGAATAGAAGAAACGGTCGGAGGATGGGAATCTATAGGTGGATGGGGGTTTGAAGTTCAAAAGCTTTATATGTCTTTAGAGGAAAGAGGATGGGCGACAACCGCTAAAGAGCATTATCGACCCATGATTTCTAATCCCGAAACCCAGCGGGCATATTTTGCTCAACTTGAATTTTTAAAGAAACATTATTCCAATAGGGAGCGATTTTTTATATCAGAACTGGGGCGGCTCGTTTTGTTTAAGCAATTGGAACGTTTAGGAGAAATTGAAGAAATGATGGGAGAAGAGACATGAAAGATATTCCTCTTTTAACGAGCCTCTTATTAAGTCTGATCTTTACGGTATACGTTTTAATCCTTCAAGCTTTAGAAGTTGGCTTCTTTTGGGGCTAAATCTGGGGCTCCAACTTTCTTAACTTTTTTCACTTTCTGCCTTTTCCCCTATTGACCTTTAATCAATAGGTGACTATATTACATATAGAAATTGAGAGAAACACTTCTAAACAACAGGATCAAAAATGGCTAAAACAACTAAAGTAGAAAGAGCAGAATTAGACCTTAGAGTCTTAAAAGCCGTCCGTGAATTAGATAACGAGTCCACCGGTTGGCACGGTGGATCTATAGGGGCAATTATTGCCCTCTTAGAAGTTAAACATATTCCCGTCCAATCGGAATCGATGGAACAAGCGCTTTTTGAGCATTCAATCAATATGAATAAAAAGCTTCATATCCTGATTAGAGGAAGCGTTAGGAGACTGTTAAAAACAGGACTTATTTATGAATTTTATGGAATCGGCTTTAACGGCCGTGAATGTAAATACTATGGAGACGGGATAGAGCATCAAGCGCGGTATGATCAGTTCTGGAACTCCTAATTATTAAAAGGGGCTTTTGCCCCTAAACTTTCAACCTTAAACAGGATCAAATAATGTTTAATTATTCATTTACACAAGAAGAAATCGCTCCATTCAAGGACCTCGACCTCGAATCTAAAATCTACATAGGGAACTACCTTCCCGCCGGAAACCGTCATTTCTCGCTTCAACTCGTCCATAAAATGAAATGGAAAGCGGAAGGAATAATAATCTCTTCAACCGCGACAAAATCATTAAAAACCGCCCCCCTGTTCGCTGGTTATCCTTCTTTAATATTCGGATTTTTTCCGAATGAAGCTTCCTATAATGGAAGCACCGAATTTAACTGGGCGCGCGGAAAGACCGCTTCAATTGCCGCTTTTGAAGGGTTAATCACTTGGGAACAAGCAGAAAAAATTAATAAACTGCTTTTAGCGGCGACTAAAATTAGTCGGAAAGAAATGAAAGCTTTTAATATACGCGAACGGTTTATAAAATCCGATCATTAGATATTGAGAGACAGCCGTCGACCATCAATAAAACATCAAATCAGGATCAAAAAATGATTAGAGGCACTTCCTATTTCCCTACTTTAGCGGATGCGATTTCTTATTATCACGTTTCTAAAATACCTAAAGAGCAGGTTCTTTATAAAATTGAAACTAAAGAAATCTTTATCGGTGTTCCCCCTCTAAAAAAAGGAGAGCGACTTCTTTTAAGAAGTGAATATCCTAAACACCCGATTTCGAAACGATGGAAAGTTCCTTATCGTTGGTTTATAAAATCCGATCATTGATCCAAAAGCCCCATAATCTGGGGCCCCAACTTTCTTAACTTTTTTCACTTTCTGCCTTTTTCACTATTGACCTTTAATCAATAGGTGACTATATTACAGTTAGAAATTGAGAGAAACACTTCTAAACAACAGGATCAAAAATGGCTAAACCTAAATTAAATATTCCGAATCTTCCTAAAAGCTTATGGGATATGAGTGAAGAAGAGCTTCAAGCATGGAAAAGCTATTTAGCTTCTTCTCCTTGGGATTCTTTCGCCCAGAAATTATGGAGCGATATTTTCACCGTTCAAACTCATAATAGAAAAGATGCTCAATGGATTATATTTGATAATCATAATCCTAATAATCCTCTTTCTTTTGGTTCCTCTAAAGAAGAAGCTTTAGAAAATTTAAACTCTATGGATCCCGAGTGGGATTTTATCTTTAGAAGCGCTCTAAAGACCGAAGAAGAGGAAGAGAAAAATTATTTAGGGGAGTTACACGTAGTAGAAGAAAAATGGAATCTATATACTACAGAAGCGGAATTTATTTGTCTATCCCGTGAAGAGTGGGAAAAAGACAGAAACTCCTTCGTCCCTCATTATCACCCTAATATTTAATCTTCTGGGCGGCCGTCTTCATCGGCTGTCGCCCATCAACAAAACATCAAATCAGGATCAAAAAATGGCTATTTCAACACCGCGATTAATCATTGGTTTTCGTATCGAAAACGGAATCGAAAAAGAGAAAATGTACATAAACACTCTTCAACTTTCTTTTATCTCTCCATTGAAAGAAGAAGGATTCTATAAAATTGTAGTAGTAGGATATCCAACCTCTTTAGTAATTAAAGACTGGGGGGAGAGCATTAAAGATTATCTCGAGATTTTTGGTAGAACAGACTTTGATTATTGAAAAATATACCTGGGATCAACGATTGTTAGTCCTTGAAATTGAAGACGCATGGATAGAGCGCTCGCGAGATGAAGCGTTATCGCCTCTACAAATAGCAAAAAGGTTAGATTTAGAGCATCTATATTCGGCGGCAGTTGATGAAGGACGCCTGCATAAAGCGGCGGAAGAAGCGATAAAAAACAATCGTTTCGGCTCTTTATCTCGTTTAATTCGGGAACGCCTGCCCATTCTTCTTGAAGAAAGAATTCTTTTAGAAGTTAAAAAGGGATCATTTACCCGAACCAAAATTAATTCAAGTTGCTAAATCAAACAGGATCAAAAAATGGATATAAAAGATATTCAAAGAAAATTAGTTAAGATGTTATCCCACCCTGGGGAAGGATACGAAATTCCAGAACAGGGGAGAGAATTATTCGAATCTTTAGGATTATCATTCTTTCAGGGTGTCAACTTTCCCAAATTGTTTAGTACAGATATTTCATGGGAATATTTAAAAACAGGAATAGCCCCTCCTAACGGAATTCCAGATAAGGATTTAGGATGGTGGTTAGACTCCGAAGGATATATGGGTCTTCACTTTTATTGGACCAATCTCTCTTACGCGAACTTAGAAGGATGTTCCTTTTCATTCCCGAGATGGGAATCTATGAGAAAAGGAACCACCAACTCATATTTTGATCATGTCTCTTTTTTTCAAGCCAATTTAAAAGATGCTGACTTTAGGGGTGCTTGGCTTAATCATGTCTGTTTTAAAGATGCGAACTTGGAAGGGGCAAACTTTACAGGTGCGATGATGGAAAACTGTAATTTCAATAACGCCAAGGGGATCCCTATTGGGTGGACTTCCCCTTTTGGGAAGAACTTCTTATGATTAAAATCGGAAGCGTTTTTTCGGGGATAGGCGGTTTTGAAATAGGAATAGAAGCGGCTTTAAATTCGGAAAACATTAAAACTAAAGTTTGTTTTCAAATAGAAAAAGATCTCTATTGCCGGCAGGTATTACAAAAGCACTGGCCCGACTCTTCTATTTTTTCAGAAATTCAAAACGTTAAAATTGAAGAGTTAGAAGCTGTAGATCTTTTAATGGGTGGATTTCCTTGTCAGGACATCTCCGCCGCCGGAAAAGGAGAAGGATTAAATGGATCAAGATCAGGATTATTTTATGAATTGCTCCGAATTATTCGCGAGTTGGAGCCCCCAGTCGTCCTGCTGGAAAACGTCCCAGCGATCTATTTTCGGGGATTGGGAGACGTTTTCGGGGAGTTGGCCTCTTCAGGGTATGATATCCGATGGAAAAGCTTATCGGCTTCCGAGGTGGGATTCCCCCACCTTAGAAAAAGATGGTTCGCTCTGGCCTACTCCCACAAAAGGATTCGGACAGAACTTTCCGATTCCTCAACTTCACCCAACCCGATTCCGAAAAATAATCCCCAGCGGTCTTCATGGGGTCAACCTATCGGAAGCCGTCCAATGCTATCACGGAAAAGGACAACTAAACCCGCAATGGGTAGAAGCATTAATGGGATTTCCCATCGGCTGGACCGAAGTCCCGCCTATAGAGGAGAAGATCAGTTTAAATGGGAGCCCCGAAGAATCTCCTTAAAACGAAGGAAAAACGAATCTAAAAGAATTCATTTATTAGGGAATTCTATTGTTCCTCTTCAAGCCGCTATGGCTTTTAAGCAATTGGGACTAATTGAAGTAATTCAATCTTTAAAAACTGATCTAACTCTTTGAATTAATTTAAATTGCCTTTTTTTCGGTCTATCTTCTCTAACCTCTAAAACCCAGAGAGTAATTTCTACTAGTCCGATTAAAAGACGGTCCCTTCTTTCTTCATTCATTTCCTCCCACCCTAAAGCGCCCGGTAAATAAACGGGATCGTCTAATTCTTCGTCGATCCAATCCCCAATCGCTTCTACTACTGCTCTTCTTTTATCTTCTCCTTTTGCTTCTTCAATTTCTCGAAGTTGTTTAATTAGGGCTACAATATGAGATAAAATTTCGCTTAGAAGTTCGACTTCTTCTACGCTTAACCATTTTTTTAAAAGAAGATATAGAAGCTCGATTTTCATTATTATTCCCCGATTTTTTTATGAATAGCCGCGGAAACCCATTGGGTCCAACAACCGTCCACAACTAATCCGTTATCCTGTTGAAACTGTTCTAATGCCCCTTGACTCATACGTCCCCACGACCCATCCGCTCCCCAACTTCCTAAATTATAACCCGCTTTAATAAGCGCTTTTTGTCGGGCGACAGCCGTCCAATAAGGACTCCAGATGTCGGAAATAGAATCATCTTCATAAATGCCCCTTAAAATCCGAGCCATAGGAAATCCTAAAACGTCGATTTTTCGAGAAGGGGCTAAATCCGCGTGTCCGTGATGATGCCGAGCTTTAATGTGGGGATATTTTTCAATAATGAATTTACCCAATTGAATCATCATTTCGATTTGTTCATCGGGCCAGGGTGCGATTTTCATTTCTTGTCTTCCGTTTTGAGATAAACAAGAAATCCAATCGTCTTTAGAAGGGATTCCTTTTCGGGCATATCCAATATGGACAACTTCAATCCCAATCGTTACGCGGCTTCCTTTATAGCTTGAAGATCTTAATTTTCTTCCATCTATTTCTAAAGACTGTCCCGCTCCGCAATGCCAGGATCTATTAGATAGATCGACATATTGATGAATCCCTTCATTTTTAGTTTTTCCTAAACCGAAATGGGCAGAAGCTTTTCCTTTTCTTAAAGGATTTTTTCCTCCTAAAATTCGGGTCGCCGTCTTTAAATCGTGGGTCGCTGTCCAATGCCAGGTGATCCCGAGCGGTTTAAAATCTGTCGCTCGGGTCCACATCCGCGAGACTGCTTGCCCTTTTTCAACTGGTATTAAATGGGAGCGATCCAGATTCATTTTTTCTCGCGTTTATCTTCGTCGATTACAATATGAACAACCGGCTTAAAACCCCTCAAAATTAAAGCTCCTAAAACAATTCCTAAAGGAGTACTTCCCGCGGATCCCAATAAAGCCATTAAGGGATCTACATTCGCGTTTTGAGTTAAAACTTCTGTCGCGACTAAAGCATCTTGGGCCATAGCTGGGGCAGAAAGAAGAATTAGAATAAAAAATAAAACCTGACTCATTAAATTAACTCCCTATTTCCCCGTTTATTATTATACTTTTTTTCTAAAATATGATCTCTATCTTCTACCGTTTTTCGACTTAAAGAATAATAATTCAATATTTGATCGCTACGGATAGAAAAGGATTCTACCTGATAATCAGGCATTTTAGGATCCTCTAATCCCTTAACTCCGAGCAATTGAATTAGTCCCTTTACTAATTGATCAGGGACCAGATCAGCCGCTTTCACGGTGATCTGGTCCTGTCCATTTTTAAAAGTTACGATAAACTGAATCATTAGAAATCATTCATAAATATAAAAGAGGGTCACATCTTCACCGCTCGCGGGAGCCGCTCCTAATGTAACCGTCGTTGTTGAGCCGTTATCACTAATAGAATATTCGCTCGCATCCGAAGGAGACCCATTAAATTTAATCTTTTGACCGTTTCGGAAAACGATAATCGATTGTCTCCATGTCGCGGTTGCAATTCTATTAGTTAGGTTAAATGCTACCGTGCTTCCGTCACCTGAAAAAGATTCCTGGTGGGGTACAAAAGCAGCTTTAGCAAAAGTAACATTAGAATTAACAATAGAAGCGGTAACAACTGCATTAGAAGCCAATTGATCGGCTCCGACCGCATCATCCGCGATCATTGCTTGTTCAACTGCATCATTAGCAATAGTTACGGCTCCTCCTGCCGCGACTGTTACATCCCCACTTAAGGAAATATAAGAAATATCTGTCCCGTTAGACTGAATCAATTGTCCAGCAGTTCCAGCAGAAAGGGCCGCGGGATCTCCTGAAGCATCCCCATAAATAACGCTACCGCGAGCAAGTCCAGCCATTTTAGCTAAACTAACGGAATTATCCGCAATAGTTAAAGCTCCTGAATCGGTCGCTGTCGCATCCCCACTTAAAGCGCTATAAATGTATTTTTTAACCCGACTTAAAGCGGATTTCCGATTTGTTCCTGCTGCTCCATCATCGACGATAAAAAGATCTGCATCCGCGAGATCCGCCCCAATATCTGTCCCACCGTCAATTTCTAAAGCAGAAAGAAGAACTTTTCCCGCGGTAGAAATAGCATTTAATTTACTGTCGGCAATGGATCCGGCGAGTTGGGCATTACTGATCGTTCCAACTAAAGAAGAAGTCGGATAATTAGTCGCATCCGCGAGATCAAAAGCAGGGGTTGCATCGCTGCTACCTAAAGAAACACTAACCCCACCGAATGAAACAGCAGAGTTAGAAAGCTTATCGTTTCCAATAGATCCGGCGAGTTTACCCGCGGAAATGCTTCCGGCGAGCATCGCATCGGAAATACCTAAAGCTTTAACTCTTAACGAATCGCTGGAAATTTCAATAGAGGAATTATCGGTATTGACCGACAGGGTATTTCCTGACTTACTTAATCCATTTCCCGCGGTTACTTGACCGGCCCCTGTAAATTGAGCAAAAGCGATAGAATCGCTTCCCACGGATGGATTACTGTCATTAGTACAAACCCAACCCGAGTCGGCATTAACGGAACCTTCC
>TARA_R100000664_G_scaffold34237_1_pt1 | contig 33447 bp, 55 predicted proteins | sample TARA_R100000664 | Tara Oceans TARA_R100000664 (sample SAMEA2622705) | marine metagenome | biome: marine biome (ENVO:00000447); feature: deep chlorophyll maximum layer (ENVO:xxxxxxxx); material: "saline water (ENVO:00002010), including plankton (ENVO:xxxxxxxx)" | depth 115 m | reverse complement strand
GGGTTCATAGCGTTAAGAGCCGCTGTTGCATCTGCCAAGGTGTGATCACCTAGAACAAGAGCATCATCAGCTACAGTAGCTTTACCACGAACAAGCACTTTTACTTGAGTGTCAGTTGTGGCTGGAACAGAGATGTTCTCAAGCACAACAAAAGCGATATCTTCTGAACCGTCCGTAGCATTCGGATCAGAGATTTTGTATTTACTGTTAGCTGTTACTTGACCTACCAACATACCAATTTCATAGTCAGTAGCGGCAGACTCATTAACAGTAACGAAGTCAAGGATATAACCTTTATCAAGTGCGTCTTCCTCGGTGAACTTCAAAAGATCACTCAAACGCTTTGGTTCAAAAGCTGTTACTGGCATTAGTATCTCCTATTACTTAGCTTTATTTGTTAACTGTTCAAGGTAAGCGCGAGTAGCTTCTTTACTTCCTGCTTTTACGCTTAAAGGCTCTTCAGGCTCTTCATCAGTGGTGAGAGACTCAGTTGTAGTAGCTTCTAGAGCTGTCTGTGCTTTTTGTAAAACACTCATTACAACGTCTTTGTCTTCTGATTTCATTCCGAAAAGGATTTGTGCTAATTCAGAACCGTTCTCGATAAAAGAGAACTCAGCTAGAGCTTCTTCAACTTTACCTAGTTTGTTCTTATTAAGTTCTGCGGCAAGAGCCTCATTTTGCTCTGCCATTTGCGCCATCTGAGCTTGAAGTTTTTCAAATTCGCTCATGTCCACGCTTGGTTTTTCTGTATTATCCGACATTTGTTCCTCTTTAGTAGTGTCAGTTGTATTCATAGGCTTGGTATCTTCTGTTCCGTTAACTAAGTCAGCTAGGTAATTAGCAAACTCATCTCCACCCATAACTTTATCGGCTAGAGAAAGTTCTAGAGCTTCCTTACTACCAAACATCTTAGCTTCGGTGGATCTTACTGATTCCTCTGAAACACCTCTTAGTTCAGCTACGTGGCTAACAAAATCTGCGTAGAGATTGTCCACCTTTTGCTGGAGGTCTTTTAAGAAACTCTCAGTCCATTTGCCCTCAGCGTCAAAAGGAATTTTCTGACCACCAGCATAAACATAAGTAGTCTCAATACCTTCCTTTTTCTCCATCTCCGAGGTGTTAACTAACCTAGTCAATACCCCGATACTCCCGACTTCTGCATAAGGATTTATAATAATCTCATCAGCAGAGACGGAAAGTGCGTATGCCGCAGAAGCGGAAATACCATCAACATAAGCAATAAGCTTAATATTATTTTCATCAGCTATTCTACGAAGATCTTGTGCGGTTTCAAAAGCTCGATAAGCCTGTCCCCCACCTGAATCTACATTAAGAACAACTACTTCATAACCTTCTTTAGCCGCTTTTCTCATTTGAGATAGGATACCTTCGTAAGAAGACATCCCACAAAGCGCACCAAATAGAGTCTCTCTATAAGTAAGTGCTCCGCTAACCTCAATAACGGCTACGTCAGTCTCACCTAGATTTAACTTTTTCTTTTCTTCCCGTAAGTCTCTCGCAAGAGAAAGTTCTTCCTTGGTCATAAGACCATTAGGACGATCTTCGAGGTAGTTGATAACACTTGAAAACTGATCTTGAGCGATCAGGTGAGGTGTGTTAAAAACCATTTCACGAGAGATTCTTGGTACTTCATGTGCCATTTGATCTCCTAGTCTGCATTATCAGCATTGTTGTCAGAATTAGAGCCACCGCTTTGGCTATCTCCTGTTCCAGAAGTGCCATCAGATTCTCCAGCTCTAGAGTTGCTTTGTGTTTCGATTAAGTCGAGATCTTCGTCTTCAACAGTCTCGATACCCACATCGTCTAAAAGCTTTCTCTCTAACTCTTTGTTAGCTCTTACAGCACCTACACTAACTACACGTTGGATGTATTTACCAAGAGCTTCCAAATCAGGTTTCTCTAAATCACCATACTGTAATCTTGCAGATGTTTTACTGTTGTATTCCCAACCATTGATAGCATATAGTTGTCTAATCATGTCTTTATTTAGGACTGACTGGATTAAACTCAAGTGATGTTCAACACCCATAGCTAGTAAGTTAGTCTTACTATCTGCTAAAGCATAACTACCATGACTCTCTGTTCCTAACTTAAGAACATCAGCCAAGAAAGCCATTAGCATTTTATTTTCGTTACGAACGATTATAGTATCACTGTCTTTATTAGTGCTTCCTTCGGAGTTAAGAAGGTCATACGTGAACAGTTGTTTACCATTATCATCATAAGCAATAGGCATCATAACGTATGCCTGTTCCCCAGCTGTAAAGTCAGCCGCTTGGCGTTTCATCTCTTGAAGTACGCTATACTCGTTAGACTCCTCATCACTGGCTTTAGCCAAGAAATCTGCGTCAACACCCAACTTAGGGATGCCGCCATAATTTCTTTGTAGAGCTATGAGTTCAAAATCCTCAGCCGCTATCTTATGTTTCCAAGGAACGTAACAACTCTTTAAAGGGCTATTACCTTGTGGGTTATCTAACCTCGCATTGTACCTGAATAACATAAACTTTTTACGAGGGATATCACGGAAAGCTCCCTGTTTTTCTCCTAGAGTTCTGGCGGTTGAGAAATCAGAAGATATTCTAGAAAAGTCTTGTCTAAACCCTGCTAGCCTTCCTGAATCTACAAAATACAACCATTTACTGATCGTTTCTGGAGAAACAAATCTAAGGTCAGATATGGCTAGTTTACCTTTATACTCACCTTTCTCTACCTTGCTGTAAATTTTCTCAGCGCACTGGAAACCCCATGTGATATAGCCTAGAATTTCAATAATGTATTCCGACCAATCCCGTTCCATATTATCAAGGCAGTAGCTAATGAACTCAGCTCTATCCTTTTCCTCTTTAGGAGCGTCCTTAGGGGTTTTTACTTCCCATTTAGCCCTTGATATCAAAATCTCAATAAGAGAGGTTGCAGAGGCTATTACTGGCTCTAACGACATCTCTTTATAGATAGGGATACACTCTGGATAGCGAAGCTCTCTTCGGGCTTCTTCGTAAATCTGTCCACTGTTGATCTTCAAACTCGGAAGAGTCATAGCAGATAAACGCATCCTAGAAGTAGGTGGGTTTAAATTTGTGTCTGAGAGAACATTGGTTTTATCTGCCATATTTTCCTCTCATTAAGTTCTTTTTAAACTAGAAATTTTTGTACTTGTTCTGGTACTACCTAGCCCGAATTTCGGCAAAACCTTTTGGCGAGCCAAGTAATTAAATGCCGAGGCTGTACAGTCAACAACATCATCTTTCCTGCTTGAGCTAGACCGTTCTCCATCAAACATCTCAAGCTCTTTATAGAAATACTCTAAAGTTCTCTTATCAGGAAAGCTACTCTCGATTATATGAACGAGACCATTCTCACAAGCACTGGCGAAAGGAGTAAACCTATTTAACTTACTTCTTTGTGTAGGAGTAGGGTCTTTCTTTACAACAAACCCTTCATTTATAAGTTTCTTACTACTTTCTTGGAACTCTGTAGCTCCAGCTTGACCAGCATCTTGAGGCATCACTATGATACAATCCTCACCATCATGTTTTGCTTGAGCAAGAATTATATTATCCCTGTCACCAGATCTTCTCCTAAAACGACCTTTTATATCAGGTTCTTTTTTATCGAAGTTAGTAGGACAGTAATCACCTAGAATGTAATACTCATCATTTTTGTCTTTAAGCATTTTAATCGATGCTGTAAAATCGGGATAGCGATTTACCTCACTAGGCTCTGTTGAAGCCTTATCCCAAGCTCTTACCTCTCTACACCCTAAAGGAGGGCAACTGGCTTTTCGTAGCCAATCTCTTTTGAAGTAGCCCGAAGCCTCTGGTATAGCATACCAACAACCATCTAGTAGCTGTGCTCTCTCCACTCGTGGTAAAGAGTTAAGTTCAGCCAAATATCTTGGGTTGTTTTTAATAAGAATAGGGTTATCAAATATTGTACCAGCTATGAAAGTAAATGTTTTAGGTTCAACTTCCACGTAAGTATCTTCAACAGGATTGTATACCCTAGCTTTGTCAGGATAGAGTTCTTTTAGCTCTTCCGCTGTGTCAGCGAAAACAGGAACTTCATCAATAAGATAGTAGTATCTGACTACACCTTGTTTCTCTTTATCGGGGTAGCCCTCTTCATCTAACCACCACTCTACCCACTTTACAACCCAGCTATCATGCTTAGGGTTACAAGATGCAAAAGCAAAACCATCTACATCTGCGTCAGAACGTAAACGAGAGAGTAGATAGGTAAATTGACCTTCTGAGAAGTGTGTAAGTTCATCAAAAAAGACAGCGGATAACTGCCCCCCTTGGTAAGACTCTTTGTGCTTCTCGTGCTCAAGGTGATTGAATGCTATCGTAGCACCAGATTTAAAAGTAAACTGTTTATCTGTGCCATGCCACTTAGGTTTGAAAGGTCTGTACATCTTCTTAGCTTCACTAATCAAACCACCTTGCTGAGTAAGCTGTTTAGTGTTTCTACGGAAGTAAGAAGCATTGTAGTTAGGATCATTTATATAAGGCAAGGATTTCATTAACATTAAATGAGACTTTCCTGACCCAGCCGCACCCCCATAGATTATGAGGTCGGCTTTGATATTCATAGCTAGTTCCTGAGACCCTTTTTGAGGAGCAATAACTGATTTTTCTTTCTTACTCAATCATACCTCCTAACGAGCTTTCAAACTCACCTCTGGAACATCATCATCATCATCGTCAAAATCTAAGTCTTCTTCATGTTCACTAAGTGGCTTTGATTTTTCGTCTTGATCGAAAGCTATTCTAAGCAATTTAATTTCTGCATCTAAGGCTAATTTCAAAAGGTCTTTAATATCCTTAGGACTCATTTTAGTATTTTCGTCTGAGATATATTCTAATATTAAAGCTTTTAGCTTTTTAATATCATAACCATTTGAAAGTGCTTGTTTAAGTTTTGTCTGTGGGTTATCTTTATTAAGACTTCCTTTAGGTCTTCCTTTAGGGTTGCCACTCTTCCCTTTTCGAAATCTAGACATAACAACCTCCTAATATTAAATTAATTGGAGGGGAATACTGGATTTGAACCAGTGACCCTCTGCTTAACAGGCAGACGCTCTGACCACTGAGCTAATTCCCCGAATTGGTCTCTGTGAAAGGACTTGAACCTCTGACCCTATGCTCCCAAAGCATATGCTCTCCCAAACTGAGCTACACAGAGTGATTGGTTGCGGAGGGGTGATTCGAACACCCGACCTCCAGATAATGAGTCTGGCGAGATACCAAACTTCTCCACTCCGCTATTGAATTAAGTAGTTGCGCCCTGCCGAAGCAAGGCGCTCCTGCGTTGGAGGAGGACACAGGACAACAAACTAATACTAAACGTGCCTAGACACGCTTATTCCATTATGTTATAAACGTAGTTTATTATAACACGTATTTCTTCTATTGTCAAGAATTATTTAATATTAATTTGTTTTATTTTATTAATCGTGTAATTCGTAGTAGTAGTTACTTGACGGAGTAGGGGCATCACCAGTAATTGATGACTGCCCGTACTCATGATCAAAGAGGATGTTATATTCACTGTTGCTCTTATTTCTACAAACTGAACATAAATCCTCTAAAGATCCGTCAGGTTTGTGTGCTACAAGAGTCTCTAAATCTAATTCACGATTGCAAGCTCGACATCTACACATTCCCCTTCCTTAAGTTGATTTATTTATCTATAGTAGTATTATAGCATGATAAGCGTATTTGTCAAGAGATATTGTTAAAATCTTTCAAGATCTCTAGAAGTTTTTCTTGAATAACCCCTTTATCTGGTTTCTCTGGAAGATCTAAGGGATTTTCTCTAGCGATTAACTCCACTATGTTCATAAGTTTCTCCAGATTAGGTTTTACTTCTGTTGTCCAATCCAATTCCCCTTTTTTAAGTTTTAAGACATACTTTCTAATCTCGTCAGGTAGTACAACAAACATCTCTCCTGTATAGAGCATACTCTGGATCTGATACCCTGCACGAAAAGCGTGGCTAACCGCCTTCCAATCAACACCTTCGTTCTTTTCCGCTTGGACAGCCCGATTACCATATTTGTTGATCTCCGCAGTAATTCTATCACAAAACTCTTCCATATAGGTTGTTAGTTGGTGTTTCTTACCCAACACCTCGTAGTGGTCGTCCTCTAATTTCAAATATTCATTAGTAGGTAGTTTCTCTACGTAATTGTATAATCTATCTTTCCTGCGGATATCTAGGTTTTCTAACACACCTTGGATCTCAAAAAGGCTGTGCAATCGACTTCCTTTGATACCATACTTACTAGCTTGTCTACGGCAATAGCCTAGGTAAGCCTTCATATCTGAATGCACAAACAAATCCTTATAACGGTTTCGGATAATCCACACAGGATTTCTTTCCAACAGGGCTGGGTCTGTCGTCACCTCACCTTTGTGGTAATACTCCACACAATCCTCTGGAGCAAACAACATGTCAAAACACACCATCTCTCCTTTGGATAGTAGGTCTACCCACTTGTGGATAGAATAACTTTCAAAATCAACATCGTCTTTTGTATTTTTACTCCCACTTTTCTTGTCCGTACCCAAGTTAATGTGATGGGTGGCATCACACAACAACAGGTCGTCAAGACTAGGTACATGGACACCTTTAAAATCGGTGTCAGATGCAGGTGTGTTTAGTTTGTAAAGATGACTTCCATGTACAAACTTAGCTAAAAATTCCATACTCATTCCTCCTCAATCAGTTGTAACAACACAACATAACAGAACAAAACCAACAAGTCAAACAAACAATTCATAAAAATTTTTCATAAAACACTTGACAGAACAAAAAACACATGTTAAAATCAATATCTATTATATAGATCTTATAAGATATTAATAGATAGATGTATAAATTTATTTATACAGATAGATATTAATAGATTATTAGATCTATATATTGTTTGTTTTATAGATCTTATAGGATATTAGTATATTTATATGCTAATAGACTATTAGATCTATAGGGTATCATGTCTTTTGTCTTGTCAAGACATGTAATTAAATAAGGTTACAATCCCAGATGTCACTATATTTGGTTACAGGGGGTTGACAGTTTGTTACTTATGGAGTAACCTTTTGTAGACTTAACTTAAGGAGGATATATGGAAAAATTAGTTTTGAATATGAAAAGTTTGTTAGAAATGGTGTTTGAAGCGGATAAATACTTTGATCGTGTTTTGATTGGTAGTGTTGGTAATCTGCCTCGTACAAACCACTATTACCCTAAGATTTACTATGTTGGTGGAGAGTATGACACCTATAACGGTATTGAGCATCTGATGTATGCCTTATACCAGCATGGACAAAGTGGTGTTAAAGTTGACATGGAAAAGACCATCAACAAGTTGAAACAAGATATTGGTGAGAACTCTTTCTTCTCTCCTGTCACATTGGAAGTTGTAAAGAAAGAAAATTTTGAAAAAACTATTGACAGTGAAGAAGATTGTGGTAATATGGTTGTTGTTGACAAAGAGGAAAGCCTGAAGGATGTACCTAACTTACCTGACATGGCAACTATCGAAGAGTCAGCTAAAGAGATGAAGGCGGCTGAATTTAAAGAGTGGCTTAAAAAATATCTCTTGACATTCGAGACATTTGACTTTAAAGTGGATACGAACATTGGAGTCAAAAAACTTATTAAACAACTGGAGGACAAGTTAAATGGATACTAATGTTAAATCTTACATCGAGACAATGAAATTGTTAATGAGCATCGGAAGTGTTGAAGATATCACCGATTTCTCAGTAGCTTACGATAATCTACAGGCAAGTGCTTTTGGTTATCTCCTTGCTAAAGACGTTGTTAGTGATGAAAATAGTTTTGGTAACACGGTGTTAGAGCCAGTGGTTGAAGCTGTTAAAGAAGTTTATGGTGAGCCAAATATCGGAAACCTATACAAGTTAATCACAGAAACGGTGGTGTAATATGAGCACTATTTTAAACAAGTATGCTAAAGATCTTAAATTAGTGATGGAATGTTTTTCTACTCCTTTTGAATATGATAGTTTTCGATCAGCTTACAATGACTTAGCCACAGCTGTTTGTGGGCTAATGTTGGGTCGTAAAGAGAAAGGATTCTCAGACAATCCTCGTAGTTTCTTTGAAGAACTTGAAGAGGAGGTGGGTGGCTCTCAAGACGCTCTTGAAATTGTTTTTAACGCTGTTCTAGATGTCAAGGCTGAGTCAAACTCTGTCACCAAAGAAGATTTGGTTGAGGTGCTTAAAGGTTGCCTCTTAACAGCCCAGATAAAATCTGTAGCAGAGGCTAACTCCTCGGAGTTTTCAGGATTCTTTATGGGAACTGTTTGCGAGAAGTTTGACCTAACCTTTTCGGATCTGGAAGAAGTCTTAGTAGCAAACCCTTTAGATGAAGGTGAGTATGACATGATTGTTATCAACCACCTCAAGGAGCTTGGTTAATGAACGGGAAGAAAGCGCGTGAATTACGTAAATTAGCTCACTCTTATACCAAAACACAACCTGTTGTTAAATACACAGCTGATCTTAACGGTACAGTAGAGTTGGATAGCTGTCAGCGTTTGTTTTACAAAGAAATGAAGCGACTCTATCGACTTCGGAAACAAGGTAAGCAAGCAACTTTAACTTTTTAGCAAAAAGTGGTTGACAACTAGTGATGTTGTGGTAAAATAGATGTATTGAAGTTATCCACTAGCGGATACCTCAAACCGATACGCAGGGTCGGGATATAAAAGTCCTACCGCAACCTATAATGCGTGTTTATAGGGTTTAATGAAGCAATACAGGAAAGTTACGGAGTGGAGAGCCTGTATCTCAGTGAAGCTCCAGCTTCTAAAAATATCGAAAAATGTATTGACAAATAAATTTAGTATGTTAGTATATTTCTCGATGTTCTGAGAAGACATCGGTGGGGGTCGTCGTCCCTACAGCAACTATGACTAATCGTTATAAATGCAAACGATAGTACATACCACATGGCGGCAGTAGCCTAATAGCTACACCCATGCGGAGCTAAGAATGGTTAGCTCTGTTACCAAACATTCCGAGCCTACTGCGTTAGTGTAGGGTATATTTTTGAGGGGTAGCTCAGTTTGGTAGAGCAACGTAATATTTATACTGTTAAGTATAATTACAGCAACTATACTCGCATGATAAGCCGTTGGTCGCTGGTTCGAATCCAGCCCCCTCAACAATATATTTAAAACCCGATGTTACCACGGGGTAAGAGGGATGTGGTTCACCTCAACTTTTCAGTGTTAGGCTTAACAGCTTTTCCGAGAGGATGCTTACAGCAACTTTACACAATTTGACTTTTAATCAAACTATGTATAGCATCCTGTCTGAAGTGTTGTTACAGCAACTTTATACTTTTATGGGATAAAAAGAAAAAGCAACACTGTTTTAATTGGATGAATGTATACAGCAAAACAAATCCGCGATATGGAAGCAAAACACATTCAGAATTTAGGAGGATTTATGGAATTATTTGATGCTATGCAAACAGGTATGTCTCGTACTGAAAACGGGGCTATCACTAATTCTTCGAGCTTAGACGCTAATTTAGATCTATTCGCTACTATCGGGGCTTCTCGCGGTAAGAATATCGATCACAAGTTTGTACGAGCTTGGAATGAGGATAAAGGATTAGCCACCCGTATTCTTTTATGGGCTGGTGATGTGCGCCAAGGAGCTGGTGAAAGACAAATTTTTAAAGACCTTGTTAAACTTCTACCAGAGTTGACAGAAGACCTTAACACTACAGAACTTTTTGACAAGGTTGTTGAGTTGACTCGCTATGATAATCTGTTTACGTTTGTTGGTACGGATTTAGAAGAGGCTATGCTTTCTTTTTATGCCTCAAAGCTTAAAGAAGGTAGTGCGCTAGCCGCTAAATGGTGTCCTCGTGAGAAGTCAGCTAAACGAGATTATGCTGTACTGCTACGTAAACACATGGGGCTTCGCTCAAAAGAGTACCGTAAGATGCTGTCTAGCTTGAGCGATACTGTGGAACAAAAAATGTGTGCTAAAGAGTTTGACAAGATCAACTATGAGCATGTACCTTCAGTAGCTTCGGCTCGATATCAAAAATCTTTCTTACGTAATGATGAGAATCGTTACAGAAGCTACTTAGATAAGCTTAGTAAAGGTGAGGCTAAGATTAACGCTGGGGCGGTATATCCTTACGATATTATTAAAAGTATGCGAGAAGGTGGTAATACAACAGCCGCGAACGAACAGTGGGAAGCCCTTCCAGATTACTTTGAAGGAGAGAGTTTTAGCATTCTTCCTGTGGTTGACACCTCTGGGAGTATGCACATCAAAGTTAGTGGTAGTACAACGGCTATGGATGTTGCTGTTAGCTTAGGTCTTTATCTATCAGAACGTATCGAAGGTAAGTTTAACAATAAGTTTATTACTTTCTCTGAAAGACCTTCTTTACAGAATGTTAAAGGAGATAAGCTATATAGTAAACTTCGATCTCTATACAACTCGGATTGGGGTTTCAATACAAACTTGATCGCTGTATTTCAACTTGTACTGGAATCGGCTGTAAAGCATGGTTTAGACCAAAGTGAACTTCCTAATAAGATTATGATCATCAGTGACATGGAATTTGATTGTGCTTGTGGTGGGATGACTAACTTCGCCACTATTGATAAGATGTTTGAGAAAGCTGGTTATAAAAGACCTGACTTAATTTTCTGGAATGTCTGCTCTCGACAAGAGAACTACCCTGTCCAGAAGCAAGATAATGGTACAGCTTTAGTAAGTGGATTTAGCCCATCTATTATGAGATCAGTGTTATCTTCTAAGGTGGTGAGTCCTTTGGATATCATGTACGAAACTGTTCTAGATTCTCGGTATGATCCAGTATTTTTAGTTTAATGGGGTGTAGCTCAGTTGGATAGAGCATCTGCCTTCTAAGCAGATGGTCGGGGGTTCGAATCCCTCCACCTCAGCCAATCCAGTGGTGTAGTTCAGCTGGTAGAACAGTAGACCGATAATCTACGTGTCGCAGGTTCGATTCCTGCCACCACTACCATTTTCGCGCCAATAGCTTAATCGGGAAAGCAACTAGCTCATAACTAGGAGTAGGAGCGGATCATAACCGCCTTGGCGCACCACATTGGCTTGCTTAGTTTAATTGGTAAAATATCTGCCTTCCAAGCAGAGGTCGGGGGATCGTAACCCCCAGCAAGCTCCAAATCAGGGTCGATAGCCAAGTCTGGTAAGGCAACTCGCTTTTAACGAGTGGATCGGGGGTTCAAATCCCTCTCGACCCACCACTCTTCTTATACTTATACTGGTATAATCCACCTCACAGGAGAAGATATGTCTTATAAAAGTTCCCCTAAGTTTGTCCAACTTTTCGTAAATGAAACTATCGACAAAGAGGGCTTGTATTCTAATGACCCCTTAGATTCAGGAGGGGCTACGAAGTATGGTATAACCGAAAGAACCGCAAGGCAGTATGGTTACACAGGGCGTATGAAAGATTTGCCTTTATCTACAGCTAGAGATATTTATGTATCTGTTTATTTTTATAAACCTAATCTCGACCTACTCCTCCCTCACTCTCGACTTATTACTAAAGAAGTATTTGATACTGGGGTTAACTGTGGGACACCTACAGCTGTTAAGATGCTCCAAAGGTGTTTAAATGGTCTTAACAGACAGGAGAGAGACTATCCCGATATTGTTGTAGATGGTGTTATGGGGAGTCGAACAAAAGCATCCCTTACTTACTTCTTGGAATCAAGAGGTAGCCAAGAAGGAGAGAAGATCTTATTTAACCTGTTAAACTCTGTACAGGGTGAGTATTATTTAAGTCTGGTAGAAGATAATCAGAAAAATGAACACTTCTTATATGGTTGGTTGCGTAAACGCACTACTTTCTTAGATATTTAGGAGACTTATGGGTAAACCTAGCGGTGGTAGAAATAGGAAAAGAACTCAAAAGAGAAAAGAGGCAGAGGGTCAGTTGAGAGACTTAAGTAAGAACACAGGTTGGGATTTATCTTGGTATTGCCCTGAAGGTCGGCAACAAGATATTGTGGAAGCTATCAATGATAAAGAGCTTGTTATAGTTAATGCCCCTAGTGGTTGTGGTAAAAGTAGTACGGTTATCTATAAAGCCCTGTGTGATTATAAGGAAGGGGTTTATAGAAAGGTGATGCTTATTAAGAACCCTACCGAAGCTGGGGACGATAAGATTGGGTTCTTGTCAGGGGATAAAAAAGATAAACTTACAGCTCATATTGAAAGTATGAAAAAACTGTTCCTTCAGTTTATGCCAGCAAACAAGTTGGAAAATGATATGTCTAACTTTAACATAGTAATAGACGTCCCGAACTACCTCTTAGGTAGCACGATAGATGACACACTTATTATAATCGAAGAGGCACAAACAATGTCTCCTCAAACTCTCAAGCTATGTATGGAAAGGGCTGGTGTTGGTAGTAAGGTTGTTGTTGTTGGTGATTCTCGACAAAGGTACTCAGTATCACACAGAAAAGATGGTCTTGCTGACTTAGTGCATAGGGTGACTTACGAAGACCACGGTGTGAGGTTCAGTAAATATAGAGACACAGTGGGTTATATTGAAATGGATAGTAGTCATAACATGCGTAGTGATTTATCTAAGTTTATAACAGATATTTATATGGAGGACTGATGGAAGAATTGGAGGATATTTTATCCTTAGGCGTACAAGAGGCTAAAAGAATCAATAAAACGCCTTATGCTTTCCTTTACAGTGTTGAGTATGACGGGGATATAGGAAGTCCTTCTGAATACAGAGAAGACTTCACTATTTATCGAAATGCCACCCCTAACGATGTTATTAAGATGCACATCAACTCTGGAGGAGGTCGTTTAGATACTCTTATCCAATTAATTAATAACATACGGGGTACAGAGGCAACCACAGTAGGATATTTAGAAGGTAATGCTTATTCTGCGGCAGGGGCTTTATTCTTACAGGCAGATCAGCATGTTATAGCCCCTAATAGCTCTCTTATGATACATGAGAGCACTTATGGAGTCTTAGATAGTAGCGCTAAACTAAATAAACAAGTAGACTTCTCTCGTAAACACTTACGTAAATGCTACCTTGACTACTACCATAACTTTTTAACACTAGAAGAGATTGACAAAGTGTTAGATGGACATGATATGTGGATGGACGCTGAGGAAATCGTTGAAAGGCTTGAGAAGCGTAATAAGCTGAACTCCTTAGAAGAATCTGATTCTGAGGAATTAAAAGAAAATAATAGTTGACAATCCTAGTTAAGCCGTGTATCCTTTTGGGTACATGGCTTTTTATTGTCTAAATTTAGGAGGTATTTTAATGAACTACTGTGGTATTATTGCTAAGATTGCAAAAACAGAACAGATTGAAAAAGCAGATAACATCCAAGTAGCTTATGTACTTGGTGAGCCTGTTATCGTATCCAAGACAGCTAAAGAGGGAGACTTAGGTGTGTACTTCCCAGCTGAGACTCAACTATCTCACGATTATGTTAGTGATAATGGGCTGTATCGTAACAGTGAAAACAACAAAAACCCAAAGGCTAAGGGATTCTTTGAAGATAACCGCAGGGTACGCGCACAACCTTTCTTAGGTGTTAAGTCGTGTGGTTACTTTGCTGGGTTAGAGTCCTTCCATTTTACAGGGTATGATATCAGTAAGTTAGAGTTAGGCATGATGTTTGAAGAACTAAATGGAGTGCCTATTGCTCAGAAGTATATCAACCCTCGCACTAAAAAAGCCCAAGCAAATCAAAGGACAAAAGCGCGTAAGAAGCAAGAAACACCTTTATTTCATCAACACGTTGATACTGATCAATTCAAGTATCATGTTGATCGCATTCCAGCTGGCTCTATTATTAGTATTCAAGCAAAAGGTCATGGAACATCGGCTCGTTATAGCCACACCTTAGTTGAGAAAGAATTACCTTGGTGGAAACGTCTTGTAAATAAGGTTGTTCCTATTTTCGAGACTCAGGAGTGGGATTATGTAGCAGGGACACGCAGGGTTGTTCTTAAAAATTCTCAAAAAGATAAAGAAGGATTTCACGGTAATGAAGGCTTCCGCTTTGAGATTTTAGAGCAACTAAAACCCTTCCTTAACCGAGGTGTTACTGTGTATGGAGAGATTGTAGGCTTTGCTAATGGTAAACCTATTATGGGTACGCATGACGTAACTAAACTAAAGGATAAGCAGTTCACTAAGAAGTATGGTAAAGAGATTACTTACACTTATAACTGCCTCCCAGATGAGTATAAGTTTTATGCTTATCGTGTGACAATCACGTCCATCGATGGCACAGAAATTGATTTAACACAAAGTCAATTCAAACGTTGGTGTGAAGACCGTGGTATTGAATCTACTCTTGATCTAGTAGAGCCTTTTGTTTACCGAGGAGACTCTGACAGTTTAATGAATGTGGTAGACGTATTAACAGAGCGTGAAGATAACCTTTGTGAGGACTATCGAGACCCATCCCACATTAGCGAGGGTGTTGTGATTCGTGTAGATGGAGAGACGTTAGTGCCGAAGTTCTATAAGAATAAGTCTATCCCTTTTAAAATTTTGGAGGGCATTTATAGAGAAAACAACGTTGATATGGAGGATTCTAGTTAATGCTTAAATTAATTATGACTGTAGGAGCGTCCAGCTCTGGTAAGACAAAATGGGCTGAAGAGTATATCTTAGAACAAGCCCTGCAAGGAGACCCTAAGTGGGTCAATCTCAACCGTGATGATATTCGCTTTGCTTTGTTTAACAATGGTGTTCGGGATTGGACAAAGTACAAGTTCAACAATAGTAATGAAAAACGTGTTACAAAAGTGGTCGATCAAAAGGCTTTTGATGCCTCTGTACTACAGCATAACATTATTATTTCTGACACGAACCTCAGCCCAGCCATCCGAGGTAAATGGGAGAGTTGGGCTGAAGAGAACGGCTATGAAGTGGAGTATAAATATTTCCAAGAAAGCTGGGAAACACTTGTCAAACGGAATGCACAGCGTGAGGGCGGTTTACCAGAAAGTCTTCTTTGGAGTCAATACAAGCGTTTTATGCAACAATTTGGTACTATTGGTGGAAATAAAATCAAGCCCTACGAAGATTGTCTATTCCTAGAGGATACTATCATCGTGGACTTAGATGGCACTGTTGCGGATATGACTGGTGTTCGGAAACCTTTTGATTGGGATAAAGTTCATTTAGATAAGCCCCGCCAAGAGGTCATCGATATGGTGAGTGCTCTAGCACTTAAGACGGGACATATTACATTCTTTTCTGGCAGGGATGGAGTCTGCTACGATTCCTCTGCACAGTGGATTGAGGACAACATTATCACAGACGATTTAGCTCGGCTGGGTATTAAATGGGATCTTTACCAACGATCTCCCAAAGACAGTCGAAAAGATGACATTATTAAGTATGAATTATTTGACAACCAAGTTCGTGGCAAGTATAATGTTATTGCTTTGTTTGATGATCGACCTCAGGTTGTTCGCATGTGGGATTTATTGGATATCCCGAATATTATCCAAGTAGGTAAATATAACGTAGAATTTTAAGGAGATATTATGTTTAAGAAATTTTTAGTAGTATATGATCGCCGTTCAGTCCAGAAGGCTGTTGAAGTAATCAACTCCAACCGCACTGAGTCACAGCGCCCTGTGAGCTTCTCTGAACTCACCGAGGTGGTTGAAAGCGTAGCTAAAGACACTCTTCAACAAAGTGAGAGCTTGCCTTACTTTCGGGGTATTCACTTCATTTTCGATGTTATTGAAGAAGATGTGGAGGAGGGTGTTGTTGTAATTAACTGCACACTCGCGCTAGATCTTACTGATCCTGCGAAGAAGCTTGACTACGCTATTGATTTAACATCTGAAGCTAACGCTCAAGTGGAGGCTATTAAGTCGCCTATTGATGACCTTCTGGCAGAGTTGGAGCAAGCCATCACGCCTAACGGTAATGGAGGAGGTCAGCTCCACTAATGGCAAGCCCTAACACAAAGAGGGATGTGAGCAAAGGAGGGGACGATCTTTATATCACCCCTCCTGTTGCTTTAGAATCCTTCTACGAACAATACCGATCAGTTATAGACCAGTTTGATGTCTTTCTAGACCCTTGTGATGGTCTGGGAGCTATCTCCGATTTCTTAGAGAGTAAAGGGAAGAAAGTGTACAGGTATGATTTGGTAGATTATACAGGTAAGCTGGATAAGGTGACGAATTTTCTGGAATTGGAAGATATACCAGAGGATGTTGAGTGCATTATCTTTAACCCACCTTTTAAGCTAACGAAAGAGTTTGTGGACAAAGCCCTTAGCTTGTGCTCAAATCTACTTATGTTTAATAGGATGACCACAATAGAGAGTAATGGAAGGGCTAGTAAATTTGACTCTAAAGAGTGGGATCTTAAGTCCATGTATCAGTTCGGGTTCAGAGTCAGTTGCCCTAAAGGGGTTATTGACGAAAGTGGTGATATAAGTTTAGAGCCGACAGCAAACAGTGTTGCCTACAGCTGGTTTGAATTTGACCAGAATAACATGGGGCTTACCTCTAGGTTGATGTGGATAGTTTAGGAGGTGGTATGGATTTATTTTACACTGGAGTAGGCAGTAGAAAAACTCCACCAGAGATCATGGAATTACAAACAAAGATAGCTGTACAGCTTGCTCGATGGGGCTATAAGGGTAGAAGCGGTAGCGCTGATGGGAGCGACTTAGCTTTCGAAGAAGGTGGTATATCTGAGCAAAGTTTTAGGTCTTACCTCCCTTGGGTAGGTTTTAATGGCTTCAGTGTAGATAGATTCCATGTAGATCCTTCTACTTTCGATAACTACGAAGAAGCTATCTATATTGCTAGGAGCGTACACCCTTTAGGGGATAATTTAAAGGGAACTTTTTTAAAGTTTCACGCTCGTAATGTCTACCAAGTGCTAGGAGATGATTTACAAACACCTTCTCGTGTGTTAATATGCTGGTCTCCTCCCACTAAAGATGGAGTAGAGGGTGGAACTAATACAGCTGTTCAACTAGCTAAACAATATTCAGTGCCTTGGTATAATTTGTATCTGCCTTGGCAAAGAGAAGAGGTTATTAAGAAACTCAAATTGGAGGATGTATGACTATTCAGGTTATAGGGGATAATAAAGAAATCTCCACTAAATTTATAGAGTTCAGTGACGGTGGTTTTAATATCCAGATCGATAAGGAAGCTTTAGAAAATCTGGAGAATTATGTTTGCCTCACCATCTCCCCAGATACACCAGTAGCAAGCTACTCCAATATAATCGAAGTGGTAGATGAAATTCTTGTAAAGGCTAATATATCTTCCACTGTGGAGCGAAAGCTTAACCTACCTTACTTTCCTCATGCTAGGGCAGATCGACCTTTTGAAGAAGGGATGGTAGCCCCTTTACAAGTGTTTATTCAGTGTCTTTGGACAACGAGTTTTGATAAAATACTGTGCAAAGATCTTCATAGCGATGTGGTTAAAGAAGATGTGATGGTCAGGAATATGATTGAGGAGATTAGCCAATATGACTGTCTACTTAATACTTGCCGTAGAAATGAAAGTCTTTCTGACTTGATTAAAAAAGAAAGTTGTTTGTTTGTAGCACCAGATAAAGGAGCTGTAGATAAAACACTTCAGAACGGTTTTGTGTTCCAAGTGCCTGTTACTTTTTGTGAGAAAGAACGGGATGTTTCTACGGGCTGGATCACTGGATTCAAGCTTGAGAGTCCTGAGATTGTATTGGGGAAAGATATTTTGATTACCGATGATATCTGTGATGGAGGTATGACCTTTTTGAAATGTGCTGAAGCCCTTAAAGAGGCTGGAGCTAACTCTGTTTCTTTATACGTAACACACGGAATCTTTTCAAAAGGTCTTGACATCTTCAAAGGTTTGGTAGACAATATATATTGTGAACAAACAGTGGCTAATTATATTAGCCTAAAAGATATCGATGATTTTAATGGAGGAGAATAACATGAACGGTATGATTCAAACCGACAGCTACAAACTATCTCATAAAGGTTTTATGGAGAATGGAACAACCTTGATCTATTCTAACATGACCCCTCGTAGTGAGAAGTGGCTACCTATCCCAGAGATAGAGAAAGAAGGTGTCTACGTTGTGTACGGCTTGCAACACACGCTTATTGATTTTTTCCTAACAGAAATGTCAGTCACTTTCTTCAATATGCCTGAAGATAGTGCTGTAGGATACTTGCAAGGTTTTTACAAAGACGTTTATGGTATGCCTTACGAGAAGACAGAACACTTCCGAGAGCTACACCGCCTAGGTTATCTACCTTTGGAAGTTAAGGCTTTACCAGAAGGTATGGTAGTACCTATTAAAGTGCCTACTTACACAATTCAGAACACTATCCCACAGTTCGCTTGGTTGACCAACTTTGTCGAAACTATTATGAGCTGTGAGACTTGGAAAGCACAGACGGTAGCAACCTTAATCTGGTACTACCGTAAGCTTGTTAATAAGTGTGCTGTTCACACAACAGGCTCTACTGACGGTACAGAGTTTCAGCTACACGACTTTAGCTTCCGTGGGATGTCTAACCGTCAAGATTCCGCTAAGAGTAGTAGTGCATTCTTACTATCTAGTAATGGTAGTGACACAGTTCCAGCTAATCAGTTTATTGCTAACTACTATAAATCACACTGGAGTAATGAATTTATTTCAACCTCTGTTCCAGCGAGTGAACACAGTCTAGCTTCAACAGGTATTGCTGTACGAGGCGAACTGGAAATGTTGCGTAAGTGGATTACAGAAGACTACCCTACGGGTATTGTATCAGTTATCTCAGACACTTTTGATTTTTGGAAGGTATTAACTGAGTATGTAGTTGAATTGAAACAGGATATCCTTAACCGTATTCCAAATGAGTTGGGTATTGCTAAGACAGTATTTCGTCCCGATAGTGGTGATCCTGTTAAGATTGTTACTGGCTACACAACAAGTGACAAGGAATTTACTGAAGCAGACTTGGCTTTGTATCACTACAATAATAACGTTCTTAAGATGCCTGAGGCTGTGAAGATAGACGGACAGTGGTTTGAACTTAACAACTTCAGAGGTAAGGCTGTTCTTGGAAAAGAGTTAGCAGAGCACGAAGTGAAAGGTGCAATCGAAGTGTTGTGGGACATCTTCGGTGGTACTGAGACTGAGCAAGGCTATCGTGTACTGCACGAGCGTGTAGGTCTTATCTACGGGGATAGTATGAACTATGAACGTATCCAGCAGATTTGTGAGCGATTAGCCGATAAAGGCTTTGCCTCTACAAATGTAGTGTTTGGTGTGGGTAGTTTTACGATGCAGTACATGACCCGTGATACTCTTGGTATGGCAGTAAAGGCAACCTACGCAGAGGTGAATGGACAATCCCACGAGCTGTTTAAAGATCCTGCTACAGACGATGGTACTAAAAAGTCTGCTAAAGGTTTACTCCGTGTAGATTATGACGAGAATGGGAATATTGCCCTTTTCGATCAACAAACACGAGAGCAAGAGCAACAAGGGCTTCTGAAGACAGTCTTTAAAGATGGGGAGCTTTTTAACACACAATCTTTCCAAGAGATTCGAGAACGTCTTTGGGGGTAATATGGCATATCCTAAGAACTCATTAGTGTACATTAACAAGGAGGGGCTTGATTCGCCCCTCCGTTATGCTGTTGTAACACAAAGTGCTAAAGATAAGCTTGTTTGCCAACCATTGTTAGACAATGAGTGCCAGTCTTTAGTCGTTGAAGAAAAAGATTGTCAGCTGGTGTTTTCACCAAGGAGGAAGGATGATTGAGTACATACTTTTGTTAGCTTATTTAATCGCAGGGTTTTTCGTTATTGTCTGGGAACTAAAGTATTCTGATTTCCCTGAGATTAGGCAAATACCTCTATTTATTTTATTCCCATTCCACATGGTATGGTTAGCTGTGGTATATCTAATTATCCGATTAACAGATACCTTTATGAAAGATAAAATCGATAGGAGGTAATATGGCTGGGTATCATTTAACAAACATACCGAAAGGTGAGTTAGGAGAGCCTAGTAAAATCATAGAAGAGTATAAAGAGTGGTTAGATGCTCATTCCCAAGGTAGTAAAGTCATGGAACTAGTTGAGCTATCTGATCTGTTAGGTGCTGTAGAGAGCTATGTCCAAAATAATTTTAATATGGAGCTAGAGGACTTACAGCTTATGAGCGATATCACCAAAAGAGCTTTTAAAAGTGGAGTGAGACAATGATAGGCTTAGAAGACTTATGTAGAGCTAAAGAGCTTTACCAATTAGAGGGTTTTGTCCCTGTGGACGTTCCCCATGTGATAAAGAAAAAATATTCTGAACATACCAAGCCAGAAGGTATTCCTGATCTACACCACTCCCCTGAATTAGTCTATTGTGCCAGCTCAGAGCAGAGCTTTATCCAGATGTTAGAAGAAGACCAGCTTGGTTTTGGTAACTACCAGTCCTTAGCTCCTTGCTACCGCCCTGAGCCTTTGCTCAATAAAGATTCTTGCTTGGTATTTCTAAAACTAGAGATTATCAGCGTTTTAAGTGAAAAAAATCCAGAGCAGATGGCTCTTATAGCCCAGAGAGTTATGTCTCAGTTAGGTGTGAGAGGTACTAGACTAGTAGATACACTAGAAGGGATTGATTTAGAAACCCCTTGCGGTATTGAGCTAGGGAGCTATGGGTTTAGAGAAACACCATCGGGAATCCTTTACACCTACGGCACTGGTATAGCTTTTCCAAGATTTTATAATGCTAAGGAGCAGTATGGCAACATTTAACCACAAAGTAGCTATAGATTTAGCGCCTTTAGAGCAAAAACAAATTACCCAAGTAAGGGAGATGTTTGATGATATGGGTTTAGAGGCTTTCAGCCCTAAGCCTATTCGAGGATGGAGACCTTATTACGTTACAAACATTAACCTGAGTGGTAAAGCTGGGAAAACATACTTTTACTGTCAGACAGAATATATGGATTCTAGAGACAGGAAGAGCTTAGTATCTTTCGATGAATTTGAAGAGCTATACCTTAATTGGAAGGAGAGTAAATGAACACATTAGATGTATTAAATAAACTTAGCGCTACCACTAAAAAGACTGAAAAAGAAGCTATTTTGAATAGCAATAAACATAACTATACTCTTAAGCTTGTTTTCCAGATGGCTTATGACAAGGTGAGCTACACTTTTAACATTAGAAAAATAAACCAAGACTGGCTTTCCCCGACACCGCAAAGTGGTAGTATTTCTCTAGAGGAAGCCCTTAAGGAAACCAACAAGGTATTGTGTGAACAAAAGTTACGAGGTCATGCCGCCTCGGACTTTGTAGAAGTGGTATTTAGCCAACTCTCCTTAGAAGATAAGGAAGTGTACAGACGTGTGCTCCTAAGAGACTTAGAGGTGGGTTGTAGTGAAAGCACAGCAAACAGTGTTTGGGAGGGCTGTATTTCGACTATTCCTAAAATGTTAGCCAGACCTAGTAAACCAGCTAATATCAAGAATATTAAATTTCCAGCTATTGCACAGAAGAAAGCTGACGGTGTAAGAGGTATTGCTGTGATTAAAGATGGAGAAGTGACCATTTATAGTAGGAATGCCAATGTGTTTGAACTGCCTAGCTTATGCAAACAACTAAGTATGATAGGGACAGATACTGTAATTGATGGAGAGCTTATTTATGTAGATGGAGATAGAGAAGAGATCCGTCAGACAGGTAATGGTATTGTAGGTAAGGCTTTAAAAGGCACTCTATCAGAAGAAGAGGAAAAGAACATCCAGTTTGTTGTATGGGATGCTATCGACTATGAAGACTACTTCAGAGGTTTTTCGGGAGTTCCTTATCACGAGCGATTTGCTTTGTCACAAAGTATTGTGAGTTCTATAGGCAGTGATTCTATCTCTAGTATTGAGACCCACGAAGTAAGCAGTATTGAAGAAGCAAAAGAGTTATCTATCTCTTACATTGATGAAGGGTTTGAAGGTATTGTTCTTAAAAACTCAAATGCTCCTTGGGAGGACACACGGAGTAAACACCAAGTTAAATTTAAAGCTGTGATTGATTTCGCACTACGTGTTGTAGGCTACTATCCTCATAAGAAAAATCCTAATAAGTTAGGAGGGTTGATTCTAGAGAGCGAGTGTGGTATGCTACGAACTGACTGTGGCTCTGGATTTAAAGATAAGGATACTGATGCTAAAACAAAGCTAAGAATCCCTTTAGATGAAAGACATGAACATGATAGAGAGTTGTTAATGGTTATGGCTGAAAAGGGCGAGCTAGAAGGAATGATTGTAGCAGGGGAATGTAATGGCGTATCTTCTAATAAAAATGCTAAAGAAGGTGAGCCTAAGTATAGTTTGCATTTCCCTATCTTTAAATACTTTAGATTCGACAAGGAATCAGCTGATAAGATGGAGGAGATATGTTAAAGTTTTTCTTGGTGTTGTGGATTTTATTAAATATAACCTGTGTTTTTTATATTGGTTGGAAATTATCTTTCTGGAATAACCATGATAAATTATCTATCAATGTATTGGAGGTAGTATACCTAACTATATGTTTTGTTACACCTCTTTTGGCTCTAGTGTGGTTCGGTATAATGTATTGCCTATTTTGGGTGTGGGAGGAAGGAGGAGCTAAACTTAAAAGTAGTAGGGTTGGTAAGTTTCTTAAAAAAGACCTAATCAATATTGAGTGAGGTTAATATGAATATCAGAGAAACATTAAAATCTTATGCAAAGTGTAAAGAAGATATTGTATACAAAATTAATGAAGTCGGGGATATACTAAGACAGGTACAACAAGACACTGACTTATATTTATCTGGGTTTGACTGTTACGCTTTCATTAACGGATCACTTAGTTTTGAGTTTTATCCAGATCAAGAAGATGGTGGTATTATTGTAGCTGATTGGGTTTACACCATGCCGTGGGAGGACTTTACTGAAGAGGCTAGTCTGAAAATACCTGTCCATATTTTAGAGAGTGAAGAGGAGGAGGTTTATAGCTACTTCAAAGATTTGCTCCAAGAAGAAGAAAAGAACTGGCTAGCCTCAACAGCCAATGAAGCAATAGCGGCATTATCCGCTTTGAGATATAACAACATAGATTTAGGTTTGTTGGTAAAGGCTGTAGAGGAAGAAAACAACCTACACCTATACGAAGAGAGGAAAAGGTTTATTGAAAAATTAATCAAGGAGATTGATAATGGGGCTTAGAGAATTATTCCAAGCGTCTAAAGAGTACGAAGAATCGAGACGTTGGGACAATGTACCCGATAAAGTAGTCTACTATGCTGATGGTAAGTATTTTAATGAAAGTTTATTTATCTGGCAAAAAGATCCTGTATGGGGCGGGTGCTCTTGGGTTCAAAGCGGATATAGAACTGTTGAGCAGTTAAAACGTCACGGAGACTTTCAATGCAGGTTAGAGATGTGAGAGGGTGGGATTTATGAGGATATTAGGGAGACTTTGAAGGGAGTTCCAGACAGAGTTATTGTTGATATGGAGGAATAAAATGAATATTGATACAGAATTACTTAAACAGCAATTAACCGTAATCAGTGAACGTGGGGAGCGTTTAGCTAAACGTATTAAAGATATATACCCCAAATTGAATAATTACGAATTTATGTACCCAGATTCCGATATTGATCCAGAGTGTGGTGATTATGAATTTGGTGCATATTTTTCAGAGCCTTGGTATGAGGGCGAGAGTCAAACGATTATGATCCCTATTGAACACCTAGTTTCAGAAGAAGCTATGGAATCGTATTACCAAGAAAAGAAACGGGAACACGAAGAAGAACGCAAGTCAAAAGAACAACTTATGCTAAAGCGTGAGGAAGAATATAAACAAAAGCGTGAACAATACGAACGCGAACAATACGAACGACTAAAACAGAAGTATGGTGAATAATATGAAATACATGGGGAGTAAATCTAGACACGCAAAACACATTTTGCCGATTATTTTAAAAGATCGGAAGCCTGACCAGTGGTACGTTGAGCCGTTTGTTGGTGGTGCGAACGTCATTGACAAGGTTGAAGGTAAGCGGATTGGGGCTGATATCAATTACTATGTTATCGCTATGCTTGATGCGTTATCTAAGGGGTGGATTCCACCAGAACATATAGATAAACCGACTTATGATAAACATAGACAGATGTACTATAAAGGTGATATATCAGAACCGTACCTGACTGGCTATATTGGTGTGAATGGTAGCTACAATGGTAGATTTTTTGACGGTGGTTACGCTGGTGTTGTTACAACTAAGCAAGGTAAAGTTAGAGATTATCCTAACGAAGCTTATAAAAATGTAGTTAAACAATCTGTCAATTTACAGGGGGTTAAATTCTGCCATAGTAATTATTTAGACTTAGAGTTACCACCAAATAGTTTAGTGTATTGTGATATTCCGTACTACGGAACGAAAGAGTATAGAGAAGCTAGAACCAAATTCAACCATGATGAGTTCTGGCAGTGGTGTCGAGAAAAACACGCAGAAGGTCACACAATATTTGTCAGTGAATATAATGCACCCGATGATTTTGTATGTGTGTGGGAGAAAGATGTTAACTCCAGCCTAACCAAAAATACAGGTGCTAAGAAAGCGACTGAAAAGCTGTTTACACTAACCGACTATAGACAGTAGGATGGTGAGTAGTATGAATATAACGCTATTCGTGTATAAGCCAATGAGGTTGACAGCAGAGAGAGTTACAGCAGAAGAAGCCGAAGGACTGCTACAATATTTAGAAACTCTAGGAGGCAATCTCTCATGGTCTGCTATTGACCCAAGCACAGGTATGAAGTTTAATATGAACAATGGAGAATGGGTTCTAAAAAGCAATTTTAGTAAGGAGTGATTATGACAGTGAGAGCGTTCACATTAGGGCATCCTATCCACTATGAAGATGGGTATTGGATACTAACAGAGACAGGTGAGAAGTTATGGACTCCTTTATTAGCCAGCGGTGGTCAACGGTTACGCTGTAGAGAATGTCTAAAGTTTCCAACACCAGAAGGGCATGATGGCTGTTTAGGCACTCTTGTTAATGATGGAGATAAAGAGATAATGAATGCTTGTTGTGGACATGGAGATAGTAGGTTGGCATATATCCAGTATACAGACAAAACAGATGTTCGAGAAGAAGAGGCTATTAAAGAACAGAAGAGGTTATTATGTCTGAGTCAGTCATAAACATAGATGATATTAGAATATTCTCCTATGACAGGAGGGCACTCTATTCTGGCTCTTTTGGTTTTCACATGGCAAAAGGAGTTCATATCATCCACATACCGACAGGGATAGAGGTAAAAGAAGATAGTAGTCGTAGTCAGCACAGAAATAAAGCTGTTGCTATGAAAAGGTTGGAAGAGGAGTTATTAACACACTATAGGAAATTAGCGGATACATGTGGAACTAAGAGGTAAGTATGACAGAATATGTATTATATTTAGCTATCCAGATTTTTCTCATACCACTTATCAAAATGTCTTTACTTTGTGGTGTGATTCTGTTAGTCTTGCTGTGGCAACAGTGGGTTATGTCTAATGAATAAGGAGAAATTATGAATCACTTTAATGAAAGTTTTTACACAGATGATTTTGATCAAGAAATGCTGGACTATATCTGGGAGAATTATTCTGTAAGTGACATCCAGTATGAGTGGGCTAGTAGTGATACATACTTAAAATATAGCCCAGCGCTTGGTTATTTCTGGACTTGTTATTGTGAGAATACTAATTCGGTTAAGCTCACCAAGCAACAATTTAAGGAGAAGATTGGAATGGCACAAAAGCAATTTAGTAAGAGTGATTTGAAGAAGCGCAAATGGGATGGCGTAAGATTGCATCACCGTAATTCTCGGATTAGTCGTAAACTCATGGGTGATGTACTAGGCTCAAGAGATTTCAGCTTGTTTACTCGCTTCAAGCTGTGCGAAATCGAAGATGACTTAACCCACTTCAATCAATCAGAGTGGGATATAATGAAAGTTATCGATCGTGATGGAACTGTATTATTTGAACGTAAGCCTGAGAAAGTGACGCTAACACTAGAAGTAACGCCAGAACAGGCTGAACAAATTAAGAAGCAACTGGGAGAATAACATTATGAAAATTACATTAACAAGTGATTTAGGTGATGGGTATGTTGACAGCATCGAAATTCAAGATGCTACGCTAGCAGAAGTGTTGGCTTTGACAGATGCGTTCTTTAATAACGAAAAACGCAATAAGGAAGAGCTAATCAATATACCTAATCAAAAAGCTCAGTCACATTCTCTGGTTGATTGGAGTGGAGCACCCGACTGGGCTAAATACTATGGCGAGACTCACTACGGATCTAAAGTTTGGTATGATGACGAAAAATATAGTTACGGGAGTGACTGTGCGATGCGCTATTTCGAAGAAGGCTACACGTACAACTCTCCTTCACAATTCACAGAAATAGCATCGAGAGGATCTTAACACCTTTATTCAAACAACCAGAGGAGTTATAATGACTGAAAGAGAGCAATTAAATATCATACATGGTTTCTTCCACACAATACAAATGTATTCTATTACATGCAACAATCCTAAGATGCAGGAAGCTGTTAATCTTATCTGTAACTGGAGTAGAGCACATAGAGAAGGGAATGGCGAACTAACTTATGAGGAACAGAAAGAACGTGTAGAGAAAGCACTTAGACGAATGGAGGAATTTACGTTATGATTAAGTTAACTATTAGCGAATATGCAGGAGATGTATCAAAAGAAATGACAGTGGAGTGTGAGAGTTTGGATGAAGCCGTAGCACTCCTCTCTTCTTTTAATGGAGCAGGAAAAGATAAGAAGGGTGTTGATGATTTAAAGCGAACAAGAGAAGCTAGTCCTATGATCAATCCACAGGTCTATCCTTATTCTAACCCTATGTGGGATAACCAGAGAAATACATTTTATTAGGAGGTAATAGTGTTTATAGAATTAACTATGCGAGATAGTGGGACAAAAGCTTTGGTTAACACCAAAGGGGTAACTTTGATCTTAATTAACGAGGATAGTAGTAAGATTCACTTTTCAAACGGGGATTGGGTTTATGTAAAAGATACTCAACAAGAGTTTGAAGCTAAAATTGGTCGGGGACAATGATTATGAAGCATAACCCTGTTAATCAAAGATGCCTGACATGTCATCATGCGAGGCAGATTGGAGATAAGTCTAGACAAGATGTTGTTGCTTGTGTTAAATTAACTGAGTCATCTATGAAAATGAAAGAAGTGGAAAACTCTGACTTGTACGAAGGTTATGCTTACCTGAATAGAAGAGTAGGAGATGTTGGTGAAGCAGGGTATGGGAATGTAGCGAGGAGCTGTCTAACCCTGTCTGTAATAACCGATTCTGATGGTTGGTGTAAAAACTGGGTTAAATATAACTGGTGAAATAAACACTATATTGTCAATATATCAACACAACAATGTGAATTAACATTATAAAAGGATATAAATAATTATGAGAGAACATTTAATACGTCTGATAAATCATCCTGACACAATTGTAGAGAAGCTAACTTCGATAGATCGTGATAATACTTATGAACGATATTCATTGGAGAATCCTTGCCTCCCTGACGGTATTGTTGCCCTCATTGACAACAAAGGAGAACATTTATATCCAAAGAAGGTGTTTGAGGGGTTATCTCCAGAAGATGAGATTGAGTTGTGCTATCTGATTAAACAGAGATTCTATACACAAGGGGAAGACCAACTTAAACGATTGGCTGATAGTATTAAACTGTTTTAAGGAGAATAAACATGACAGACACAGATATATTAAAACACATCCTACAACACCACTTCCTTAAAATTGGGGGAGGTGGGATTGAGTGGAGCTGGATAGAAGGTGTTTCTTTGGATGAGCAAGAGGATAATCAGGAAGTGCTAGACAGAGTATATGAGTTGATAGAGGAGAGTTGATATGTTAATCTGCTACCGCTGTCTTACACCACAAACAAAAGAGGAGTTAAAACCCTCTGGGAAGATAAAATCTTTAACAAAAGAAGATAGTAAATCTATGAAGACATGTAAAAATTGTAAGTGTCGTGTTTTCTTTAATTGTTAATAAAATGTTATAATCGGAAATACCAATACAAACCACTGTTCTTAACAGTGAAAACAGAAGTAAAAACAAACACTGAAATATCAGGGACTCTATATTCTCTGGAGTAGCCATGATACATGGCGCTCCACTAAAATATCACATACCAAAATATCCCTCATTCTGTTTACAGAATATCCCTGTTTTTCCTGTTTTATTCCCCTCTTCTACAAACAAACCAACACATACCCTAAGATATTCACCTCAGATGCTCTGTACAGCTCCCTAAGAGCTTAATATTAAAATATCCTCCTACCACCTATCCTAAAATATCCGAGCTGTTATAGGCTCTCCTAGAGCTTATCCTCTCTTTGTAAAAATATCTCCTCCTTGAGAAATAAATATCTCCTCCTTGAGAAATAAATATCTAGGTAGGGGCGTGGGAGGTGTTTAACACAGTCCCCTTCTGTCCTGCGTCAAACCTCAATAATTCCAAAATATCAAGGCTTTAATATTAAATTTAACATAATGCTTATTATACGCAATCAAGGCTCAATTATTCGCTTGTTTTGCTCTGATTAAATTAGTCAATTTAACCAACTGTTAGCACAAATTCCCACTTGTGGTGGTCATATCGGCTAACTTATTTTATCGATTAATATTAAATATATTGATTGATTTAATATTAAAAGAATGTTCCATGTGGAACACTTTCTTTAATCTTAAACTTACTAGAATTATTTTAATATTAAAGAATTGTTCGACATACATTCGCCCGTAGTCCTCAGTATCTCTCACATAAAGCCTATAACATATGTATATATATATATTTTACGCCTATTTAATCAACAGAATCGCATTATCTAGGCGTAAAATGAGTAGGCTATATGATTGCACTAGGACACAAAAATAAAGCCCTTAGAAGGGCTATGAGAGGCTATAAAGACATGGAGTGATATTGGTTGCGCTTATTCTTTTTGTTTTTCTTTCGCTTCACCAACGACAAAGGGCGCTTAATGCGCCCCTGTGATTTGATGTTATGTCTAATCGGTTGGATTGTTATCAATCGTTAGGCAATCTCCAACGCGGGATTAAATCATCGTCTATACGCTCGCACGGTGAAGAAAAGCCGCAAGCAATCCGAGGCTCGTCATATTCAAACCGTTCACCTGAATAAGCGTTAGTTCCGCCAGTTTCCCACGTTGGATCATCCTTTGCCCATTTGCTCCATTGTACACCATACGGTGTGTTGTTTTGATAACGTGAAAACCATTGTCCATCCGCACGTAGAGCCCATTCAACGCCTAGTCCGTTAGAAACTGTCCCGAAATGAGCCTGTATTGCTTTAGCCATGATGTTTACCTTACTTATTTAATGAATGTAGGCTAAGTATAGGTAGGGTGATCGAATAATGCAAGGGGATAATGCAATTATTTTAAAATTAAAAAGAATAAACCGGTTATTTTTATAACTTTTACTAATATAGCTCTAAAACGCTCTCAAACGCATTCTAAGCGGTTTTAATCTTTAGTGGGGGCATTGTATAGGGTAGGGGGAGATCTCTCAATGCTGAATTTGTCAACCCCTGTATAAGACTATTTTAGTTTATATTTTGGGGTATTTATATTAAAAAGGAATATAAGCTGGTAGGCACTAAAAAGCCCCAATTAAGGGGCTTATATATATACATATATTATTGAGTTTGCCATTGTTTACCCCGTGGGGCTTGGCGTTGCTGGCGTAGTTGTTTGATGCGCTTGCGCTCTGCTTTGCTTAAGCGTGAGTTTTTACCGTGTAAAATTTCTCTTTTCATTGTATCACCCTAATTTGTCATTTTAACGATATTGATTGAATTTTCATTTACAACGATATTATAACCGCCACAAATAAAAGATCCGTGTTTCAGCTTGCTATTACCAACAATGTCTAAACACTTCATCAGATCATCAATTAGATCATTACTGGCAACCGCTTCAAGCTCAATTAGTGTTATAGCTAGCTTACTACGCATGAGTTCTTGACTCTGTAACTTGCGTTCTACTTGGCTAGTATTTGGCTTACTTTTGAATAAATTAAACATTATTCCACCTTAAGATCATTGTCGAGAATTAAAGCGCCTGATTTAATCCGCTTTTGTAATTCCTTCTTACTTAAGCTAGTTCCTAGAAATAGCTTTAAATGCTTCAGTGTTGAAGCTGAATGATCCCAACTGCTTGTAATAATAGGCGTGTCACCTGTGCGAGGCTTAAAAGCTATTAACGTGTCATAGCTTTGAAAGTATTGCCCTTTATCCGTATTTATTACAAATTGGTTAGCCGCTGGATTGCCGTTGCTGTTAATCATCTGTGTTATTTGCATCTTAATAGTCCTCTAATAATTCACGTAGATAATCGATCTGATCAGTTGTGAAAGTGTCAGTTAAACATAGTCGGTAGTCCCCGCATTGTTCAATCAATGCTTTTATCTCTTCTTGCCTTGCTACTGTTAGATCGTATTCGTCTACGCCTTCAAACTCATCTAAGTATTCCTGTACTGAGTAATCAGCGATAAGAATATCAAATAGTAGACAATACAGGACACTAGCCGCTGTTGGCTCTTCTTTTATCCCTAACCCTTGATAGAATGAATAAAAATATTCACCGAATGTCACCCTATAACTGTTGACTTTTTGATCGTTCCAGTCGTGTTTTATAATCTGTCCTTGATAAACACAAGTGAATTTTACCCCTATTTTATCCAAATAATCCTGCACTTGCTGATCTTGCTTGTTCATAATGTCACCTTTATTGGTTGTTTACCTTAATACTAAAATAATCTTAAACAAAGGGCTTGAGCCTGTCAAACCCTTTTATTAAAACTACTTATCGATCTGACTTATATCTATAGTTTGAGGCTTAGGTTTAAATCCCTTAGGTACTGGATCAGTGCTAACCACCTCTAGTGTATGGCTATTTACAAAACCAATTATTTTAAACTCTATCCCACCAATAGAGATGATCTGGTTTTTAGTGTACATCATAGTTGTTATGCCTCTTCTTCAGATTCTAGTTCGTCGATCTCTTCTTCTAGCTCTTCTAGCTCGGATTCTAGATCTTCTAGTTCACTTTCACGATCTTGATACTCAGGCATTGAATATACGTCATAGTCGGAACAATAGTCTGAAAAACAACAACGGTAAGCAGTCGGATCACACTCTGCTAAAATCTGGCTTGGTGAAAATTCAATACCTGCTATTTCTACAGGATCATGACAATCATCTAGCATATCATTATATTGACCATCTAGATCCCACCACAGTTGAGGGTTGTTTTTCATATCAGATAGATCTGATTGTAACTCTTTGATCTGATCTTCTAGCTCAGATTGTTTTGTGTAAGCCTCTTGTAACGTCATCATTGTCTTATACCTCCCCGTTATCAAACGCTAAAATACTAGTATAATCATTGTTACGTTTAACGCAAGTACGTAGTTTTCGATATAGTTTTCGCGCATCGGTTAGACGCTCGAATGATAGCCAAAACGCGCCACAGTCCAACCCAGCGTTAAAACCCTTGCCACGTCCAGCATTGGGCGCTTTATTATCAAACATACGCACATGAAATAAACCATCGTGATATATTTCTACACTTTGATCTGTGTCGCTGTTTTCGGTGCGGTCGAGATAGCCGCACATGAAACCGTAGAAACTAACTTCACCCGTACTGATGTTTAAGTTATTCATAAATCACCTATTCAATTAAAATTATTGTGAGAGCGTAGCGATACAACGTTATGCTGTCAACCTACAATTAAGTTAATTTATAGATTTTTGGATTGTTACCGCGTTTAGTTGTTTCTTTAATACCTAGACAGACAAGATCCCCACGTTTGGCAAGGCTACGTAGTAGCATTCCTGCTTGAACATTAATAGGCGTCTTCCCTTGCTGTAGTTGCAAGCGGTAAGACTTTATAAAATCTTCACTTGTAAATTCTTTGTTAGCGTACATTTTCTTAACGTGGCGTAAAGCCGCTTCAGACTTTGTAGGGGGTCGTCCTGCTCTCTTGCTACGTCCGTCTGATACAACTGTGAAGCCTTGCTTATTCTTGTGTGTTTTCATAAGTCACCTATTCACGTTTTGTTGAACACGTCCGAAAGAATAGCAACCCCACAGAAAAGATCAAGCAATAATTTTAATTTTATTTGTTATAAACATATTCCTTTTAGGAATATATATACCCTTTGTTTAACGCGCGTATGCGTAGCAATTATTGTACCAAAAATAATTTAAAATTTATTTTAAAAAGGGCTTGCTTTTGTGTTCCATGTTTTCTATAATTGTTTATAGAAGGTTAAGGCTACTGAATCCCGTAGAAGATAAACACCACCCCTGCCTGTAATTTCTAGATCGTTACATTATAACATTACACCCTCTCCCCCCTCGATCATTTTTACCAAATGATGCGAAAATTCTATAAAAATTTGAAATTTTTTGAAATGAAAAAACCGTTTAGATCTAAAATTTCTATATATTTTTGAGGTTATTTGAAATGAGAAATCGAATTGGATCTAAAAAGCCCTCTTGGATAATTCAGAGGGCTTTGTAAAAGGATGTTAGAATAAACTGTGGAGTGTGTTAGCACAGCACTTACAAATATTAACTGTCTTACCCAGCTTAGGTAGTTGCACCTTAACGTAGGGCATCTTATCCTCTGGTTTGTCGGTACGACTGTCATATTCATAGCGATTGTCACATACGTGGCAGAGATAACGGGAATACTCATATTCTCCTTCTCTACATTTGTTTAAAAAGTCTACTTTGATCACTTTAGTCATATACTACCTCCCACAGTTAGAGTAATTTTTCCTTAATAATACCGCTTGACCAACTTGTTGATCTTGTTAGCCAATATGTCCACATTTTCAACACCTTCTTGTCCCAACATATCGTGCAAACTTGTAAATAGATCCTTAGATTCAGGACGATATAACAACAATGAACCCAATGTTCTGTACTCAACACCATCTCTACCGTCAACTGAGAATACAACATTCTCACCATCGTGCTGGATGATTTTAACCTGTTGCCATTCATCATCAACATACGCTTCACAGATTTCCCCGACAGGAGGTTTTTCAAAGTTGTCATACCAAGATTCACCTGTATCTCTGCTATAGTTGGAGAATCTGTCATCTACTATCTTGAACGAAGTTAATCCGCAACGTACTAAGTCTTTAGCCTTTCCTATCTTTTTATTCGTATTAATCTGTGACGAATAATATGCTCGAATAATACAA
>TARA_R100000664_G_scaffold399_4_pt1 | contig 34079 bp, 45 predicted proteins | sample TARA_R100000664 | Tara Oceans TARA_R100000664 (sample SAMEA2622705) | marine metagenome | biome: marine biome (ENVO:00000447); feature: deep chlorophyll maximum layer (ENVO:xxxxxxxx); material: "saline water (ENVO:00002010), including plankton (ENVO:xxxxxxxx)" | depth 115 m | reverse complement strand
AATCGTTGAGGGTTTTAGATATTTTAGCTCATGAACTAATACACGCAATTGACGACTGTAAAAACGGACACAAAAAAGCCTTTAGAGATATGGCTATCTCAATAGGATTAGAGGGTAAATCAATGACCTCTACCCATGCAGGGGAACGATTAAAACAAGACCTTTCTAAAATCATAAACCGACTTGGGGAATATCCCCATCAAAAGGTAAGTCTAGCTGCGAATCGCAAAAAGCAAGGCACAAGAATGCTTAAAGTATCTTGTAATAATTGTGAGTTTAGTTACAGAACAAGCAACAAAAATATAAACATGATGACCAATAAAGTTTGTAATTCATGTGGCAAAGAAAGTTTAGAGGTCGTTTAAACGACTTCATTTTTAATTAAATTAAAACAACTATGAAAAAATACTATTTACCACTACTAAAAGAACAAAAACAAAGAGGAGTTTATTTTTCCTCTACGTTGTCGCCTTACTCATTTGAAACAATAGACACAGTAAGGCATGAAATAACTAATAAAGAATATAAAGAAGATTATCAAAAGGCAGAAAAAAAAGAAAGATTGTTAAAGCAAGATAGTTTTTTTAATAATTCTCATTTTAAATATAATATAATAAGACAATGAAAAACACAAAGGAAATAATAATAGATATAATATTTTTAATATCTGCATTTGGTTTGCTATGGTTTACAATGGTTACTAAATGGGGATTTTAAAAAGTCTTATAATAGTTAGTGCGACAAGTATAAAAAAACTATGTGCATGGAATTGTCCGAGAAATAACACACTAATTATTTTAAAGTCTAATTGATAAGGATTTAATATCCGAAACCTAGAGATAAAAATCTAGGTCTTAGACAAATTTTAAATTAAATAAATAAAATTATGGGATTAGATATGTATTTAACAAAAAAAATGTATGTTAAAAATTGGAAACATACACCTCAGGATAAGAGGTCAAAAGTAGTCGCAACAATAGGTAATAAAAAGATTGATACAAGTAAAATTGTAAATCTTGAATTTGAAGCAGGTTATTGGAGAAAAGCAAACGCAATACATAATTGGTTTGTTACAAACGTACAAAATGGAAATGATGATTGTGGGGAATATTATGTAGATCTTGCACAATTAAAAGATCTTAAAAGTTTATGTAAACATATTTTACATAATCATAAAAGGGGAAACAAAAACCTATTAGATAAATTTTGTAAAGACCTTATGCCTACAAAGGAAGGATTCTTTTTTGGAACTACCGATTATGACGATTATTTCTTTGGCAGTCTTAAACAAACAATAGAACAATTAGATAATTTAGATGACAAAGGAGAATATTATTATAAATCAAGTTGGTAAACAATTAAATAAATAACTATGAAAACAAATTATGATAAACTATTTAATGTGCTTATAGAATGGTACAATGAAAAACAAATTGAGGAAATTTGGAAACTATTAAAAAAATACGATAATAAATTAAATAAATAACTATGGAAACAGATATATGTATAATGTGTGAAAATGATTTTGTAATTGGGGAAACAGGAAATGAGTTAGGATTTTGTTGTTCTTGCTCATCAAACAAAAACTTTCCTTATGATTTAAATAAATATTATGAAGATTATGATAATGGAAAAGTAATTTTCAAAGGATTTGAAACTATGGATAGAGGAATATTAGAACCTTATAAAACTATACAACTATGGAAACAGAAGAAAGAAAAGAAAATTTAATTGAAGCTATTGTAAGCTTAAATGATGAGGACGCAAATCATTTTTGCGATAAGTGGTATTTAGCCGATTATTATGATTGGGACGCAAAAGAAGTAGGATATACCTATGCAAAAAATGTTGTTAATGGGGAATGTAAGACTATTGAGAATATAAAGGAAATGGAAAACTATTTAAATAAATATAAATCAAACAATTTTAAAACTAAATAAATAAAATTAGGAATTAACAAATATTATTATTAAATTAAACAAATATTAAACAATTAAATAAATAAAACTATGAAAACTAAAAAAGTAAAAGGTATGAAATACTTATTTGTATTAGATTTTTTAGACGGTAGAGTCTATAAATACAATGTTAGAGGTCTAAGTACATACGAACATGAAGATTACCTAGTTGAGCTAGGACATTCATTATCAAATATTGAGTGGATGATTACTGATAATGATATAATTATATACAATTAAATTATGAAACGATATACTAAAGAACAATTACTAACAAAATTTAAAGGTAAGTACATTGATACTCACAAACATTATGACTATTCCACTAGAGAAACTACGTGGGAAGTTAGAAGTGTTAAAAGTAAAATATGGGAAAATCATAATTTACCTGAAGAAGAAATTACATTTTAAACAATTAAATAAATAACTATGAAAACAGATAAACAAATAATAGAAAGATTAGAATATTTTGAGGGGGGTGAGAATTGTACAGAAACAGAAAAGTGGATTGATAAAAAAACAGACACAATTTATAGTGTGCCAGTTGAGATTGTTAGACACTTTGATAAAATGGAAAAGATATGAAAAAGAAAGAAACAAAATTCTTTGCCAGAAAATGTGATGTTACAGGTAAAGGAATGAATAAGGGTTATGTGTGGGGGGATGGTGTTTTTTATTGCGTAGATGATGATAGAGTTGCCTTAGCTGAATTTAGAAAAGATAGAAAGCAAATAGTAAGTCTTATACCCGAAGATGTAACTGATATTGATTACTACGATAATTGGCATGAAGATGATGATGATGAATATTTAAAAGCAATAGAAAAGGTAAAGCAAAACAAAGATACTGATGAGGATTTAAGAACTTTATCATTTTTATTTGACTTACATTATTTTACAGAATGGGAGTGTAAAGAGGATTTTCAATATCAAGAAATAAACGGAAAACTAATTGAAATTAACTAATTAAATAAACACTAAAACTATGAAAACAATTATAATATTATTAATAGCAAGTATGCTAATAACAAATTGTGCTAGTATAAAATCCTGCACAAATAAATACGGACAGAAAAGTAAAACAATTTTAAAACGATAACTATGGAAAAAAGACTACAACAATTTTTAATTGATGACTTGAAAAAAGTAGAGTATCATGTAAATGAAATAATAGATAATATTTATGCAAGAAATCAACAAAAAGAATTTGCAAAAGATATTGAAGAAATTGAAATCTTTTTTTCCTATTGGAAAAGACATGCACAATTTGAAAAAGAAACAGAATTACAAAATAAATAACTATGGAACAGAAAAATATATGTTTAAAATGTGGGCATTTGTCTAGTCAAGTATTTGAAAACGAATTAGTAGATATTGATGATTGGCAAAGAGTTCAATGTCCTGAATGTTTTAGTAGTAACTATTACATAGCAACCTTAGAAGAAATTAAACAATTAAATAAATAGATATGAAACATATAAGCGAAGTATTTAAATATTCCGATGCCCATAAGCAACTAAGCAAAAGGCAAGAGGACAGAACAGAACAAATAGAAAGCTATGTTAAATGGTACAATGAAGAATGCTCTACTCCTTATTCCGAATTAGAGTGGTTAATAACTTGTGCCTTAGATTCTTCTTATAAAGAAGATGTAATAGAAGTATTAGATACAACACATAAACATATAACAGAAATAAATTAAATTAATTATGGATAAAATAAAATTTGCAATAGAGTTTGGAGGATTTTATGATAGTGTGCATTCATCTATCATTGAAGATCAAATTGAATTTTCAGCTATAGATTATAAAGAGGTAGATTTTAAAGGTACTCATGAAAATTATGCGAGAAATTATCTTAAAGCATTAAACGATACATTAGGATTAAATTTAGAATTTAGCAGTTTATGGTCGCCACAATTTTATAATTTTCAAAATGATGCTATTATGTCGTATATATCGGCTAAAGAATTTAAAGAGTTAAAGGAAATGATGTTAGAGAATAAAGAGTTTATAAAATGGGTAAATCAATCTAGTCAGTCAAGAGATGGGTATAATTCTTTTTATAAGGGCATAGATAAAGTGAAAAAAAATGATGAAATAATGTTAGATTATATATTTAAGTACTTAATTCTAGTTGAAGATGACAACTTTAATTACGAGATAATTGCAGACTTTGACTTTGAGATAGTTTTTTCACAAGGTACAAGTAAATATGATTTACAAAAAAATTAATTATGAAAAGTCCATATAAAAAATTAAAGAAGTTTGAAGGTAAAATGTATCAGCTTAAAAAAATACTTAAGGATGCTATACATGAATTTGAAATAGAAGAATTAAATTATCTAAAAAAACAAAATAATCGATGAACTCTCAGCAAATTAAATTATTTTCAAGTAAGAAATCTGATAACTGGCAAACTCCTAAATGGCTATATGATAAATTAAATAAAGAATTTAATTTTGATTTTGATCCTTGTCCTTTGAACTCTACTTTTAATGGATTAGAAGTTAAATGGGGTAAAAGAAATTTTATAAATCCTCCTTATAGTAATGTTAAAGGATTTTTACAAATGGCTCATAAAGAATTAGAAAATGGAAATGCAGAAATTTGTGTTTTTTTAACTTTTGCTAATACTGACACAAAATGGTTTCACGATTATTGTTATAATAAAGCAGAAATCAGATTTATAAAAGGTAGATTAAAATTTTTAGATCATACAGGAAAAGTAAAAAATAGTGCGATGAGACCAAGTTTAATTTTAATATTTAGAAATGGAATAGGTAAAAAAGAAAAAGATAAACTTAAAAGAGAGAACAAAAAGTTAAAGAAAAAACTTAAACGTGCAGTAGTCTTTCCGAAGTCAAAACTTTCAGTAGCAGAAAAAACATTATTAAAAGATGACCCAAATAATGTTTAAATCATTTGCATTATTAGTTTAAAATACTTAAATTAAATGAAGAATGGAAATTAAAAGAATTTTATTAGAATATTACGATATAGGAGTACACAAGGACACTTATGTTTATACCATTGACAACCAAGAATTAAGAGAAGGAGAAGATTTTGACTACGGAGAGATAGAAAAAATACTACAACAAAAAGGACTAGACGTTTCTGTACTTGCTCCCAAAGATTTTCCTTACGATTGCTCTATCATGGACTCTTTCAATGGCTCAATGGAGATGGACAGAAAAATAAACCAGTTAAAACAAATAGGAATTGCTTTGGAAATTGACAATTTAATCGAAGCAAAATGGACAGAAAATAATTATGTAGAACAAAATGATGAAACAGAATGAAAAGAAGAAAACCAAAACAAAAATTAATAATTAAAAAGAAAAACACCATTTTAGACTTTGTAATACACGATATTGCAACAATGACAAAACTACAATACGGAATTAAAGATGATAAAAAATCTCATTAAATATTTAGTAGAAACTTTTTTTAAGATTAAATTATGTAAGACTTGTAAAAGCCGAGTAGTGTTATATTATAATACAACTTGCGACTTTTGTTCTTATAAAGTTTTTCCTAAGAAGAGTAGAAAAATAATTAAAAAAAACTGGAAAAATTAAATTTAATATTATGCGAATACCTATTTCTCACTTGATCAAAAAAATAACCACTGAATTAAAAAAACCTCATGCCAACAAGCATTATATAAGAGAGTTGAGAAAAGAATTAACCCTTCAGTATGCAGAAAGCAAGGGGATTCACGTAAATAAAGCAAAGAAAACAAAAAAATAATGAACAAAATTTGGATAGAAATTAAAAATAAATTAATATTGCAAACAATACTTTATAGTTTAATTTAGATTTGTTTATAACGATAAGACAGAGTCTCTTAGGTTTTTCATGAAGTATTTTAATTTAGTTAATAGTATTATATGGAGGCTCTTCTTATCACTTAATAAAAAAAATATGAAAAAAGATATATTTAATATGTATGCAAGTAGAGTAGCTGAGAAGTTTCACTTAACGCTAGATGAAATGTTTGTTAAAAATAAAACAAGAGATGTAGTGGATAGTAGACAAATTCTTTTTTATTTATGTGTTCAGCGTCCTATAAGGATAAGTTATATTCAAAAGTTTTTGAAAGACAATGGACTAGAGCTTTCTCATTCAACAATTATTCATGGATACAAGCATGCTCAAAAAATGATTAAAGAAGATGAGGACTGGGCAATGATGGTAGATCAAATTGAAAACGAAGTAAAGAATCACAAACAACCAGTATAAATGAAATACGATATAAAAGAAATATGGCAACAAGGAATAAAAGATCCTAAAGTATTTCGAGGGGGGACGGCAAACTGTAAATGGATTATGAGAAAGGGAATACAAATGGAAAGATGTAAGGATGATTATAGAATATCCAACATGACGTTAGGTGGAATGTATTACAAAGAATTAAGCTTAGAAGAATATGAAATCTTTTTAAGCAAAGGGTGGCAACGAGGAGTGTATGAGGTGGCAGTAGAAAATGCGAAAAGGCAGTTAGATAAGGTGGAGAAAAAAACAAAAGAAGAAGTAAACCACAGAAAAAATACAAAATATTTTCAAACTCTCAAGACAGCAAGACAACGTATCATGAGTACGTATTCAAAACTGTTAAGAGAATTTAAGAATAATTAAATTAAATATTATGAGCGAAAAACAACAATCAGTTTTTGATATTCTGTCAAAAATATCAGTAAAAAACAAAATAGAACGTAAGGGGAATTTAGATTATTTATCATGGTCAAATGCCTGGCTAATGTTAAAACAAAAATTTCCTTCTGCCCAAAGGATAGTATATGAAAGCGAAACAACTGGGTTAAATTATTTTACAGATGGACAAACAGCTTATGTGAAAGTAGGAATAGAAGTAGAAGGGTTAGAGCATATTGATATGTTGCCAGTAATGGATTACAGAAACAACTCAATACCTGTCGATAAAATTACTTCTTTTGATGTGAACAAAGCAATACAAAGATCAACAGCAAAAGCAATAGCTATGTTTGGTTTAGGTTTGTCGTTATGGTCAGGAGAAGATTTACCTTCAACACCTACAAAACCTTCAACGTTTGCTAATAAAAAAATAAAACTCTTAGTAGATGATGAGAACATGCAAAAGGTTTTAAAGTATATAGCTGAAAACAAAGATACTTTAGGAATGGATAGAATCTTAACTAACCTTCAGACAAAATATATTTTATCTGAAGATGTAAAAAAACAATTATCTAAGTATGCCTGATCCTATTGTAACTATTGATTTAAAAACCATAAGCAACTCTTTACAAGATGACAAAAATTATTATGGTAAAAAAGGACAAGAATACTTATCCAATAGCGATATAAGTGTATTGCTTAACGATCCTAAAAATTTTAGAAAGCCCCAAGAAGACAATAAGAATTTTTTGTTGGGCAGGTTTTTTCATACTTTATTATTAGAACCTGAAAAAGCATCACAATTTGTGTGTATCGATACAGTTTCTCGTAACTCAAAGATATACAAAGAAGCTTTGGAGAGAGAAAAAAAAGAAGTGCTTTTGTTATGTAAAGAAGCCGATGAGGTAAAACAAATGGCTAATGCTATCAAACAAAACATTACTTTTTATGATAACATATATGCTACCCTTAACAGATTTGAGGTAGCAAAAGTAGGTTATGTGAAAGACACTTTGTGGAAAGGTAAGGCAGATGTTGTGGGAGTAGATTTTATTATTGACCTAAAAACAACTTCTAACATAAAAGATTTTAAGTGGAGTGCTAGAAAATATAACTATGATAGTCAATGTTATATATACCAGACACTATTTGACAAGCCTTTAGTTTTTTATGTAATAGACAAAACGAATTACAATTTAGGAATATTTGAACCTTCACAAAAATTTATAGCTGAAGGGGAAGAGAAGGTAGAGAAAGCTATTGAAATGTATAATAGGTTTTACGGGGGTTCATCAAACGAAGATGTGTTAAATTATTATATACAAGAACAATTATGAATAACAAATATGAAAAAGGATTACTTAGCTATGCTATTGAAGAATCCTTAAACACAATGTATAAGAACTTGTTTAATCAATACAGATATGGACAAGAGGATTTTGATAAAGAAGACGCAAGGCTTTATCTATTAAAAACAAAAAGATTTTTTGTAGAGGGAAAGAAACATATTAATGAAGCGATAACAGAAATAAATGAGGGGATAAAAAAATATGATTCTGCTTTGCAACAAAAAAGTAAAGTATAATTTTGTTTAACTATTAAATTTTTATATTATGGCAGATGAAAAAATATTTGCAGATGGGTTTATTTTTAAAAGAAATGAGAATGCTCCTGATTGGGTGGTGGGTTCTCTTGCAGTTAAATGTGAAGAGGCTATTGCATTTCTTAAAACAAATCACAAAAACGGGTGGTGTAATTTAAATATCAATGTATCAAAGGGAGGTAAGTATTATGTTGAGCTTGATACTTTTGTTCCAAAAAAACAAGAGGCAACTCAACCAAAACCAGTTGATCCAGATAAAAAAGATTTACCCTTTTAAATTATTGTAGTGTGAATAAGACAGGAGGGGAGATAATAGTAATCTATTTGCCCACACTTCCCTCTTTGTCTCATTTTTAAATTAAATGAAATTAACTTACTTATCTAAAATTATTATCGTGTTGTCGTCTTTACTGACCTCAACCATATTGATTGCTTTTTTTTGGAAAAAAAATAACGAGAGAAGAAAAACTAAAAATTAAATACAATCCCCATGACTAAACACGTCATTACTATATTTAAGGATATTAAAGAAACCGAGACACCTTTTTATAGAGACGTAAATATAATTTTAGAACGTATAAAAACAGGGGCATCAAAAGATTTAATTAAACAAATACGATTAGAAAAAGACAAGACAACACAAAATACTCTCAAACAATCTTTACCTTCGATTTGTTTCTCAGGAAAATTTACTAAACGAAACGACAATGCTTTAGAGGAACATAGCGGCTTGATATGTTTAGACTTTGATGGGTATAGAACTAGCAAGGAAATGCTAGCAGAAAAAGAACGGCTTAGTAAAAACAAATATGTTTATTGTGTATTTATTTCTCCTTCAGGCAAAGGCTTGAAAGCAATAGTAAAAATACCAAGTGAAGTTGAAAATCACAGAAGCTATTTTAATTCTCTTAAAACTTATTTTAAATCTCCACATTTTGATTCAACGTGTAAGAACGTAAGCCGTGTTTGTTATGAGTCTTATGATCCTTTGCTTGTTATCAATCGCACCTCTAGTGTATGGGAGAAAATAGAAGAAGAAGAATACGCAGAAAAAGATAAGTTTAAAGACAAAGTCACCATCCCTATAACAGATGAAAATAAAATTGTTGAAATACTTTTAAGATGGTGGCATAAAAAGTATGGATTAAAAAATGGCGAAAGAAATAATAATGTTTATGTATTAGCCTCTGCCTTCAATGACTTTGGAGTAAACCAAAGTTTAGCTGAATATATTATGGGAGATTTCGCTAGCAAATCTTTTCCTTTAAGTGAAATTAAAAACACCATCAAGTCTGCTTATTCCAACACACAAAAATTTGGTAGTAAATATTATGAAGATGAAGATAGGGTTAATCAAATCAAACAGAAATTACGAAGGGGTGTCTCAAAAAAGGAAATACGTTCTCAATTTGAAGAGTCCAAGATTGAGGACGTAGTTCTGGACTCAGTGATTAATAAACTAGATGAGGACGAGAGCAGTAAAAAATTCTGGAGTAAAAATGAAAAAGGGGTTATAAGTTTAATTCATATTTCTTTCAAACAATTTTTAGAAGATCATGGCTTTTATAAATATTGTCCTGAAGGCACTAAGGCTTACGTGTTTGTAAGAGTAACAAATTATTTAATTGACCACACGTCTGAAAAAGAAATAAAAGATTTTGTTTTAAATCACTTGTTAAACTTAGATGATATATCGGTTTATAATTTTTTTGCTGAACGTACTAGATATTTTAGAGAGGAGTTTTTGAGTCTTCTTTCTTCTATTGATGTGTATTTTATTGCAGACAGTAAGAGTAGTGCGTATTTATATTTTAAAAACTGTGCAGTAAAAGTAACTCCAAAAGAAATTACTACCATTGATTACATAGATTTAGGGGGTTATGTGTGGAAAGATCATGTGATAGATAGAAATTTTACTGTTATGTCAGATAAAAAATGTGACTACATGCAGTTTATAAGTAATATTTGTGGAGCAGATCAGGAAAGAATCAAAGCTATGGAAAGCACCATAGGTTATCTTATGCACGGATATAAAAATTTATCTTTTTGTCCAGCAGTAATATTAAATGATGAGGTGATATCAGATAACCCTGAAGGAGGTACAGGGAAGGGTGTGTTTATGAATGCGATAGCACAAATGAAAAAATTAGTTATAATAGATGGAAAGGGATTTCATTTTGAAAGAACGTTTGCTTATCAACTTGTTTCTGCTGACACACAAATACTTTGTTTTGATGACGTCAGAAAACATTTTGATTTTGAAAGATTGTTTAGTGTGGTTACAGAAGGATTGACTTTAGAGAAAAAAAATAAAGATGCTATAAAAATTCCTTTTAGTAAATCACCGAAGGTTGCTATCACTACCAACTATGCGATTAAAGGAAAGGGAGGGTCGTTTGAAAGAAGAAAGTGGGAATTGGAATTGTCTCAATATTATAACTCACAATTTACACCTTTGATGGATTTCAGAAGATTATTATTTGGGGATTGGGATGATGACGAGTGGGGTAAGTTTGATAATTATATGTTAGGTAATCTGCAAAATTATTTACATACTGGATTAATTAAAAGTAAGTTTATTAATCTTGAAATAAGACAACTGTCAGCCGAAACTTGCCATGAGTTTATTGAGTGGTGCGGTTTAGTACAAGGGAATCCTCCTAACGAAAAGTTAGTTGTTGGAGAAAAAATTTATAAGCAAGATTTATATATGGAGTTCATAGAAGAGAACCCTGATTTTGCTCCTAAATCTAAGATGACTATTTCACGTACTCGTTTTTATAAATGGCTTGTTTCTTATGGTGTTTATAAAACAGGTATTACTCCAGAGGAAGGAAGAGATATGTCAGGAAGATGGATAAGATTTAGAAATAAACATGAAATTGAAGAAATGGGGGAGCTTGATTTCTAGGGGTACTTAGGTATCACTTGACTCGAGTTCGTTGCTTAGAACGCATGTATGGGATTAAAAAATTGAATTATGATTACATTTAGGTCGTATCAAGAAGATATAATAGAAAAAGGAATAGATATTTTAAACAAACATAAATTTGTTTATTTGTCTATGGAAGTAAGGACAGGAAAAACATTAACCGCATTAGGTATATGTAAAAAATTAGGAGTAGACAGCGTGTTGTTTGTTACAAAGAAAAAAGCCATGTTGTCTATTGAAAGTGATTACTATCAACTGAATCCTGACTTTGATTTTAAAGTTATTAATTACGAAAGCCTTCATAAAGTTTGTGTGGGTGGATGGGATGTAATTATATGTGATGAAGCACATGGATTAGGTGCTTTTCCTAAGCCTAGTTTAAGGGCTAAGCAAATAAAAACTTTAGTTCAAAAAAACAATCCGTATGTGATATTGTTATCAGGCACACCTACCCCTGAAAGTTATAGCCAAATGTATCATCAGGTATACGGCATTCCTTCTAATCCTTTCGCTTCACATAAAACGTTTTATAAGTTTGCTCACCAGTATGTAAACATAAAAATGAAAAAAATTAACAGCCGTATCTACAACGATTATACTTCAGGAAAACAAACCATTTTAGATGCCATGCAACCTTATATGATAAGCCATACACAAAAAGCATCAGGGTTTCAAGTACAAACTAATGAAGAGGTTTTAGAGGTAATGATGAATGATATTACTTATGATATCACCAAGCGTTTAAAAAAAACCAGAGTGATACAAGGAGAGAAAGAGGTTATCTTAGGAGACACTCCAGTTAAATTAATGAGTAAACTTCACCAGTTATTTTCAGGAACAGTAAAGTTTGAGAGCGGAAACTCACAAGTTACTGATCATAAAAAAGCTGAGTTTATATATAATAAATTTAAAGGAACAAAAATTGGTATCTTTTATAAATTTAAAGCAGAGTTAAAAGCTTTAAAAGAAATATATAAAGATCAACTTACTACAGAACTAAAAGAATTTCAAGAAACCAACAAGTCTATAGCCTTACAAATATTAAGTGGACGAGAAGGAATAAGTTTAAAAGAAGCCACAGCATTGGTGTATTATAATATTGATTTTAGCGCCACGAGTTATTGGCAGTCTCGAGATAGAATGACAACCAAAGATAGGTTGTATAATAAAATTTACTGGGTATTTAGTAGAGGTGGAATAGAAAAAGATATTTATAAAACAGTTATTAAAAAGAAAGACTATACTTTAAATCATTTTAAAAGAAATATTTTATCTCTTTAATATATAGGAGGAAGAAACTTAATTAGCCATGCTTCCAAACATACCTTTTGCTTATCAAATTTCTTCTCACCGATATATCCGTTACTCAGGTAATCTAAATAAAATTTAAAAAAAATAAAAAAATTTTAAAAAATAAAAAACCCCCTTGTTTATGCTTTGTTCATAACATTTGCAATTCTCGTTTATTTTACTTATCTTTGTATTACGAACAATTTTGTTCGAAATTTAAATTAACTAATTAAAAATAAAAACTATGAATAAACAATTAAAAGGATTTATAAAAGATAGCGGAGGAAGATATAAATATTTTCCTTTAACTACAAAAAAACACAAAGTAGGTGATTGTGTAATAAGAGCAATTTCTATTGCAAGTGGTTTAGATTATAAAAAGGTTATGACTGACCTATTTGAAAGAGGTCTAGCTTTAGGTCGTCTTCCTAATACTCAAAAAGTATATGAGCCTTATTTAGAGGAATTAGGTTTTGTTAAACAAAAACCTCAATATAATGTAGAACATGATGAAGCAACAGATGACGAATACCTAAGAAAAAGAAGAATGAAAGATGTGTTAGTAGATTATAATAAATCTTATATATTTCTCACAAGCCAACATTTGACTGCTGTTGTTAACGGAGAACATAGAGATGTTTGGAATTGTGGAGCATGGTGTGCTAATTCATATTATGTAAAATAAAAAGTTACGCCAGATAACAACTTTTTAAAGAGCAACAAATTAGTTGCTCTTTTTTTTAATTTAAAAAAAATAAAATTATATAACTTTGTAAATACTATAATGACAGAACAACAAATACAGAGTAAAAAAATAAAAGAATTAGAAGACAAAGGATATTATGTTTTAAAATTAATTCAAACAAACAAGAATGGCATCCCTGATCTTTTAGCTTTATCTCCTAAAGCAAAGGTATTGTTTTGTGAAGTAAAAAAACCTAATGGGAAATTGTCTGAATTACAAAAGTATCGTTTAGAAGAATTAGAAAATTATGGATTTAAAACAGAGGTACACACTGGTTAATGATTATGATGTTGAAAAAGTATTTATCAAAAACCTTAAAAAATTTGATTTTGTAGTAGGGTTACAGATTGCTAAATTGCTTGAACAAAATCTTTATAACATACCTATAAACAACGAAAGCACTCAAGTATATGGAGGTGTAGTGCATTATCCTGAAAACGAACCTACCTTTTTTGTTGTAGAATTATTGAAAGAAGATAACGGTATTATTGTCCTTACCAACATTACTCAAACTCACGTCGATGAGTATTTAGATTTAATAAATCTAGGGTTAAATTTAGTGAACCCTCACCGTATAGGTTCTGATCCTATTTTAAATTAATTTTATTTTTTCTTTTTTTTAATTTAAACTTTCTATAGATTTATAAGCTGAGCGTCTTATATACCACTTACAAAAATTTTTAAGATGTATACCTACGAGGATAAAGATAAAATAATGAACTTCTCTTCGTGGTCAGCTCCGAAAAAGATTTCAGAACTGCTGCGAATAGACGCGAGTCTTTACGCAAACTCAGGGGTAGATTCTACAAAATTAGAAAAACAAAAACTGTATAGCCAATCTAGGGTACTTTATAAATTAATTAAAGAACTCAATCCAACTAAAGGAGACTTGTTTCTTCGTGAGCTGGATACAAAGAAAAAGTAGATGAAAAAGTTTGGCGGCGATTTAGAAAGACTAAATCACATTAATAATCAGATGTCGCGTCTAAATGGTTTGACCGATGACGTCTATGAGCAATTAGTGGACAGAGAATTTGATTCACTCAAACTTACTTTAAAAGACATAGTTAAATTTTGTAACGAACTTTTACCAACTTTAGAAGATGAGATTTGATCAGATTCGACCTCGCCTTAGTGGCAACCGAAGAAAGGCTTTTGAAAATTTAAATAAAAAAGAACGCCGTATACTTATCATAGGAGACATTCATGCTCCATTTGAACTCGAAGGATATCATGAGTTTTGTTTAGACGTATATGCTAAATACAACTGTAATCAAGTTATATTTATTGGAGACATTATTGACAATCACTACGCTAGCTATCATGAAACTGATCCTGATGGGTTTAGTGGAGGAGAAGAGCTAGCCTATGCAATTCGTGATGTAGAAAAATGGAAGAACTCTTTTCCAAAAGCAGATGTAATTATTGGAAACCATGATAGAATGATAATGCGTAAAGCATTTACCTCAGCTATTCCTAAAGAATGGATAAAAGATTACAACGAAGTCTTAGGAACGAATTGGACATGGGAAGATCGTGTGGTTTACGATGGTGTGCAATACGTGCACGGTGAAGGAGGAACAGCGCGAACACGATGCAAAAATGATATGATGTCTACCGTTCAAGGACATATCCATACACAAGCTTATGTAGAATGGGTAGTAGGAAGAAAGTTTAAAGTCTTTGGAATGCAAGTGGGGTCGGGGATAGATACAACAGCTTACGCCGCAGCGTATGCTAAGAATTTTAAAAAACAAGCCGTAGGATGTGGAGTTGTGTTTGGAGGGCACACAGCTTTTAACTGTCTTATGGAGCTATAATGAAAGATATTGTATTTGTTACCGCCTATCGAGATTTACAAAGAGAAAAATGGTCACACTATATAGTTCCTAGAGAACACTATATCCAAAGGTTTGTAGAATTAACTAAAAAGATTGAGTATGAATTAGAGGTTTATGTTGAGCCTCATGTGTTAAAGATTTTACAAGATTATACTTTTCCTTCTCATATTTATTTCAACACCTGGGATAATGTAGAAACTTTTTTTGATAAATATTTTGAGCAAGAAGAAGCGATAAGTAAAGACAAGTCGTTTTTAAATACTTTACCTAGACATATACAATACAGCCCTAAGCTTCACGCTGATTATACTTTAGTAAACCACAGTAAAGTTAATTTTCTTGCCGATGTAAAATCTCGTAAACCTGATTATAGATATTATGGGTGGATTGATTTTGCTTATTATTTAATGTGGAATATTGATTTACCCAAAGATGTTGATGTGTATAGTTTAGATGTAAAAAAAATCAGCGTACACAGTAAAAATCCTATACCTGATTTTTTAACTGTAACAGACTTATTACACTTTCCTCATGAATATATAACAGGTGGAAGTTATTTAATTCCTAACGATATAGTTTATCCTATAGAAAAAATTTATGAAAATAAATTAAAACAATATTATGCAATGGGTATTATAGACGACGATCAGTCTATTTGGACACAGTTATATAACGATAACCCCGATATGTTTGAGTTATATATACACCCTACCATGCACGGACTATTTAAAAAGATAAAAAAAATACCTAATATTATAGAATGAAAAATAAAGAAGAGGTATTAAATTGGATAGGAATATTTATTCTTAATATTTTGTTTTGGATATTAGTTTTAAGTCTTTTTTAAAAGTCGTCGGAAGTTAAATAAGCAAAAATAATCGCTATAACTATCGCTCCTAATAAAAATGTTAACATATATCTTTTGATTCTATTAACGTATAAGTAAATGAATTACCCCATATCTTTCTCGCCTCTCTACAAATCTTCATAAACTTTTCAAAATCATCGTACGCGCCAATTACCTGACATCCAGCCGACCATTTATCAACTTGTGTGGATGTGTGATGAGGTCTAGCGGTAGCACGATGAATGTTAATGCCATAGATTCCTTCAGCGACATTATCTTCTATCATGTCATACACCTCATCTTTATTATTATCTCGGTAAACTTTCAATGGTTTCTGTTGACACAAGGCTTCATATTTGCCTGCGTGTAAACGTATCTTATGAGAGCCTCTGTACTGCCCTGGTTTTAGGATTGCTACCCCATCTGGATTGATTAAATTATCCACCCAATGCGTGCCTGGGTCTGTAGTACACTTAAAACACTCATAAATCCATTCTCCCGCACTATCTTTGTATGAGATAGTAAGTTTGTCATCAAAACGATTGGTGACTTTAGATAGCGTTTCTGAGTTTCTCACACCTACGATATTCACATCATATCCTTTGTTATGTTTATCGGTAAACCAAACATATCCTTTGGATAAGACAGCTTCTCGTATTTGTTCTAAACTATACATACATTAACTACCACAACTTAAACATTCTTCATCGTCAATATTACATGACGGGTCTTGTTCTTCAAATTTAGTACGATCAGCCGTGTTTATACTTGAGCATAAACACGGGAGACCATTTATTTCGCAGTCACATTCGTTCATTTCTTCGCAAATTTTTCAACTCCTGATACTCCAAACGAACCGAGTGTTACTATAACAAATGAGTTATAGATTATCTCGTTAATAACTAGGTCAGTGTGATACACCATACCTGTGACCAAATCAAAGATAGCAAATACTACCATAATAAAAAATGATAGAAAACCGACTACGGCTTTCTCATTGATGACGTTGTCATCTTTAAAAATATTCCACATAATGTTGTTATTTAGTTAGCTTTTTAAACTGGTTGTTGTGTCTTTCAAAAAATTTAAGATATGCTTTATTAAAAGCATCATACAACTTATCTTCCCTCTCTTCCAACTTACGAAGATACGAAGATTTTTTGGATTCATCTTTAACTACTTCTACCTTCTTTTTTGTCTCACGTATTTCTTTTAATTTTTTATCAATACGTTTCGATAATTTTAATAATGCCTCTGCTGCTCCGTATGCACGAAGCTCTTCTTGAGCGTCTAGTTCTCCTCTTTTTATTCCCTCTAGCTCTTTGCTTAACTGAGATAAATATGTTTTTCTATCATAGTAATCCGTGATATCTTGATATCTACTTACGCTTCCTGCAAATCTACGCACAATAGGCATTTCTCTATATTCAATATCCTCTTTTTGTCCTGTCGCTAATTTATCTATTAACCTAACGGTTCTTTCACCAAATTTATAAGGTTGTCCTACATAGGACTCAACCAAATACTCTAATGATTCAGGAGCAACATCTATTTCTCCTGATCTATATTTTGTTCCTCCCGTTTTAGTGTTAAGCCATTTTGATACAACCTTAAATAATTCAGGAGTGCTTCTTCTTCCTCGTTCAGCGTCAGGTGTAGGTGTGCCTAAAGGAAAATTTTCATTGTAAATAGTTGAGCCGAAATAATTTTCATTTAATGCTAAGTTTCCAATAGGTTTAAGGGCGGTTGGAAGAACAGTTTTTATTAACTGATTGGTTACGTCGGGGCTATCTGAAAAATTAATAGGAGAAAACGAGCCCATAAAAGATCGAGATATAAACCCTAAAGTCTCCGCAAGACTTTTGTTTTGTGAGCCTAAATCTTGTATGGAGTTTCCTATGTTATAAAAAATATTATAACCATAGGGTAAAGGAACTTTAAGATAATCTTTTCCATTATCCTTCATTATAATAATATTTCTTTCTTTTTCATAGTCAGGGATTTTATCATAATAAGAAATACCATCTTCATCTTCATCTGACGCGGCTCGATTAGCCCAAGCAGATAACGCGCCTAAAGTTATAATACCGAACATAGCTTTTTGAGCAGGATTATATTCTTTTATTATTTTACCTGTTTTGGGGTCTTTAACTTTTCGTTTAGTGCCTAGCGCTTTTGCAAGCCGTGCTGTTCCTTGTACTGAAGCATTAAAAAATAAAAACCAATTATTTAAATCTGAGGATGTTCCTGACTGATTAAAGTTTATAGTTAAATCTTTTCCGATTGCTGCTGCTTTTTGTTTACTTATCCCTTGCTTTCGAGCTATTACATAAGCTGCTAATCTTGTAGAGTTTTCTGCTGCAGCATTTAATGTATCTACCCATTTAGTAAACCATTTTTTAGCATCGCTTAGCGGCCCAAACACTCCCTTTTTATTATAAGCGTTTATATCTTTTTGGATATCTTTAATGTCTTTCATATAAAAATACCCTGTCTTTCCTCCTTGTTTTACAAACTCATCATAATATTTAATTATTTCAATTTTATCTTTACTGTTTCTTTCATCTCTTAATACAGCATCACTTTTTAAATTACCCTTTGGGGTGGTATATTTTCCTAGTTCATATTGAGTAATTACAGGCAAGGCTTTGGTGGCTGATAATGTAGCAACATCTTTTACAAATTTAGCTGAGTTTTTTATTTCTATACCGCTTTCTCCTAACGCATTCATTACCCCCGTTTGTAAATCACGAATGTAGTTGGTAATTATAAACTCAGGGTTTAAAGTAGTTAATACAGGACGTAAAACACTATTTACAGCTTGTAAGACGTTTGTAAAAATATTAGCTTTAGTTGGGTTTGAATTGTTAAAAATTTCATTTAACTCAGGAGCTTTAAAATTAATAAAATAATCTTTTCCGTCTCTCAACACCCTCACATAATCTTTACTCATTTCGAAACCGCTTTTATCTCTATATATTACTCTTCCTTCTTTATCTAAAGATTTTGTAATACCTGGGGTGTCTTCCGAAAATACTTCATATTGGTCGGGGTCAGGATTTTTTTCTACTAAGTTTAAAAGTTTTTGAAGGGTCAAGTTTTTTTGTGCTCGTATAATAGTGGCGGTTCTTCTTTGAAAAATATTAGCCAACACATCTCCCGCTAAACTTGTTCTCCCCTTTGCTGGTTGATATGTTTTTCCAATAGGAGAAAGTCTTTTTCCCCCTTCACCTAATCCTCCTCCTCCTTGAAAATCAGCGTCAACGTTTTCAAGATTGTAATTGGTAAGAGGAACATAGTTGTTGTATGGGTTGTTTTTTAAATTTTCATAAGCAGTTTTGCTTATTAAACCGTTATCATAAGCTTCTTTTAGGTCTTGATTTAACAGGGCATATATTTCTTTACTAACTTTTTCTAGTTGTTTAGTTTCTTGTGGAGTAAAAGTATTTAAAGTTTCTTGAGCTTGTTCATTAGTCATTCCTGAGCCTGCTTCGTTAGTCGCATCTCGGTTTTCTTTAATAAATTTATTTCTTTCTTCTGCGTGTTTAGCATATAAGTAGTTACTTATTTGATTGGTATTGAGATTGTTTTTGTTAGCGCGATTAAGTATGTCGTTTAATTTAACATCTAATGTATCTAATAAATTTCTAGTTTTTCCATATAAAACTTTTTCTGCATCGCTAAAGTTTTGTTCGTCTTTTACGAATGCGCCTTTCTTTTTTTCTATTCCTTTTTGAATATCTCGTATTCGAGTATATTTATCATAATATTTTTCTTTGATGTTATCAAATGTCTCACGGGACGTAACGTTTTTTTTCTTTTCTTTAAAATAATCTAAGATAGTGTTAACCTTATTAATAGAGTTAGATATTAATCCCCCTTCGTTTACTAGTTGATTGGGAACGTTAGCGTCTGTTTCGGGAGTTCCTAAGCCTGTAGGCTCACTAGGCTCTTTGGTTGGCTCAGTAGGTTCTTTCTCTACTTCTTCCGTGACCGTTTCGGCAATGATTTCAGTTTCTGATTCGGGTGTTCCTTCCTCCACTTCCGATACATCGACGGTTTGTTCAGTCGCATCCACGTCATCTGGGCTTTGCTCTTGAATGGCATCTGTTTTTGTTTTTTCTGTTTCTGTAATTTCTTTTTCTTCTTGTAAGATAGGGTATTTTTTATTAATAAGATCTATCTGTTCATTTATCTCTATTATTCGTTGCTCTCCTAAACGTAATGGGTTAGGCCCTATTTTTTCTTTTTCTTTTTCTAACTCAATAATGGTTTGTTTATCCTCCTCAGACATGTTGGGGCTCGCTTCATTTTCTACTTGTTTTTGAATCGTAATTTCTTTTATTTTTTCTTCTTGCAAACCAGATAATTGATTATCATTTTTAATGGTAAGCTCTGCTCCTTCTATAGATTCAGCAGGAGCATTTTCTAAAAATTCTTGTACTTCTTCACGTGTTTTTATTTCTCCATTTAATCTATAAAAAGGCGCTTGATTAGCTTTATAAATACCATACCCTACTGTCAAAGGAGCTGTTGCTGTTCCTACTACAGTTTCAAATCCTATGTCTGCCACATCCATTTCTTGTCCTGCTACTGTACGCCCTGCTACTTCACCAGTTCCTCCACCTACAGCCTCTGTTCCAATACCTGCTGCAGCACCTTTTAATTTACTCCCTGTTTTACGCGCAACCTTGGTAGCTAGCTTTGAGGCTAACCCTCCTGACAATGCTTCGATTGCTCCTATTGCTATACCTCTTCCCGCCGACCTATATCTTATACGCTCCATAGCATCAGCATCTTCTAACACTTTTCTTATTCCGTCGTTATTAAATTCTAATCCTTTTTCGTCAAGCTCTTCTTGGAGAAATTCTGTAAATGATAAAGCTGTTTCAAGCGATCCGCCCAATCCCCCTATTGCTCCTGCGATTGCTCCTGGAATTGCCCCAATTCCTCCTACTCCAAGCCCTAGAGCCCCTCCTCCTGCCCCCGTTTTTATACCCATTTTTAATGAACCTTTATTTGCCATAGACACTAATGATGAGGTAAATAATTGTGGTATCAATGACAAATTGTTTCCAAGGCCTTTAACAAAACCTAACAACCCTCCTCCTTCTTTTTCATATATTTCTTGAAATTCCCTCATCTCATCTGAAGGGCCGTAGCTTTGCATGTTTTGCACTGCCTCTATGTATTCGTTCAAGTCTTCTTGTGAAACTTCTTTACCTGATCTAAATATTTTTAAAGCATCGTCTACTGTTGCTCCTTGAGCTACACCTTGTACTCCTGACCTGTACAAGTCACTAAAAAAATCTGTAAAAGCATTTTTTCCAAATACTCTTTCAAGAGCTGTTTCTTTTTCTTGAGTAACCGATGAAGTAGGTTGTATTGTTTGTTGTGGTGATACTGATACCGACTCTGTCTCTTCGACAATAGACTCGGTATCGTCTTTTTTTTTTACCCCCAAATCGAGAGCTAAATCATCTACTGTTCCTTGATATTGTTTTTGTGAAGTAAAATATTGATGGGTAACATCTAAAGCTTTTGGGTTGGTAACTAAAAGATTTTTATATTGATCCAATGAGCCTGTAAAACCTCCTTCTTTAAAATAATCATAAGATTCTTGTATTAATTCTTCGTTCATAATAACCCATTATAATGTTTCGTATCTTTTTATTATTTCATCTATCCATCTTTTTTTACTACCTTCGGTATATTTTTCTTGTTTCTTTACTTGCTCTGATAAAATATCTTCTAATAAACTTCTTAAATTTTCTTCAGAATAATTTAATTTTTTCAAGCTTTTTAAATTCCCGTTTTCTAAGTCTTTTAAACGTTTTGAAAAAAAAGTCTTCGACCACTTTGACATACTATCTGCCTTTACTTGTTGGCCTACTAAATTATTTAAATTTGTTTTCATCATTGATTCATAGGAGAGCACTCGTTTATTATACTTTTCTTTTTCTGCTGCTGTTTTAGTTATTTCTTTTGTTTTTGTTTCAATTCTTTCAGTTATAGTCTCTATTTCAGGATCAGCAGGATCATTTTTCTCTATTTCTTTTTTGATCTCTTTAAGCTCTTCTACTGTTTTGCCTTCATAAGGGTCGGTAGTTTCGTCTTTTGTTGGGGTTGGGTTTTCTGGAGTTCCTTCTAGGTTTAGCTTGTTTAGATCTTTTGCTCCATCTGTTTGTAAATTAGTTTCGGGAGGAGAAGTTTTTTGTATTTCTTTTACTTTTTCATTAACAGTGTTTAAAAACTTATTAATAGGTAACTTTTTTAAATCACCTATTACCACTTCATTTCCTTTATTATCTACTAGCGACACGTTAAAAGAAGTAACCTCTTGTGCTGATGTGGTAGCGTCATCGGGAAACCCAGGTGTGGTGACCTTAAAAGAATAATCTTCTATGCCTTTTACGTTTCCTATTGCTAAGTTTAAAAGATTTTCCGCTTCGTTTTTTGTTGTTTGAAGTAGATCAAAAGCTATTGGATCATTTAATACACCATATACCTTGTTGTTTAAATTACTACTTAATTTGTCGACCGTAAATACATTAAAAGGTGTAGCTGTCCGTGTATACTCAGGGTTATAAACACCTTCTTGTGTGTAGTCTTGTATAGATATATCTAAACTAGGGTTTTGTTCGTTTAGTCTATCTAAATAATCATCTCCTATATCTGTATCTGTATTTAAAAGTGTAAATAATTCTGTAGTTATTTGTTGTTTTGATTTAGGATTTCCGTTTATATCTCGTAAGTTAATAGGATCTGTAGTAAGGTCGTCTACTTCCACTTGAATGGTGTCTCCTACAATTTTAAATTCGTTAATTCTCTTGTCTAAGTTTTTTAACTTTGTGAGTGATTCAGAGGAGACTTTACTATCTTCATTAAATATATTCCCAATCGTTCTATATAAATTCTGTGCGTTATTTTGTTTTCGCCCCATGTTTAGTGTGTAATTTCTATCATAAGCACTTTGTTTTTGTCTCTCATTAATTTCATCTATACCCACATCTATCTTTGTTCTTACTATTCTCTCAGCTTCTTCTCTTTGTTCTTCTGTGAGTTCAGGAGCGAACCCCCCATTTTCTTGAGCAACTAACTTAATACATTTACTTTTATTTTTTTGATCACACTCTCCGCCTTCAAAAACAAAAGAATAGTCAGAGTGGTCTGCTAAAATACTAGCCGTTTGAGTAGGGCTTGCTCCTACAATAGCTTTAACAGCATCGTTTTCTGCCTCTTTATAACTATCGTTTTGTTTGATGGAGCTTTTAGTAAGTATTTCTCCTGCCACCACATATTTACCTAACCCATCTACAAATGTTTTTACTGCTCCATTCAAATCATATTCACCTAAAAAAGGAGAAGCTTGATTTTGAATACTGCTTACGCTCATTAGCTTACTCGGGTTTTTATCTATTTGCCCATCTTTGCCTATAGTGGCGATGTAAAGCCTACCATCTACAGGATTTACTACTGTGGTTTTATTAGACAAATCAGCAAATCCAAAATATCTTTCCATTAACTTTTCATATTGCTTTGAAGCTTTTTTAGAAGGATCGTTAAGATTACCTAGCGCTTCACTATAGGTAGTGTTAAAATTTTTCATAGCAGTAGAAAGCTGGGTGTAATCATCTTTTAAAGTTTGCATGCCTAAATTATAATCACTAGGCTTTAGTAGGCCTTGCTTTAAAAGTTTGTTTTGCATAGATAAATAATCTCGTGCTTGAGCAGAAGAGTTCATTATAAATTGATTAGCTGATTGGCTACTGCCTAACTCATATTGATTTAAAAAAGTTATGGCTTCGTTAGTATCTTTTTGTATCTTTTCTTTTTTTTGTTCTCGAACCTTTACCTCTTCAAACAGGCCGTCAGAAATATTTTTTCCTATTGTTGCCCAATCAATCTGAGCTCCTTCGTCTCTTTTTTGATACTTGTAATATGTCGCCATGTTATTTTAATATTAATTTGTAGCCAATTTGAAGACTTTCAGGATCAATCTCTGGATTTAATCTTTTTAACTCGTCAACACTAATGCCGTAAGTTATTCCTAGGTTATATAAATTGTCGTCTTTTTTAATTATATGTGTTTGCGGTGTAAGAGTCTCAGTTAAAGTTTGATTTAAATTCTCTGCTACCCCTCCTGTAATATTATCTCCAAATGGAGGTAAAGGAGGTAGAGTTGATGAGGTAATTGGAGTGGTTGGTTTAGGCTGAGGGTCTAATGTAACCGTGCCTGTACTTGTGTCTACACCTACCGCGTCTCCTGTAATCTCAGGAGTAGTAGTAGTTGTTTTTTGGGTAGGATACAATGCCGCTAAACTAGCTGCTTGTAATCCTGCTTGACCTAATCCTTGTAACGCTCCTTGGCCTGCTTGAGATCCTAATTTTTGAGCTTCGGCAGCTGCAACTTGTGCTCCCTCTACTTCAGCTAAACCAATATCGGCAAGCTTACCTGCAATACGAGCATCTTCTCGAGCAATGGCTACATCTCTATCGTATAGCTGTTTACTCATTAAATCTCTTATGTTAGCTAAATTTTGTGTACCTGCTGCTCCTATTTTTCCTACTGATGCCGCTACACCTCTTTGATCTCCTTCTTGTACAGCTTCTAGTAATTGTTTTTGTTGGGCTGTAGACTCACGCATAGCCCTTCTATAAGACTCTAACGGCACTTGAAGTTGTCTAGCGTAGTTTACATCAATTTTTTCTTTAGCTTCTTCTAACGCTTTTTCTGCTGCGTTCTCCGCTTGTCTTCTTAATCTATTTTGTTTACCTTGTTGCGCAAACCCTGCGGCAGATGACCCTGCTGCTATAGCTAATCCTGCTGCGCTTAGTGCTGTTGCTACTCCCATATTATAATATTTTAATCATTTCGGTTGTATATTTACTTCCTTGTACAAACCCTAAATTTTCATACACATTTACCAAGCTTTTATTATGTAATAAAGCATATACATAACGCATGCCTGATTTTTTACAAACATTTGTTAACGTGTCTATTAACAGACTAAATGCTTGTTGTCTGTTTTTTCTATTTTTATATTCCATATTTGATATCACCCACTCACACCAACCTACCTTTGAATTGGTAATATAAAAAAACCCTGCACATATAGGGGTATCGTTATCTGACACCATAAAACCTCCTGTGCCGTTGTCAGGTAAAAAATCTTTTGGCGGTGGCGTCCAACGCCAATCTTTCCACCATTCTACAAGCGTATCCTCGTAGTCACTTTCTGTGAGTGGACGTATATTTAATTTCATTTATGCAAAGATACAAAAAACTAAGGATAACTTTTAAATATATTTGCACCAACTGAAAAAAGTTCTACAGCTGTAGTCTCACTATTAGTTAAAGTAATTTCAGCATAATGTCCACGAATACCTAATGCTTGCGCTTCTGCGTTTTTCATAAACATAATATAGTCATTGTTTGTAGGCACGTTACCAGCTGCCGCTGTATTAACTGTAATAACATTAGTTGTGGTGTCAATAGCTGTAGATACACCTGATAAAGTAGGAGAGTTAGTACAATCTCCGTCTGCATTTAAAGTACAAAAATAAATTGTGTCTCCAATACTTATTTCTGTGCCTACTGATACATTAAAAGTTAAAGTAGTTGCTCCTAGAACACCACCTACAGTTGTTACTTTTCCTAGACCACCACCTGATCGTGCGTTCCAGTTTACTACTGAGCTGCTTGTTCTAATATAAGCAAAATATTCTGACTCTTTTTTAACAAAAAAACTACTATTTATCGTTCCGCTTTGAGCTGTGCCGTCACTATTTAACATATCACTAGTCATGCTTACACCCCACGGAGAATCTGATTCTAAAGAAATAGTTTTAAACAACTTTACTTCTAAAGGACTTTGATTAAATACACTTTTAATACTTGATGCTGTATGTGTACCATAATAAGTATTTCGTAACGCATTGACGTTATGACGATAAAGATTTCCGTTTTTAAAAGAATAAAAATAATTATTCATTCCTATCATATAATCAGGATAATAAGAATAAAAAGAAGGAAACCCTTTTACAGATTCACTATATGTTAATGTATAGTTTGCCATTTTACAAAGTTATATAATATTTTATGTTGGACATGTTGGGCAACCAGGCGCTGTCGATGGCCATACTACCGTTCCTCCTGTTGATGTAGTAGGTAAAGTAGTTGTACATACATACGCAGTATCTCCGTTCGCTACTGTTGTCGTTTGAGGATTTCCATCTTCATCTGTCCAGCTAAAGTCAGACGTAGGATTAGGCCCGTCATTAAATAAGTCAGCACAAGCTGGGGTTACACAATATCCTGTTTCTATTACTACTCCACATGAGCTTACAAGCATGTAGCGATTGTATACATATAAGTAATACCCTGCAGCTAATGCTGTTGCTCCCGAAGAATCACTAAACACCCAGTCTCCTACTGCAGGAGTAGATGCGCCAGTTGTATGATAAGTAGTAGCAGAAGTATTAGTTTCAGCACACGCATCAGCTTTTACTGCTTGTACTACAGAGGCTGTAGCGCTAGTTAATGCTACCACACATGGAATATTAAATATAGGTGAAGAAGTAGACGCACTTGAATTAGGACAAACAGCCGCCATTTTAACTGTCATTGTTTTATCAACCACAGCAGCGTCAAAAGGAATTACCATTTTTAACACCCCTAAACTACCAGCTTGTAAATCTACGTCTGCAATAGTAAAGATTTCGGTTGTTGCTCCATCCCACACAAACGTACTTGAACCGCTGTCATACTCATAAGAGTTCATAGTTAATGTTCCTGCCGCGGCATTTGTACATGTGCTACCCGATAATCCTACTACATCTCCTACACAACCCGTCGGGTGAGCTGTTAAATCAACTGAAGGCCCTGCTAATGTATTGTATGTCGTGCTGTTATAAGTAATAGAAAGAGCAACAGGCTCTGAACCAGGTGTAAATAACACGGTTACTGGGCCTGAAGACTGACCTGTAAAATCAACAGTCATAGTATATACTCCAGGTGAAGGAGTAGAAATAGTCACATTACCTGTATTACACGTAACAGCACATCCTGTACAAGCTACCGCGCTAGTTAACACGCCAGCTATTTGTTGTCTATAGCTAGTTGGAGATGGTGTAGTAGCATAATATCCATTAGCCGCTAATGTCGTAAGGTTTGCGTCAGTATAAACCGCAGTTGCTGTAGCTAAAGTAGATGAATCTAAATAATATGTAGAAGAAGAAGTACATGTACAGCACACGTCTACAGGATCAGATACATGATAACATAACGTAACAGATGTCGGCTCACGGTAATCGCTTACTAAATATAAATATGGGTCAGGAGTAGCATTAGTATAAGTAAAGCTTGCTTGATATTTTCCTGTTGAAGGATTAGTAATAGGAGTAGCTGTGCTTAATAAAGGAATAAGAGTGTTAATATCAGCGTCGGTATCGGTATACAACGTACTAGATACTAAATATTTAAATTTATCTTTAGCGCTATCAAAAACAAAATCATCCCCTGATTGTTTTTCAGATATCATCGTTATTGTTTCTCCTGTTAAAGGAAATACTCCTGTTCCTGCAGTGCCTGTTTGAGTTCTATAATTTGAAATTCCGTCTGCTTCAAAAATAATTTGAGTTTCATCGTAAGCCGATCCAAATGTAAAAGCATCGTGAATACGCTGATCTTCCTCCCCAGGAACATTTAACGCTAATTGTATAATTGTTAATTCATTTGTAGCAGGACAAGATACTTTAAGTGTATAAGAAGCTTTTCCTCCTGCGCTTGGCGCAGTAACAGCTACATCTACTTGGTTTACAGTAGATAAACTTTTTGAAAACGTATAATCTCCTGAAGCAGAGATAGCCCCTGATGATCCTGCCGCTACGCCATTATAGGTAGTAGACACAGTAATAGTGTTTCCTACATCTATACTGTCTATAGTATAGGTTACGGTTATTAAACCTGTTGTTGCGCCTGCGTCTACACAATACACATACGAATCGGTAGTCTCATTTTGAGAAACCTCAGTATCACAAGCAATACAAACCGTTGGTGTAGGTATAGCATCTTCATTGTTTGATAATACATATTCATTCATATAAGGATCAAATCCACCTAGTTTTTGTGTATAAAAATTTGTATTAAATAAATCTCTAAACCATGACCTCATGCCCGCTTCAGAAATTACACTTAATTTGTCGGTGTTATAAGAAGAGCCTTTTAATTGTAGAACAGCTCCTCTTTTAGCGTCAGTAAAATATCTATTATACCCATAGGCAACAAAACTTTCAGCGTTGTGGCTAATACCATATTCTTCTGTTCTCGCAATTTGTGTTCCTAACACTGTAGGAGTAGATACAATTGCTCCTCCTGCCGCAGCGTCTGAAATTAAATTTTTGTCTGCAAGCACATACGATATTTTATCTTCTTGTAAGACTAATATATCTGTTTCTCTAGCGTGTAAAATTTCAATACTACCAAATGATTTTTCTAAATTTTTAAAATTTGCTAAGCTTAAATTAAACTCGTTTAAATTATTAATATTAGACTCGTCGTTATACACGCCGCTATAAGTAATTCCTGCAAATCTATCTGCTTCTTTATATTCTTGATTTGCAACTGTCGTTGTTCTTTCTCCTAGATTAAAAGAATGCCCTGTAAGTGAATCAAATATTTTATAACTTTCTACTCCATTTCCAAAAGTAAAACAATCAAAAAAATCTAAATTTATAATTCCTTCTTGAGTTGATGTTTGAGGTTGATTGTCGGTGGCGCTAGCTGTTAATATCGTATAAGTTTCCCCTGAAACCATAATGTCAGCGTCTAAGCTAAGGACAGTTGCGCTGTCAATAGCAGTTATTTTAGCTGATGTATTATCAGTGGTATTAAACACCGTGTCTCCTATAGCTATGAACGGAGTAGCAGAATTTGGTATACTCGGAAAACTTTTAGTGTTGTCTTCTAATTTATTAACAGTTGTTGCTGTAGCTGTTCCTGACAACAAAGTATGCCCGTCAGTATGATATCCATTTACAATATCATAATTTTTACTTCCATCATAATATAAATCTACATCTGCGTCTATAGGAACGGTTTCAAACACCATTGTTGTTTCTGCTCTAACTACTTCAATTTCGCAACTAACAGTAGAGGTTTTTTCTGTCCAACCTAAAAAACCAGGGCAGCGACCAACTCCCCCTCTTATTCTTAGTTCTAATTTTTTATCAGCAGCATCTGTTCCATCCGTAGAAAAAAATTGATATTGATTATCATTATCTACAAATACAGGGTTGTTTGGGTTAATAGTATTGTTGCCGATGGTAGAAGTAAAAGTGTTAGAAACAGGAACTCCTCCAAATCCATCTTGCACTCCTGTTGTTACTCCTCCTGTAAAATCTATTCCTTCTCCTACTACAAAATCATACAAGTTATCATAATCGGTTGAGGCAGTAAAAGTTTTTTCAAATTCATACGCCACAAACGCACACGAGCCTCTTTCTGCACGATTTCTTTCCATTACTATAGTAAATTTTACCCTAGAGCCTTGCGGTAAATCATAATTAGTAAAGGTAGTTGTGCCTGTCCCATCAGTAGAAGAAGTGTAGCATGGATATATTAATACCCCAGCTGATGCGCTTTCTTCGGGATTTTCTACTACTTCTCTGCCGTTATAAATAAAATAATCAGCATCAGCAGTATTGCCTGCAGAAAAATTACGAGGTTTTAATTGTAAATAGACTCCCTTTAAAGGCTCGACTGCATTCCCTGCAGAATCTGTTATTCCAGTTAAAAATCCTGCTGCTTGAGAAGATACATCTAACGCAACTGTAGTAACTAATTGACCTAACGGGCCATTACAATCTCGTTTTACCACTAGCCTATCTCCCGCCTTAACCATTGTTTGATTGTTGCTTTCTAGTTTAAAATAAACAGAATTATCACGGCTATCTTTATAAAAAATATTTGCATAAATAGTTTCGTAAGTTGCTTGAGAGCGTTTGACTACAAATTTATATTTGGTAGCCCACGTAGGAGCTAATAAAAGTGGGGTAATAGGAAGCTGCGCTCTAATATAATTTTGTCTTGTAGAGTTTCTAGCAGGAACAAACACGGTATTGTTTTGAGATACTAATGCGGTAGTTGCTCTATTGTATTCATCCATGTAAACAATACCCACCTCATAATCACGATTACTATGTAAACTTTTTATACTTCCGTCTTGAAGAAAGTTTACGTCAGGAGTAGTAGTAAATTTAAAATATTGATACAAAGGAGCGGCCGTACCTCCTGCGGGATTAGTATCTGTATATTTCATAGCAAGAAGTTGTATTTTTATTTCATCACTTCCAGGGGTAGTTATTAACGCTAATGCCGATGAATACGATTGGCCTACACCCGATATTCCACTATCATTTTTTACCCAGCTAATGTCGGCACTGCTGTCTGTGGGATTGGTAACACTACAATTAAAAATATCCGTAAGAGTTGTTCCTAAAGCACAGTTGGCTACAGTTTGAATATTACTGGGTGTTCCTAAAGCGTTAGCAAACTCTGTGCTTGACGCCATGTCATAGGTGTTATTATAGCTGTTAGATAAAGTAAAAGTTAAAGTAAAGTCAGTAGCTGCTTGACCTGTACTTACTCCCCCTGATGTACCGCTCCATGTAGAATGAATATAAGTAAAGTTAATAGTTAAAATAGACCCTGCTGTGTAAGTTAGCCCTGACAAATCAATAGTAGCTTGAGAATCGGTAGTGGTGACCGTGCCATCAATCGTATAATTTGATCCATTTGTAAGAGTAGAGGTGGGGGTGCTTATTGTAATATCTTTTTCTTGTAAAGAAGTAGTGTAAGTTAAAGATACTTTCTCGTCGTTTTTATCTATTAAATTGTAACCGTCTACATAATTTCCATAAAACAAACGATTCCCCATCATTGTTTGAGCTTGAGCATAACGCGGCACGTTATCATACAAACGCAGCAACTCATCTGATCCTAATGTAGTATATATTTTACCGTTATCAAAAGTAATAGTTTGGGTGTTATTGTCTCCCCATCCTACATCATCTTTAGTATAGCGTTCTATTACATTAATAGTTGTTTCGTCAGTCATTTTAAAACATAAATCTATTCCGACTACATTTTCTCCTCCCGTATCAAAACTAATATTTACAGTATTGTAAATATTTTCCATCCCATTATTTTCATAAGTTGCGGGGTCTAAACGAAATGTTCCTGGAACAAATGCAGGCTCAGTAAATTGAGACAGCGCGCTATATTCTCCGTCTTTATATTTATACCTATAAGCAAAAGCAATAAACCTATCTTCAATATAATTATCAGGGTTGCTGCTTTTAAACAAAGAAATTGTAGGAGCAGTTTTTGGAGGCGCAACTATTACGTTAATATCTTCGGCTTTTAGATTATCAACACCAGCTACACTAGGAGCGGGATACGAACGCGTAACATTTATTTTTCTAGGGGGATTATAATCGTCAGTAAAAAACAATAAATCATCTATTTTATCTACCCCTGTAATTAAATATTTTGTGTTAAAATTTAAAACAGTTTTAGACAACACATGATAAGTAAGAGTGTTGTCAGTTGTTTTAAAAGAAACAATCATATCTATATTAGAATTGTCATCGCCTTGAAACCCTTTTACAAACCAATATACAGTTTCATTTGCTCCGTCTTCATACACTCCAATACATTTACTGGTAGAAGCTAAATTAATTCCTAAATAACGTAAAGTAGTAAGTTGACTATTTCCTTTAGAATTTTCTACTGAACCGATTTCTGTGTTTTCTGTAGAGCCTAGACGAACGTTCATAGCGTCTACATATTCTCCTTGACGAACTAAACGCTCATCAACGCTTTTATTCATTCGTCCTAATATAAAATTCTTTTGTATTTCCATGCTATTTTATCCACTTGGCTTGACCCCTAAGGTTCATTAACAACCTGCTAGGGTGAATATTACTTAATCGTATTTTTGCATTGCGTAACAAAGAAGATTTATCTTTTTGCGCTCTTCTTACAATATACTCTTGAATCCCCAAGCGGCTATTTAAAATAGCATATTTTATATAAGCATAGACATATTCTTCAAATAACTTGTTAACATTTACATTTCCATCTGCTCCGCTTTCCATACCATCTGAAACGTATTCTAATATACATTTTTCTCCTTTCATTCCAGAGCTAAAGTTAATCACCCCACCTCTTTTGTTTATGCTAAACGTAGGATTAGAATTAGCCGTCTCAGTATTTAAACCGTATCGTTGTCCTACTCCGTATTCAAAATACCAATTTCCATCTATACACCACCCTTCGCAGTTATTGTAAGGGCTGTCTTCATTAAGATAAAGGCTTTTTAACTTTCCATCTAAACGAGCTAAATCAATACCTGAGTTTTCTGGTTTTAAAACATTACCATCTTGGTCAAATAATATTTTATTATTATTATCTTGTAGGTAAGTGCCGCTCCAATTTGTTTGAATGTTTTCGGTTAATGGAAATAAGGTGTTGTCTTTAAATAAAGAAATACGCACATAATTTACATAGTCTTGTGGAAGAATAAAACGAATATCATTTCCAATATCTAATTCTAAAATTTTTATTTCTTTTAACGCATCATAATTTAATTCTTGAATTGCTCTTTTTGCATGAAACAACACTTGATATCTGTTTAAATCATTTACTAATTTATCATTACCAACATACATTAACATAAAGTTGTTAACAATATCTGCTAATGAGACGTACTGATATGAACCCCAATTTGCATCGGTCGGCTTCGTGCCATTGTTTTCGTAATATTTGTAATCTGTTATATAAGCCATATTATTCTGCTACTTCTTCTTGGTTTTCTCTTGCTTCCTCTACTTGTCCAAATTTATACACTTCTCCTTCTCTAATAGAGATTCCAGCAAATTGTAATATTTTATTTACCAAATCAGGTTCGTCTGAGCTTGGTAATTCAAAGTCTTGATAGTCTGCTTTTGTAGGATCAAAAACAGGTGCTCCTGTAACCACATTAGTATATGTCCATTTAGGAGTAAGTGGATACCTAACATATTGTGCTTGCACTGCGCCTTTTTGTCTGATAGTGCTTGGGTATACCGTTACAGTATTTCCTGTGCCTGTAGAGGTTGCTCCACCTAACACATAACACGGATACTCACTAGTAGGGGCAGTAAGCGATGAGCTAGTTAAATAAAAAACTTTGTTTTGTGTTACACGCTCTACTTCTCTTATTTGATCAGCGTTGTATATAACATAATTTTGTCCTGCTGCCATTATATCCTCACTTAAACTTAAAGTGGTGGCGCTATCAACTGCAGTAACATACGCCTTCGATATAGGAGCGGAACTGGTGTTCACTACAATACTCCCGACAGCAGGTGAAATTGCAGGAATAGTAGAAAATGTTTGACCCCCATCAATAAGTTTATATCCTTGTGCGCCTGTGGTTGTACCATTAAATAGTTCGGCGGGATAATAAAAAATTTTGTTTATAAAATAATAATCAGAAGGAAGGCTATATAAGTTAGCATTATTTAAGTTGGCTACAGTTTGATCTAAAAATACTTCTGCAGAAAAACTATCCATTACTTCTAATAACCCTTTGTTTATATCCGCATATCCTGAGTTATTTACTGTACGTTTAGCAATGGCTGTACGTAGGTTTTCTGAGCTCAACCACTGGTTATATTGATAGAAATAATCTTCAAAAATATCGAGTTGTGCTTGTTGTGCAAACAAGTTAAAATCACCAGGAGAAATGTACCCGTAATTGTTTTTGTTTGCTATTGCCAATACAGTTTGTCTTACTGAATCAATCATAGAAATATCTTTTCTACAAAGATAATTAAAAAAAAAGAGGCTAAATTTTTTTAACCTCTTTTTGATATTTAAAGCTATTAACTGTTATGAGAAGCTAATACCTGAAATTTCAGGCACTGCGCCACCAGCATCAGTTATTCCTGATAAACTTACCTGCACAGATGGCTTTTGCCAACTTAACTGTAGTGCGTCCAAGATATTATCTTGAATTTTATTCCTTATCTCTTCATTGTTAGCCGCCATTGTGTCATGAGCAATAGTGCACTTTTTTCCTGAAGTATAATGAATATCAACCGCAGTTGTAGATGTTTGTTCAACAATAGCTACTTCGTTAATAAGAACAAGTTGATTATCC
>TARA_R100000664_G_C2760188_1_pt1 | contig 35444 bp, 64 predicted proteins | sample TARA_R100000664 | Tara Oceans TARA_R100000664 (sample SAMEA2622705) | marine metagenome | biome: marine biome (ENVO:00000447); feature: deep chlorophyll maximum layer (ENVO:xxxxxxxx); material: "saline water (ENVO:00002010), including plankton (ENVO:xxxxxxxx)" | depth 115 m | reverse complement strand
TGTTCAAAACAGCGCTGGAGATGATTGTCGTGATTTGTTTGCTGGAATAGGTACAGTTACTAGGGTACAAGCCCCTTGGGATGGATTAGATTACAGTGTAAGCTCCTTAGAGTCTGGATCGTCTACTGCGAGAGCTATACTAACTTTTTCACTAAATAACGACAAGAGCTTTTTGTTTGATGACTCTGGTAGCTCAACAAACACTATTAGTGGCATTCCAGTGGCTACTGGGGATTGGCTTGATAGTGGGTCTGTTTCTAGTTATGAGGCGAGAGTAAGCCTAGTATTCGACATAAATAACGGAGGTCAGATAAACAATGAAATGTCCTCTTTTGTCAGCCTTGGGACGTCTAGATCCTTGGTGATTGACTGTGCTAACAACCTTGGTGTAACACAAAAAGCTGGTACTGCCACTGTAGAAGTAAGACGTTCTTCTGATAATCAAATTGTTTCGACCAGTACATTTAGTTTTGATGTTAGAGCCGAAGGAACTAGTTAATATTAACATAAGAGGTGAATAATGGTTAGTTGGTTATTATTTTTAATATTTGCTTTGCTTCAAGTGGCAGATGTACGCACCACTGATAAAGCGATCTTAGAGGGTGCTATCGAAGCTAACCCTGTTGTAAGATGGGTCATGGACAAGCTAGGAGACAGGTGGTGGTTGGTTAAACTATTACCTCTGGCTGGTGGGGTGGTGTTATTAGCCCACCAAGCTTGGATGGCTCTCTTAGTTTTAAATGTAATTTTTGGTTTTGTTGTTTGGCACAACTACAAACTTGGGAGTAAGTAATGTCAGCAGAGACAGGCATCTTAGCAATTTTAGTTAAGTACCTGTGGTGGGGAATAACTGCCGTTTTTGGGTTTTTATTCGCTTGGGTATTTAAGCGTATAAATGATACCTACACCAAACAGGAGACAGACGAGAGGATCGAGTTAAGTCTCAAAGAGGTGTTAATGACAGTTAAATGGCATGGACAACAAATAGAGAAGCTAAATATCTTACTTGAGAAGATTGTCGATAAAGACACTCAGGATGGTAAGGATATGGCGAGTCTGTCCCAGAAAGTAGATAATATTATCGAAAGGATGGATAGAGAGAGTCGCTAATGTTCACTCCTCTCTATTATATTGTTGTGGGGTGTATCACCACCCTGCTTCAATTAAATTGGAAGAGAAGGATATACTCAGCTATGTTCTTCTTACTTCTGATATTTGCACCTAAACTAAGGGAATTATATGAAATAGACTACGAAACATTCTACTTATTATTATCTCTCGCTTGGATCTCTGTTGTCTTTATTCTAGAGAAAAATAGAGTGAGGTTATTCTTTTTCACCGCAGGAGTGGTGGTAGCCTCTCATTTTAGTGTAGATTTAATATTAAGAATTGGCAGTGTTGAGTTAGTTGTTTTTGGACTAATGTGGCACACTTATATTGATAGGTGGGTCAGTAGAAATAAGGAGGGGATAAAGAGTGGGTCTTCTAAAGTATTGGAAATGGGGAGTAATGTTATTTTTGCTAACCGTAGCAGGAACACTATATTACTTGAACCAAAACCTCACCACCTCGTTGAACGAGAAAGAAAAACAGATCGTCAGATTAGAAGAATCGAACAAAAGCTTGCAGAGTACGATGAAGACGATGCAGGAGAGGTACGAGAATCAATCTCTGAGGCTAGAAAAACTCTCAGGGGATAGTAGGGTACTACAAGAGACAAATAATCGTCTCAGGAATGAATTAGGAGGGTATAAAGACCGTGAAAAAGTTGTTCTTGCAAAGCCTGAGCTTATTGAGCGCAGGACTAATGATGCTGTTCATAAGCTCGTGCGCGAGTATGAGTGCTCCACCTCAACCACAGGTTGTGAAGGAAGTAATAGTGAAACCAGAGAGACCAGCAAAGATAAATCCAATAGAGATTGATTACCTCACAGTTACACAGGGTAATATGGAGGATAAGATCCTCACAGGGTCAGCCTATCAGTGCCTCTCTTGGTCAGATTATTTAACATTAGCACAATGGGAACAAGAGAAACTACGTTGGATAAGACAGACTAATTTAATATTAGACTACTATGAAAACAGGTTGAAGGAAATAGACAATGGAAAAGAAGCCTCTCCACCAGAAGATTAAGGACTACAGGGTAGTGAGTATACTTGCCCTTATCTTTATCTCTTACTTGCTGTATGAGGTTGTTCACTGGACTATGACATCAAATCCGACTGAGCTTGGTAGTGCGGTTGCAGTGTCAGGTATTATAGCTGGCTTGGTGGGCGCATGGAAGTTCACTCTGGAGTTTGCTAGATCCCGAAGTAATGATAATGGACAATCAAGTAGCGAGTAAATAAAAAGCCCCAATCCGTTAGGAAAGGGGCTTTATTTTTATTCAATTTCTACGTTATCGGCAAATTCAACAATGAAAATGTAAGTAGACTCGCCAGTTTGTCTAACTGAGTCTAAACTCACTCTGCCCCCTTGCTCTTGATAAGTCAACAGCTTAGTTGCGAAGTCGTGCAAGGAATAACACTTAATCAATTTTTCCATTAAGCTTCAATCTCTCCTAATTTCTCATAAGCAGACTTTTTCAAATCCCCTTTATTAAGTGACCCGTCTAGCTCCACACCAATCTCGCTGAAAGCTTCTATGATGGTTGCTTTAGTGCCTCCCTCGATAATATCAATGTATTCTTCTCTATCAAATACACTTTCATCTGGTTCAGTGGTATACTCCTCTTGCTGAGGTGGTGTCTCTACCTCTTCTACAACACCATTTGTCTTAAAGATAACCAACCCACCATTAATCATAACGGTTTTTTCTAGAATGGTTTCTCCATTCGCCCCAGCTTCAGCGGCAAGACGCAAAGCGTCTGCCACTCCTTTTCCTTCATATTTCTTCATAATCACTCCTTAAATATCTTGTGTACTTGTGTCACACCCATTCTCTTGTGTGCCAAACCCCCAGTCTTCTTCATGCACCTGTAAAACCTCCTTTATCGTGCTCGACTACGGGGTGATCTTCTTTAGAGATACCATCTCCCCATCCTATTAAAATACCAAAAGCATACTGGTCAGTTTTCATATTGTCTCCTTATGCGTGGCAAGCAACACACTCGCCTTTACTGGCTTTTACACCAGCTTGACTTCTCTGGTAATACAGGGTAGGAAGATTAGGATCTTCAATAAATTCCTGCGTTACCTCGCTAATCCACTCTTCTTCTTCATCCGCACCGAAGAAAAGGTTAAGAGATTGTGTCTGGCATAAATTAGGCTGTCTCTGAGAAGCGGCAGTGATGATCGACTTCTGATTTATCTCAAAAGCTGTCTTAAACACCTCTTTCTCTTCTTCAGATAACCAGTCTACATGCTGTACACTTCCAGCTTTTTCTTCAATGTCTTTAAGAGTGGTTTCATTGTAAACACCTCTCTCCTTCATAACTGACAAGAGGCTAGGGTTTATTCGTCTTACAGTGCCACCAGCGGTGGTCTGGGAGTAGACGTTCATTACAATAGGCTCTATGCCTTGGCTAATACTACCCACTAGTAAGGATGTGCTCATGGTGGGAGCTACAGCTGTTCGGTGTGTGTTACGAACACCATATCCTTTACACCACTCTGGTTCACCCCATTCCTTAGCCATCCATTGTGAAGCTTTTAATGATTCTTGTCGGAGGTGATTAAACACTCTACCATTCCACATCATAGCCTCAAAGCTCTCAAACGGGATTCTGTGCTCTTGTAAGTAAGTGGCATAGCCTAGCACACCCAAACCGAGTGCTCGACCCTTCTCTGTAAATTTGACAGCTTTCTCCAGCCCTTTAATCTCTCTTGCTTGACGGATGAAATGCTCTGCAACACAGTCTAAGAAGACAGTGGCTACAAAAACAGCATCCGTATCTTTCCACTCATCCCAATGGAGTAGATTCATAGATGAAAGAACACAAGTGAAAGAATACTCTTCACTAGAGTGTAGTAATATTTCGGTACATAAGTTGCTTGACTTAACATCTAGTCCAAGATCCTTATACATCTGAGGTCTAGACTCAGCAACAGTCCAGTCTTTATAAAGATAACCTTTCCCAATAGTAGACCTGATAAAGATAACACGCTGGTAGCGTTTTAAAGCTTCCTTATCACCCTTGTTTAACTTATTGATAAAGTCTTTTGTCAATATCCAACCAATGTTACAGTCATCGGGATAGTGAAATAGGTGATCAGCAATTTCCCAGAAATCTTTATGGTCAATCTCAATGTAGTTGGCAATAGCACCTCTCCGAGAAGACCCTTGAGAGATATTCTGAGCCATTGTAATGTAGTCTTTCAAAACAGGACGTGTACCACTAGCCTTTCCATCTACACCGAATTTACTACCTCTAGGACGAATATCCCCAAGATAAGCAGAAGTTCCGAAGCCATTCTTAGAGAGGACAGCATTCTCTTTCAGGACATCGTAGAACTCATATACACTGTCACCTACATACGTACCAGAGCAACTTACAGGGCATCCTTTGTTAGTACCCATGTTAGATAGTACGGGAGTGGCTGGACTAAGCCAACCTTTCCACATAATATCAAAGAACCTTGCCGCCCACTCCTCAGGGTTGTCGGTATAGCTTGCCGCTGTAGTAGCTACTGTAGTGTATCTGTCTAAAGCTGTCTCACCCTCAGTGAGGTATTTAGCTTTTAATAGTTGGTAGCCAGCCGTTGAATACCACTCAGGGAGAAGACCCTGCTCTTGTAACATCTTTCGTTCTTTAGATAAATCTTCATACGAACTCATTACTCAGAAGTCCTCCAAACAAATTTATTTTCATTATAATTACGAACATACTCAAAATTACCTGAGTTGAAGAAATCATGGAACTTATAAGCATTAATGTCATCGTAAAACCAATCTGCAATAGGGTTATATTTAGGCTTGTAAATCGCTGGCAACCCTAAATTACCTAAGCAAAGATCAATACGATGCTGAACAAAATTGTCCATCTGCTTTTCGGTGATCCCAGAAATCTCTCCTTTTGAAAAGATTTTCTTTATAATCTCTTGCTCGTGCTCATATATCTTCCTAGCGCATTCTATGATGTAGTCTTCTGTCTCTCTCACCTCTTCAACAGTCATCCAACCAGAGCGCAGGATCTCATCTTTCATTAGACGATAAACATAAGCACCATACTCACTGTGTAAATTCTCGTCTTTAACTGAGGCTGTTATGCCAGCATTAACGTTCTTAAGCAAGTCCTTGCCATTCACTTGGAAATGTCTTAAGAAGGCGAAGTTGCTGTATAGGATTGCGCCCTCCGTCATAGAAAACACCCCTAAGCTTACTAAAGGGTTTTTATCAGTGACAGCTTTTTCGATGAAATCAATCCTAGCTTTAAGAGCTGGATCATGTTGGTAGCTTGCGTAGTGCTCGTCTGTATTTAGCATTAACGCTTCGTCTAGTTTACTGTAAAAAACCGCGTGTACACCTAATTCTACATAACTAAACAAACTAGCCACTCGGATTAGTTCAGGGCGAGGACAGATCTTTTGAAACTTACCTCCCCAATACTCTCCTCCTACAATAATTTCATAAAGAGTGAAGAGTTTTAACACCTCTTTTACACCATGACTTTCTGCCTCTGTCATATTAACTAGCAAGTCTTGGACATCTTTAGATACTTCTACCTCTGAGGCTGTCCATAATATTTTCTGTTGTGCTTCCTCAAATTGGAACACCTCAGGGTAATCAAATGTATACGTATCTTTTTTAGTTAAGATACGGGGTTTCTTTGCCATATTACTCCTTACAAACTATTCTGTGTTTTAAATAATTTCCACTCTCTGTCTTGTCTTTCCGACCCAAAAAAGCACAGAGCCTCTACAACTGGTTTGTTCTCTTTCTGTGTCGAGTAGGATAAACAGTTAGGGCGGTGGAGCACCACTTTTTCTTCTACTTCTTTCTGTGTATTAACACCCATCTGCCAAAGCACTTTATAAATGAAGTCTTGAGGGAGGTTCTTAATAGCTTCCTCCGTGTCAGACTGACCATAGAAATTATATTCCTGTGCTTCTTCGCGTAAATTTTTGTTCTTTAAAATAAAGCCATACAAGTCTAAACAACTAATTGTACGAAATGATTCAAGCTCGTGAAATGCCATTATTGCTCCCCCATAAATTGTTTTTCATTACCCAATTCTAATGCTTTTCGGTATTGCCAGAACGTCTCTGTTACAAAATTACCCCCTGCTGTGTAGTCATACCAGTCTTTGTCATTAACAACCTTAGCGACATGCTCTGTAGGACTAAAATGAGGTGGATCTTTTTGGTATATGCCACGTAAAGGAAGATTCAACATACCGTAGATTTTTAATGCTTTCTCTAAACTATCATCTAGCACACGATAACTAACCTGAGCGCAACAACTGGTAGAAACTTTAATAGCTTCCTGTAAAGTATAGAAAGGATCGTCAAAATCTACATAAGGCAAGTGATACTCCCCATAACATAGCTTTCTCGGTGAGCTTTGATCAATAGCCTTCTTCATACGCTCTGCAAGCAACTTAATCTCTGGTTGTGCATCTTTATGACACCTGAGCTTGAAAAAGCTCTCAAACCCTTCTCTCGTTGCTGTAACCACCCCTTTAGTCCACATGAATGGCTCTAATAGACGGTTAACAATTTGTTTGTGATATCCCTGTCTATGTAGGATTTCAGCTCGCAGTGCCGCATCACTAGCAGATCCTAACCATTGGTACTCCCCTTGCCCGAAATCCTTATAGTTAGGAACTTCCTCCTCTGCTTGCATCCCACGTTGGTTCTTACCCCAATGCACTGGCATAGCTGGGTTTGTCCTCACTTGCTCAATCATTTTTTCAACTGGAACAGCACGAGAACTTTGGAAATTCCTTGAAAATACCCTGTGAGTATTAAACTCTGGCAAGACAAATCGGTGTAACTCTATTTCTAAAGTAATCAGCTCCTCACCATTCGGAGCTTTACTATGACAAATAACCTTTGCACTTGGTTTATCCATCACACCTCCCTTAGATAATTCTTAATAGTTTCAAGCCCTGTGATGACCTTGTACTCTGTTGTTACCAAACAAGGCACACCTCTTACTCTAAACTCTTGCACTTGGTCTGGGTGCAAATCAACATCCACCAACTCAACTTCAATGTTGTGTGCTTCAATCCACTTCTTAAGTTGTTTGCATGGATTACACCAAGACGCACTAAACAGTTTAGATTTCTGCAAGTCTTTTCTCCTTATTTTTAATGTTTAAATGTGTTTCTAAGATTGGTTCGAGCTTAGGCTCTAGGTAAGTAAATGGCTTCTTGACTTTGTTATTCTCATCAAGAAAAACAAGATAGTCTCCTAGCACAACACCTCTTACATCCATTCCACATTCTCGACCAATACGCTCTTCTTCTGTTGCAATCATCTGGTATAGAGAGCTTTCGTCATGCTTGTATGGAGCACGATTGATATTAACAAACTTAGTGTAGTTGCTCTCAATAACTTCCATAATAGCCTCAGTAATAACAGCGTGTCCCAGACTTCGGATACCGCTATTAACTAAAGATACTGCTTTTTGGCAAAGATTGTTGTCGGGATCAAGATGCTCTAGGTAAGCCGCAGTGAAAAAGATATCTGCAAAAGCGTCCAGCACCTCTAAGATATCTTCATCTTCAATAGCTTGGTGAAGCTCTTTAATTTCTTCTTTTACAATTTTTTCTTGGTCTTCGATAGAAGGGGGCGCACTTCGCGCAATTTGATTCCACTCCACTACTTGCCGAGAAGAATCGGGGAAAAGGATTTGGAAATTAATATTTCCTTGCATACTACCTCCAGATTATAATTTATACCAAACAAGGTTGAACTCATAAGATTCTACGATAGACTCTGTAATCATCCTCACCTCTTCCCAAACACCACCAGCTCTATCAGAGCCGATTTTATATGGGAATCCTAGTGTGACATAAGAAGCACTTCCACGTTCTAGTAGGATGCGGTCTAAAGCCGCAGTTAAAGCTGAGACATAAGCTCCGTAGTGTAGTTGCCGACCATTCTGTTTAAACCACTCACCGTATATTCCATAGTATTCTTGCCCGTATAGGTTAAATACACCCGATCTTAGATATAGAGGTGCAAAACTGAAAGTGCCAAGAGTATCTCCTTTTAAGGCTTTGTCCCACACTGTATCAGCTTCATAAGCTTCGGGAATACGTTCCCTCACTTCCTTTGCAATACCACTACCAAAGTTGTTCTGGCAGTTGCAACAATGAAACATATAATCAACGTCACCATTCAAGAAAGCGTCTATTAAATTACCTTGAATTATTTTCATACTGCCTCCAAAGACGTATATAATTATAGCATAAAGGGAGGGAGCTGTCAAGCTCCTCTCCTATTTCTTTAAGATTATTCGTAGACAGTGATTGTCTTCTGTTGAGGAATTACTTCACGTAGGGTGTCTAAGATATAATCATACTCATGTCCGTGATAGCTGTAATAGCTGTATTCAGCGCGATAGATTTTATCACCTAAACGGAATACACCGTAACAATACTCAGATCCACCTTCACCGCCACCTTCTTGCTCTAAGTGTTCATAACCACCTAGTTGTTCAAAGATCTCTTCCTCCTTTTGTCGTTTAGCATCCCAATAAGTATTGACTTCTTTGAGATAGTTAGGATCATCATAAGGGCGTCCACCCCGATCAGGGTATTTTAAACCCACTGAGTCGTCACTAGCGTCTAAACTGTCTCCCTCACACAATGAGTAAACTAGATCCTTCAAACCATCTCCCATCTCACTTTGGAGACCTAGCTCTAGTGCTTTCTCAAAAGGTGCTAAATCAACTTTGTTTGACATATTAAATTCCTCCATAATATTTTTAAAATAACTATATTCGGGCTTAATAAAATGTTCTAAGTTAAGAACGATAAACGAAGTAGCCCATCCCTTCGTCAAACTGGTAATGGTTTTCCGTAGAGACCACTGCCAAGCCCTCCACCAACAAATCTTGCCTTTGCTTGGTATCACCCAGCGCTCCATAGCAATCACTGTCATCTCCTCTCGGAACATCCTCACTTGTTGCTCAAAAGGAAGAGAATTAAATTTCTCTTTATCAACAAGAACATCTTCACCATCCTTGAGTATCTTAGAGTACACTGGATCGTTAGGATATGAAACCACACTATGAAGCCAATCGTGGTCGTAAACGTAGGTTACGTTATCTGTAAAGAAATCCTCTTTGTTCTGCGACAGAGATAGGAAGTCTTTGTTCCCCAACTCTCCTCTCCAGTGCTGTACCAGAGCATCATATAAAGCTGGTATCAGCTTACAGCCTTTGCTCTGCATGAGAAGAGCATCTTGCTTGTGTTTCTCCCAAGCATGGTTATCCCAACCCGAGTGAGATAGTTTGATCGTGTAGAGAACATCAGGAGGTGCGTACCCATCAATATCAGGGATAAGTCTCATAACCTCATTAGGCAGGATATGTACATCTTCTCCATCTCCTTTCATGTAAATAGAGTTTTCTCCATGCCACAAATCGAGGTCATTAGGATCACGCCAATCATCCCACCAGTATTTAGCCGCTGTGCTCCCTACAATAATCATACTGGGTCGTACACCATAACTTTTTTAGTGGTAGGTCTAACTTCCTTAACAGATCTTAGGTTTTTAGAAATACTATAGCTGTCGTATTCCCACACAACTTTATATGTTTTACCATCTGCTTCAAAAACACCCCACTCTAACTCCGTCCCTTCAATATGCCCTTTATCGAGGTGGTGGTAGTTCTCGATTGAATCCAACCACCAAGGTGACTCGCCCTCAGCCATACTGATTAAAGTGGTGTCTATACGCTTACCACTATTTAAAGTTTCAATTAAAATATCTACAGTACCCATTCAACTACCTCCTTTCTGACTTTACTTAAGTATTCTTCTAATGTTACATCATCACCGTTCCAAATGTCAACTGTGTTTTGTAACAAACCATCTGGAAGGATCACCCGACTATCGATATCACCGTCACTACGCCCTAGTATCCGAATACCAAGTATATTTTCTTGCCCTAATTTATCAATAGCTGGGATAAGCTCTTCTACAAACCCAAAACTCCCGTCTAGGTACAATCCTCCTTCCTCTAGTTTGTGTGCTCTACGTAATCCAAAAACATCTTGTCCAAACATAGGTTTCATAACTAACTCTGAGGTGTAAATAATAGCCTCTCTTATAGTGAGAGGAAAGAAACCTTTCTGGACAGTAGCTCCTTGGTATTTTAAAACCCCAAGAAACTCTCTTAGTCGTGTCGCCTCTTGGTCTGTGATGTTAAATAAAGTGTTTGGAGTGCTCTTCCTAGATCTGTCTGAATAAATTTTCCAGTAAGTCTGTTCATCTACACCAAACAGAGCCATTGTAGCGGTGTGCAAGCTCTCCTTACATTCTGCTCTTTTGAAAGATAGCACAGTGAGTAGGTGGTCTATAGCTGTGTCTTTACCACAACCCTGTGCTCCTGAGAACACAATTAGCAGTGGATTAGTCATCCTTCTCCTCCAGCTTCATTAGGATATCATTACCAATAAAACTTAACCAAGTAAGAGTAATAGCAACTGCCCTATATTCGTCTTCTGGGAACAACCAAAATAAAGTTAGGAAAAACAATCCCCACCAAAAGTATTTAGTTTGTTTAGCGACCCGCTCTCCAAATAACTTCAAAAATAGCTTAAACTTATCCATAAATATTCTCCTTTAGTTTTTGTAATGCTGTCCCATCATACTCCCCATCATTCCAGTATTGGAGGAAATAATATTCAGCTTCCCGTCTCACTTGGTGTAACTTCCCAGCCATGTAGCAAAGACACGGTAGTAGGTATCCTCCTCATCAGAGATCTTTAACAACTCGTACATATCTGGTTTATATTCTGACATTACTCCTCCAACAATTTATTTCTTTCTATATCATTTAAAGATAGGTATTGATCTGGTGTAATACCATACCACTCACATACTCGGTTTGCAAGGCTATACCCAGCATACCTTTCTTTAATAAACACTCCTTCTTTAATCACCACATCAGATAATAACATAAGGGGATTAGATCTTACTTGACCTTCCTCTAGTGCTTTTTGTAGAAAAATCAGTTCACGATATAAATAGGTAGTAGTTCCTACAGTTAACTTTACGTGGTCTTGATAGTAGTTCATTATATCACTCTATAGTTAATTTAACTAGACCCTCAGAAAAAGCTAGGAAGAGGAGATCATATTGTTTCCGATATTTAGCAATCCTCCGACTATCTCCATTAACCATACTAAAACTTAAGTTTGAGATTGTGTCTGCTAGCTTAACTACAAGAGCTTTTTGGTCTGTTTTAATACGTTCAATGTACTCATTATAATCATACCCTTCTTCTTTTGTCACTAGTTGTACACTGGTTATAACATCTTCTTCAAAACCTTTTGCTCGAAGAATATCCTCAGTGATATAAGTATCCTCAAGAATATCGTGAAGCCAAGCCACCTGTAGCATTTTAAATAGAGGTGTGGGGTCATAAGCAATAGAATCACTAAAGTGTTGATCAACCAATCGTTGAACAGTGCAGGCTACATCCGCTAGATGTTCCCCATACTCTAAGTTGCCATACTCCTGACCTTGATGGGCTTCTAAAGCCAGCTCTTCAGCCATCTCTAAAGCTATGATTTCCTGTGCTAAATTCATACTATCCCTCCATATCATTGTTAATTAAACACCCATCGTACATATCTCCTAACTTTTTAGCACAAGGGATTGTCTCTGGGCTATCATCGATCCAAACATCAGCATCCCAGAAGTTCTCTTTTTGCTTACCACCTGTAAAAATGACATCAATCTTTAGGCTCTCTGCATCCAAAAGGATATCATCATTATACCCATCATTACGATCAGGGCGGTAAGTAACAAACTTCACCGAATGCCCTCTATATTCACAGGCTGAGATAAACATCTTCCAAAGCTCTGGATCAGCTGTGAAGGTCTCATCGTAGTCTAGAGCTATCTTCATAACTACTCCTTGTCCAAATATTTCTCAGGGATAGCCACCATAACACAATTCTGATCACGAGGCAACTCTTTCTGACACTCTTCAATCGTAGGTGCTGTCTTATTAATAAGCTGATCCTTACCTAGGTCGTAGTTCCCTGCTCCAAAACCTAGCATACCCCCGAAAACAAGCATAAGACCTAATATGAAAGTAGTTCCATTATCCTCTACAGCAGAGACAAATAGAAAGAATAGTCCAATAACAATAACTGCGATACCAAAAACAACTAGCATAGTAATCCTCCTTAACTAAAAGATTTTTCAATAATTCTAATCCGATCCTCTTCTTCCATAACATTAGAAAACGAGTCTGGTTTCTGTTTTGGAGTGGACATAAATTCTGTAATGCTACTGTATTTCATACAATCTTCCCGTAGCTCTGTCAGGCAGTGGTTACAGATATAGCCGTGTTCACTTGAGTGGTGATCACACATAATATTTTCACAATCTTTTCTAAAGCATTCTTTAACAGCCATATCAACTCTCCTCTTTAACCACTTTTAATTTTCCACATTTAGCGCACTTATACACTATAACATGTTTTTGAACTAAATCAAAACCATTCCATCCGTTAGGTCGGATACCTAGCTGTCTCATCTGCTCTAATCGGGATGGGACGACTACGTGTTTATCTAACTTCCATGCATGCCTACACTTCTCTAGGTAGTAGACGATGCCCCACCCAATAACTGCTACAAGAATGAAATATACAACCAACAATAAAATAAAATCCATACCCCCTCCAGACAATAAAAAAGCTGTGTACCAAATCAATGATACACAGCTTAATAGCTTATCTTGCGTTTGTCAAGAAAAATCCTAGGTGTTTCTTACTACTGCACATTCATCAGTAAGCTCTCTCGCTTCTCCTTTGTGAACCTATTTTTACGTGCTCTGTTATGTTTCCCACAATCCTGACATTGATATACATCAAACTCACTGACAGAGGTGTATGCTTTCTTATCTGTTTCAACAAGACGCGGAGATCCACAGCAAACACAGCGAACATCTTGGTCTTTGTAGTATAGAGCCGCATTAGGATGGCGTCTATCATAAGCGCGTAACTTCAAATATACAGCCTCCAACACTTCCACATCAACCACATTGTAATCGATCATTAGTTGCCACGCTTCCATATCCCCATCATAACAATCACGCCACATCTTAGCTCCTGTGTGCGGTAGTTTCTGACCCACTTCTAAATAACGAGCAATAGTCTCTAGGCGGTTAGTCGGGAAACGGAAGTTAGCCTTAGCAATATTTAATGTGTCAATAAGTTTGGTCGGGGAGATTGGATCTAATCCGTGATATACAAACCGAGTATTAGCTGTCTTCCAATCAAATTTAATGTTGTGAGCAATAGCCCAATCACACTCGGATAGTAGTTTGTGCAGGTCTAGGCACAGCTGATAGTCGTCATAAGGATCTTCCTTGTAGCTGTCATAATGAGGTAAGCCGACACTGCTAATAGCATCTCCATTCAACCATTTAGCTGAATAAGACATAATAAAACTATTACGATATACAAAATCTTCTTGTATATTCTGTTTATACCTCCCGAAACCCATATATAGTTCTGGAGCTGTCTCTAGGTCAAACAAAAGGATCTTAGCTCCTTCTTGTTGTTCCTCTACAGATTGTATAATATCTTCAGATAAATTACCATGCTCCCGATAATATTTTAATACATCGTTAACTTGTGTTTTACCCATATTTAAAATGTCTGCAATCTGACGTCCAGACATCCCTTGATCACTCAAGCTGAGTGCCTTACTGTGCCAATCTTTATATCTCATTACTTCTCCATCTTAACTGTTTCACCACAGAACACAATAGTAGATCCAGCATTCTCAGGTACTTTTATACGAAGCTGATTACCAGCTGTATTACCCATCTGATTCCAGTGTTTATTCAAAAAACCACACTTACTAAGGCGCTCTTCCCTTGTCCACTGATTAAGCTCCTCTGTGGATTTGCACTCCTTGTAGCCCATCCCCATCTGGTATTTTAGTGCTCCTGCGCTTAACTTATCTTTGTGCATACTCTCAACTATCTCCTAGTAACTTCTTATAACAATCCCTTCGCTTGTCTTTATTAGAGATTTCATCTTCTTTAAAGCCAGCTCCTAACAGTTCCTCTTTTTGTTTTTTCACAGGCTGGTTGGTTTTGGCAATAACCTCTTTATCCAACTTAGCTTCTTCGAAAGAGAGTCCTGTCCTCTGGCTGTGTGTAATTATTGTGTGGCATCCTTTACACACAAGCTGTAGGTCTTCTTTTTCACAGGCTAAGAGTCTGATTACAAAACCTTCGATATCCTCAAAGTCTCGGAGGCTACCAGCCTCTATCTTATGATCTACTTGGATATCTTTCATGGGGAATGTATTACCACACACTTCACAGTCAGCTCCCCATATTTCTCTTTTACCTTTTTTAGCAGGGTTTTTTATCTTTCTTCTATTCTCCTTTAAGAACTCGATCTTGACAGGAGATTTGTTCCAACCTCTTCTTAACAACCCCCTGAGCCAAGTAAACCAAGCTGTCTTATTCTTCCATATATCGGGAAAACTAAGCCAAGGGGTTGGATAATTATTATCACTCAATAGCATCTCCTTCTGTGGATAAATGGACAGTAAAATCAATGGATTCAATATCTCCTTCTAACTCTACTACTAAATGACCTTCTTGGTTTAGCCATAAATCAGAAGCTTTAAATCCCCTTGCTCTAAGATACTTCAACAGCCAAGGGACTCTAACCTTATCTTCCTTCATTCCTTATCTCCTCTCTGATCTGCATTATCAGTTTACCGAGATGGTTTTCTCCTTCACCTGTCCTAAGACAAACACCCCAGTAAATATCCCGCCACCAATTACCCTCCTGTATATATTGGTCGCCCGTAGAAATAAGTTTATTCCTTAGAGAGGGGTTTAAAGGGGAGAACTTATAGCGTAACCCATACAACATAACATCCTGTTTTATATCCTCCCAATCTTCCCTTAAAGTCAGACTTCTTCCATAAGACTTAAGACCTTTCAAGGGATGCAAACAAACCCCTACTCTTTCAGAATGATCTTTGGTTTTCATAGCCACATAGAAGTGCTCATTCGTAGGGAAAGAAAGACCTCCTGAAAATTTTAAAGGTCTTTCAAACAAAGCGAAGTTACTGAGCCAGTTATATTCGTCTCTAAACGTCTCTATCATACTCCACTCCCAGATCTTTACACATACTCTCCAATGTGGTAGGATCGTTATAATCACGGTGCATATAAAGAAGTAGGAACATTTCAGAGGCAATATCGAAGTAGTCGGCTACGATCTCTTCTTCAGTATCCCAGTGATTATATGTTACAGGGCTTGGATACCACTTCTTATGCATCTTTAAAACAAACTCTAGACAGTCTTTTTTAGTGGTGAGGGGGTCTAGGTCTTTCTTAGCTGTTTTCTCCCCATAACGAGCTTTACAGAGCTTCCTAGGCAGGATATTATCGGTTTTGTCTCCGATAAGCATTTGAAAGCATAGAGACTTAAAGCCCATAACCCTGATCTTACCTTCTCCATCCACCCATATTTTCCCTACTCCTTGTGGGATTAAGTAAGGCTCATCTGCTTTATCCATGTCATAGATACCGCCCTCTGTCTGCCAAGCGTCCTTATCTATTGTAGATTGAATAAATTCACCGCTAGAAGCTAAGATGGAAAGTAGGTCATCACCTTCAACTCCGTACTGAGATTCTGAGGGGTAGTATTTGTAGAGGTATTCTTTGACTTCTTTGAGGTAGAGGGGGCGAATATCATCCTTTCTGTTACCCTTGTACTCAACTATTGTGGCAACTTTCTTTCTGAAGTTATCTTCACCATCAAACACAAGGACAAACTCTTCTGCTTTACAGGCTTCCATTATCCCTTTTATTAATGATTTACATATCTGGTAGGCGTGTTCTACTGGCTCTACTTCACGATCATCTTCTATTTCAAATTCTTCTAGTCTAAAAGGCTCTTTACCCTGCTCCAGCCTTTCCTTGTTTGTGTCTGCTAACCATCCCCCAGCTTTCTTACTGTGATGTCCATAAAACTCGGTTCGATTATCAAACTCCTTTTGTCTTCCTGAGGGGATGTGGGTGACAACTATATATCGCCTTTCTATAGCTGAAGCCGCTTTGAATGATATGATATCAGCGTCTATAGCTACTTTCTTCGGTAGGTTCATTACTTCTCCTGTAACGAAAGAAGGGGCAAGAAGCCCCTTTAATTAATCAAATTGTAGGTACACACTGTAGTGTGATTATTCTTGCTCTTGTTCTTTTTTATTTTCTAAGATTTCTCGTGCATGTACTAAGGTCTCCGCTTCCTCATACTTGCGTTTAGTACTCTGTTCATCATAACAAGCCTTAGCAATCTTATTAAAATCACCAGCTGTGATGTTAAACTTCTGTTTAGCTACATCAGCAATATTTGATTGTAGATCCTTTAAGGCATCAATCTGAGTTTGAGCGTCTTTCCACTCTTTGATGTTCCCACGGAAACCTTCATCGTTTAAAATATACCCTTGAATATTCATATCTCTCCTTACTTCTGAATGCTAGCGTCAATTTGTAGGTCTTTAGCCGCTTTAGCTGTCATCAGTTGCATAAAGTTATCGACTGTACCTAGAGCATTACCAGCTGTGCTATCTCCACCTCCAGCAAACACAGTTTGTGGAACATTGATTTGAGAAGCCGCTGAAGCCCATTCTTTGTTAATAGCTACTAGAGCTTCAAGTTTCTGAGCCAAAGCACCATCAGCCTCTAAGATTACACGTTTCTCATAAGCTTGTGCGTCAGCCGCTACTTGTACTGCTTGTGCATCAATGCGAGCTTTATCTAGATTAATCTCAGAGGTTTGTTTAGCAATCTGAGCTTCTTCACGCTGACGTTCTGCTTCGATAAGAGCCAGCTGTTTGCTTGTCTCAGCATTAGTGGTTTTTTCAATCTGCTCCACTTCTGCTTTAGCTTGACGTTTAGCAATTTCTGTTTTACCAGCTTGAATAGCTAACAGACGTTGTTCTTCTTGCTCTTTACGCTCTTCACGAGCTACGATACGACGACTAGCGGCATCTTTACGAGCTTGGATTTGTTGCTCAAACTTATCATCTGGGTCTAAGTCTTCTAAGATTGCACTACCTACTTTGATACCAAACTGCATAAAATCATGCTGTTCACGAATAGGCATACCATTCTTACCTAACACCTTCTGCATAACAATAACTTCTTGGCTAGTGTCACCTACACTTGAAGTATTTTCAGCACCTTCCGAGTTATTTGCTGTAGCATCGGAAGACACAACACCAGTGTTAATACGCTTCTTAACTTGCTCTACAACAGCACGACCTTGTGCGATAGTATCACGGAAATCGGTCTTAAAGTTATCTCGTTCACCACCAGCATAGTATTCTTCCATCGTGTACATGTTAGCAACGCTGTCCATTGAAGCCACTACAGCTGGTTTCAGTAGTGCAGATACAAGACGCTCAGGACTACGATACATACGAGCCATTTCTAAGAAAGCTTCTTCCTCCTGAGGGATCTCAAAACGAGTGACTTGCTTGATATGCCCTGTCCAGTTGTCTGCCATACGGACTTTGTGTGGCGCTGATACGCTACTACCATCTGCCTGTGGGTTGTTTGTATTAGAAACTGTAATAGCCCAAGGGTATTGATTACTGTAACCAAAACCTTCAAAATACCAACCTGTAGTACAAACAGCTTTCTCACTTCCGAAAACAGTCCGAACGTGTTGACAGTTACCACCATCGTTGTACTGAAAAGCACCACCTAGTAGCATCACTGCGGATAGAATAGAGGCGATAGAAATACCAACACTCTTAATCTTTCGTTCAATACTATTAGCTTCTGTTTTAACAAAGAAGCCTACTGCGACTGAAACTAGAAGTAACAGAACACCCAAAATACCTAAAAACATAATATCCTCCATTTTGTATAAGGGGGCTTAACAGCCCCAATAAATTCTTTTAAAATCAACTACTTATCAGAAGGGAATGTCATCATCAAAGTCGCTATCTTGGTCTGGCTGATTGTTCTGACTAGCCTGAGGGCTACTACTCTGTTGCTGTTGTTGCTGTTGCTGTGGAGCTTGCTCCTGACTACTGAATAGCTCTGGAAGGGCTTCTTTACCACCAGAGGCATACTTAAATAACACTTCCTCAGCGATTTTCACAGTGTCCTTTGCCAGATCTTCTGGTTTAGCTGTTTTCTTAGCTACTGCCGCCACTAACGTTGCCGCATAGCCCATACAGCTTTGGCGCATAATCTGATCCTGATTACCACCTGACTTGCCTTGGTAGCCACCGCCTTTGCCGCCTTTGTTACCACCCCGACCTTGATAACCGCCACCGTTTCCACCAGCTTGTTTTTTCTGGACAAGCTCTGGATTGCCTACTAGGTTGCTCCAATCATCAGGGTTATAAGTGAGTTTGATTGTATCGCCATTGTCAAAGGTTTTTGGTTTTTGCTTAATACCTAAGCTGATATTATTGTGCCAGTTGCCACTATCATCTTTAATATTGAGTTTATAAAAACCTTGTGGGTTCGGCTCTAATTTAAATACCTGACCCGTTACTGTTACATTTGCCATACTGATTACTCTCCTTTCTCTTCTTCACGTTTCGTTTTGTTGTAAGGTCGTTTATAATTACCTCCCTTACCCTTGCCACTGTTGTTAGGATTGCCCCAACGATGAGATAAGAATACTTCTAGGAAGTCCTTTTCTCGCTGTTTCTTAGTGCTTGTATATGTCATTATACCTCCTCTGCTTCAATAAAGTGACAGGTAGTATACCACACAATAAACTCCTGTCAACCCCTATTTATAAATTAATGGCACTGCGCCCAGTTGCGCCCCAGCTGGTAGCCAGCGGTGAGGTCAACACGTAAGTTATAGAACTTACCTCCTTCTTCGATAGACTTAACTGCTAACTCTCCAGCTCTGCTGTAGCCACACCACCAAACTCCGTTGGCGTGTCCGATATCACTAAACACCTTCCCTGTAGATTCCTCCATCTGAGCCTTCCACTCCTCAGCTTCTTCCTCAGACTTGAATGACTTAATCTTAACGTTACGGGTGTGCTCTTCCATCTGACTTTCATCATGGTAAAATATGATAGCCTCAGCTTCAAGGTTTTCATCTCTCACCCAACGATCCCAGTAGACAGCGGCACGTTTCATACAGATAACGCCAGCTGATTGGAATAAAGTATTTACTAGGCTGTGTCTAGAACGAGCCATAAGCTTTCTTCCATCAACACCCACTATAAACTTCTTATCGTTGTCTGTCCAGTGTTTTTCTAATGCTTTCTTTAAAAGAGCAAGAGGCTTAGAAGCTTCCCAAAATGCGTTGAATACACGTTGAGCATGATCCAAACTCCATCCCATTTGTTTAGCAATCTTAGGTGGTTGAGCACCATAAGAGGAGCTATACTTTAATACTTTAGCACTATCCCGATCCACCCCCATTTTTTCAGCATTAACAGAATGTATGTCGTGTGGCTTAGGAGATACCAGTGCTTTGGCATACTCCTTCCCGTTGTAAGGAAGACAATAGTGAGCCTCTACACGAGCTTCCAAACCATCAGCATCACAACCTATCTGAACACTACCTTTTGGAACACAGAACATGCTCCTCATAGGCTCTCCATACAAACTCGTAACACGGGGGATATTTGCACTTTATATTCACTCAAAGTCGCTAGCTTTGAGCCGTTCTCGTAAGCAAGAATGAAAGTATCTCCGAGTTGTTATCTCTTGTATCTTAAGTTCTTTAGAGATGTCTCCAAGAGATTTACCCTCTAGGAACATCCTTACTATAATACAACCCAGTTCATCTTTTGTATAACCCAGATCAGTTGCTACTAGAAACCTTCTATTACCTTTGTCTAGATAACATCCTAACAACCTTCTAGCAGAGAAGTAGCCAATATTCATGGTCTTAGATATCTTCGTTAAAGTAGCACCTAAGGCATACATCTTTCTAACAACATAAGGATCTGTGTTATTGATCTCTTGATTGAATAGAGACATGTCTTGTTTGCTTATGTAGACTTTTGCAAAATGCCTGTGTCTACCAAGATCCCTAGATATTTTTGCGAAAGAGTACCCCTTTAGTGACTGCTTGTAAATAAACTCTGCAAGAAAAGAGGAATCTTTAAACCCTAGCGACTCTGCTGTCCTGTCCCTTTTTGAAGAGGAACTCTTACAGTTGGCGACATCTTTCAATGTCTCTCCATACCTGTTAACAACCTTGTCTTGCGCCATTGTGTGCAAAGATTGATTACAGAGATTATAGTAGAGAGGGTTATTTGCGGCATCAACTTGCTCCAACAACTCCACTTCTTTTTTGGCAACAGCTTCTCTACTACCTTTAAAGAGGACTTCAACAGAGAATCTATCTCCTCTAGAGAAATCTTTAAAATACTGGACACTGGCAGAGCTAGACCAATATTCTTTATCCTCTCTGTTACACCAAATAATCTCCTCTCCCTCGATAGAGACAATATCACATTCTTGTTTCATACCTATGTAATATTTAGGTTTCGCGTCTTCTCTTTTATTAACTAATCTGTATACAATATTCATTCTTGCTCCTAACTGCTTACAGTTTCCTGTAAGAATAGACTATATCTTTGGTATATTAATAATAAACCGACTTACTATTATTATACCACAGCCTGTTTCGATTGTCAATGTTCTATAAGAACAGGAGCTTACAATCTACGCCTTACGGCTAGTCGTTGAACCTTCTCCTATTCGGAGCTTGGCGGCTGATCACCCAATCTTCTACATTTTCAGACATTCACGCCTAGGCTTATTTCATCCTTACGTTGTAGTTGTAGAAGCTCTAAGGGCTTCCCAGCAATTAAAGCTGTTTTTTACGTGAGGCTAGCAATTAACCACACGGTGTTGGAAACGCGATGTGTTGCACCCGCATGTATCCGCTGACGTAGGCAATCTACCATCATACTCCAGACGTGGATGGGCTAGGAAGCCTGTTCCATTAGGACTTAGTATGCTATTGCGTCTATGGCGGTAAGTCAACCAATGAACAATATCCTTGACATAAGCATATCTCTTACCCAACAACTCCAAGTTAGGGCAAAGCTTCTCCTTGTCGTCTCCATCAGTGTAAATAGGCTGTGTAATAACCTTAAGGGGTCGAGAGAGATCGTGGTTTATCAGCTTATCTCTCATCTCCGCAATAGAGTTGACTTTTAAATGTTCTAATCGGAAAGGCTCTAGAGGACTATCTTTTGTCTCATCTATGTACCTCTCACAACTCTCTAGGAACTTAACACGGTCTAGTTTACGTTTCTTGCTGTCAAGAGTCAGGTCTTTATCTTTAAACGCAATAGGATTCCACCCCTGCCCTACAAGGTAAGATTTAATATCCCCTTGGTTAGCCAAGCGCATAGGCTCAGTCATAGGAGGCATTTTCTTATCCTTAAGATCCTTTAAAGCCTGTTCCATCATCTCAGGGGGTAGAGGTTGCATTTCACCTTTCTCCCTGCTCTTCCTAATAAAATCTGGCATGTCCTCTGGGTCAGTGATACCAGCTTGTTCACAGTATCTCTCCCCAGCCTTACTAATCGATCCATCTTGTTTAAAAGCTGTCTTAGGAGGAGCTTTAAACTTAAGTACCTCGTTGTCCACAGGATACCCCAACTTCTCCAACCACGACCAACCATGACTACTAATCTCCCCATTGTCGGTGAAAGGTTTAGCAGGATAACTAGGCTGTCTACTAGGAGGTAGTGGTCTAGGAGGTAATTTAGGCTCTACAACAGACTCTAATCGTTCCATTTCAGCATTAAGCCACTCCAAGTTTTCTTTGGCTAGCTGTTGGTCAAAAAAGAAGCCCTTTTCCTCACTACGTGATACTATCTCAGCAATAGCTTTTTCAACCCAATAGGCTTGATCCCAGTTCCAATTACCTTTCTCTTGGATGAGGTATTGGTAGACTTTCTCGTTTACTTCCACATCTCGAATACAATATTCGAGCATTTCAGGGTGGTATACAGCAAACTCAGCACCCTTGGGGTCACTGGGTGACACTAATCCCAACTCTTCGGCTTTAGCTCTCCAGTCAATCTTAGGCAATCCTAAAATCTTACCAAAGTCGTCTATTGAGTGACCCAACCTATCTGGGTTCAATGTTTTAGACAGCACAAGGGTGTCTTCAATAAAACAAGGCGATCCCTCTATTGTGTCCTCTAATGACCAATTATTAGCCTCAGCCTCTTTAGGATCACAGGTATCGGCTACTGTGAAACTAATGCCTAGTAGCTTACTACAAGCTCTTAAGTCATAGTTAATTATGTTGTGACCTATTAGGACAGAACACTTCTTCAAAAACTTGCTGAACATATTCAAAGGGAACTCACACTCAGGGTGATCCCCGAATGTGAAGATCTCCTTCGTATCAATATCTTTAGCAACAATACAGTGTATTTCTGTAATAGGATCTTCAACGTTAAGTAAGCCATTACCTTCTATATCAAATACGGCTCTTCTTCCCATCTCAATCTCCTTAAAAATCTGCTTCTGCATTCTCAAGCAAACCTGTTGTATCATTCATCTGGAATATATCAGCTATTCCTAGATAACCCCAAGGTCTGTTTTTAAGAACACTCCATCTCACTCTACCACGGCTCTTGTCTGGCATGATCTCAGGCTCTAGACCTAGTACAATCCACGATAATTGCTCCAGACCTGAAGCTCCTTTAAGATCTTCTTTTCTAACATTAACCCAGAAAGGCTCATTCTCCTTACCCTTTGGTGGTCTGAAGTCTTGAACAATATTTCGGTTAAGGTGGCTTACAGCTATAATCCCTAGGTCATGTGATGCCACATAAGCCGCAAGCTCTACCATCGTTTTCTCTAGAGCGCTACGCTCATCGTTAGTGCCAAGTCCTGTCACTAGCATAGAGAGGTGGTCTAGGATTATGAAGTCAACATTATAAAGGTAGTGGAAGTTATTAATCTTCTTCATCAAATCTTCTAGAGGAATGCTTCCAAAATGATCCAAGAATACAAACTTATCTTCGTCTCTACACCAATCATAAGCCTCTTTAAGCCGTTCATCATCAGCAAAGCTTTTAGGATCTTTCTTAAAGTGGTTGTAATTGACTTCTAGGTAACGAGCACCCATCCTCTGTAGTGTTTCGTCAGTCTCTTCCTCTAAGAAAATCATCCCCACCTTATGACCTTGCTCCGCTAAATGGTAGGCTATCTCAGCTGTAGTGGTTGACTTGCCAGCACCAGAAGGAGCTGTAATAACTGTCAACTCTCTTACACGGAAGCCGTGGATCTTCTCCATAAGCCGAGGAAATGTAGGAACATAAACACCCTCTTCTCTTTTCCGTGTAAATGCCTCAAAACCAATATCTGAGGCTGTTACTACCTTATCGGCTTGGTACTTAACCCAACCAAAAGAAAGCATCTTTGTGAGCTTTTCACTGCCTTCTTCGAGGTAAACATCGTTAGGATCTTTCTGGTTAGATTTAGTCCAATCTAAAACAACAACATCACTAGATAGGAGACTTGAGGCAACATTATCAGTACACTCCTTACCTCGGACAATGTGCTTTTTCTTCTCTCGCTCTGTTGCGGAGTCATTATCAAAAGCTAGACGAATTTCTCCAAATTTAGATATGAAGTCCCCGTTAGCATGGATAGAATCAACTGCATTAGCCGCCCCACAATTTAATCCAACAACGTAAGGTCTCATCCCTACATATTTAGAAGTTGAATCAGCCCACTCAGCTAAAGCTTGGTAGGAGATAAGGGTGTCTTCCTCTCCTTCTACAATAATCACATTCTTCATAGGTCTGTCGTTTGTTTCAGCTAGTTGCTGACCAAACAGCTTACAGTTTACACCCACCTTACCTATAGCTGTGATATAATATCTATCCGATTTCTCTAGTGTAAGATCTTTTTTCTTCCAACCAGACAGCTTATTCTTCTGATCGTAGTAGGGGAAGTATATTGCCTGTGGTGTCTCTCCATCCTCGGAGGATACAGACATTCTTACATTAAATTTGGTCGTTGTTTCTTTTGAAATACCTCGGTGGGTGAGGTCTGCGATAGGTAGTTTAGATACACTTTCTACGGTTTCTTTAGTTCTTGTCACTTTTACACTGCTTCCTTTATTCTTGAAGTACCCCATGTTTCTCTTTAAGCTCCTTATTGATCTCAGCCAACTCTTCTAGCGTCCTCATCTTTTCTTTTTCAATAATACGGAGATAGTCAGAGAGAACATCCTTTCTGTATTGCAACTCTTTCTTTTTGTTGTGCATTAGCCATCCTCACAAAAGTAGCTTGAGTAGTCCATCTCTTCAGCGATAAGTCGCTCTATTTCCTGTTGGTCTTCAACACAAAGTAGTGAGTAAAATGTATCCTCTTCCCATTCGGAGAAGTCCAGTTGTGTGTCATCCTCTCGCTCGACCATAGCACTGATAAAGTCGAAGGTGATAGAACTCTCTGTCTTTAACGTTAATGTTGACTCATCAACAATAGCTGGATCAAACGAGGTTACAACAACCTCTATTTCAATACTAGAAAAGCCCTCAGTTGAAGGGCTTCCTAATTCTAAATCTAACTTCATAAAACTCCTTACTTTTCAAAACTGTGAATTAGTTCAGCTTTCTCTTTAAAGTCTTCATTAACTTCCCTTACATCTGCTCTAATGTAGACATAGAGTTTACAAAACCGTTCTGCTAATTCTTTCTCCATATCTTCACTGTAGGAAATAGGAGTAAGGGCGTACTTACCTTTACTAACATTAACCAAGACAGCCTTACCCTTATAAAAGTAGAGATCATATCTATCCTTACTCTCCTCTTTTTGCTTAGGAGTTATCTCCGCTATCTCTTCATCGCTTAGATTCAGGTTTACAATCTCCCCTGAACTATCACGAGCCTCCACCTTGTAGTAGGTGAGTCCATCTTTTTCGTAAAGTGTCTTTATAATCTTTACAAACGTATATTCACTTTCTTTCATCGTCTTCTCCCGAACATTGATCAATAGAATAAACACTTTCTTTTAGCTTTGTCCTTATGGTGGGAATGGCGTCTAGCTTGATCATCTCCCATTCGCTAGAATAGCCATCGATATCTCGCTCGATAACCACCTCTGCTCCTTCAAAATCAGTAATGTTAACATAGACGGATGCCTCTGTCAACCAGATCTTTTCAATATACACAAAAGCGCCTAACACACCTAACGAGAATACGCCTAGTGTGTATAACACCCAGCTAAATAACTTTTCCACGGCACTTCTCCTTATCAAGAGCGTCTGATAAAAGGTCTACTTGCTCCTGAAGGATTTCTTTCTCGTGCTCAGACCAAGCCAGCTCTTCTTGTAAGCGAGAAATAGTCTCATCTTTGTTCTGAAGAATATCAACATACAGTTGTGTTAGATCAAAATATCTAGACATAACTCCTCCTATTTGTTTATAGCCCACCCTACATCGAGCCTAGGGTAGGTGAATGTCGTCAACAAACCATAGTGTACAGAAATGCTATAATAAATGCAACATAATAAAAGAATCTTTTTAATAATCACTCACCATCCTAATCGTTGCGGATTTTGTTGGCGTAATCGATTAAGTCCTCGTAGTCAACAAGCTCCTTGTATTTGTATACATTACTATGACTCTCAAGGTCTTGCTCGTACTTTAATTCTTCTGCCGCTTTTTCAATCACCTTGGCATCATGCTCGGCTAGGCTGGTTTTTGGTAGGGACACTAAGTACTCACATACGAATGTACTAAATTTAGTAGCTGAACTATCCCCGTACCACATTTCATTACGTATTTTGTTAAAAACTACCGCCAACTCATCACGCTCGCGTTCTAACTCAGTGAGTTTACTCACTACCTCTGCATTTTTTCGCTCAAGGTCTGCGGTGCGTTGTTGGAGTTCGACTAGACGATTGGCTACATCGTGCTCGCAGTTAATACGCAACTCATTTATCAATTCTTCCATTGTGTTAGTCATTGGTGTTCTCCTGATTTTTTATCTTGCATATCTCTAAAGCTGTCTGGTAGTCGTTTAGAGTCATATATGTAGCGCCTAACTTGTTGTCGTAGATAACCAAATCGTCACAAACACAAGTTTCAGGATGGCAGGAGCAATTATTACCCTTAACTTCGTACCTTTCACTCATCATCTTGCTCCTTTAGGGTATTCTTGCCCAAAATTTCATCTTTCTCAAGTTGTCTTATCGCGGTGTCAATAACACTCAACACTTGAGGTCTATAATGTATTTTTGTTAAGTATTTTACTTTTTGTCTTAACTCCTGCACAGCATCAATACGCGCTTGCTTGATTGCGGCTAGGTGGTCTTTTAGTTCTACCATTTCTTTAACCCAATCGGCATCAACATCATGCGTCATAATAGCTACTGTATGCGTCTTAATCTTGCTCATTGGTGTTCTCCATAATCCTGATACAATCATCTAACGCTTTGTTGTATAATTTATCCCCATGCCAAACAGGATTTTTAATGCGTAGCTTGTTTATCTTCCGTTTGTAGACAAACTTGTAAACTTGTAGCAAAGTCCAGTTAATCATCAGTGTTCTCCTTTGGTTCGCTCGGATCACTATCTCCACAGTTTATACAACAATAACCTCTATTATATAAATGTCCACACTTCCTACATTGATTCGGGTCTGTGTATGCACAGCCTAATTGCGCGAGTTGATCCAATTCCGCAACAAGCTCACGCAAGGCGAGGATTTCTTTTAGGTCGTCAACGTTGTGCATATCACGAACCAAATCATAGTCATGTACCATAGGCTTTTGTCTTCCATCACCACAATAGTTTAAATTGGGTGATTCGTTGCACCATTCATAAGCACCATCAATAATCTGGCGTAGTTGTTCATCACTAAATTTACCCATCTTCTACTTCCTCCAGTTCAACACAGCTATGCTTAAAGAAAATGTCCCAATACCCATCTCTATCTTTACAGACAACACAACTTTCGTCAACCCCATCCACTTCCATATAACCAGAAGCTAAGTAGAAGGATTTACGATCCTCTATCACTTCAGTTGGAGTGAAGACGTGATTTTTAATGACAAGCTGTTGCACTACAGTGTTCCTTGCATACTAATCTCGGTAGAGTTTACGATACGTGCAAATGTAGCTTCATTCACCCACGTATTAAGTCGAGTGCCAGAGGGTGTTGTAAACACAATACTGTATTTCTTGCGATTCAAACCCATAATAAGTAGTATAATACACGCTGGGTAGAACAGGATTACCCACAACCCCCAGTACACCCAATGAGGGTAGTGGTTGGAACTTTCAATCATGGCTACCTGTTGAGATAGATCCACTTCGTATGAATTATCATCTAAATCTTTAATTTGCATAAGTCCTCCTAAAATTCTTCATCTTTTTCAGTGTACTTGCTCTCAACGTGTTTGTCAAGATACTCTGTAATTATTTTTGCTGACTCGCTATCCCCAAGCATAGCTCGAAGGAGGTGCTTGGATAAGTAGTCACTTTCCATAATCCGTTGCAGAAGAGGGATGCAAATATCCACCTCATCCATAACACCTTGGGAGGTGTTAGCCTCTCCATAGTTTAAAATATCAGATTTTATCTCCTTTAGCCGACTCATTGTTATCACCTCGCTTCATAAATTCCTCCAATGTCTTAAAAGCTTTCTTCCTACTCGTATCCCTCGGCTGTCTCTTCCAAGCATTGTATTGTTCTAATGTTACACCATTTTCTGAGGCATATTCCACAATATCATGCCACTGCTTTTGGGCTTCAACAGCGCCCCCATTATCAATGTGGAGGGAATATGTAGCCATCATCCTCTGGATCTGTCTCATAACATGTGTGCTGTGCATTCATCCTCCTTCATCACCAAGCCATCTTTTAGTAACTGCTTCGCCAATGTTTTGTAAGTGTATTTGTCAAGAACCTGAGTATTTGCATTTCGTAGAGAGTTTTCAATCTTCTCAAGCAACTCATCTTCTTCGGTGCGGAGTGGACGAAATGATTCAGCAAGCCCACTATCGTACTCCAGTTCTGAATAATCCTTATCTCGATATATAGCTCGACAAAGAGCCTCATCATGTCCGACAATAACAACAGGGGCACCTGTATTCTTGCACTCAACCGTCGCCCCAACAGGCGGCAACTCACCGCGATTAAACCAATCTCCGTCTGGTTCTTTCGGCTTGTATCGATGGTCGGTAATGCGGAAGATTTTGACATCATCCCAACACCAATATCCTACTTCACGAGAACCACAAATTGCCCACCTATCAGTCGAGTAGCAAAACACCGCGACCACCAAGTAATCAGGCAAATCAGGCTCTTCGCCATTAACCTGATAGTCAACACCCCACTTATAGCCGTTGCACCACCCTAGCTCTTTGGCTACTTGTTCAAATTCGGTGCGGGTGCAAAAGGTATCACCGCGATTATAAGCTGAACTGGCTTTTTGCGTCCAGTTATATTTACCGCTGTCACTTTTCCATAGGAAATCAAACCCACGAATATCAAGATCCGCGTTGCTAGCCAACCCCTTCAAATCCTCAACCGCCTTCTCAATCTTTTCTCGTTCAGTCATTGTGTTCTCCTTATAACACCAATTTACTCATTTCTGAGACAATAAACCACTTAGGTGCTACTAAGATCTGTAACCACTCAATATTAGTGATAACAATAGTAAGTCCTAAACCTATCGCCACTGCCGAAGCAAGGTTAGCCCCTAGCATATCGTCTGAGCAGTATTCTTCATGCCAACCACCTTTCTTCCAACATTTCCGTAAAATAACTCCACCCACTATAAAGAAAGGGAGAGATAAAAGGGATAGTAGCAAACTCTCTAGCATAAACCAAGTCATAGCTTGTTGCACAACGTCTGGGATCTGTTCAACAGCCATATCTCCTGCTTTTCCCAGTCCTTCGATGATCTTTGTTAAGAATTGGTTTAAAGCTTCTTGTAATTTTTCGTTCATAAGTCCTCCTTAAAAATGGTATTCAAACTCATCTTGTAGATCTTGGTTATAAAAATTAGTTAGATCGGATCTAACTTCATTAGGATCGTAGATAGGGAGAGGGTAATCTCCCTCTCCTGTCTGGAACTGTTTTAAGTAGTTTACCATATTACAATATTGATCTTCGTTGGTTACAAACATCCTGCTGAAATCATCTCCCTCTCTTCCAGCATTTTGAATAGCCATAACGGGGATACCTTCGAACCACACTGTAGCTAATATCCAAACCCGTCTACCATCGTAACAATGGTTTTTAATATAGCGAATCTCTACCTTTTTGTTAGGGTCTTCGTAAACTTCCCACTCGTAAGGGTCAAAACTATCGGGAAGGTAGCTGTAGCCATGCCCCGTGAGTACGGTGAAGTGGTGATCAATCTCTTTAGGTGGCATCTCGTACAATTCGTTAAGTGTATTCATAACACAATCTCCTGTATAATAAATAATCAATATGTCAATTTGCAACAATAATACCACACCCTCTCAGCCTGTCAAGTAAAATTTTATAATAAATATTGTTGACAATGTTCTCCTAGTGAGTATTATATACCTCTCGATTGTGAGACAACTTAGGAGATGTACATGACTGAACAAAAACTACAAACAATTCTATTAGCTATCCAGTGTGTTGGAGAAGGGAAAGACTTACAAGAACATATCGAACAAGTATTGGACAAACACACTGATCCAGAAGATGTAGCTGAACTGATTAATTATGTAAAACCTAAACTAGAACAAAACTTACCATTTATGATCCATCATTACTGGTCTGTTGTTTACAACACAGCTGTTGTTTGGAGAATCGAAAACTCCTCAAACCAATTCTAAGACGTTTTCTCCCCTCACCCTAAGCCAACACACAGGGTGGGGGTGGATATCCTCACCACAAGCTTGTTTAACACCTTAAAATTAACTTAATGGTGTTCTGTTTGGGTAGAAAAACAAAACTAGATCCAGACAGAAAAATTATTAGAAAAAGATCTTGACATAAGGATCATTTTCTGATACCCTATTAATTATATATTATATATATATATATATATTAGATCTTTCTTTTTCTTTTATTTATTTTCTTTTTGGTACTTTTTCTTTGTTTGTTTTTCTTTTTCTTTCTAGGAGGATTTATGAGTAATATTTTAAAGGCTATCTACCCACCTTTGTTGATAGCTACATTTTTCTTAGTGATGTCTTGTTTTCACTTAATATTCCTGTTTGGTTATTTTGTGATGGTGCTTGACATCTCTGCTAGATCTAAAGAATACACCTACTTGACAAGGACAGGTGATGTACGCTATGCTAAAAGAAAGATGAGAGCCAGCTGGTGTGGTAGAACAGCGGCAGTAGCGGCTATTCCAGAGATGCGTGAGTGGTATTATCAGAAGGGTTATCGGTGGTGGCACATCCTCCCTGAAGGATTCCCTTTGGTGTTCCTAAAACCAGCTTTCTGGAAAACTGTGATTGGGATTAAGTAGGAGATATAATTATGCAATATAGTGGTATAAAAATTCATGTACCAACACCAGAAATCAGCGAGTTGGTGCAACAGAAGTTGTTTGAGGAAGGGTGTCGGTGGTACACTGGAGGCGGTGTGAAACATACTTGCTCACATTATCTAATTGTTGATAGTTCTTACACCATCTTTCATTGTGGTGATGACAGGGAGTTTTTTCTTAATAAATCAGAAGAAAAGCAAGTACACTACCTTCAAGTGTTGACAGGAGATGACGCTGGAGAATTGTTTACCTATGTAGGTGAGGGTAGGGTTTACTATTATCTAGGCGACTATGCTTATTGGGTAGGTGGAGGAGAACTTAGAAACACTCACTGGGGCGGCATCCATCGTTTCAGTCAGGTAGAGGCATATCTAATAGATGTTAACGAAAACAGAATAACTGAGGAGGATAGTTGTATGGGAAGTGAGGTTAATGAAATGCCTGAATTAGAGGCTGGTAAACATGTTGTTAAAATTAGATATAGTTACGAAGATGACGGTAGATTTTACTTGGTATTAGAGAACAAAATGGGACAACTTTATGGTAAAGTAATTAATTCTCAGGAGGACTGGACAAGTAATCTTTTTGGTAATGGTTTAATTCTAGAAGTTCATTCACTGCCCTTATCAGGCTATAATTCTTTCAAGCCAAACAGTTATAACGAATCCACCCTAATCTGGCAACGAAATCCTAATGCAAAGCGTAAGGCTGAGATTGAGAAACAGATCGAGGAATTACAGAAAGAATTGGAGAGTTTATGAGTGAGTTGATTAATCCTTTCGAGTACCCACCTACAGCACAACAAATCGATTGTGTTAATAAGGTGCTGGGTAATCGAGTGGTAAAAATAGACGCGATCGCTGGTTCTGGAAAAACTAGCTCCCTTGAGTTGGTTGCTCATAACTTAAAACAAAAGAGTCTCTACCTTACATTCTCCAAAGTTTTGGTTGAAGAGGCTAAAGATAGATTCCCACCTTGGGTGGAGTGCCGTACTATTCACTCTTTAGCTTTTCGGGCTGAGGGGAGGTTCTATTCTCATAAGCTTAATCGTCCTGACGGGAAGTATAAAAATGTTGCCGCTACAGGCAAGGAGATTGCTGATTTCTTTAAAATGCGCCCTGTCATGGTGGAAGAAGGGATCATTCTGAGCACAGCGTGGTTAGGTCTTATGGTGAAAAAGACTCTTGCTAAATATGAAGCGAGTGCTGATGAGTACATCTTAGATAAACACCTCCCTAAAAAGGATATTCAGGATAAGCTCAATACAGTGAAAGCGAAGGTTAAAAATAAAGAGAGTTTGGATATCTTTACAAAGATACATGACGGTATTTTGAAGTATGCTGGACAGTTATGGGAGGAGCGTATAAATCCTGATAGTGACGTGCTTATCACGCATGACACTTACGTTAAGATGTTTGCTCTAACACAACCTTATCTAGATTATGATGTTATTTACATTGATGAGGCTCAGGATGTGTCTGAGGTTATGCTGTCTATCGTCAAGAATCAAGATCATGCTAAACTGGTCTTTGTAGGAGATAGAGACCAGAACATCTACTCTTGGAGGCATAGTATTAATGCTATGGCTGAAGTGGATTGTGTTCATGGGGAACTCACACAGTCATTCCGATATGGCAAAGAACTTGCTGATATTGCCAGTAAAATTCTCGGTGGTAGAGAAGTGAAAGGGTTTGATAAGGTAGACACTAAAGTTGATTTTAGTGGCTTGATTAAGAACGATAAGTACACCAAAATCTTTAGAACCAATGGTGCTCTTCTATCTTCGGCTCTAAAGCTAATCCAAGAAGGAAAGCGTTTGAACATAGAAACAGACCTCGGTGAGTTTATCGTTATGTTGAAGTCGGCTAAGGCTTTATTCAAAGGAAAGCTCAATCAAGTTAAACATGAGGAGATCCTGCCTTATTTGAGCTGGGCTGAGTTTGTAGAAGAGGCTGAAAATGATCCCTCGCTAGAGCGTATTGCGTCTATTGTTGAAGCCAACAAAGCAGACCACTACTTAGCTGTCCTCCGTAAACATAAGAATGTCACAAATCCTGACATTATTTTTGTAACAGCGCACAAAGCAAAAGGGCGAGAGTTTTCCAACGTCATACTAGCAGAAGATTTTAACGATGGGTATGAGGATGGTGTTTATAAGGGCTTATCTGAGGAAGAGAAACGTCTACTCTACGTAGCGGCAACACGCGCCATTGATAATCTTGAGTACAATGAAGCTGTGGCTAACATCATAGCTGGTATTGAGACAGAGGCTAGTAAAATGTCTCATAATACGCTTCCCGTAGGTATTACAGTAACGCCAGTGAGTAATTATGACTGGAATCCTTTTAAACTACCTCATCCTAAGGGTGAGATGGCTCAGGATGCTATGGAGAGAGCTTTTTCGGAAGAAGAATCATTTTTATAACCCTGCACATAATCTTAGGTAGGTGTTTTATGAAAATTATAGATGTTCTTTTAGCTGTGTTCTTTGGTCTTGATGGTGCAGAAGATGTGGTAACTGCATTGGAATCAGATCCAACCACTGCTTTCATTGATAATAATGTTAATTTATGTGAAAATATTCAAATAGATCTTGACACCGAGTGTTTGTTTGAATATGATAACTACTCTATTAACTGTGAGGAGGAATTATGAGCGATAATACAATTATGTTAATTTTTATAGGGATTTGGGCTGTTAACTTCCTAATCCCTACTCTAGTGTTTTTAGGAGAAGCTTGGATCAGTTACACTTTCCGAAAAGAAAAAGGAGATCTGTTTACTAAGATCCAGAAATTAAAATATAACTTTGTGAGACCGAGGTTTTTTGATAAAGGGGATGCAGGGTTTAGCTGGTTTTTGTTTGACGGAGTTCTAGGCGTTATCTTAATGGCGTTTGCAGGGGGTATTACAGCAAAAGCTGGTTTCGGATGGATTCTTGTGATAGTTATGCTTGTTGGTATTATCTATATCCCACGCTTTTTGGTTGACATCACTAAATCTCTTGCCTATAATCGTAAGACAGGCGAGGCTGAACGCCTAGACAAGTTACAGAAAGAGATTGAAGAAATTAAGGCTCGACAAAATGAACGGAGTTATTAAAACTAGTTTAGCATTTCTTGGAGGAGCTGTTGTGATATACAGCTTCTATTTATTCTTTAAAATTGTATTGCCTTTCTTACTAATCACTGGTACAGTGGGGTTGATTGGCTACACGTATTTCAAATACTGGAGGAAATAATATGGAACTTAAGATGGGAGATTTTATTCGTACATACAAGAAGAGTTACGAAGAAGTGGAGAGCTTCTGGAAAGCTATTCAAGAAGCTGGTTGTGAGCGAGGTGAAGGGATGGAAGAACTTGAATACTTCGATGATTATGGAGACATCCTCGTATGGGATGACGATAATACAACCTATTTTATTGATCAAGACTGTAGAACAGGTCATCGTTATCGTGATGTAACAGATGAGTTCTTTTCAGAAGAAAATACCACCAACTCTGACCATGAGGACATGCGTGTAGTGGTTTACTACACAGATGGGTCTAGCTACACTAACAAGCAAGTGGAAGAGGTAGACGTAGACCAGAGTAAGATGTTTATTAAAATCGCTCCTCAGGGATCTCTTCTAAGCACTGAGAAACTAGAGGCTGGTGTACAGCTACACAAAAGCATTCAAGAGCTGAGTAAGACTGTTGAGATTGACTTAGAACATGTTGCTGGTTACTGCGTTATGCGTAAGAAGAGTAAAAATGACATGTGGGCTAAATCCTTCTTTCCATTAAAACCTACTTTCAGTGTAGAGGCTAGTGTATCTGGTTTGAAAGAGAATAAAGACAAACCTTATATGTTCACTGGGCTTAACAGTGTTTTAGGATTTCCTAAACACGAGCTTCAAGTAATTGGTTCTGGTGGAGAAGGGAAGAGTCTTATTGATGAAGCCCTTCTATTAGAAGGTGTGGCTTTCCAAACTTTGATGGATTTAATCAGCAACCCTTCCAATTCTACGGGAGCTGGATCTGGATTTAGCCCTAACCTTACGTTAGATAACTATGTTCCAAAGGAAGAGGACATTGTTATTAACGATAAGCTAACTATGGTTGAATATAAAAAGTGGTGGAAGGTTTGCTTGGATAACGGGTTCACACCAATGTTTAATGAAATCCCTTCTACTAAGAAAAAGTTTGAGGTTACTTGCCTGAGAGGAGGTAAGATCATGAGTTCAGAGATGAGATATCATACCACCCATCGTGATGTAACACATCTGTTTACAGGGGATTCTGGAGAGGTAGGCACAGATGAAGGTGTAAAAGCAACAGCTGGTTACACTTTGGCTGATGGCTCAGATAGTGGTGAGTATTATATCGGTGATAAGTTTATTGTCATTGATTCCAGCACCTTCAGCCTACAAAGTGTTGTCTCTTTATATGGAGATGATAGATCTAGTTGTCCTTTATTCAAACTAGAGGAAGGTCATACAGACCACGACTGTTGTAATGGAGATTTAGGGGCTTATGAAGCATGGGAAAACCTAATCCCTCTCACAAAGTAAATAAGATCTAAATAATAAGCTCATGTCTCTTGACATGGGCTTTTTCTTTATGTATGCTTTGTGTATATTAATCATCTAGGAGAATACAATGATACAATTTAGTAAAAGATTTTTACCATCTGAAGATATGTTTGTCAAACAGAGTGTTGGGATTAAATAATCAGAGGAATAAACTATGAAAGAATATAGTTATGAGATGAGTAAGTATTTACCTGACGATTGTATTATTCGAGCATATTATTCGTCACAGATTAATACGAATAA
>TARA_R100000664_G_scaffold2996_1_pt1 | contig 37360 bp, 43 predicted proteins | sample TARA_R100000664 | Tara Oceans TARA_R100000664 (sample SAMEA2622705) | marine metagenome | biome: marine biome (ENVO:00000447); feature: deep chlorophyll maximum layer (ENVO:xxxxxxxx); material: "saline water (ENVO:00002010), including plankton (ENVO:xxxxxxxx)" | depth 115 m | reverse complement strand
AGTTGAACTTGTTATTCCAGATTAACTTGCACATTACCGTAAACTGTAGTAACTTCTCAATAACTTAATGATGGAGTTTTAAATGCCTAAGAAAAAGAAAAACATTGATGGAAATTTTCGTGGTAAGGAAGATTTGTTTTGGAAGAATGTCGTGAAAGGATTTAAGAAATTTTTAGAATCTCCATTTAAAAAATGAATAGTCAAGTAATAGGTTTAATAAAAGAAAGAATTGAAAAAGGAAAACGGGAATACGCAGATGAAATTAATCCACATGATGGTAGGGATTGGGAAGTTGAAGCACTTGAAGAATTATTAGATGCCTGTGTTTATCTGGCAACTGCTTTAATAAAATTAAAAAATGAAAAGGGGAAGTAACAATGACGATTGTTAGGGAATGGACGACTATATGTCAGAAACTCGAAACCTCGGTAACACTTGGATATAAATTCAAATTCCTATCGGTAGGTGCTTTCCCTTTTCTTAAAAGAAATGGCACAAGTCAGACATAATGAATTGGAAATTTCATTCAAACTTAAGCCAAAACCGTCTGGCTTGTGCTATCAATAAAAAGGGGAGAAAATGACATATAGAAAAGCACCACAAAATTATGATGAGTGGTTGTTAGATAGACAACAAAATCCAAGTATCGGAGCATCTCAGTCAGCAGCAGTTATTGGAGTCCATCCTTGGATGACAGCAGTTCAGTTATGGGAAGAGCTTGTACATGGGTATCAACCGAAGGAAGATAACCTTGCTATGTATCTTGGTAGAGAAATGGAATCAATATTAAGAGATTTATTTTATAGAGAAACTGGCATGAAGGTAAAGCAAGATAACAAGATAAGAATACATGATAAATATTCTTTCTTGACCACAAACCTGGATGGTATGGTTGTTGGTGAGAAAGTCCCAGTAGAGTTCAAGACCACAGCCAAGAAATGGGACGGTGAAATTCCTGACCATTATTTTGTACAGTTACAGCACCAGATGATGATTACTGGTTCGCCTTATATATATTTTGCTTCTCTATCTATGGGTTATGATAAACAAATTGTTGTGGAAAAATATAATCGTGATGATAAATTTATAACAGGATTAATGGAGAATTTGGTTGAGTTCTGGAATGTAAATGTTGAAGGTAAAGTTCCACCTGAATGTCAAAACATCGCTGATGCTAATTTATTATATAATAAAGTTTCCGAAGATGAAATAATACAGGCTGATGATAAGATATATAATTTAGCAGTTCAACTCAGGTCTTTAAATGAACGTAAATCTGAATGTGACGATGAAATTAAAAAAATTAAACTTCAATTAATGACTGTTCTTGAAAACAAACAAGTGATTGAATATAACGGTCACCAACTTGTTACATGGAAAAAAACAAAAGACAGGGAATTTTTTGATAAAGATAAATTTAAAAAAGAAAATCCTGATATATATAATAAATATATATATAGCAAATCGGGAAGTAGAAGATTTGTATTAAAAAAGGAGTTGTAATGACTGACATAAAAAAAGCAAAAAAGAGGTCAGTGTCTTTGACACCAAAGCAAACAAGCCTTAAAGAGACCATCAAGAGCAAAGAGTTTTTTACACAAATATCAAACGCTTTACCACAGGGCAACCTGTCTACAAAAAGATATATCTCTGCTTGTCTAACAGCACTGGCAGTACAGCCTAAGTTAATGCAGTGTCAACCATCATCAGTTTTAAAATCAATGATGGAATCTGCAAGATTTGGACTTGAACCAAACAGCCCATTAAGTGAAGCTGCTCTTGTTCCCTACGGTAAGGAATGTACATTTCTTATCGAATACAGAGGAATGATGAAACTGGCATGGAATACTGGACTGATAAAATCATTAGATTATGATAAGGTTTGTGAAGGTGATGAGTTTGATTATTCAAAAGGCAGTAATGGATTATCCTTTCACCATAGACCCAGTCTATCAGCAAGTCGTGGTGAGGGTAAGATATACTATGCTTACGCTGAATTAAAGCATGGTGGGACGGCATTTCAGGTTATGACCAGAGAAGACATCCTGGCTCATGCAAAACAATTTAGTCGTGGTTACTCAGCAAAATCAAGCCCTTGGCAGACAGACTTTGATGCAATGGCTTACAAGACCGTCATTAGACAACTCTGTGATAAGAAATTACCAAAGTCTACAACAGAGCATGGTATTCTTATGAATGAAGCTGCTCATATTGATGATTTTGTTGATGAAAGTGAACCAAGGCATTTAACTATGCAGGAGAACGAGTTAGAAGTAACAAGTGTTGATGTTGGCAAAGAGTCATCTGTAACACCCGTTCCTGAATTCGATAATTCATACGAAGAAGACCCTGCTTTAGCGTATCCACAAGAAAACGAATAACATCACTTATTGTGTTCTGCGAATATCCACAACTACAACCTCATTCGCAGTTTGCTCCATCGTTAAGTGGTGTGTCGGGGGTAGGATTCTCCTCCATGTACCTACCCCCTTTTTTAAAAATTAAAAAGGAAATAAAATGAGTGAAACCACATACATACAAAAATGCTCCATCAAAGAACACAAGTTTGATAATGGAGATACTATTTTAAACATGGCAGTTCATGTAGATGAGCTTATCATTCACAAGAACAGCGATGGATGGGTCAACCTTTCTATCTGTAGGCGTAGAGAAAAAAGCGATAAAGGGGTAACCCATTACGCCAAGCTGAATACATATGAGCCAAAGGTAACAGATGAAACGACAAACGATGAAGGCGGTTCTGATAAAGCTGACAATGACGACCTACCGTTTTAATTGTGAAGAAAGAGTTGGCGGTAAAGCTGTATGATAAAGCTAACGAGGTAGCTTTTCATTTCAGTAATCCAGATAGAGAATTTAATACAACAAAAGAATCTTTTACAGTTCGCAAAATAATTCCACTTAGCGATTTAACAGCAACTGTTCAGTTTGAAAAATCATCAGGTAAAATAGGTCTTGCTTTTTTTTACTGGATTAAATCAAGTGGTGGTTACTGGCAATATTTTTTCCCAACAGATTCACACATCATTGGTATGAATAGAATGAAAGATATGCTGCATAATGTAGAACAACATAATTTTGATAAAAATTTTATATAAATGTCAAAAAAGAATCCTTGGGAAGAGAAATCTGGCGATGCAAAAACTGCTGACAAAAGAATTAAATACTGTCCAGGTTGTAAAAAGTGTTGGGAATCTATCTATTATGGAAGTAAGCAAAATATTTATCATTATTTAGACTTTCCAACATACGGAAAAGCAAGAGAAATATGTAAGGTTTGTGTTGAGAAAAATTAAGATAATAATACATGGTAAACCAAAACCACAACAGAGACACCGCCATACAAGGCGTGGATTTACTTATGACCCTTCAAGTAAAGATAAAAAAGACTTCCTTGCTTTAATCCATTCACAAGCCCCAAAACAACCCTTAATTGGTGATATATCTATTAAGGTTGTCTTTGGTATGCCTTATGTAAAGAAACATTACAGAACAGGTAAATATTCAGGAGAATTAAAACCAAATTCACCTAAGAGATGTATAAAAAAACCAGATATAGATAACTTACTTAAATTTATTATGGATGCAGGTAATAAAGTTATATGGTATGACGATTCACAAATTTGGAAAGTAAAAATGAAAAAGATATATACCGAAAATCCATTAACTTTAATAGAGATAAAGGAGAAAAACAATGATAATGATTGATATATCAGAGTGGATACTAAATTTCTTTATATTCAGTTTAGCACTTTTATGCTCTGGTATAGGAATATTTATATTTTCATTGATTTTTTATGCAATATTAGATTGGATAGATAACATAACAAAAGGAGATTAATATGAAACATTGGTTACAATCATTATCAGAGAATGGATTTGATGTATTCATAGTAGTGTATCTTGCATTACTACATTTATTATATCATTACCTTATGAGATGGTTCATTAGAAATGAATTAAAAAAACAGTTGAAAAAATAAACATGAACGAAACTAAAAACTTTAAAGAGGATTCAGTTTGGGTTAAGATGAATAAATCTGAAATTGAATGGAATATTATTGCTTTAGCTATCGCTGAAAAATCATCAGAAATGCATGAAAAAATTGGTAATGCTAAATCATACAAAAAACTGAAAGATGATTTTGTAAAAATAAAAGAACAGATATTACAAAAGAAAGAAGAGAGGTAATAAAATGACAGAGTTTAATCCTGTTGATAATCCGATAGTAGAGAGAGAAAATTTTAAAATCATTAATAAAAAGATTGTTGATAGAATTAATAAAGACCTGAAAGAATCACAGCCGTTTCATTATCTATTTACTGGAGTGACAGGTTCAGGAAAAACCCATCTTGGTACAGCAGTGGTTATTAAATGTAAAGAAGACTGGGAACTGGTATCGGCAATGCAGCACTATCAAGACCATATTAGAATCATAGGCTCAGACTACATAGATAAGATGGATGCAGACCGAAAGAACGATAATAAATTTAATTCACGATGTTTAATGATTGATGATTTAGGAGATGAAAAACCAAGCACCGTAGCAGCGCATGATTATTTTGGTGGTCTTGTTGAAAAAAGATATTTATATATAAAAAGAAATCCCATGAGTAGAACAATTATTACGACCAATCTTAACTCAGATAAAATTATACAAACCTACGGCTCAAGAGTATATGACAGGATTTGTGAACACTTTACTATTTGCAAGTTTAAAGACCATTCATTCAGAAAGGAAGGTCTTGAGATTCTTGAAGGCTAAACCCTAACTCCACATATTACACAATTTGTAGAATCTCCGAGGAGAGATTTTACTTGACTTTCTCATTTATTATCCGTAAACTGTGTAAACAGCAATCATGGAGATTACAATGAAAAAACAAAAATGCAATGGTAAACTTGCCGTTGTTAAAACAGAAAAAGGATATTCACATATGCAAACGATTTGGAGTGGTGGTAGTCATAGTGGCAACGTCACTTACACATCCTACAAGTGTGAGCATGGGCATGAATATGAGACTACTGGAAGAGATAAATCTTGTAGTAGTTATAATAAATAAAACAAACAACATGGAGAACAAAATGAAACAAAAAAACTCTACGGAGTCTAAATATAAAAAGAAAAAACGTAAAGAATGTGGCGGTAAAATGATTCAGACCAATAAAGATTCTTTTGAATCTAATATGTCTGGATTGCTTGGTTCTGTTTGGTACAAATGGGAATGCAAAAAGTGTGGTCGCTTTAATGAATCTAACTTTATTATGAAAACGTGCTGCTATAAGCCAATAACACAATAATCAAAACAAAAAAAGGGGCGACCATCAGGCTGCCCCTTTTTTATTTCTTTTATACTTTAAATATTCTGCACCTTCATACGGGTTAAATATTGTTGTTATCAATCTATTATCATCATCATCGTATTGAGGGTCAATGATTGTTACTGGAGCGTTAAATATATTCCTATCATCAAGACCCATCCTATCTGCATAAGAATCCCATATCTTGAATGATGCTACCTGCAATGCATGACTGATTAATCCAGATGCAGGGTCTTTTAAGACCTGGTATCCAGAAACATGAGTATGACCGCAAGTAAGGATGTGGTCTTTCCATCCCATTTGAGCAGCCTTAGCTACACCATGAGCTGTATTCCACATACTAAAACCTTTGAAATAATGACGAGCATTTATTCTTATCTCTTTTCCATTAGGAAATACAAGATTAAGCCTTGCTCCCCACTGCTCATAAACTCCTTTATGGTCTCTCATTATAAAATCTAAAGGGTCACCATCACCTGACCAGACATCGTGGTTTCCTGCTACCAAATAAAGCCATTGTACTTGATTCACAAAATGCTCTGTTAGTCTCCATGATTCTTTTGCAGAAGTAGACTGTTGACCATACAAATATGACAATCTACCTATCCAGTTATTCTGTACATCTCCAAGATTTCCTGCAAACAATCCATCGGTACTATTAATTAAACTACATAATTTATATATCTCTGCTATGTTCGTACCATCATCATCAACATGGGGGTCTCCGAAATGACAAATTCCAATAGCACCTTCTGTTTTTATTCTTATGTTTATTAATTTTTTACTTAATTTGGCTTTTGTTTTTTGAGCATATTTCTTTTTCCTCATATTAATTAATTCATTAATAGGGATATGGTCTGGCTCTCTTACATCTGCTTCAAATTGTGATTCTTCTATTATTGTAGGTCTAACTGTTTTTCTTCCACAGGCTTTACAAATCCATTGTTGTTTTTTAGAATTAGCCCTGTAAAGAAATCCACTTTTATGGATTGACCTTGCACCGCAGTGTGGACATCCTATTACATTTCCATCCGCATCTTTTACTATCAAAGTATACCCCCTATTTTAAAGGTGGGGTAATCAATAGACCACCCCCCCTTCCCGAAGAAGTAAGAACGAGCCTTACAAATTTATTGTTTCCTGATAAGCTGGTTTTCTAAATTTTGGATTCTGGTCTAACCAAAGCCCCATTTCATATTTTAACTCAATTAAAGCCATTCTTTTTTGTGAATCGATAATAGGCTTATACAACATAGCAGCTTCTTCCATTGGCAAATCTGGGTCTAATACTTCAAGTAAATTAACATATATAGCATTGCCCAATGTAATCCTGTAATCATCATATAATCCTTCAGGTATATCATATTTATCGCCATCAATTGTTACACTGTCTTCGGGAAGTGAAGGGTATAAACCAATTCTTTCCAGCTCTGTTTCTACAGGGTCTGGTTTTTCTGTTCGCCATTTAACAGGAAGCCATTGTCTTAATACGCCACCTTCCAAAGTTATCTCTTTACCCCACACATTCATTTTTGGTTTTAACCTTAGTGTACCGAAAGGTATATTCTGTGAAAATGCATCACCAAGTGTTTTAATTTCTCTTACCTTGGCATCACCTTCCATATATACTTCAATGCTTCTATTTATTGAACGCCAAAACGAAGAATAAGGTACAAAGGTAGCACCAAACTTTTTAAAAATATTTCTTCGCTTACCATGCCTATTAAACAAATCCGATAATCCTTTTAACATACTTGAATCAAGTAAGTTTTCGTATATGCCATCAGCCAGAGCAAAAAATAGTTCAGATGCTTCCTCAATTTCATCTTCTTTAAATTCTTTCATCTTTTCTGCTACAATGGTTGTCATACCAAGAACCATGTTAAACGGTTCTATTCTTCTGTACTGATACCAAGTATCACCAAACCGTATTGCCCAAGGCAGTTTATCCTGGTCGTAAAACTGTTCTCTATCCTTCTTATTTTTTGGTACTGCTCCAGTAAATCTATCTTCATCATATTTTGACCAAAGAATTGCTGCGATAACTGTTGCAAGCAATTGTTTAGCTATAAGGTCACTGGCTGAGTTTTTATATCCTTGATTTGTTCCTTTGTAAAATTCTTTATTCCTGATAAGACCTAATACTGGCGTAAACTCCCAGCCCCGTTTAAATATATTTGATAATGTGTTTACAAATGGAATAACAAAACGCAACCCAAATCTTGACCTTCCACTGGCTATCCAAGAAGTAAACGCATCTGGATTATCCATAAACGTAGAGTATTGTGCATATTCTACTGCATCATCAATCATTTTCTGAGATGGATTCTTTCTTAATTCAATCTCTCTGTCTTTGGCTTCCTGACCTTTCAGACCTTCCTGCTTGGCAATGCGGAGAGCAAGAGCATTTATCTGAGCATCAAACGCTATGCTGTTTCCCCAGACATCCATAGCCCTCAAAGCACGACCCGTTATACTCATAGCTGGCGCAATGGTTCTTAAAAATTTATACGGAGAACGCTCGAATGCCCCAACAGAACCGCCCATATCTAAATCCCATTTAGTTTCCAAGTCAAGTGGTGTTTGTCCTGTGGTTATAACCTTTCCTGCTCTTTTTGCACCTGCCTTCCAACCTTTTCCCATGCCAGCCATCATTGGCACAATTTCACCTACGAACCGCTGCCGTTCCTTTTGTAAGCCGAATTTTGTTATGAATGCATCTATTCCACCAGACAAAGCCCTGAATGGAACTTGAACTGAACCCCACAATGTGTTACTGCCAATATTAACCATGTGCGTGGGAATACCAGATAGAATAGCATTATACCAATATTCATATACATAATCCATAAGCAGTGGGTCACCAAGTCTTCTAATAAACCTTGCCACTTCCAATGGGTTTTCCATATTTATTTCTGAAAATTCTTTAAGCTCTCGTTCATTCATACCTCTTTCTAATCTTGCCAATGCTCTGGCAATACTTGTCTCTCCTACATCTCTTTTAAGAATATTCATTGCCCTTCCAAGATTTGATGCTACATCACTTTGCAACCTAAATATATCTTCGTAATACTGCTCTATAGACCTTATCACTGTTGCATCATCACCTTTTTGAGCCATTTCTTTTAACCTTCTCACTCCATTAGCAGATATGTGACGAAGAACATCTATTTCTTCAGGCAATATTAAACCTTTCTGCTTGATTCCTTTTTTTACTACCTTAATCATTCTGTCCATGTCAGACATGATTTCATCTCTTATTCTTCCAGTCTCATCCCAAGTCACTGTTTTCTTTGGTTCAAGTTTACCAAGAGATACCATAAATGATTTTAATACATCATCCAATACGAGCTTGTCAAGATTAACAGAACCTGCGTATATTGGTGGTTTTTTACCTGTGCGCTGTCTTATTTCTTCTGCTTTTGCTTCAGCACCACGAAGTGCATCAGTATTAAGATTCTTAAGGTCTTCGTATATTTCTTCTGTTTTCTTTTTCTGAGCAATCTCGTCTCGTCTCTTTCTCTCTTCACGAAGACGTTTTTGCTCTGGGGTGAGCTTCTTTAGCTCATAGGTGGGTAGTTTTGATGAGTGGGTTTTTTCCCACTGTGCATCTTCTTTTCTTATGCTTGATGCAATACGGTCTATTTCTTTGGTGGTCTCCCTGAGACTATTACTGTCGTTCCTGTATCTAAGCCGAGCTTTCTCTGCTCTGCTAATGTCAGACTTGGAAAATCCTTCGAGGATATTCCCAACTTCCTTTCTTCCTTTAACCGCTTGCGAAATTCTTTTCTTAGTGCCTCCAATCTGGTTTTGGAGTTTCTCGATGTGCCTTCTTGAGAGTTCATTTTTTAAGTCCTTTATGTAATTGGTGTATTCTGGTTGCTCAATATAATTAGAAACGTAAGTATTATCAAAGAACTTTATGTCAACTTTGTCACCCACTACAGTTTTCAAAGCAGAGTTTAAAATGTGTTTGTCTGGGGCAGTCATTGTAAAATCTTCATTAAAATGTGGATTGACATCAACAACCGTTCCATTTGGTACTTTCTTAACATTTAAACTAAATTGCAATCCGCTTTCTTTATTTAACATATTTTCAATTGCTTCTATGTCCCTACTGTCTATAATGTCTTTATGCTCAATTAATGCTGAATGTGTGTCTGGTGATTTACCTGGTTCTGCGTTTGTAAAAGAACTTGCAGCCATTGCTGCTTGTTCCAATTTATCTCCTAACAATGCAAGCATTTGATTAGTTTGATTACCATCTAATGCGTAAGCACCTTTTGGAGTAAATTTTGTAACAAGTGGTATGCGAATATTAGGACTAAATACTCCTTCGTATGTTCCCCCAACGCCACGACCATATTCTACCCTACTCACCTTAGACACTCTTCCAGTAACTGCTTGTATTATATTATCTACAATACTTTTCCCACCAAGATTAGCATTTGGTTTACTTAATTTTCCAAGGTTTCTTCTTCTGATAGAATCATATTCATCAAGAGCTTTGTCTATTCTATTTATTCTTTTTAAATCAGTCGCCCCTTCTCTTAATTTTTTTAAGTTATTATTTAATTTTGATGCAGCTTGTCCTTCAGGTGTAAGCGTTGTTCCAACTTCCACAGTAGCAATCTTCGCCTTTTCAAATTGCTTTGATGTCGGACTTAATACATCAATAACCTTTGGATTATTTAAAAGTTCATTATTAATAATCATTTCACCAGCAGAATTCCTTGGAACATTAATACCTGCATTCTCTAATTTGACTAAATTATTATTAAGTGCTTGTTGTAAATCATTTGACTCTAAACTAACACCTTTATTTTTTCTCATTTGAACCCAAGGCAAAGCCTGTAGCTGCCAACTTTCGTATGGCTGTGCGCCTTCTGGGAGTTTTTTATTAATAACATCACGAAGATTAATATGAAATTTTGATAATGCTTCGTATAAGTTCCCTTCAGCACCTAATAACTCTGGAGAAATATTAAAATAAGCTGCCACTTGCCTATCGTTTGTAGATAAAGGAGCTTCTGGAACATATCCTAATATATATGAAAATGTCTGTTCAAAATTCCCAGTTTTTAATCCTTGTAAACTTTGAAACAACGCATCAGAAACTGTTTTTGGAACTGGAGTCCCTACTGTTACTGGCTTTTCTTGCTTTACCTGAGCAAGAACACTAATGGTGCGAGCTATCTGCAAATCTGGTGTTGCCTGAACACTTGCTGCACTACTAACAGCTAATGCTGTTTGAATCTCAGCAGGTGTCATATCTACAAACCTTTCACCAAAAGCCTCTGCACTTATTTCATACCAATATCTAACCTGGTCTGGTAAAGATAGCGCATCATTCCAAAAATCTGCTTCCATAGGTTTCATTTTCGCAGGTAAACTTCCTTCATTAACACCAGCAGAACTTAAAGCATCCTTGTATGCTTTATTTATATCTGCTTGCGAAACTGTAACATTAGATTCTGTTTTCTCCAAGTTGGGCAAATCTTTAAACTTAGAACCGCTGACATGAGGATATGGCTCATTTTTTCCTTTCTTTACTACAACCCTTTGGCTCTCTGGTATTAATTTCTTTAATTCTTTATGTGTACGAGCTTTCTTTTTTAGTACAAGCTCATAAGATGGAACACCAGTTTTTACAGCAGTTTGCTCTTTTATTTTCTTTATTTCAGGAGCAGTTTTTATTTTTTCTGTTACAGACCTGTCTAAAAAATCTTTTAATTCTTTTGAGACCTTACCTTCTTTAACGTACTTAGCAAACCTATTGGCACTTTTCCTGAGAGCATCGGCATATTCTCTGAATTTTCTGAATAATCGTGTGAGAGCATCACCGACCTTCCCTTTTGGTTTCGCACCAATCGCATTTTCTTTCGCCCTATCACTGAACCATTCTCCATTGCTCCTTGATGGGTCGTCAATTTCTCCCGTTCTTTCATGGTATTTCCTTCTTTCTTCGGTTATAATTTTATCAAAATCTGGATTTAGTTCTTCTTGTTGCCTATACCACACTTCAGCACGCTCTTCAACGACAGTACCCATGTCTGCACCCTTATGAAGTTTAACAACATCAACTAAAGCACCATCACGCATTTCTCTGTAATTCTGTCCTACTATCTGAATATCAGCAGGTTCAACACCAACAAACTCCTGTCCTGCTGCTTCAATCTGCGCCAATGCATTCTCTGGTGTTTCTGGACTTAGTGGGTCATCTATATTGTCCTGAAGAGTTCTTAACTCATCAAGCTGTGTCTCATATTTAACTTCTGGGTCTACCTCTTGTAATAGGTTAACCACTTCTTTAATTGCTTCTGTCTCAGGAATTTTCTTTTCTAAAGTAATACCTTTGGTCTTTGCTTCTAACTCCAGGTCTTCAAGTCTTTTAGTTGTTTGTTCAAAGCTCTGTTCTAACTGTTGTTTTTGCATACCAGCTAAATCTTCACGCATTAAATTGACCTGAGCTGAAGACTGTGCATCTAATAAATCAGAATATTGCTTGTTTAATGCTGTTGCCTGTTCTGTTTGGACTGCTTTGGTTGTTGGCTTTTCTACTGGTGCTTCAGGCGTTATTTCAGGCGATACTGGGGTAGGCTCAACTTGAGTTACGGGCTTTTTGGGTGCTTCTACAGGCTCGGTTTTTGGCTTTTCTGCTATTTCTGTAGGTTTTACGGGTTCTACGGGTTTTTCTGGCTTAACCTCGACTGGCTTAGGTTCTACGGGTTTTTCTGGCTTAACAACAGTTTCTTTTTTAACATCAACACCTCTTGCTTTCATTGCAGTTTCAAGTTCAACTGGTATTTCTTTACCATGCATCATTATTTGCGCCCATTCCATTTGCCTTCTAATAATATTTTGTGCGCCTTCAAGTGTGTTTGGTGATTTGATAGGCTTTGCTTCACCTGTTTTTGGGTCAATATCCATCATATTTTTAGCAGCATCTCTTGCCCATTTTATTTGTTTATCATATATTACAGCTTTTTCTTTTCCACTTAAACTATCAAACCATTCTTTATTAAATGCTGTTTTATTTTTTCCTTTAGGGTCATAAACAACAATAGCAGTTTCTTTTGTTCTTTTTTTGGCTGGCATAAAACGAGTATATGTTCCTGCTGCGTGCATCACACCCATCATTAAGAATGATTGACCTAACTGCGCCCAATTTAGTTCATCACCTACAGCAGTTAATCCTTCTAATGCAGTCATTTCAGGATTATCTTGCAAAACCCTTACCCAATTTTCAGTTAGTTCTGTCGCTGTCATTGCGCCTGTCATAACACCAGTCTGAAGTAAATATTTACTAAATGCCGCTAAAGTATCTGGAGTCCTTATAACTTCACCACCAACCCTTCCCATCCAGGGAAATGCAGCACCTAAAACAGTATCAAGTCCAGTTCCAACAACCCATCTTGTTGGTGTCATTTCTTCATATACTTCTGGGTCACCAAGTCTTTCAAGTCCACCTTTCGTTCCAAATGATAAAGCACTCACAACCGCTGGTGTAGATTCTGCTAAATATTTGCCCCATCCAAGTTCCATAATGCCAATAAGTTGAAGTAAATCACCAGAAGTTTCCCCTACTCCGCTGAACAATCTTGATGTTTTTCCCATTGGGGTATCTTCGCTAAATGGAATTTCCTGTGTCCTTTTTTCCATTAGCTCGGTCAGAGCTGGTTTTTCCATGATGTCACCAGTAAAAGGAATTAAATCAGTTATTAATTTTGAAGTTTCGTAAGCAGTGCTTTTCATTACTGTTTTTATAGGACTTTCTTCCCACTCTTCTTTAAATTTGTTTTCTAAATTTTTATTTTTTGTTGCTGCGCTAATATTATTAAACATCTGGACTTCTGCCATCGTAAGCTGGTCATTCAAAGAACGAATGCCTTGTTGTTCAGGTTCAACCGTTGGCTGCTCCTGTAGCATCATTTGTTCTCTTATTTCAGGTCTTATAGCAAGCGATGGTGGAGCAGTAAATCTTTTAATCGCATCTTCTTCTGTGATAGCACTTGTCTTAAAATAATTATTGACATTATCCTCAATTCTTTTATTTAAAACATTAAGGGCATCATCTTCATAAATTATATTAGACTGTATAGCTTTTTCTTCTACAAGTGGGTCTGCTTCCCAAGGGTTTGTCCCTTCTTCACCGATTAATGGGTCTGCTTCCCAAGGATTAGTTGATAAAGGTTCTTCGCTGGTAACTAAAGGGTCGTCTTCCCATCCCATTATTGCTTAGTCCTTTGTTTACCATTTGGGTCTATATAGGTCGCCCCTTTAGGTAAATTGTTATAATCTGCCGCTGAACTGACTGTTGGTATTTCTGGTTCTTGTTGTGTCTCGGCTTGTTGAGGCTGTTCTTGATTAGCAGACATTAATCCCCTTGGGTCTGGGTTCTTTAACCCTGTTAAATGATTTTGTGCTTTTAAATATCTTCTTTCAAGTTCGTTACGAAACATCCATCTAAGGTCATCCTCGCTCTGTATCTGCTGCGCCCTATTAGGAACAAATTTGTCATTTTCACCTATATAAAAACCTCTTCTTTTTATTAAAAAATCCTTTGGCACTAAATTCGCTATAACATTAATATTACGATAGACAACCTCTTGATTTCCAGACCCTCTTGTTTCTGGAGACTTTATTTTTTTACCATCTTTAATTGTATATCCCATATCGTAATACATCTCTTGTTCTATAGCTGCTATAGCATTGCTTAAATATTTTTCATCTTCTACACTTATCTTTTTTTTCTTACCTATTACTTTTTTTGTTTTTTTCCCAGCTGCATCTGTAGTTGTCTCTATCTCGTCTTCTTCCGCTATTATTTTACTTGTTGTTTTTGTCTGTGGGTCTGTAAAAGTTAAAAATTCACCAAATTTGTTTGTTTGATAAAAAAGTCTTGTAGCATTTTTAATTGAGTTTTGTAAGTATTGCATATCATTTTCATAATTCCTTATAGCCTGTACATTTTCTGCTTCTGTTGCTGAAATTTTACCAAGAGCTACATTTCTTGCGTTTTCTCTACCAACAACAGCATTATACCTACTGTCAAATCTTCTTTGCTCGGCTTCACCAAATCCTACTTTATTTTTATTTGCTTCATACCATTGTTCTAATTGAGTAGATGTAACTAATGACTTTCCTTTATCATCTTTCTTATAATATAAATTATCCAAAGACCTGGAGTAATTAGACAAATCTTTCTTTGATAAATCAACAGCTTGAGACCATGTCATCTTACCAGCTTCAATTTCTGATTCGTATTCTTCTAACCTTGAATCACCTACATTTCGTAACACCTCATCTTTTTGCTTTACTAAATGGTAGTTTGCTTGAAAATTCCTTAATTGAGCAGGATTCATATTCATAAAAGTTTGATAAATATTTGGCTGTTGCTGCACTACCGCAGGTTGTTGAGTTGCCCCTTGTTGCTGTTGAGTTACCCCTTGTTGTTGATTAGTAACTACAGATTGCTGTTCTTGTTGTCCGTTAGCCATAATTAGCCCCCTACTTCTTTAACAAAGTTTTGGACTGTTTTGCTATTTTCAGGTAAACCAGACCATCGTGCATAAAATTTTGCAGTATCACCACCAACTTCCTCAAATATATCTTGCATAATTTGTCTATTTATTCTCTCACCAGTTTCTTTATCTGGAAATTTTGCAGTATATCTTGTCACTCCATCTCTATCTACAAAAGAATCACCTTTTTCCATTTTAGGATGTTTTTTTTGTAAGTTTTCAGTCCAAACTACAGCACCTATATTATTATGCCTTTCAGACCTACTATCTGGTACACCATAACCTTCAAATTTTCCTACCGCTGAAAATACTGGGTCTATTTTTTTACTTGCCATATTAGTAGCACCACGATACTCATCAAACTTATCAAAACTTGTTTTATACTCTTTATTAAGAACCATGTCACGAAGAGTAACTTTTTTATTTTCTTTATCTACGTTTGTTACAATAACAGAATGCTCTTTACCTTTTCGTTCTATTTTATATCTCTTACCTTTTTTTGCTGGAGCTAACGCTTCAACTGTTACTCCATAATCAGGTTGGTCTTCAAAGCCTTGTACTTTATAACTATCTTCTTCTTTTATTTTCGTCTTTTCTACTGGTTCTGTTAATTGTTTATCTTTATGTTTTTCTTTATGTTTTTCTTGCGCTGCTAAAAATTCTTCTTCATTTTTAAAATACTTACTTTTACCACCACTTGCTTTTAAATGCTTTTCCCAATCTGTCATCTCTGAAGGAATTTTTTGTATCTTTATTTCACCTTTTACTGTTTTGACTGGGTCACCAGTTTTGGGATTATAATGATATTTTACACCCTCTATTTCTTTGATTGGATATGTATTGTAATCACCTTCTTTAAAATCTTTTGGTAATTTTACTTCTGTTTCTACTGGTTCTGTTGCAAAATCTCCAGCCAATTTACCTTTTGTCGCTCGATATGTATCATCATAAACTTTATCAAGTTCTTTTCCGTATTTTTCTTCTACATCGACAGGTTCAGTTCTCGTAGAATCTTTTTCTGCTTTTAGTCGAGCATAAGTTTCTTTATACGCTTTATCACCTGCTTCATCTACAAGTTTTTGTTTTTGCTCTTTTGTTGGTACTGGGTCTGTTGTTACTGGGTCTGTTGTTACTGGGTCTGTTGTTACTGTAGTTGTTGTTGCTGGGTCTGTTGTTACTGCCGCAGGTGCAGAATAATTTCCCATACCAGAAAGACCTAATGCTTCGCTGACTAATCTTGGGTCTGCCCCCTGTCCAACCTGCGATACATACGCTCCTTGCAATCTTTGAGCTTCGGATATAATATAATCATCGCTAAAGCCTTTTGCTCGCAATTCCTTTATTTTTTCTGACCCACCATATATATTTTCAGCTACTCTCAGTCCAGATATTCTTTCTTTTGATGCTCCAATATATTGAGCATATTCAGCAGGTGACATCTTACCTAACTCAGCTTTCTGAACGCCAAGCTCTGGTGCGCCCTGCATAACCCCACTTTTTGCCATTTCTTTAAATTGGCTATAAGTTGTTCCTGCTGGCACACTCCCTTCTGTTAATGCCTGTCTAAAACCAGCAATATTTTGACCATATTGACTAATACCAGCCGATGCAACTGAAGCTACCCCACCAATAACATCTGAAGCTAACTGACGCTTCCACTGAGATTCGGCTGTTTTAAATGCTTGGTCTGCTCTCGCTTCCTCTGTTTGTATTTGTGCAGTTATACCAGCAGCCTTTTCTCCAACTCTTGCTGTCTCAGCAGCTTGGGCAGCCACCGCCTTATCAGTCGCTGTAGCAAGTGCATCTTGTGTCTGTTGACCAGCGGATAATCTCATTTGAGATTCTATCCCACTGCCCTCAAGACCAGCTCTTGCAACGTCATAGCCAACCTGTCGTTGCATTTGTCGTCCTTGTTTTCCTGCGACCCTTAACGCTGGCTGCATTGCCAAGTGTGCCACTTCCCTATCCGCAGTTCTACCACGAAGATAGGATAAATATTTTTTCATATAATCTGTTTGGGGTTTATAATCTTCTTCCCTCGGTTTTGATAGTGCAGTTCCTGCTACTTTTGCTGCGGCTGGTAATGCTGCCGCTAATAATTGCCAAGCCATTATACTTTAACCTCTGATTCTATATCTAAATCATACATAATTGATGAAATAGTATCTGCGTTATTAATTTTAAATGAAACTGATTTCCCTCTATTTTTTCCTAATGGTACACCTCTCCAATCATCTGAATCAGAATTAACAGAATGTATTTTTTCTGTTCCATTCATATTTTCTACTATAGATTGAAGTTCTTTATCAGAACCAGTATAATCAGATTTCATTCGTTTCAATGTTCCTTTTTCAAAAAACATATTTTTTGTTTTGATATTTGAATTACTTGTTGTATATGTGTCTGTTGGGTAAGAATCTATCGAAGGTGAATTTTCTTTCAAATATAAATTAATATTTTCCAATTGACTGCCACCAGTAAGAGTAATAGATTGTTTTACATCTAATCCACTAAACTTAGTCCATGCATTTCTATCAATGTGATATACATAACTAATACTATCAGATGTATCATGCAGTACATATTGGTTGTTTAAAGGCACATAATAGCCGAATAACGAGGACTTTATTGGAACATTGAGTATATTCTTGGTTATAAGCTGTAACCCTTGATTTCCATCCCATTTAACAACACCAACTTCACTTAACCAAAATAGTGCATCCCCAGCCCTTATTAATGATTTTTCAGATAAAAGACCATATTGTTGTTTTTCTTCAATCAACGAATTAGATGAACCACTCCAACCACTTGCAGAACCTTGCAGTACAAATCTATTTATGCTATTACGAGTAAAAATAATAAATGTATTCTGATACTCAAATTGCAAGAATGATGGTGCTGGCATTATTTTCACAACTGGTTCTCTTACTTTTTTAAAAAATAAATCAGGAAATGACTTGCCATTCACATCTGTCCATTTGACCATATTCCTATTTGATTTATATTTAGATTCTTCTGTTTCATCAAAATCAATATTATTATTTACAGAATTATCTGTCCATTTATACCCTATAATATTTTCATACATTGGTTGAAAGTTCCATAATTGATATACTCTATTTTCATCATCGACAAATTCATCGTTAACTAACAATATATTATCTATATAAACATCTGAATGTGTAGGTTGACTAATAGCTTCAAACACACTGCACTCATCAAAAACACCACTCATTGGATTCGTATTGAATTCAGAAAACATATCATCTGTTTCCATAAAAGTTATTCCAGCATTAGTAGTGTCTTTTGAAAAATCTTTAGAAACATCATATAAAAAAAATCTCACTTTAACTTCATCATTATTTCCAGAACCAATTTCCCATGATAAAAAAACATTATATGAATAACGTAATTCATCATCTATTTCATAAGTAGGTATATTAGAATTATGATTTCCACTGGAAGAAAGTATTATTGAACTTAAATCAGTATTAAAATCAATAGTAGAAGTATTAACATGAAACACCCAATCAAGTTGTGAATCAGTACGCTGGTTACTTAATCCAATCCCAAAAAAATTAATACTATCTTCCAACCTACTAAACACAGCAACTCTTTGATTATCGTACACCTCACTTGGTATAAAACTTAATGTAAATGAAAAATATCCTTTTCTAAAGTTTATTTTTGGAGCGGTTTGACTTTGAGAATCTGTGTAGTTAAAAGTGTATTTTATCTCACCAGTATATTGTGATGTCTTATAACTTTGATTTCCTATTTTTAAATTTGGAAAATTTTCAAATTGTGGCAAAGATGAGCCAAGAGAGCTTGAAGAACCAACATTAGAAAGGTCTCCATATATATTACTATTCGCTTTATTCAATGCACCCTGACCTGAAATTGCAAATTCTTGAGGGCTAACAACCTTACAAGAAGAATCCATAACACGACTATTATTCCAAACTTGTTGCCTTGAAAAAAGGTCACTTCCAGTTTGATGAAATCTTCCGTAATGAATACCAACATTACCTTCCCAACTATCGTCAGCATGAACTAAATCATTATAGGAGTCTAAAACACCATCATAATTATCCATTTCATCTTGATTAGTCCAACAAAGATAAATTATATGAGGAGTAGAAGCCACTAACAAAGGAATTTTTATAAATAAATCTACATAATTATTAACATCTAACGAGCCTTGAATAGTTTTACCAAAACAAACCATTAATGGAGTGGTTAAATCTGTATCATAAAAACGAATATGATTTGTATTTTTTGTACTTCCCGTATCTGTAAAAAAATCACCTACAGTAAAATTTTCTATTGCATTAGAATCAACAGAATCTTTATCGTACAATCTTATTTTAACAATCCCATCTACATAATTATTATTATCTTTATTGTCTATTGTTATTTTATGGAAATATTTAAAATCAAATGGAAAAGATATTTTTGTTTGAACATTACCAACCATAGTAACACCACCGAGAGATGCAGCCGTTTTAGAAACAGGTGCAATATCATTTTCATAACTTGCAGTATCACCAGGTGAAACTTCAACTGTTAATTTATATTTATTACCAGTTGTCCCACTTTTATTTTTTTTATCAATTATTTCAAATCGTTCTGTAAGGTCTAATGTTTGAAGCTCTTTACCAGCGGAATATCTTATTACACGCATATAAACTTTAAAATATTTTAAACTTTTTAAATCATTTTCTGAAATATCTGGTATAGATAAATCTGTAATCTCAACATTATCAATCCACCTTTCCTCAGCTCCATTTGCATCTAATTTAAAAAACTGCATATCTAATGTGTCCGACAATGGAGAAGGATTACTTTCATCTCCTGTTTCGGTAACAGCAGTATAAACACATTGAAATAAACCAACTTGAGATAACCTTGTATTTGTAGAAACTTCTTCAAACAAAGAAGCATCCCATACAGTCAAATTTGAAATTCGTGGTTTATTTTTAGGGGCTGGTATGCCTAACTTAGATGCTTGAAAAAAACCATCTATATCGATGGTTACAAAATGTGCATTATTAACATTATCCGTAATTATAATTCTATCATCTGCAATAGTAAATTTAACATCTGATTCAGATGTATATACTATTTCTGAATTTAATAATAAAGTATTTAATGTAACTTCTTCATCAGAATTAAACTGCGCTATATTTGTCCAATAATCACTACCATCAGACAATTTTACCTTATAAAGTGTATGCATTTCGTATGCATTTTCTGATGTAATGCCAAATAAAAGTATTATATAATCGGTATTTAGTGTATAATCATTTGAATTAACAAGGTCAATATCTGTTACAAAATAATATGGTTCAGATATAGATAAAACTTCGCTAAATAATTCACTTAATCTTGTGTTTAAATCTACATCAAATTCACCTTGGTCTGTTCTTCGTTTTAATATCCCATCACCAGTAATCTCATAATTTAAACATTCTTGAAGTTGAGAACTGTCAATCATATCAGGTCTGGCTACATCGTTTAGCCCACCCGTAAGGAGAGGTAATGCCCTTTTAGCCATTTACTCTCCTATCTTAAAAGTTATGTTGAACTAAATGAGTGCTAACCGACCATGCCATAGTTGTTGTTATAGCCGCATCAGTAACTTGAGCGACAATTTTATCACTACTAATCGCCATCTGGGCATCTATAGAAGTATCTTCACTATCTAAGGCTGTTTTGTTTTGTTGAATTATAGCGTATGTCCCTCCATCGTTTTCTGCTAACCAATCAATTTTAAAACCTATAGTTAATGCCGCTCCAGTAGAACTACCAACAATCCAAGTTGTACCACAAGCAACGCCATCTGATGGAAGTGTAATTCCACCTTGTTTACTATCAATATTTTGCCAAGAACTTGAAATTGCATGACGGTCAAAGTCGTGAAAAAATGAAGCCCTTGTATCTCCAGCAGAAGCATTTCTACCTGACGCAAATGAAATTTCAGCTTTCCTATCCGATAAATTATTTATTCCTAAAGCTACAGAGTTACTATTTGATGCGGTATTTGCTTTACCAATCGCTATTGCATTAGCAGCACTTGCAGTACAACCATCCCCAATTGCCATTGCATTTGCAGCCGAAGCCGTGTTTGAATCACCAATAGATACACTATCATCTCCACTTGCAACAGCACTTCTACCAGCCGCAAAAGCATAACTTCCACTTGCATTTGCCCCATTACCAAGACCAATTGAATAATCACCAGGGGCATTTGTATTTAATGCCATTATTCCACCAGTACCATTTGGAGATATTCCAAGGTCAGTATTAGAACTCGTTGTATAAATTGTATTAACATCAAGTCTTACATTGTCTGCATCTACCCTACCACAAGTAATCGTATTAGAACCAACTGTTAATGCACCAGAAAATGTTGCTGTATTGTCAGCAGAAAGTTTTAAGGCAGAAGATGGTGAAGTACCCTGAGAACCCTCATTTGTTCTAAAATCAATATATCCTTTTTCATCAGCAGAAGAACCATCGTGTGCAACAACAATTTGTGCCATATCATCGACACTAACACCACTCCCTTTTTCACCAGTAAATTTTATTGTATTATGTCTTGCACCATCCGCATCACTCTGTTCTTGATTATCCATAGTTAGAACTGTATCAGAAGCGTGTGAGATAGTTAATGCACCATAAGCCTGTGAACCAACAACATGAAGGTCTCCACCAACTTTTAAATTATCTTGAATTAAAACATCTGAAGTTGTATGACCAATAACAATGTCAACATCAGCAGTTTCTGTCGCTAACCTTACAGAAGCAGCCGAAACATCCGAAGAACTATCAGAAGCCATGTTTGTAATTCCACCAGTCTTACCACACTGAAGGCTTATACCACCCAAATCAGATAATATTCTAATTGAATTAGCAGATGTACTTTGGTCAGCGTGAATTTTTATTGTTTCACTTGTACCACCATTAGCATGAAGGGTAATAGAACCAGCTGCATTTTCTGTAGATGTAATATTTACACCGCCACTACCAGTTATATCTATATCTTCAGCACTTCCAGCAGTAATATCAATACCACCAGCACTCGCATTCAATACAATCGCATTCGCAACATCTTCAGATGATGAAATATTTACAGATGAACCAGTTGCTACAATATCAATATCTTCATCACCAGCAGCTCCAGAAGCTAATATGTCTATTCCACCAGCTGTTGATTCAATAACAACTGCATTTGAAGCTGTCCCAGCAGAAGACATAATTAATTGCTGTGTACCACCACCAGCTACAGATAATGTTAAATCTTTTCCTGAACCAGTAACGGTCACATTTGAATCATCCGTACCATCTATAGATAAGTCTGTTCCATCTAATGTGAATGAACCAGAATTAATGTCTACTGCACCAGACGATTCAATTAATATTGTTGCTGCATTACCTTGTATTGTAACACCACTATTACCATCTACCTCTACCGTAGATGCTTCAGAATCTATGTTTATACCACCAGATGTTGTTTTCCAAGTTGAATTTGACGCACCAGTAAGGTTTAATGCACCACTACTTACAACTGCTAAATTTGTTCCATCACCTTCAATCTTTTCACCATCGTCACCAAAAGTAAGACCTACATTAGCAGGAACATTAACATCAGATGTTGCAGTTAAATTAATATCGGCAGAAGAACCAAGAGTTAAATTTGTACTATCACCAGATAAATATTCATTTCCATCAACAAACTGTAATTTGACACCACTCGCCATCGTTACTACACCAGTATGTGCCGTTGTACCAGTTACCGTTAAATTATCATTTACGGTTGTCTCTGATGTAGAGTGACCAATTGAGACAGGACTTCCACTTGTTGCTGTATTAATCGCAACACCATTACTGGTATTCGTATTATCTATAGTACAAGTAGTAGTAGCATTAATATCGATTGTTGCTGTCGCTAAATCAATTTCACCATCTGCAACAAGATTTAATATGGTGTCACCAGAACTATATATATATATTGCATCGTCACGAAACCTTAACTGATTTGATGATTCCATTCTTAAAGCTGTTGTAGACAACTTAATTGAAGAAGCATTACTACTCCCTGCTCCATCGTCTGTAAAGATAGCTTTTAAAGATGAAGTTAGTCCTGCGTGGTCGGCAGCACCCCCTACACTTAATAATCGTTTGTATATTGTGGCTGGTGTGTTACCTTTTAAAAAATCAGTCATTGTGAACCCCTACTAATATTTGTATGTCATGTCTCTTGACATATATGTTGATTCCAGATTTGCATATTGTTCCTTTAGTGAAAATAGTTGCATATCAAAAATTTCTTTATTTACCGAAAAAATATCTGGGTCTTTATACTTTGGTCTTGATGTTAAAGCATATAAAACTCCAGAGATTAATAACTGCCTATAACTTTCTGGTAAATCTATTATCGCTTTCTTATCTACAACATTATCAAGAAAAGAATACGATTTTTTACATCTTAACTTAAGTATTTCTGATGATGTAGATAAGTCTTTTGGAAAATAAATAAAACGACCAACTTGTGACCAATATTTTTCAGTAGCATTATTACTGTCTTTTACTTTTTCATAAGTAACTTGTGTCCATTCTTCATCCTCTAAATAAACTTCTTCAACCTCAACAACATTATCATCCAATCGTAATCTTTTTTCGTCAGCAACCCAATCCCAGCCAAATCTAAAACGACCATAATCTTCTATTTCATCTGTTGTTTCTAATTCTATAACAGTAGATGTCATACCGTCAATTGTCGTTGTAAATGTAGAAGGAGATACAGTAACAATTTGTCTCCATAATCCTATTTCGTGATTCACTCTTCTTATTACTTTATTGACTTCAGCTTTTACTATTGATATATTTGGTTGTTCAGGAAGTTCAAGTGCTATATCCTGGTAAACATCATAAAATAATAACGGATTAGTTTGAGTCGCTGAACCTTCTTTTATTTTACTGGTTAAAACAGCGTCATCTATAGTAACACCACCAGATGCTGATGGATTTTCTGGAAATAACGAATTATTAACACCCATTAGCTATACGCCCCTTCTTGTGCTGGTTGACCTGTAAATGCTGGAAGATTTGAAATGTTTTGTACTGTTTCAGATATAATTCTGTAAATAAAATTTCTTGAATAATTTAAATGTGATATTAAATCAATATTATTATCCCAAACACTTGGGTCTGGATTTTCAATAAACTGAAAAGTAACAGCGATACCAACAGAATCATCCGCTATTTGACCAGAAACAAAATAAATATTATTACCACGCCTAAAATAAAACACCTCTTCAGATGTCGGTCTAAAAGCAACTTCAAGAGCCATACGTTTGTATTCTTCTTTTGGTATTTCTTTTAAAGTTAACGCAGAAGTAAAGTTTGTATCTGGTCTTTGAAATACATCTAAAAGTCTTATAACACTACCAGAAGACGCTAAAGATGGTAATGAAACAGTATATTGTGAGTTTTCCAATTCGAGTGTATGTTCAACTTCCTGTATCAAATCAGGTATCTCAACTAAATTATAACCCTCTTCTTTAGCAAGGACACTGCACATACTATCAACAAAACATTGACTTATAAGCCCACGAAATCTTTTTAAGTCTGGGTCTCCAAGCCTTTTACCAATTTCTCGTTGTATATCCCTATAAACCATTTATTCTCCGCTTTGTTGTTCTCTAATTCTACCAACACCATAATCAATAGTCTTGTATAAAAAATTTAAAGAAAATTGTTCTTGCAAAGACGTAGAACCTTCACCATTCTCCACACCATAATCATAACTTTCTGGTTCTGTAATGTAAGTGATAAGTATTTTCTGTGCATTCATTTCTTCATCAGGGTAGAAATAAATATAATCCCCTCTGTTGTAATAAAAAATTTCATCATTAAATGGTCGATAGTCTGGGTCATTTAAACGATTAACCTCTGTTAAAGATAATTCTATATAACGATGTTCAGTTACCCCAGAATCTGTAATGCTGATTATTTTAGATGGATTATGACTCAATTCTCTTCCACTGCCCTTTACTCTAATTCGATAAGGACTGGAAAGAGTAGATACATCAACAGTCTCAGATTGCAATATTCCTCTTATATCATCTAAAGATACACCATCTGCTAAAGCAAGAGAAGATATGCCTTCAAATACCAATTCCTTAGCACGATTAAGATAAATATCACCATCTGCATCATTTACTCTTTCAAGTATTTCTTGCACAACATTGTAATATGTCAATGTTTTATTAGCCATCTAATTTTTCAATTGCTTGTATTAATAATTCTTTTTTTACAAATGTATCTTTATGTGACATTCCCTTAGCCTTAGCCAATTTCTTTAAATCATTATAAGCCATTTTACTAAGGTCTTCTTTTTTATCGTGGTATTTTACAGATTCATATTTTTTAACAAGAACATCTGCCATTTTTCTTTCTACCATCAATGGAATATTATGTTTAAAAATAAAACTTTGACGATTCCATATCCATTCAGAGTCTATTTTCTGCATTTCTTCTTTAGTTAAAAACTTAGATGTAGGTGCGTGTGGTACGGTCTCTAAATCTAATAATCCTACTTTCATTTATCTTTCCTTTTGGCTGCCATTGAATGAAAATGTTCTAATGTACCTGCGCCAAGTTCTGTATTATATACACGCTTCCAATATTTTGCAAGACCATCAATATCTTTTGGAATCGGATTCGGGTCTCTTCTATATTTTAAGCGACAAAATACAACACCAGCAGACATATCATGCCATAACAATTCTTGTAACTCTTCCTGGCTCATATCTAAAATTGTATCTGTTTTACGTTGCATTGCACTTGCACATTTATCAAATGTTTTATCTCTATAAACAAGATAATTATCAATACAATCTTTTGCTGTGGCTGATTCTACTTGCCAAAAACTCCTTGCAATTCCAGAACCTATTTGTGATATATATTTATAACCAGACTCAACAAGACCTGTAAGGAATACGAGTTCAACTGCATCGTCAGAGTGCATACCCATTTTCCATAAAACATCATCAATTAGTTTGTATATTTGTTTGTGATTCATAATTACTTTTTGAATACACCTTCTAAAACATCTGTAATAACATCAACAACTTTCTCAAAGAATATTTGCTCTTTATCTTCAGAAACAAATGGTATGTCAATCCGCTTATTAATTGCAGTTGCAATTTTCTCAGCCATTTCATCTGAACCTAAATGATTCATTGCTTCTTCCTGCATTTTTTCAGCTTGCTCTTCGGCAAGTTTTACCAACATTGATTTAATATCTAATGCCATTTTATTTTCCTTTTTTTATATTCATTACAAGTAATACGATAGAAAGCAATGCAACAACTATTTGCATAGCTTCGTGAATTTCAGTTAAACCTATAAAATAATTACTAAAACTTATTGCGGCTATTTTTAATGTATCCATATCAATGCCTTCCATTTATACGACTCATAGAGCCTTTTAATTCCGATACTTGATTATCTAAGTCGTTGATTTCTTTAGTAATATTATCAAACTTTCTATCTAATTTATCATCAGATTGATTCCATCTTCCAATTAATTTTATAATCATTCCTTCCATATTCTCTAAAGTTTCACTTTGACCTTTATTTTCTACCTTTAAATTTTCAAGAGTTTCTTGTTGTTTTGCAGATTTGTTTGACAAAGAAATTACTAAATAAACAAACATTGCCCCAACAACACCTATCATGCCAGCTTCGCCATAAACCGCCATAAAATCCATTTAAATCACCATCCACCATGCAATTGCCGTTTCTACTATTAAATCAGAAACCGTGTTATACGCCCATCTTTTTTTTGAGCCATAGGTTTCCTCATCTCCCTCAACAAACCATTCAAATACTTCCCAAAGAACACCAATAATGAATACTCCCATCACACACCAAAAATCACTCCAATGCAACCATTGAAATATTTTACATAAGAAAGCTCCTGCCGCTAAATGATAAGCAGTCCAACCGTCTAATTGTCCTGTTCTTAATTGCCAAGATACTAAAGTTGCTAAAGGATTTTTCATAATCTAATATGTTTTGTTTTACCAGCTTCGTTATTAATACTTATTCTTGATAATAATTCATCTTTTGTTTCACTATTATTATAAATAATACCACGCTTATCATAGAAATCTTTTATCTCATTCTTTGTATTAGAGTCTGTTGGGTATTCTTCTTGTGTTGTTGCCACCCCATTTACAAGATTATGCGTTCCAATAATCAATCTACCATGCCCATCACCATGTTTTTTTGCACATTCTGATACATAAAATTCTTCAGCAACTTTAAAACTATTTGTTTTCTTTTTTATTGAACCATCAACATCTACGAAATAATCATAAGACGAAGGGTAAGTCAAGGTCTCAGTAGAACCATCAGGATAAGTTTTTATGCGCTTTGCACCTGGTGTTGTGTTTCTATGGAGTCTTACTCGATGACCCTGACTACACCTTCTTACAATCATTCTACTACTTCAACCTCTTCAGGTTTTTCTTCCAATGATTTGCGAAGCATATTAATAAACGCTTCTTTACCAACCTGTAATTGGTCAGATATAAAAGCATTAGTGTTTTGCTTATTTTGTAAATCATTAATATGTTGTACCATTACTTTCTGCTCATCAGTCATATCCTCGATTACATATTCTTTGCCATCAAGATTCAAGACTGGCTTTTCTTTTTCTTTTTTAGCCATTTTCGACTCCTTGTTTGTTAATTATTTCTTTTCTAATTCTGTTACTTTTGCAGATAACTCTTGTACTGCTTTTACTAATGCCCATAACATCGGTTCTGTATTAGCAGATAACCACTTACTATCATCTTTTATCATTTCTGGCAATATTTCTTTAGCTTCTTGAGCAATAATACCTTGTCTTTTCTTTTCTGAATTGTAATTAAATGGATTGTCTTTTTTAAAATTAAATTCGACTACTCTGAGACTATTTATTTCATCAAGTCCTTTATTCCACTCTTTAACATTTTCTTTTAATCTTCCATCAGAGGTCTGCGACCAAGCAGTACCATTATCTCCCATATAAACATCAGTTGTTGAGCTGTTTCCAATAATGGCAGTATTATCTCCTACTCCCTGTGCTCCAGTTCCTATAGAAATCTGATTATCTGCTGTAGCTGAACTTGTACTTGCTCCATCTCCTATACATACATTAGAAATTCCAGTTGTAATAGCGTTTGAGGCATTTCCAGCCCCATAGCCGATAAGTGTATTTGAATGAGCTACACCTTCTAAATTGTATCCAGCTAATGCTCCCAAAGCACTATTCCCCTCTCCAGTAACTGCATTTCCAGACGCTTTTCCAAAAACACCAGTTCCAACTCCAGTATTATAATCAGCGTTTGTTAAGCTAAGACCTGAATCAGTTCCTATAAAGGTATTATATATAGCTCCACTTCCAATAAGGTTTGTTAAGGAATTGTGACCAATAGCAATATTATTCGTATTATGAACCATGTTGGCATCCAAAGCATAATTCCCAATAGCAATATTTTTAACATTAGTTCCAGTATCAGTCCCACCTAATGCTTGATAACCTATTGCAATCGAATCATGACAAGCATCAGCTTGATATAATGATTGATAACCTATAGCCAAGTTTCTTTCACCAGAAGTCAATTCAGTCAGAGCATCTTTCCCTATCGCAATAGTTCCTGTTTGGGCATTTCCACCTGTGCTATTCATAGCATTATAGCCTATGGCAACACAACTTATTAATGCTGCCGCTCCACCAGTTCCAGCATCATTACCAATAATAACATTACCATCTGTACTATCGTGATTAATAGCACTGCCAGCATCTGCTCCAATGATAGTGCTATTTGTTTCTGAACCATCAGCCGCACCAAATGCTCTTGCACCTACTATAGTATTTGAAGTTCCAGATGCAAGTAAGTCTGCCGCTTGATAGCCTATTACTGTATTTAAACTACCAGTAATTAATTCACCAGCCTCATATCCAACAGCCGTACAAGAAGTACCAGTTGAAATAGTTTTTAATGATTCATAACCTACAGCAGTGTTGCCAGAACCAGAAGTCAATCCCGCTAAAGAAGATGCTCCAATTGCTACTGAACCATCAGCCACAGAAGTTACATTTGCTCCCCCCATTGCCGCTTGACCTATTCCAACCGCAAATCCAACGCTCGTAGTCGTAGCTCCAGCGTTCTGACCTACGAATACATTTTCATGCCCATCTGTAACTGCTTTTCCTGCTCCTTCACCCACCATAACATTCCAATCACCAGCGTTAATTGCGTTTCCAGCCCTATGTCCAAACAAGGTGTTATTTTTCACATCACTATCTACTGCCGCTCCTGCTAAGTATCCAAATATTGTGTTACCAGATGTTGAATCTTCTCCTCCAGTTCCACTATCATTATTACTAAGCGAGATTCTGGAGTTGACATCTATTACAAATTTTGCATTTAAAGTATTCCCACCTGTGAGTGCGTCACCAGCAGAAGAGGTAGCGGCTGCTATGTAGAAATAATGTTTACCACCATGCTGTTCATATAACATTGCTTCATCTGCTACTATACTATCCCAACCAGCACCATCACTATGAGGAAAAGCATTGTTGGAAATATATACAGACTTATCTGTTCCAGAAGCCTTATTTGACATTATAAGACCTTGACCACCGACTTGTAATGCACTGTAATCTGTATGAACTGACACAGGTTGAGCTTTAATGCCAATATTACCAGTCTCTGTTGCTATAATTGCATATTCGTCTGTATCTTCGTTTTTTAATTGAAAGCAAGAAGTTGTACCACTAACTGCATTAAACAATTTCCATTCATCTCCATTAGTTTGAGTGGTATCCATTGATATATAAACATTATCATCTCCAGCTATTGCTATAGAAGCTCCTGTACCAGTATTGTCTATTTTTAATGCAGTTTCGTTAGTTGTTTTAGTGAGAATGACTGTGCCACTTGTATCTATTTTAAATCTTGTATCAGCACCTTCTCTAATTGAAAAAGCACCAGCATCATCACTCAATATGTTGTAAGTAACGCCAGTACCTTCTGATTGCTGTAATGAAAGGTGAGGTTGAGAATCATTTGCTCTTATTATATCTAATGATGCTGTTGTAGGAACTCCACCGATACCAATTTTTCCATCAGATGCAATTCTCATTCTTTCAGTGTAAGCCGCTGAAGTATTCGTACCAAAGACCAGTTCTGTACTGTTATTATCAGCCGCAAAGGTATCATCTGCTTCTGCCCATATTGCCGCACCAGCTAATATTGCATCAGAACCACTTGATTCTAATGGTGCTGAAAATTCTATTCTACCTAAATAATCACCATCTACAATGTCAGTATCAGCAGTTTGCAGTTTAATTACTGCTCCAGAAGCTGAACCACTACCAGCCGCACCTAAAGCTGTTAATGCACTTTCGGTACTATCTTGTCTTACGTATAATCCTGTAGCACCAGTTGCAGAAGCGTTATCATTTATAATATGAAGTAATTTTCTTGTGCTTGTATTACTTGCATTGGAATAAACCATTAACCCATCGCCAGTTGTAAGAGCACTTGCATCTATTTGCATAGCCCTATTATCAGTGCCAGAATGGTCTATTTTTAATGCTTCTTGGTTTGCATCTTGATTTACAAATAATGCAATTGCTACACCATTTTGTTCTATTTCAAGACCAATAGTTGTGGCGGCATTGGTAATCTTCATATCTCCAGTTAATACTTCCGAATATGAAAATCCTCCACCACCGTTTACAGTTAAATCTCCTGCAATAGTAACATCACCAGATATTGTACCACCACCAGTTAAATGAGCTGAACTTATAAATTTCATAATCTACTCCTTAATACATTGCCATTAAAGCAAAGGCAGTTTCTGAACCACTAAAAGCCCAGGATTTAATAGCTAATGGAAGAATAACGCCTTTTAAAAACACGGCTTTTGCCTCAGCATTTGCTAAAGTTACAGTAGAATCATCTGCAAATGTTATTGTAAGGTTTCCACTACCACCAATTTCAGCCCCCACAACAACACCTCTTGGTGTTCCATAGGTACTTGTAGTAAAAGCACCACCATTTGATACGACAGCATTACTAATTTCATATTCCACCATAAAACTTGGTGATAAATTTTCTTGAACAGAATAATTATGCAGTTGGTTGGATTTATTTATATTTGCCATTTATCACTCCTTGAGTCGAGTTTAAAGGTCTGGTAGACCGTGAACACTCCGTTAAATTATTAAGGGGGCTAAAAAAGCCCCCTTAACATACTTAAACATCGCTATTTAAGTCAATCCTTATATGGGGCTATTACCTCCCCAATTTAAGATTATCGATAATAAATGTAGACTGTTCCACCGCCATCACCATGAGCAGATGATACGAGAGTAAGGTCATTGTCACCAACTTCAAAGACCGCTTGGTCTTCGTCAAGAGTAGCTGTTGCCACCCTTGCTTTGTCAGTTGCCATTGACATTGCACTCGACAGAGCTGTGCTACTATTTTTGACAGTTAATGTTTTAGAAGTGACATTTTCGCCATTTCCAACAACAAGAACAACATCATAAACAGTAAACTTGAATGGAGTATTAATTGTAACAGTTTCACCGCTACCAAGAGCTGTAAAATCACAAATAATTTTTCCATCCTGAGCAACACACTCTGGAACTGTACCATCTCCACTATGAGTAGCGGATATATCTAATGCACCACCTGAAGCTCGCCAATTCGCTATACTTGATTTTGCCATTACTTATCTCCTATTAATCACGAGTCGCTAAAATAAGCGAACTTTGATTAACACAAGACAATGAAGCAGCATCGTGAGCAGCAGATTGGCTCTTATAGAACGCATCATCACTTGACTCAAGCGCATCAGCTTCAGCAAAAAAGTCTGCACGATTGTAGCCATTGATTACAGCACCACCAAGTTCGATAGTGTTCGCATGGTCATCCACTTCAGAAGTGAAGTGAAGGTCTTCAGCGACAGCTTTACCAATTGCATTTTTACCAAATACAACTGCATTACGAACTCTTGCAGTACCAGAAGCCAATGTTACGGCTGAATCGTCAAAACGAGCAGAAACGGTTGAACCAAAAAAGTAACCAGCTTCATCCCATTCACGAATACCAACAATATCTTCAAAAATACAGAAACCAGCATAATAACCAGCCATTCCATGAAGTTCAGGCATTTTAACAGCACCAGAACCCATAAAGGCGTGTCTTTGTGCAGTTTCGTAGTCACTATCAGACTGTAATGAAGCAAGTTGAGCTGGATGCATTACAATACACCAGAATTTATGACCATCAACAGTTTCCATTTGAGGGATTTTAAGAGACATACATTTAACACGCAGTTCTCGTAAAATATCAGCGGTCATTGCCGTATCACAATTCGCATTAGCGGCATCAGTCATACCAATATCTTCATCAAGTTCAGCATTGGTCTTCGTTTGTTTTTCCGTACCTACAGGTAGTAATACAGCACCGTCATTCATGTACCAATTCGGGTGGTATCTACGAGCAAGTCCAAGACCGTCAGATGTTGTACCAATAGAAAGGTTAGGCGATACACCTTCATAGAAGGTTTGAAATACAGCCTGGTTTTCCCATTTAGTAAACCATCTTGCAAGTTGTGGTCTTGCTTCATCCATTAGCTTAAACACTTTCTGGCGTTGTTCACTCATAGAACCAGACTTTTTCATAACAGCTTTACGATACTGATTACAGTACGCACGCAGCCACTTCATAGCTTGGTCTTCACCAGTGCCTTTTAGCGTGGTATCACCATATACTGGTGAACCAGATAAGTCACTTAGGAAAGGAATGAGCATATTATCACGACCCTGAGCGACATAGTCGTTCAGAACCTCAATGGGATTCCCAGAAGGAGTATATACGGGGTTACCGTTGTCATCCTGCGAGATGTCCACATTACCTGAGAACTTTGCCCAGAAAGTATTATACCAACTTTCTTTGCGGAGCAGAGAGTTTAGAATTTCAACATTTGCAATCCATGATTGTGAGGATTCCATTTGTTAATCTCCTGTGTTTTCAGTTAACTATTAAGCCGTCCATAGAGCTTTTGAAGTTCATCCACTGAAAGATTATCGAGAGTATTACGGAGTTCTTTTTGGCTCATATCAGCGACCCGAACCAATTTAGCGTTTTTGCCCGTACCACGAACATCGACCTTTTCAACCTGCTTGGCTGAAGCATTTTGAATGTCTTGTCTGGCTTTACGCTCTCCTGACATTTGATAGTGTTTAGCTACCTTGCTTACCCCAAATTCATCTATCATCGCTTTGTGGTATGCATTCTCGGTTAACAGCCCATTTTCAGTGTATCCCTTCGCACGCTCACTGACAGCAGTGAACTCATCATTGGATATTTCTATCCCATCATCGTTAAAGCGTTGTTTCATTTTAGAGACAAACGCTTCATTGTCACGACCATTCAGTCGTGATTCGAGATGTTCCTGCGTACGTTTATTAATCAGGTCGTTTTCCATTTCCCTAATAAGTTCACGCTGTTTTCCAACAGCATCAACATCATAAGGGTCAATTTCATCCAATTTAGCTTTTTCCGTAGAAATCGCTTCCTGAACATCGTCAGCAGAAAGCCGTTCCAAAAGTTCACCCTCAGACAAATCTTCGTCTTTGGATGTTAACTTACGAAGTTCGCCAATTTCGTTTGATTGTTGCCCAATCATTTTTTGGGCGTCAACGACCAGATTAACGAGGTCTTCTTTTGATTTGTCATGGAACGGTGATGGTTCATTCCCATCGGTGCTGTACTCATCTGATTCTACAGTTTCCTGATTAGATTCTCCCTGGTCTGGGTCTGCATCAGTAGCCGCATCATCCGATTCGCTGCTTATATACAGCTCACCGTCTTTTTCAATAAGATTTACTGAAGGCTCTGGTGATTCCTGTTCTTCGGTCTTCGGTTGAATTTTATCTTCAAGTTGTTGAAGCTCTTTAGTAAGAGCAGGGTCTGTCTGCACTTCACTATTTTGGTTTTCTGCCATTTGTTTTTCCTTTGTTGATTATATTATTTCTCTTTGCTCTGTAAACATTTCTCAAAGCATCTTGTTTTGTATATGGTATTCTACCTTCATATTCGTTTTCAACAACTTTTTCAGGTTTAATAATAGGTATATCTATAATATCATTAAAAGGCATATTTTATACTATCCTAATTTAATACATTTTAAAAATTTATTTAAAATTCTTTTTGTTTCAGTTTTCTTTCCTAAACTTCTCATTAACATAAGAACAGCTTGGTTTCTAATTGTAGCTTCTTGCTGTTCACTCATTTCTTTTTTTTCTTTTTACCCCAACTCAATGGATTAATATTAAATTCTTTTTCATAAAACGCTACTTTTTCTGCCAACTCTTCTCGTTCAGCCCTTTCTTCCACGATATGTTTGCTAAGTAAATCCCCAATTTGTTCATCAGCAAAAGAAACTTTATCTTCCAAGTCTGCCAATCGAGACTCAATCCTCCAATACCCATATACAATGCAACCAGCAAGAAAGAGGATCTGTCCCAACCATTTAATATTAAGGGAAATGACAGCATTATCATCAATAATAGTCCCTCTATAACTGCGAGCTGTTTCTGGCTTACCACTCACTTAACTTCCCAGCCAACGATTGACCAACCTGAATCACAGCCACTTACAATAGTAACCATAAATATGAATAATAAAAAAAGACCACAGGCGGTCAACATTTGTTTAACTGGCGGCATATACTTCATTTCTTTTTTAATAATTTAGCTTTTTTCTTTTTCTTATATACCTTTGAATATTTTTTTATTTTTTGTGAAGATTTTTGAATCATTTTATATTTTCCAGCCATTACTCAGCTCCTTGTTTTGCCCTGTCTTGCCCAAGTTTTTGAGCTTCTAATCTTAATTTTTCTTCATCGGTAACCATACCTCTTTCGGTCTTCATGTTATCCAATGTTTGTTTTGTCGTGTCTAACTCAGATTGGCGTTGTGCAGCTTCGGACTGCATTTGCATAGTCTGGTCAATATATTCAACAAATTTTTCTGAACCAACAATAGGTGCATTTTCTACAAGTGTCCTAATATCAACAAGCTGTGGGTTTATTGTTCCAATGAGATTCGCAAGTGCAACCATTCGATTGAAATTCTCTTCTTTTTGTGTGATATTACTTTCACCTTCATCTAACTCAACATATAAAGATGGATTTCTAACATCATTAAACATTTGCACACCCACATTAAGATTCATTATAAGTTCATTAAAAACACCCTCTTCTTTTACCCTTATAACCCTATCCATCTCTGAATAGACATGATTGAAATTATCTACAAAGTCTTTTGCAAGAACCTTTCTTAAACGACTTAAATTTTTAAAATATGGATTGATTGCAGCCGCAGCCCTTTGAACTTTTTGTTCAAACAAGACACCAGACTCACCACTTCTGGCTGTTTCCCCTTTCATTGCTTCAGATACAAGAGAAACTCTTTGTGCAAATGCAACACTATTTTCCGCATTTAACATTATATCTGGTGGCAAAGAACCAGGAGAAAGTCTTTGAGGTACGATGGAAGGGTTATTTAATTCATAAACCATATTTGGTTGATTGCCTTTCTCCCTGAGAGCTTTTATGGTTTCTTTCTCACGCTTATCAATAAAAACACCACCAGATAATATTTGCGTAACATAATCTCTTACTTGTGACTTTGCTTTATTAACATCGTCTTGAATATCTAATAAATGGTCTACAAGTGATGTTTGTTCATTTATTTGAACATTGTAGTTATAACTCCATACGGGAAAACAATCAAAATTTGATGTTGGTTGTTTCATGTCTTCATCTTTTACAATCAAATTCTTGAAATAAGGAATAATTGTTGTCACATGAATCTTATCTTGATTAAATTCATTGACCATCATTAACGCTGGGTTTTCTTTTCTTAATTTTCTATATTCATTTCTTGGTAATATTATGTAGTCATTACCATCAAATACATTGACCATTTTTATTGTCACTCTTTCCTGCATCTCAAGAACTCTATAACGGTCATTAATTTTATCATAATTTTCAAGATTGGATGAATACGTCTTATCTGTCATTCTTCGTATTGTTTCAGATAATGTTTGATACCACGCCTTCGACCTTTCTACTTTCATATCATACGGGTCGATACTATATTTTTCACTTAAAACATCAAGAGATTCCCACCCTTCTTTTACAAGCCATCGACAATGTTTTAAATCATAATCATTCGCTCTTGTCTCAGGGTCTACATATACTCTAAAATTATTTAATACATCGTATTTAAAATCAAGGTAACCTTCTTCGTTTACTTCCCAACTACGTTGAATCCAACCACCAAGTTTAGTAGTTAATGCATCAATAAACGCTATTTGTAACTTATCTTCCAAGTCTTGTTCATCTATGATTGCATTCCATCTGCCTTGTAATATATCGCTTGCCGCAACCGATTCTACGGTGGTTGGTTTAAATTTTGCTGTTTTACGATTTAATTGCTCGTTCCCCACCAGTGTGCTTATTATGGGTGTAATTATATTATATTTAAGAAGCGGTTTTTTATATTTTTTTGCGTTTGTTCTTTCGTCAGAAGTAAATGTATCACCATTTAAATATCTTACAGCCTTTTCAGATTCTTTTCTTGCATTTTCAAATGAATCACGACTGTACTTCCAGCACTTTAAAACCTTATCCGCTTGTTTGGATAATATTCCAGCTGCATATTGTGAACCAGATGAAGTGTCGTTACTATATGAATCTTTAGCCATTATGCAGTTTTCCAGCTTGTGCTACCAGTTGAATTGTTTTGTCCGATGCGATAACGCCATCCTTTTTTTCTCTTTTGATAAATAGCAAGGCTTGGCAAAACTTTTAAGCTACCATACCTAAGAGCATCATAATGATGGTCATCAGATTTAGTATCAATATCTTCGGGGTCGTTTTCTGCCGATGGTAAATTAGGAAAAGTTTCTATACATTGTAAACAATTTTCTGTAAAACGAATTCTTGGCTCTCCTTCATCTGGAACTTCAAGTCCTTCATACACGATTTTTGCTCCAGCCTTACGGTCATTATTTCCTTTTGATAAAAAGATACCATCATCACTATAAAAATCTGCTGGTGAATACAATGCTCCTTCTTTCTCTGAATGTTTTGTCCAATAGGCTGGGTCTGCTATGTCATCATCAAAATCGTTTGGTTTTAATTTATAATTTTCCCAAGTATATTCGTTTACCAGCTTCACTTGCTTAGAAGCAGAAAGTCCAGTCTCTGTTATTTCATCAAATATAATCATGTTCTGGTCTCTATCTACCGCAGCAAATAAACAAACAAATGGTGCTTTTGTACCATAGTCGTAAAACCTGTAAAGTGTATGAGTATTCTTTTTAAAATGTACACCATATTG
>TARA_R100000664_G_scaffold6532_2_pt1 | contig 40493 bp, 52 predicted proteins | sample TARA_R100000664 | Tara Oceans TARA_R100000664 (sample SAMEA2622705) | marine metagenome | biome: marine biome (ENVO:00000447); feature: deep chlorophyll maximum layer (ENVO:xxxxxxxx); material: "saline water (ENVO:00002010), including plankton (ENVO:xxxxxxxx)" | depth 115 m | reverse complement strand
TAATGATACCTGAATCATTTAGAGGTGAAGACATACCAGCATATATTAAAAGTAAGACACAACTGGTAGCTTATGTTCTTACAAGATATATGGGAGAAAGTCCTATAAGTAACTGGGAGTTTGTAGCTGAGTTATACTGCCATAGATTTGGTGGTATTATACATAATCTTAGGCAGGAAGGTTATAAGATAACAACATTACCTGCCAAAAAACGTGGCTTAGTACATTACTATTGTACTGAGTTACCTGCAAAAGCTACCATTAGCTAATGATAGAACTAATAATTGGGTGTTTGTTTCCTTATTTACTTACACCCAGTAACTTACCTGAGTACCGAAGTTGTTTAGAAATAGAAACTAAAGTAAACTATGTGTTGAATCATTCAACTTTGGTATCCAGGTATTTTAATGAGGACGACATCCTGCAAGCATTGACTGTTATTTATTGTGAAAGCAGTGGCCGCACATCTGCTGTAGGTAATAACAAAGATGGAACACAGGATGTTGGACTCTGGCAATTTAATGACGATACATGGGCTTGGTTAAAACCTAAACTTGGTATAATAAGTAAGCGTACTAACCCAGAAGTATCTACTGCAGTTGCAGCATGGTTAGTTTATAACGATGGATGGCACCATTGGGATAGCAGCAAACATTGTTGGAAAGATTACAATAACAGATACATTACGAAGGAGACTAAATGAGTACTTTTTTTAAAAGTTCATCTGACAAAAAAAACATATGGCGCAGAGAACTTTATGACATAAAATGTATTAACTGTGATAAATTATTTAAAGCAGATACAATTAGAGCAAAAAGATGCACACCATGTGAACAAGAAATGTTTAATATATATATGGAAATGGGAGGATAAATGAACCAAAAGAAAATAGACATAGATAAGATTAATATCTTTACACATCATAAGTATTTAAAAGTATGGGCTGCAATGTTTAGTAAAGCATGTGGCAGCGATACATTTAATGTAGCACCAGACACAGCAAAGTTACGGTTCCTTATGGATAAATTTGTAATGGATTACAATTGGAACTTAGAACAACTTGAAAACGAACATCAACATGACGCACATGTTAAAGACTATAATAAGATTGAAGCTGATAAAGAAGAAGAATGAGTCTATCTGAAATAAGAGAGGAAGCCATGCAACGTGCAGGTGGTAAATGTGAATGGCCATATTGTAATGATAACAAGTGGTTAGAACTAGCACACATACAAGGCATAGGCATGGGTGGCAACCCTAAAAGAAAATTTGATATTAATAACGTATGTATTTTATGTAAGCATCACCATGATGTATATGATGGAAGACAACGTGTAGGTGCAAGCGTAGCGTACAGAGAACTGTTAATGGGTTATCTTAACAGAGAAAGATTAATCACCTAATTTTTTCCATGCTTTTCTAGCTCTTTTAGGTGGGCTAGTTTTATTATCAAACGGATTAACTGGTTTTACTCCACCTGGTAACAATCCATAATTTACTGCATCCACAGTTACATATGCATTGTATGCAAGCTTACCTGTTTTTATTGCAGCATTAGCAATAGTCTTACCAGTAGCTTTAACTGCTTTAGTAAGAGGACTAATAGATTCTTTACCTTTATAATCATTACTATTAGAAACTTGCACATATTTATTAGCGCCTATTTCTTTCATTAATGCCATTGATTCTTCTAAACCAACTTTATTTTTAGCTTTATCAGCTAATGCTTGCTGTTGTTTAAGTCGTCTTTTAAGTTCGTTTTGACCTAAACCAGCAACACCTTGACCAACAAGTTTATCGTAATTACTCATTAGTATTAGCTAAAGAATAAACATTACGTTCATCAATTTTTGGCGCAGCAACAGCAGCTGTCACGCTATTAATGTTTACTTGACCATCACTTTTACCATGGCTAAGTATTTCTTGTGCCATTCCAAGACTAATTAATGCACTATGACTAGCTATTTTTTCAAAGTTGACACCAGCTTCTACAATAGATTCTTCATCTTTGTTAGCTAAATCTACTTCGTGTTTATTATGATAATGTCCAGGCATTAATATTTCCTTTTTTTGCCACGTTTTTTACCTTTATAAGCAGTTTTTCTACCTTTTTTTGATATTGGCATTATTTACCTCCAATTTGTTTTTTTGCATATGTTTTAACTACTGCTAATGCAGCACCACCACCAGCTAATGCAGCAAGCTGTAATGTTTCAGCTTCAACACCAACCAATGGAGCTACAGTTAGCGCACCTATAAACGCTTCGATGAAAGTCCATACAGCTCTTTCTAGCATATCTTTTAATTCATCACTCATTTTATACTCCCATGCTTCGTTCCAAGGGGTCCACGCCACATCTGTCTTAAATGTCCCATTAGAATTTCTTGCTCTTTTATATTTCTCAAACATTATCCTAGCTTACTAATAAGTCTAACTATTTTTGGTACACCTTTTTTAGCTTTCCAATCACTAAAAGCTTTTCTACTTTTTTCATAATTTTTAAAAGTAAGTTTATCATCAACTCCTGTGTCAGTTGTTTGGTTAACAACACCAAGTGGGAAAGGTGCGCGTGAACCATATTCAGTACGAAGAATAGTTTCTGCATAGTTATGTATACTACTATAGTTCCTATTTATATCTGATATCTCATCAGTAAAAGCAATCATTTTCATTAATTCTGTTTTTGCTGCTTTTTTACTTGCTTCATCAGGAAAAAATTTATCTTCTAATTCTTTTCTACTAAGTGGTTGTTCATAACCCTGAAATTCTTTACCCATAGAATCTGCAATCTCTCCTGCTATATCATCACGAAGCGTTTTAGAAACTTCACCAATATAATCATAAACAGTTCCTCTAAACTCCATAGCAAAGTCTCTTGTTCTAGCTTTACGTGCTTGTAATTCTTGATTAACTGCAGCTATTGTTTTAGGCATTGGACTATCTTTTTTGTATTGCATAGTTTCTTGATTCCAACCAGAATGACTAATCATATCACTTGTATCAAATGTTCTAGTTTTATTTTGTGAATATGCTTTGTCTGGTAATCTATACACTTCTTCAAAAAATGTATCTGGTGCAGTTGGGTCATAAGAAAAACCAAACTTACTTAGTTTAGTTTCTAATGATGCAGCTTCACTAAACTTAGGATTAATTTGTTTACCACCAGCACCACCTGGGTTTAACCTGTTTTTATCTTTACCTCTAAAATAAGATACTGTTGCTTTTACTTGTTCATCAGCTTTGCCTTGTGCATATGCTGCTTCTCCTTCAGTTTGCACTAAATGATTATAATCATCGCTTCTACCTTCATAGTAATTTGCTTCAACCGAGTCAGCATAAGCTTGTTCTTCAGCTGCTTTACGTAAAAGTTTATCACCTTTAGATTTACCATCGTCTTTAGGATTAAAGTTTGGATTATCATAATAATCAGCTTTATCTCCACCTGTATTTTTTCCGCTTAAAAATGACATATATCTCCTAAAAGAACTTACTTAAGTTTAACAATAATTTTCTATTTGCAGGTAAACCTAATTGTTTTTCCATATTTCTTACAGCTAGTCTAACAAGATTATTCTTATTTGCAACATTAGGGTACATTGCTCTAAGTTGATTCATTTGTCCTACTAAAGATTGTTGTGTTTTATATTCAGCTCCTGTTATAGTTCTAGGTCTATCAGTGATAGGATTATAATTAGGTACACTAGTAGGTTTAGGGTCTTTTTTAGATTTTGTATATGTTTCTATTTGACCAGGTCTAGTTTTACTAGCACGTTCAGCAGTTACATCAGGGTCAAATCTTGGTTCAGTATCATCTTTACCAAAAGCTACAGACCCCATCATTCTTTCTTTAGCTGCAGATAGTTCTGGTCCTATAGTTCCTTTAATAGTTTTACCTTTTTTAGTAATTCCAAGAACAAATCTATCACCTACATTAAAACCTAATTCACTAAACAATTTACCTTCTGTTGGGTGAAGAGTATTTATAGGATGTAAATTACCATAAGCTTTTTCATATTCTATTTTTACAGATGCGTCTAAATCTTCCATGTATTTAGGTGTAAATCCACCACCTATTTTCATATCTCCATAATTTTCTACAGCCATTGGATTAGTTTGTGTAGCATCTGTAGGATTAACTGCACCAGTTAAACCTACTTTACTACTTTCTAAGTTATCTAATTCTGTATCATCTATTCTTTTACCTGAATAATATGCTTGTTTTTCTGCAGGAGAATATTCAATTTTATCAAACTCTTGTATCATTTGATTATATTCTCTTACTTCAGCACCACTAGTAAAAGGTATTTGTTTACCTATATCACTTTGATTAGCTATTGATGTAAGGTTGTGTTCTTTTACATGCGAATCTGCAGGACCAAAGTATTTATCTCCATATAATCCAGATTCTTTTTCTAAATATGATAAATCTTTTTCAGCTTGACGACTTATTTCTGCAGCTTTTCTAGATACTCTATTAGCTGAAGGTAATGTTTCTAATATATTACTTCCAAGTTTTTGTTTTTTACGCACAGTAGATTTAGTAACTCTTAACGCAGCAGCATCACTTAAACCTTTACTTTTAGCAATTTTATATTGAGATGTTAAACGTAATTCATTATCACTAAAGTTTTTTACATCATCACCAACTTTAGATATTCGTTTAGCTATATCTATATCAGCTTTTATATCTGATAAACCCCTAGATATTTCTACATCTACTGTAGTACCATCAGCTAATTCTGTAATTCTAGGTACTTTTCCTGCACTTTGTTTAAAAATTTGTTTGCTTTTTGCACCACCAATATTTTCTACATTGCCAATGTTTTCCATATTACCAGTTTTAAACTGACCTAATCCACCTGTACCTTCACCTGTTAATATTTTATTTATAAGTTCTTTATCAAATGCTTCATCAGCATTATCACTAATTAAATTTTTTGCACTAAATGATTCTCCACTATAATAATCTCCACCCATTGTTAATTCAGCATTAATTAAATTTAATGTTTTTAAATGTTTTTTACTAAGACGAACACCACCACTTAAATCTTTAAAACCAGTAGTTTTAATTTCGTTAATTATCTCTTGAATTTTTTCTAATTCATCCATTTGTTTGACATTTTAGCAGATAATACTTGAATTTCTCCACTAATTTCCTGTAATTTTTCCATAACTGTACTAGTAAGTACTATGTCATCAGCTGATTTATTAGATATTTCTTTTAAATCACCATCATAATCTATGTATGTAACCTGAACATCTTGTCCAGATTCTATAGCTGCAGCAACACGTGGATATACAAACTTATATGCGTCAACACTGTTACCAATAAACCCATCTTTAGCGATACGATTGTTAGTTTGTGTGTTACCTAGTATTAAACACCCTGCTGTATGTTCATCAGTATTACCTGTGTGCCATAATATATACTCAAAACCTGGTACATCTTGTACCCATATCATACCTTTATGCATAGCGCCATATTTACTTACATATCTGTTATGAAATCCACCTTCAGTACGTAATTTAAGTTTATATGTACCAGCAGGTATACGTGTTTCACCCCAGACTTTAACATCACGTTGTTCGTCTTCTAATGTATATGCTAAGAATGTACGTTTGTTACCTTCAATTTCAAATAACAAACCAGATGTAGAGTCTTTACCACTACTAATTCTTAATACTTCATATTGCATTATTTTTTCTTAGATTTCTTTTTAGCTTTATTTTTTTTGCTATTAGGAAAACCTTTCTTCATATCAGAATAAGCTTTTTTAGATATAGTAGAATTTTTTTTAGACCTACTTGTACCAGCTTTTTTTCTTTTATTTATATTATGATAAAGACCTTTTTTAGCGGCCATTATTTACCTACTTTCTTTTGAGCATTTTTATGTGCTTTACTAAATGTTGTACCACGTTTCATAGAATTAACCATAAATTGTATGTGTTTTTTACTGTGATGTTTACTATGTTTTTTCATACTATCTTGTTGTCTTTTAGTTAATTTAGAAACATCAACACCTTTAATTTTTTTTGTAACCATGTTTACCACTTTACCTTATGTGACCAATATTTTGCAGACAATTTAGATTTTGGTTTACCCTGTGCGTTATGTCTAGCATAATAAGATTTTTTACGAGCTTTATCTTTTTTCGATTTAGGATTTTTACCTGCACCTTTTACACCTTGTTGACCAAATCTAATTAGTTTATATGTACTACCTTCTTTAGCCATAACAACATGTGATTTTGTTTTATGACTAGGTGTACGTTTTGGTTTATTAACACCTTTTAATCCATGTTTTTTCATTTGTGTTTTAACACGTTCTGGCACTGCCATTATTCCTCCTCACAATTACCATACTTACAATTACAAATTTGCATAAATGACCCATCTTCCTTTTGTGTTACCATACACATTAGTTTCCTCCGCAACAACCGTTACCACAACAGTCCATTATCTGCTCACCTTACCTTTATTATTTGGTTTGTCTTTTCTAAAGCCTATAGTTAATAACCATACAGCTAATGTAATTATAGTAGCTAATCCTGTAATTTGTTGTGCTGAACCAGTAAGTGTTAACGTAGCAATAACAAGACCTACAAGTGTCCATGACAAATTTAATGTTTCTTTAATTATCTCTATAAACCAATTCCATATTTTTTTAATCATAATGTTTTCCTAAATACGAAAGCCGCCATAGTAGCTATTCTAGTCAAAATAACTGGGACTACAACTTCTTGAGCTTTTTCTTTTTGGTCAGTAGTCATGTCATCACCAATAGTTGCAAGGTTTATATCTTGTACATTTACATCTACAAAAACTTCTATTGGATTTTCTAAGAACGCTTCGTATTGTATCTCTGTAACAACATCAGCTAGGGTATAATCTTCTACGTCTGCATTTTCTACAGCTCTTTCCACGTATTCTTCTACAGCTTCTGCTACTACAGTATCTGATTTAACAGCCTCTGCAATAATTTCAACATCTTCAGTTTCAACTGATAATACCTCAGCAACAACCTCAACTTGTTCCTCTGTAAGTTCTTCAACATTTTCAATTGCCTCCTCAACAACAGCTTGTACTATTTCCTGTACTTCTTCAGTAGCTTTATCTAAATTTTGTACACCAACATCATTAACTTCTTCAAGAACTTCTACAACTTCTTCGGTGGTAGCTTCTTCAACGACAATATCCTCAACGATTTCTTCAACTTCAGATACTGCGACAACGACTTCTTCCTCAGAAAGTTCTTCTGCAGGTTCCTCCTCAACATCTTCCTGTATTGGCTCATCCAAAACTTCCTCGATAACTTCTTCATCTTCCACCACAACAACAACATCATCTTCTAAAACCTCTTCCTCAATAACAATTATAATATCTTCTGGTATATCCAGCTCTATAACTTCTTCTTCTATTTCTATAATCTCAATAGTATCTTCAAGTTCTTGTATAATATCTACAAATTCCTCTAATTCTTCTTCAGATAAATTTTCAAGGTCAATAGTGCTATCCTCAAGTTCTTCTAATATAAGTAATTCTTCTTCAGCATCTATCTGTTCCTGAATTAAACGCTCTTCTTCAGCAGCAATCTCTGCTTCAATAGCAGCTATTTCTTCTTCCGTGAGCTCAATAACTTCCTCTTCAATGAGAATATCTTCCTCTGTAAGGGTGTCATCTCCAAGTATCTCTTCGTCCAACTCATCATCTATCTCTTCTTCGACAATATCAATAACATCATCAGGTATGTCAGTGCAATCACCGGGCTGATATCCAAACCAATCTCCACTTTCTACGGCTTCCAAATATTGTTTATACGATAAAGGGTTGCCTGGGTGTTCACAACCGTTTTCGTCCCACGCCAAATACGTTGTAATATTATCTTCAACGACATCTTCTGCTTTGGGTAAGGTTGTGCTAGTTGTTGTCGTACTAGGTGGCGTTGTATCAGGAACATAATCATAATTATATAATACACTTTTTACTGGAGTAAAGTCGCTAGTTGTACTATTTGTATCGTGAAATGCTTTAACTTTAGAGTATATATTTTGATTATCTACAGATAAATTATCATATAAATACTCTGCAGTAAACGTATGACTACGCCATGATAAAGCTTCTGTAAAACCAAAAGTAGTTTGTATTGATACATCATCAGCAGATTCAGTAAGTCCTATATATACTATATAATATTCAGGTGGATTATCTTCGTAGCCATCACTTTCTTGCCAACTAACTGTAATACTTCCATCATTAGAGTTAATAGAAATACTACTATCGTAAGGTGTTTGTGTTTCAGTATGATATGCATATACAGGAGTAGCTATTAATAATACTGCAGCTACAACAGCTAATAACTTTTTCACATTAAGTTATTGATTAACACCACCAATGCCGAGATTGCAACTAACCAACCCGATAACTCTTGCCTTGATATTTTTTGATTTACCTTTTCATGTAATTCATCTATGCGTTTATTAATATCTTGTTGTCCTTCCAATATAAGATTTAACATTTCTTTTTGTGTAAAACCGTTGCCGTTAGAGGATGTCATCTTTATCCCAATCATCTTGCCAATTCCAAGTGTCTTTTTTTTGATAATAATAAGGAGTATTATTTGATTTTCCACTTAAAAATTTATATAAATTACCATAGTTTTCAATAACTAAAGCACATATAAATATTAATATTAGCAAATCCATAAATCGGATTATATCAGATGATTAATCTTTTTCCCATAACCATGTTGAAGTATTTAGTGTATAAGATTGTGCCTCTGTAGAAGGGTCAGGTGCATAAAATACATCATTAGTATTATCGTATGTAAAACCTATACCTGCATAGTTTCCTCTTAAAGGTGTTCCACTATTGTCGTGTGCATTACCAAATGTATTGTAACTTGTTTGTTTCCAAGTACCACTTTGATTTAGTGTGTTGTTTATAAAATCTATTCCTAAACTTTCTTGTTCATCTCCATTACCATCTGTTATATTAGAATTATCTACGACAATAACTTGTGTAACTAAACCTTCTTCTATCTTTGCAAAGTGTGCCATTATGCTACTTCATATCTTATAACAACTATACCTGAACCACCTCTTCGACCAACATGAGCTCCTTTAGCTCCACCACCACCACCGCCTGTGTTAGTAGTTCCATTATGTGGACTTTCACCATCTGTACCATCACCACCACCGCCTGTACCACCGGCAGAGCCACCATCACGACCTCCGCCACCGCCACCTGCGTAAAAATCTGTTGAGCCATCTTTATATGTATTGCTTAAACCATCACCACCTGCACCTTGACCATCAGTATTACCTGCTTCACCTGCACCACCACCACCACCTGCTCTGTCGCCGCCATCTCCAGGACCGCCATTGTTACCTTTACTACCTCCTGATGAAGTGCCTGTATTTGTACCACCTGAACCACCACCAGAGCCACCATTAGGGTCACCTGAATTACCACCAACACCACCAGGGTCAGCGCCACGACCTCCGCCATTACCTTGTTTCAAATTTGAACCTCCACCAATGGCTTGTATTTGGCTAGCATTTCCTTGATTACCAACAGCTGTATGACTTACCTGTGCACCACCTGCACCAATTACTATTGGATATGTTCCTACTGAAGAAAGAGTTAAGGTGTCTATAACATACGCACCTGCACCGCCACCGCCTGCTGAATTAGGGTCACCATTACCACCACCAGCACTACCTCCACCTGCAACAAGAAGTATTTGAGTAGCACCATCTGAACCTAAACTAGATACAACAAAGTTACCTGAAGCTGTAAATACATGTGCTTTGTAATTAACACCACCTTCGGTGTATGTGTTTATAGCATTACCACCTGTGGCTTCTATAAAACTTTTACCTGATTGAAATCCAAATCTTGCTGCACCTAACGGCATATGAACTCCTAACTATTTTTAAAATCTAATAATGCGTTTATTAATGGTGTTCCTGCATCAAAAAATAAAAATGTAACTAAATCCACAGAGTTAGCAGCAGTAGTCAATGTTATACCTGCATTACCTGGTGTAAGACCTGTTACATGTGAACCACCATTTACTGTAATTTCATCAATGTCTAATGTTCTTGAACCTGTGCCATCTTGTGTAATTTTTAGTGTAAAAGTTGAAGTTCCATTTGTTGGAACATTTGTAAAATCTATGCCACCTGATACATTACCAGTTAAAGTTACTGAACCTGTATTTCCATTGGCTAAATCAATAGCTAAATCTGTTCCGTAAGAAATAGCTACATCTGTTTCTGCATAGTCTTTAAGCACAACGGCACTTACTTCTTGGTCACCAACATTTACTGCACCTGTTAATGTTCCACCTGATAAAGCTAATTTAGTGTCAGCATATGCTTTGACTGATTGTTGTGAAGGTAATTTAGTTGCAGAGTTAGATGTCATATCATCTTCATCAACAGTATCTGCAATCATTGCATAATCTACTGCACCTGCAGCTATTGTTGTAGCTACAGCTGATGTTGCATTTGTAAGTGTACCTGTAACATCTCCTGTTAAAGCTACGTCATTAATTCTATCGTGTAAGTCTTCAAACATTTCACCAACTACAGCCATACGTACTGTTGCACCATCATCATGTGTAGGGTTTGGTGAATGTCTACCTTCTACATCTCTAGTTACTGTTTGCATATTAGTACCAGATGATGCAGTAACTAATACAACTTCTCTTTTTGTAGTGCTATCAGGATTGATAACTAAATAAAAAGGAGCATTTATATTATTGCTACCATCAGCAGTAGGAGCTGCTGATAAATCTAATTGTGTGTCTGATGCACCTACGGCACCATCTAATGTTGTTTCGAAAAAGTTACTAAAGTTTGCTAACGTATTTGTCATTTAATCTCCATTATGCTTGTGTTCCAGATACTACAATTGTGTTATTACCAAATGCAGACTGACCCATCATAGCAAGTCCTATTGTAGCAGAATATACTGTTTCTGCTAGTAAATCTAAATCTTCATCTATAGGTAAATTACCAATAGTATCAATACCTAGACTACCACCTTCTTTCATCATTATTAGTATTGACATAATTTATATCCTAACATATTTTTTTTATCCACCAAATCTTACTTTACCTAATACTTCTACACCTATTAAATGAACACTTGATGGTTCAATAACTGTTGTCTGTCTAGTACCACGTACAGTTAATACTGCTATTTGTGTTACAGAACCAAGTTCAGTATTAGATATAATAGGATAACTTATAGATTCTACAACACCTTTAATTACTTCATTAGGGTCAAATATTTCTAATGTAACAGCATCACCTTCTAATAATCTAAGTTCATTGTATAAAGCATCACCAAGTTCTTTTACTCTAATAGGCGTTCTACCAGGTCTTTCTACTCTATCACTAATGTTTATAGGTATTTGTGCAACTACAAGTTCTGGTCTAGCTAATGCTCTAAATTGTAATGATTTAACTTTAGGTGTATCTACACCATCAGAATTTAAAATTAATTTTCCTATAATATAACGTGCAATAGGTTTAATTTGCATTTCAGTATCACCTGTACCAGATACTTGATTAACAGCTCTTTCATAATTTGTACTATCTGGATTATCTAAGTCTTCAAAATTATTACTAAATAACAATTCTACTGATGTATTATCAGGCAATTCTTTTGTAGATATTTCTGCACCAACAAATTGTTTTGACTCAGCAGTAAAAAAATCTGCTGCAGATGTTATAAGATAACCTGTCTTTTCATATGTAGATGTTTCTATATATACATCAGAACCTGCTACACATATAACAAATTTACCATTACTTTGTACTATTCCTTGAACAAAACCATTACCAACTGTTTGTAAATCTCTAGCTAAACCACCAGTAGGTAAATAATATCGCCACAAATTTGTTTCATTATTTGCTTCTTTTATTCCTATATAGACACTATCTCTTGAAACAAACATTGCTTTAGGTGTAGTATCTACAGCTGTTACCCATTCTTTTATTAATTGTCTATTAGCTAATACATATAAATTATCTGCAGCAACTAATTCTAATCTATATAAACGTCCTACATTTCTAGATACTTCTTTAGTTCCTATAAATATTATTCCTTCTGCTGCAGCTATAGAATGTACTTCTTCATAAGGTATTTTTGTTTGTCCTTGATTAACAAATACATTAGAACTCAACTTAAAAGAATATACAGTACCATCTGTATTTGAAGCTAATACTGCAGCACCACCATCAACAATACCTGTAAAACTATGTGTAGGTTCTACTTCTACAATGCTATCTGCATCAGCTAAATTACCTGTATCCCATGCATCAAATGGACTTTTTTCCCAAATGTATTCAGCTGTACCATCATTACCTGTAATCCATAATCTATTTTTTACATACCATACACCTGTTAATCCACCAGAACTAGATTGTGCAGTAGTTAATGTACTATACGAACTACCATCATATTTAATTAATTGTGAACCAGATGTACCATTTGCAGTAGTAGCATAAAATCCATTACCAAATGCAGCAATACCTGTAAAATTATGTGTAGCACCACTTGTACCAGCAGCTATAGTACTCCAGCTAGTTGTTGATGCAGTATATTTATGTATATTTGTAGTATCAGTTACATAGATATCACCATTAGTTGTTTGTGTCATGTAATTATTTGTACCACTAAAAGATTTGTTTTGTGTCAATGTTGTATGTAGTAAATGTATATTGTATGATACTTCATCATCTCCGTGAAATACATCTATACCTTTACTGTCCCAAAATCTATTTACATCATCAGGTTTTCCATTAGCTCTATGTGCAGTATCAAGTCCTTGACCTGAAGAAAAATTATTTCTTGAATATATACGACCTAAATTAGATGTAAAGTCTTCAGGATTTTGTTTAACATTAACTGCTTGTCCTGCTTGTACATCAGATGATTGTATAGTCATAGGATTATTAGGATTTATAGCAGAACGTAATAATAATTTATCTACACGTACATCATATCCATATCTTTTAGGATTACTTATAAATTCAGTAGTAGGTATTCTAGGCATCTTTAACTACTTTCAAAGGATGTCCTTTATGCACAGGTGAATCTAATTTTGTTCCCATATTTTTACGATTTCTATCTTGCCATACAGGCATAATATGAGCTATGTTTTTAGAATTACTGTAAGGACCTGGCATTATGTTGAATAAAGTATGCTATTAAGTTGTACAGGTTCTGGATATTTAGACCTTAAATTACTTCTAGCTTGTTGTATTAATAATTGTTGATATCTTAATAAACTTTGTCCAATGCTATTAGAACTACCTATAGGACTTACAGATGTTTCTAATTGTTCTGTTATATAAGATGCGTTAAGTTTTGATATATCTTTTCCTGCTATTAATTGTGCAGCAACACCAGTCATAATAATTGGTTCATATTCTATTTCTAAACCTATTGAAGCTAATGTTGTAGATTCAGCTGTAGGTTGTACAAATTTCTTTTTGAAAGTTACATAAACAGTATGACCTGCTGATATATTTACAAATTGTACTGCATGTACAACATCAGGTCCTGTTGTGTATGTTTTAGTTCTTTCTGTTTGTGTATCATCTGTGTATACAAAAGGATTAGGTAAGTCAATCATTTCTATAGCTACACCATTATATTTAAGTCCTGTTTGGTCAGAACCTGATTGCCAATCTGTATATTGTGATATAGCTTTTAATGGTGCTACTAAATAGTTATGAGTATCTCCATCAGTACCATGTGTACCTAGTAATTTATATCCAGTACTAGCAGTAAGTTCTATAGTTTCTACAGCAAATAATGTAGGATATAAGTTTTTAATTTGGTCAACTACAGCTTCATATACATTTTTACGTGGAAATGCAGGTGCTATTTTAATTAAATCTCCTGCTGAATGTGCAGCAGCAGTAGTACCTCTTTGACCTCTTTTAACAGTAATAGTATTAGCTGAAGCATCAAGAGATGTTGTATACATAATCTCTTGTCCTACTTCTACAATTGCACCAGCATCTAATGCATCTTCTTCTTCAATTGAAAATAAATTACCATCATATGTAATTGAATCAACAGAATCATTAATACCAGAAGATAAATAGGAATATGATTCTACTTCATCTACAGGTTCTAGGTATTCTCTATATACCCTATCGACTAGGTCGCCTATTGTGTTACTCACAAGGCCTCCTAACTTTGTTTAAATATTAAATTTATTGTTCTATCGGCAGCTTCAGAACCATTAGATACTACTCTTAAAAAACCAGTTGCGGCAAAAGCCCAACCACTAGGGTCAACTCTTACTACGTTTCCTGCTGAAACTGCATATGATACTTCAGTACCATCAGTTTCTACTACGTCATACCATGTTGTTCCATCAAATGAAAAATCAAATGTTATTGTAGAACCAGTCATTGCTGCTGGAAATACAACACCTGATAATAATAAACCATCACACTGTGCAGCAGATGAGTTATTAGCATTGGCTGAAATGTCGATTAAAACTTCTTTTTGTAATTGCATATTGTCCTTACTATAGCAGAAGAAATGGGAGGAAGGTGGATTCCCCCCAAATCTTCAAATTTGTTAAGCTACTTTAGCTATCTTTAGATGGTATGAAGGAGGACCGAAGTCGTATCCCATTTCCATATAAACACCTTTAGCAACTTGTGCATTTGCATCTTGGTCAATATCTCTTACAAATACTGTTCCGTATCCAGGGATATTTGTAAAGACTGGCTGTATGAAAGCAAAGTCTAAGATAAATGCATTGTTGTCAGGCATAATATTAGGGTCAATAACCATCATACCAATTTGTCCAAATGGTGTGACAATTACGTCAATATCAATACCAGCAAGGTTTCTATCTCTAGGTAAGATAGCACCTGTAATTCCAACAGAACCAGCAAGCAATTCTTTGTTAAGGTCCAAAAGTTGTTTTGGAGTTACACAAAGTACTGGCTGAATCATTGGAGCATGTGCATCATACAATCTCTTTAGAGAGTTAGCGATAGCATCCCAAGAAAGTACTTGAGCAGAACCTGTAGCACCGTTACCAGTAGTACCGTTCCAATAAATGTTACCTCCTGTAAATGTAGGAGCAACGCTATTGTCAGCGTTAGCATTTAATGATGTGTATTCAGAAATACCACGCATTTCTCTTGTACCTGAACCAGGTGTAGCATGCGCTCCATCTGCGAAAGTACCATTGAATGCGAACCATTCTACTTCTCTAGCTACTTTTTCAAGTGCCAAAGACATTTGCTCTGCAAATTCATCAACAATTGGGTTACCACCAGCTAAGCTGAGTTCAGCTCCTGCTGTGTTAGTACCATCTCCATCAGAACCAGCATAAGCGTCTGCTCCTAATGTAAATGTATTTTGATGTTGGAATGTTGCCATAGCTGTGTAGGTCATCTTTACACCTTTATGGAATATCTGTGTCACATTAGTATATGCAACTCTATCCCTACCAAGATATTCAGTAGGAGTAGAACCTTCTTGACCTTTAGTAGGTTCAGAAGATACTCTATGTGAATCAGCAGCTTGGATTTGCCAGAAGGTAGATTGTAAAACCTTACCTCCGTTTAATCCACCTGTTGCAGATAAAAAAGGAGTTCTTTGACCACCCACACGAAAAAGCTCCCCAGTAAAGTTATTAATTTGCTGGGAATAAATTGGAGTAGTTGCGTCTAAACCGCTAATTACTGCCATAATTACACCTCCGTATGTGTTGTATTAAATTCGTTTACTTATTTTTTTTAACGTCATCCATAATAGATAACTTAGCTCTAAGAGAATCTTTTACTGAAGCTCCTTTTAGAACTTGTGCTAACTGTTGGTTAACGTCTAAAGGCACATCTGATGTAGAATTTGCATCAAGTGCAGCTACTCTAGACCTAGCATCATCTTGTACTACTTGTTCTGGTTCAGATTGTGGTGTAACCTCAACCGTACCTGTAGGTTCAAAACCATACTCATCTTTAGCAAACTGTGCAACAGCTTCTGTATTAACAGGACCGTCATACACTTGTTTTAACGCTTTGCCGAAACCTTTGTCAGTAGATAATCCTAAAGTACCAAAGACATTATCTATTTCCTTATCTTTATAAGAAGCTAGTTCTGCCTCAAGTTTCTTGATAGTATCATCTTTTCTATCAATTGTTTCTCTCATTTGTTTTACACCATGTTCTCCAGGTGCATCAAATTCTTCCATTTGTACCTCCACTATGTATTTACCTATCAGACAAGACCATAGGCATCTTGCCGTGGTGCTACCTTTACCACTTGACTTACGCTCTGGTAGCTTAAAAGCTATAAGTCCATTACTCTACGGTTTTAATACAAGCTTTCTACGTAGGCGCTGAAAGCTGATTGCAGGTCTATTAAGCGGACCACGCAACGCTAAACCTATTATACACTAATCTTCTGTTAGTCCAACTATATTTCCATCTTTTTGTGCAGCTCCTAAACTTAATCCTTGCATAGAAGCTAACTCTGCATTAATCCTAGTAACTCTTTTAGTTGCTTCTGTATCTCCTAAAGCTGCGTCTTCTAATGTTGTAATATCTAAATCTCTACCTATTGTATTAGCCATACTTATTATTCCACCAGCTTGTTCATACAATTGTCTAGCCATTTTTAAATCCATACCTTGTTGTTTAAGGGCATTAAATCTTCCAAATGAATATGAAAAACCTCTACTTGCTGCTTCTGCACCTATTGTAATTGTATCTATAGCTCCGTTTAATACTTTATCTTCTATCTTAGGATTAATTAATGATGCAAATATTGTTGCGTCATCATACTCTACACCTAAATAATCAGCTAATAAGTTTTTAACTTCTGGTATACGATTATTAACAGCAGCATAAACTGTATCAATTCTTTGTTGAAATTCTGAAGGTGCAACATCACCAACCATTTCATTAAATTCATCTTCAAAATCAGAAAAATCTTCTATACCTATTTCTCTTAAAGTATTTTTAAAACTTTCTTTAACTCCTATAGCTTCTACTTCTGACATTTTAAGAGTTATACCATCGTCATTAAATAACCAACTAAATTCTTTTTTGTATTCATCAGATTGTCTTGTAAAAGATAATGCTAAATCTTTATCCCCACCATACTCTGCATATCCTTCAGCATACTTTTTAACTATTGCTTCAGGTAAAAAGCCATACAATGTGTTAGCAATTGACAAAGCATATTGATAATCTACACCACTTGAACCATCTGTTCCTTCAGTAGAATTAGCACCGGTGTATGCTCTAACAACACCCATATTTCCATTTGCATCTTGGCCTGGGTTAATTAAATCACCTGGATTTAAACCTTCAGTTTCTCCTGGTTGAGCTTTAAATATACCTTTATCAGCATCTGCTTCTGTTGCTCCAGGAACTGGTCTACCTAATATATCATAAAATGCCATTATCTAATCCTTTGTGTTGACGGCTCTAAGAAATTTTGACTTCTAATAATACTTCCACCAAAAGAACTTATCATATCTTTTGCAAAATCATTAACAACTCCTGATATATTATTAGACAAACCTTCTTGTACTAAATACTTATTAGCTTCATTTACATCATTTAAAGCTGCTACTTTATTGTAAACATAACTATATTGTCCATTAGGGTCTATTTCCATATCCCATTTATTTTTAATAGTGTTCTTAGTAATTCTATCTATAACACTCCATTTAGTATCTTTATCGTATTGTGGATATAAAGCATATCTTGTAGTTTTTAATTCATTTTCTAAATCTTCTAAATAAGAAGCATCTTGTCTGTATTTACCAGCATGCATTGCAATATCATCTAGATAATCTTGTCTAGCTGACGGAGGTAACCAATCTTCAATAGTTTGTGTTACTTCTTTTTCACCAGTTGTAGTTTGGTCTATCTTAGAGTTAGATACAAAAGATTGTAAATCTTTATCTAATTCAGTATCTCTATATTTATCTGTTAATTTAAAAATTTGACTTCTTGCATAGCTATCAGTCCATGTACCCATAACAATTTTGTTTGCTATCCACTCCATAGTTTTGTCATCTACATTTGCACCAGTAGGTAAAATATCATACAAAGTAGATTTTTGTGCAGATAAATCTAATGAATACTGTGCTTCATTTGCATCGTAAAAATCCATTGCAGTAACTTCTGCTTGTGTTTTACCTAATTCTGATAATACTGTTTTCATAACAGGACTTGTAGATACATACATATTTGCCATATCTACGTCTTGAAATATTAAATATCCTTCTTGCCATTTCCTTTTATAAGTTGGAGAATTAAATTTAGTTGTTCCTCCATATAGTGTATTAAAACTATTCATTGCTATATCTATCTGGTCTGCAATAGTAAAATCACTATCTTCCATTAATGCATATTCTTCAGCTGTTAGCTGACCTATTCTTGTATCAAAAAAGTTTTGTGGTATTTCTATCCAATCAGGTGATTGTAAATACATACTATCATATTCATCTGGTGTTAAATAATGAGCTGTTTCAGAACTTACCATATCGTTTATATATTCAACTAAGTTACCACCTGTATAATCAAGAACTTCTGTATAATCTTCTGCAGTATTAAATGCTAGTAAATCCCCATTTTCTGTAGGAACTATTATTTTAAATGTAAAATTTTTTAAACTTGCAATTGCTTTATCATTATAAGTAGCTCCTCCTCCAACTTGTGTATCTAATGATTTTTCTAATTCTTCTAATGATTGTGGACCAACAATAATTATTACTGCTCCAGGAGGTAATTTAGTTTTGTCTAAAGCCATTATTCATCTCCAGTTACTAAGTTATTATACATGTTTATATCATACCCTGCCATATCCATTATACCAGGCCCAAATCTATCTTTAATTTGATTTAGTTTATTCCATGTATCTACATGACTATTAGCATTATATACATTTAAATCAGGATTATTTACTTGTGCAAAATAACTAGGTTGTTCTAATTGTCCTGTTTGTTCTATTTCATTTTTCCACCAACCAAAAAAACCATCTTGTGTATTTTGTTTAAATTCTCTTTGACCTGTAATTATGTCCCAATAATCTTGTTCATCTGCTTCAAGTTCAAATCTTTCTGGTAGCATAGTTCCTACAAATTTTTGTATTGCCCAATTATGTGGAGTATTTCCTGTCATTCTAGAAGGCAACATAGTATCTAAGTTATACCATAAAGATGTTAACTTAGAACCTTGCCACCCAGCACTTTGCCAATATCTAGATTGATGTGCTAAATGTTTATTTAAATCTTCATAAGGTACTACATCAATACGTTCTTTTACAAACTCTGGTAATAAACCATATTCATCTAATACACTATTTAAAGCATCTGCAGCATTATCAACAATTCCAAGCATAGCTGCAGTTCCTTGCCATATAGCTTGATTTTTTAATTCATATTTCCAATTACTAGCAACACCACCTAATCTTGATAATTTAGTACCATCTTTAATAGCACCTGTTTTTGTACCTATTTTTACAGCTGTTTCTATTCCTTCACCTACTGGGTCTAAAACTGAAATCATACCTTTAAATAAAAATTTACTAAATTTACCAGTCCATTTAACAGGATTCCAACCACTTAAAGAATTATATTTTTCAAATGCATCATATCCAAATGCTTTAACAATACCTAATAAAACACTTTCACCATTTAATCCAGATGTTTTAATTACATCATGATTGTTGTAATAATCTAAAAATTTTTGTTCTTGTGCATTAAATTTATCTAATACTTTTTCTTTAAACTCACCATGTACATTAGGGTCATATTCTTCTATTTTTTCTGGAAATACATTAGGGTCATTTAACTTAGCTGCACCAAGAGAACCACCAGGTTTCCAATCACTATCAATAATACGCATTATTGTTTCGTCTTGTCTAACATTACCTTTTTTACCAAATGTATCTATAAATGTATATCCTTCTTTTCTTTTAGCAACAGCTTGTGCATATATATCAGGATTTTGATTAAACCATTGTTTCCATAAATCATCATAAGCATTATAAGAATCTTGCATATTTCCTGGTTTAATTAATCCTGAACCATCAGGTTTACCTGATTTACCAGCAGTTCCAGGTGTTCTTTTATTTTTTACAGTATTTTGCCAAACATCTTCAATACTTCTACCAGCATATTCACCTTCACTAAATACAGCAGTTTTAGCAGATAACTGCTTACCTAATGGGTCTGTAGATTTACTATCTGTTTGTAATGATTTAAGTTCTTTAGTTTTAATATCAAACTTTTGACTTAATATAACATTGTCAGGTACTTCACTAAACATAGATGCTATTTCACTAGGGTTTTTTTCTGCTAATCCTGTACCTAAAGCAGTAACAACAAACTTTTTATCTGGATTATTTTTAACAAACTCTAAAAAATTATTAATATATTTTTGTATTTGTTTATTATCTAATACATTTAATTGACCATCTTTAGTAGGTATAGCAAAAGATTGTCCTTGTAATCCAAATCCTTTACCAGTTTCTGCACCAAAATAATTAACTGCATCTAAAGCAGCACCTTTACCATGCCTTCCAGCTTCATTACTTCCAAATACAAATATATGATTATCAGGTAAAGAGGTTATTCTACCATCAGCAAACTCTGCATAATCTTCTGCATACTTTGCAATATAATCTTTTCCTACTACACCTTTTCTACCAAGTTCTGGGTCATAATCAGGATTTAATTTTTCATCACCAAAAATATTTTCTAATTCATCTGATTCAACTTTATTTAAATCAGGTTGATTTGGAATATTTTCTACAATCATATCGTCAGGTATATTGTCAGGTATTCCTTGATTAGCACGATAAAGTAACGAACTAATTAAATCATCACTTAATCTAGTTAACATGTCTGGGTCTTCAGTAAGTTCAGCTATATCTACATACTGCAGCTTCATTCTATTTATTTCTGCTTCAGGTAAATTAAGTTCTTTTCCTAATCTATCTAGTTCAGCATAAAGTTTTTTTTGTATAGATTCTTTATCCATATTAACCAAACATAGATTTCAACATAGCTTCATCCATTTTCATTTTTTCATTAGCATATGTTGCTGTACTTATATCATCTCTATACCTAGCATTAAAAGTTTCTTGTGCAGTTTGTTCAGCTGTGTTTACAAAATTTTTTAATTCAACATCACTTGGGTCAACTTCCCAGGCTTGATTAGGTGCTTTAATCATATTCATATTATCAATAAAAGCATACATTTCATTCATGTTATTAAACTCTTCTATATAATTTTTAGCTAATATAGTAACTTGTTCTTTTAATTCTTGTTTAGTAGGCATTCTGTTCATTGATAAATAAAAAGCATTTTCAACCATTTGTTCCATGCCAAGTTCTCCTGGTACATTTTCCATGTATTTTTGAAATCTATCTGCTGTTCTAGCTCTATTAGCAGTAGAAACAACATTGTCATGGTTATCTCCATAATCACCTAAAAAATAAGCAAACATCTTTTGATGTTTTAAATTTTCTCCTTGTAAAAACATAGTGTTTTTAAATGGATTATTAGGGTCTGTTTCTAAATCGTAAGACATAACATTTGCATAATCTGAAGTACCTGGTTCTACGTATTTGTTTACATCTATCCATGCCATATATTGTGCAAGTTGACTACGTAACAATCCACTAGGTACACCTCTAGTATCATCAAAAGCACCTTGTTCTACTAAACCATTAGCTTCTAACCAATCTTGAAACATTACTACTGTATCAGTATTTTGAAATATTAATTCATATACACCAGCAGAATCACCAAAATGTCCACCAAATTTCCTTGTTAATATTTCACCTGTGTTATCATCTCTTCTTACTTCGTCTATTTTATCTGGAAAATAAACAGGAACTTCTCTTAATTGACCACCTAATCCAGCAATGTAATCGTTAATTGCTTGTTCTTTTTGAGCTTCTGTTAAATTATTATCTGCCATAATTGCATCAATAACATTTTGTATTGCATCACCGGCATAAGATGAATCTTGATTTTTATTTTGTGTAAGAACTACATTTTCTAATGTAGTAGTTACTTCTTGTTTAATGCGTTGAACATAATCATCATCACCAGCTTCTACACTGTTGTAAATATTTCTTATAGCATCTAAAGATTCTTTAGGAAAATTAGAATTTATACTACCTATAGGAGGGTCATTTGGATTTGCACCACGCATTTGAGAGTGTTGTTCCCATATTTCATTAGGTTTTAAAGCATTAAAATCATTAGAGTTTAAACCAAATAAAGGTAAATATTGTGGATTATTTAATAAATCCAGAATCATTTGTTGTATTTCTTTTTTACTTGTCATTAACCACTTTCCCTTATAATATTTATTTCATCATCATTTAAATCTAAAAATTGCCATGAGCTTCTATCAGGATTTAACATTCTTAATACTACATTGTAATACAAATTAAATCCACGTGGATATTTAGCTAATAATTCTTTATTATCTTTATCAAAATACATTCTAAATTCTTGAGCTTTTGGGTCATCAGATTGTTTCCACCAATCAAAACTTACTTCTTGTCCTTGTCGGGCTAACCATGCAGCTGATTCTGCGTCATACTCTTGCATTATTGGGTACATTTCCAAAAAGTATTTACCTTCTTCAGTTGTTTTTGTTAATTCTAAATCAGGCCATATTGTTGTTATTTCATTCCATATATCAGTTATTTGTGGTAATGTAATAAACCCATACTCATCTCTTTGAAAACCTGATAAATCAGCAGTTAAACTATTTCTAACAATTGCAAACAAATCATCTTGTTTACTACCAGGTATTGTTAAATTATCTTTTTGTAACACATTATTTAAAGTTTCAACATCTTCTTTAAATGATTGATACTGATAAAAACCTTTAGTTTTATTTATATATCTTCTGTATTCATCTGGTGTTAAATCATATCTTTCATTGTTAATTGCTTGCCATGTCATCTTTGCTTCAGGATTGTCACCATATAAAAATGGAAATGACAATGGTAATAATTCTTTTTCTCTAGAATTACTATTCCAAAAATCTACAGCATCAAAAGTTTTAACACCTTTACCAGCTACTTTAATATCTGTAGGACTAAATAAATACATATGGTCTAATCCAAATTTAGAATGAAAATCTTGTGAGGTTTGTATTGTATCGTAATTATTTAATTCTAATATTCTTTCGTATTCTTCATACAATACAGCCATATGATAATGTATACCATTTTTAGCTTTAATAAAATATTCCGGTTTATAATTACTAGAAGGTCCTATAAAGCTTCTAATAAATCTCATAAACATATCTACTTGCGCTCTATCTCTTGCATAATCTAACATTGCATCTTCTATTTGTTCAATTGTAACGTCATCTCCTTCTTCCCAACCAGGTATGTTATATTTAAAATATTTATCTAATCTTCCAGCCTTCCAAACATTAACCCACTCTAAAGAAACCATTGCATGTCTCCAATAATCTATAGTTGCATCTGCACGCATTTGTTCAAGTTCACCTAAAGCTTCTCCAGGTTCTCTTACAATTTCTTCTGAAAATTCAAATACCCCTACTTTATCTCCCCATTCACGGCTAAGGTCTACATCTATACCTTGTAAAAATGCCCATAGTTTTTTATAAGTGGGTGCTATAGTTGCTAAGTTTTTAACTGATATTTCTTCAGGCATAGGAAATTGTGTTATCCAATCTTTAAATTCACCTAACACACCACGTGAAGGTAGCACTCTGTTTAAAGAAAAAGAAACTATAGAGTTAGTACCAGGTACTTGTGATTGTGCAAGTAAGTTAATACTGCTTAATGTTGATTTATATTGTACTTTCATATTTGCTTCATCATCATCACCTTCAACTAATACAGGTCCCATCCATGCTTCAAATGGTGTCATAAACACATCATCACTAGGATTCATAGGATGTGGAGAAAACCAACCAGTATTAGTATCAGTTACATCATTTGTACCTTGTAAAGCTCTTCTACCTTTTTGTATTCCAACAACAGGGTATGGATTATTAGCTAATAACTTACCCCAAGTTTTAAATACTTCAAACCATATCTCTGGAAATGGAAATATGTTTCTTGTTACTTCAGATATCTTATGTTGTGTAGTTGTATCGTATAATAAATCTTTTAAGTTTTCTAATGCATAAGCTCTATTCATTGGTTCTATTTCAGAAAAGTTATTCCAATTACCAGTACCTAATCGTGCTTTAGTTATTAAATCATCTACAACTTGTTTAGGAACACCGTATGCTTTTGCATTTTTAATATATTTTTTCTGTAATGATTTATCCATTTGATTAATATGGTCCATTACCCATAACCAATAAAACTGTTTAAATACAGGCGCTCTGTTTAAATATCCAATTGGTCTACGCATTAATACTTCAAACAAACCATCTATAATATCTTCATATTTCTCTGTCTTTTTAACTTCATCTAACTCATCAGTTACACGTATCATTCCACCATTTAAACCTAAACCACCATCAGCTGTAGGTCTAAATATTTCTTTAGCAGCATCAATAGCTTTAGCTTTTTGTTTGTTAGTCATAGCTTTGATATAACTTCTTTTTTCCCAGTTTTTAATATCTAAAGCTTTTTTATCTTTAAGTTTAGTTCTTCCAGTTATACCTTTATAACCATCAATACCACTCATAAAATCTACAGTTTTATTAGTTATTTTTCCATTTTGAACTACAGGTATTTTTCCTTCAGCAATAATGTTTCTAAGTATTGTAGAACCTTTATTACCATCTACAACTTTATCTAGTGTCATTTGAAACTTAACATCACTTCCAACTTGTTTCATAAAGTGAATGCCTTCAACAATATTGTCACCAGTAATTTCTCTAATGTATGCTTCTTGTTGTTGTATAAGTTGGTCTAATGCCCAAGGGTCTGTTAATATATCGTAGTTTCCTGAGTAATCAGCATACTCTTCTAACCAAAATCTTCCTTCAGCAGACTCTAACCATTTGTTTAATTCAGGACTACCCCAACCATGTTTAGCTACTTGTCTTCCAATAGGGTCTGTTCTTACTTGTACATAGTCCCATAGTTTACTTTGAGCATACTCACCTGTAGATACATTAGCTTTTAGTTCCATACGGTATTCAACATTTAATGGATTCCAACCAGCTTTTTTACCTAAGAAACCAGTAAGTCCTATTGTTTGTTGTGTACCTTCTAATAACTCTTGTGACATTAAAACAGACTGTATATCAGGTATATTATCTATTTCATCTTGTGTAAATCCCATATCTAACAATTTTTTATTAGACATTTTTTTACCAGTAGATAACCATTTAGTATAAATCATTGGATTTGTATAAAAGTTGTCTAAGCCTTTAACTAACAAACGTGCTTGTTCTTCCATAAACACACGTGTTAAAAATGCAACACGTAACAATACCAAAGGTTTAAATATTTTTCTTGTATAAAAATCCATAGCTCTGTTTACAACATCAGTGTCAGTTGCAGATTTTCTAGGTATAAATCCATTTGGAAACACATAACCTTCTTTACCAAAACTTTTCATAAATTTTAGAAAACCTTTTGCATCTTGTGCTAACACTGTGCCTGGTGTCCAACCACTTGCTTCAGGAATAACATTCCAAACACCACTTACAGTTCTTTGTATATATTGCCAAGGTATTAAAGGAACAACACTGTCTGTCATTTGTGTTAAAAACAAAGCATTCATAGTACCTACGTTTTTAAACTTACCTACATCTCTAGAATTATCTGCAAGTACAACTTCATGTACTTCAAAATTAGAGTTAAAACCAGGTATGTTTTTTGTTTTAGCGTTAGCATAGATTTTAGAACGTTCCAACCTACTATTAATGTGTTTTAAATATTTACGTAATGGTGCTACTTTTTCAGGTCCTACTTCTGGTCCTAATATTTTTTCTACTCTATCTATTTCCCATTCTCTAAATTTTTTACCATATGCATATATAGAAGGTTTATTTTGATAATCAAGGTTTATAAATTTTAATAACCATTCAGATGCTTCTTTTTCATTATAATTATTTGCTTCCATGTGTTTTAAAAGATTTTGATATGCACGTTTTTTATTAGTAATAACTAATCCAGAATCAGGAGTAATACTTAACAACCCTTGTAAGAATGGTTCATTATAAGTTTTGTATGCTCCACCAAATCCTAAATACTTTTGTATTTCGTATTCATTTGTTCCATTAAAGTTTTCTTTAACTTTATTTAAAGCAGCTTTAATTTTTCCAACTTCTTCTGCTTTATCAAAGTTAAGAGATTCTACTGTAGGTGTAATTACTTTTACATTTTTTGCAGTTCTAAAAGGTGATAAATCTTGACCAGTTTTTACTATACCTCTAGCACCTTGACCAATGTAACTACCTAGATTTCTATAAGCAGCATCTTGATTACCAAATCTTTTCATAGGTTTAGATAACTGTCGTTTAACAAAATTGCTAGATGTTCTAAATGCATCAGCATCATTAGCTGCGTTTATTAATAAGTTATTTATAAATCCAGATTGACCTACTTCACCTATAGCAGTATCTGATAATTGTTCAATAACTTCTTTTCTAGGTTGTTGTTGAGTCTTTTTTAATCCTGCTTTAGAATTAGCAACTTTTTTACCTGTACTTGCATAAGTTTTAAAGAAATTTTTAACATCATCTGCTTTATTTAAACCAAGCATTTCACCTAACAAATCAGGATGAATGTGTCTAAACAAAGGCATTCTAGACATTGCATATAAATTTTGTGGTCCAGATTCTGCTACAAGTTTAAAAATATTATTCCATACAGGCATATCAAAAATTACATCAGTTGAAGGAGCAAAATATTTACTTACTCTACCAAAAACTAATAATTGATTTCTCATTTGTTTAGCTTTTTTGTTTGTAGCTCTTACTGCTTTAGCTTCTGATAAATAACCACTTTGTCCCAAGCTAAATAATCTTCTGAACCTACTAAAGTTCTGTGTACCTTCTTTACCAAGTTCTTCTAGTTTTCCTAAATCATCGTAAACACTTTCAATAATCTTAGGTGTGTTAACTTTAATTTTTTTACCTTCTCGTAATAAAATTCCATTATCTAAAAATTCACTAGCTCTATTAACTTGTTTCCAACGTTTACCTACATTAGCAGTTTTTAACCATTTAGAATAAAATAATGGGTCTGCTAACTGGTGTGCTACATCAATAGAACCTGATAGTAAATTAAAAGATAATGAACCTGGTTTATAAAATTCTGATGCGTGTACTCTACCTGGAGAATACTCCAACAATGTATTATCTGCTGCCCAAGCAGGGTGATTGTTATCAGGATTAAGAGAATATTTTCTATTAAATGTATATCTACCAGCATAAAAATTAATTTTATTTGGTCTTGCTAACGAAGTATAAAATATATCTCCATCTTCATCTCTACGTTTTAATGGCTCACCAATAGCAGCAACTGTTTTTTTATAAGATTCATCATTAGAATAACCTGCTTGTTTATAATATCTATATAATTCAGTTTCTTCTGGTATAACAGGTTGAAAACCTATAATAGTATTTCTATCAAAGTTAATTGGTTTATCATATTTACTAGGCAAAAAACCATTACTCCAAACTTCATTCCATAAAGCACCTAAATTAGTTTGACCAGACATTTTAAAAGCTTCGTTTAATGCGCTTCCTTTACCTGATGCTAATACTTCACTATCACTTATATCAATCATTAATCTGTCTTGTGCTTCAGATATAGACATACCTTGCTCCATATAATCCTGAGCTTGTTTAATTGCACCATAGTATTCAATAGCTCTACCTTGTGTAAAAGGTTTACCAGGCAATAAAGCATTTAAAGCTATACCAGGTACGTTTATTTTTCCTGATGGTCCAAATGTTTGCATTAACCATTCCATACCTAATACACCCCAAACACCATATTGTATATCTCCCGGTGCAGCACCTCCTGGAAATAATCCAAATGTTAAAAAATCAGATACATTCATTTGCATATTTCTTTCTAAATCAGCAGGAGCATATCTATCGTATATTTCTTTGTGTATAGCTTGTTCTTTTAATAAACGTTCTTTAGCTAATTCATCTTCTATATCAAACAAATCCCTACTACCAGCTGGTATTGAGGCACCCCAAGCTGAATAAGCTACATTTAAAGGTAAATTAGGATGTGTTTCTAGTACACGTTCAAAATCATATACAGCAGAAGGATTAGCTTTAAATGCTTCTACTTCTCTATTAAACTGTCTTAGCTCTTGTTGTTTGTTAAGTAAGTAATCTCTATTACTTAACCAGTTTGGATTTATCAATGTTAACCCTGTCGTCTATTAAGTAAATCTAATATTATTGGTGATTTACTAACTTCATACATTGCAGCTAGTGTAATATCTATACTTTTAGTATTTGCTTGCGGTGTCATCCCAGGACCTAAAGGTGCGCCTGATGTAGGTACTTCATTAGGTCTTTCAGATGGAGAAAAAACATTTGGTCTATTAGGTTGCTGTTGTTGTGGTCTAGGAGCTACATTAGTTTGTGCTGGTAAAGGTGCAGCCTTTTGTTGATTTAATAAATCTTGTTGTTGACCATAAGGTAAACCAGGCATATCTCTTAAAGGTTGTTTCTTACTTGCTGGACCACCATCTGTTCTGTTACCACCTACAGGTGCAGGTTTTGCAGGTTGTCTATATCCACCACGTCTATTCTTTACCATAGAACTCCTGTGTTATTAATATTATTATACCAGGTGTTGGTTGTATAATATGATTAACTTGTTCAGATAAAATGTCTAATTCGTCTATTACACCAAATTCATTATATATTATTTCATTAAAAGCATCATCTATGTAATCCACATTATCCTCCAAAAGCACCTGCAATACTAGGTTGTTGTCCCATCATTTGTTGTTGCATTTGTTGTTGTATCATCATTTGTTGCTCAGGTGTCATTTGTGGTTCTTGTGGTGTGTAAAATTGTTTCATAATTTCTGTTATAGCAGTTGGATATTCATAAATAGCTATAGCAGCCATTGTAGCTGCAGGGTCACCTTGTGCAGACCTAGCTAATATAGAATCAAATAATACACTTTCTGCTTTGTTTTTACGTATACGTTCCTGTACTTTAGCTATGTTTTCTAAACCATCGATATTGTCTTGTAAAGTTTCTACGTCTATAACACCTGCTTGCAATAATTGCAACCCAGTTACAATTTTTTGTGGTTCATCAAAACCAGCCATAACACCATAAATACGTCTGGTTCTAAAATCTCCACCAATATCTTGTAATACATTGTAGTTTTCGCTAAATGCAGCACCATTAAGAAAACCTGCCATAGGTTTTTTTGTTGCATTCATTGTGTAAGATAACACAACATCTAGTTCTAATCTCTTAGCATCCATTTGAACTAAACCTTGTTTAATAATATCTCTATATTCAGATATCATTAATGACATAGTACTGTTTAATTCTGACAAGCCAGCACCAGTTACAAATGAATTTGGAGACTGTGAGTCATCGGTTACTGGGTAGCCACCGACCATTCGCAACTGACGCTCTAACCTGTCAATTTGTTGAAATAATTGATAAGGAATATTATTCATTGGTTTAGAAACTTGTGTACCAGGAGCTAGATAATTAACCGCAAATCTGCCTTTTCTGTATTGTCCGGACTCTATCTCTCCTGATATGTTAGTTTCTGTAAACACAGAATCTTCCATTGCTATTGCTGACATAATGTTTATCTTTGCCATCATTGCCATCAAACCTATTACGTGGTCATATTGTCCTTTTAGTTGGTCAAAAGACACACGTTTCATAAATACAAAAGGAGGTGATGATAGTACGTTAGGTATAAAGTCTAAAATCATATTACGTTCTGGAAATACTACATAAGTACCTCCTTGGTCGTAATATTCAATAATTCTTACACCTGAGTATGTATTATCTTCCCAAGCTTGTTCTCTATTGTTTTCGTATGATAAAAATGGAGTAGCAGTATCAGGGGTTGCTTCTTCAGCATCATCATCTTTTTTAAGTATTTGTTCTGCAAACTCTGGGTATATTTGTGCTAATTTATATCTAGGTACACGTCTTAGTACTGCCATTTCTCTAGGTTGTTGGTCAGGACCAAAATTACCTGGAAATGTATCATAAGGGTCACGTAGTTCAGCACTAGGATATATAAAACCGTTCTTATCTTTTTTAGTAGTAATTACCCATGCACAAAAACCATAACCAGGTAGCCATCTAGCTGCTTGTTGTAATTGACTTAACAGATTTTGTTTTTCATCATAACTAGTAACAATACGTTCTAGTTTTTCTGCACGCATTTTACTTCTAGTAGAATCATTTTCATTAGGTACATCTACTCTAACTTGTGGTACTCCAGATACTTTTTGTGCAAGTCGGTCAATACCAGATTGCAACATATTAGGAGCTGGTAATAAATCGGCATCACTAGTTTCCATAGTGTTACCTAATAAAGCTTTAATACCATCTGCACCACCATTAAGAATTGCTTTAACTCTAGATTTTTGTACTTGTCTTTCTTGTACTAATTTACCTGATACAAGTTCAGCTGCATTCTTAACTATTTCTTGATATGTTTTAGTATCTAAATTTTCTATCCCCACGGTGCCTCATTCATTTCTGTAATCTTATAATCTCCATAACTAGGATTGTAGTCTAATCCTACATCAGCAGCATGCTCTTTTTGCATACGCCTAAAAACTTTCATTGGAAACCAACTAGCCATAACTATATCGGTTTTCTCTTTGTTTCTTTTAGAAACAGGTTTTCCATCAAAGTATAACAGTTGTTGTCTATATTTCTGTACTTTTGTATTAGATTCTCCATCACCAGTAGGCAAGTGTATTCTTCTATCTTCAAACAAATCAGCCATAGCTCCAACACCATACAATGGGTCATGTTTGTTTTTACCTGTTAAGTGTCCTTGTACTGTTATACCTGTACGTAAAGTAAATTCTTTTATAGCTGCATCTTGTCGTATAGCAGATTGAAAACCGTTTTCTTCTACTATCCAATGTCTACAATCGTACTCTTGTAACCATATAGCCATTTGGTCTAGTGCAGCTCTAATACCACCACCACGTTTATTTTCTAGGTCAACTAAATAAAGCTCACCTCTGTACTGGTCTATACCCCACAATACACTTGCTTGGTAGCCACTTGATGCAGGGTCTAGTCCAGCAACTAAATATAAATTTTTATATACTTGTCCTAATACTAAATCACTACGCATACATTGGTCAATTATGTTCATAGTAAATATTTGTGTACCTTCTACATATGCTTGATTGTAATAAACCATTTCAAATGTTTGTCTACCACCTGTAGATTCAGCAGAATGTAATCTTGATTGTAACCATTTAAAAGTTCTTTTATTAGGCCATAACATACAATCAACATGTTCTTCTACATAATGTTCTGGTACATTGCAATCTAATGCATGTGCTGTTTCTACTATGCTTGTAAAGTTATCTGATTCAAGTAAATGATTATATAAATCATCAGGGTGCTGTCTTGAACCAATTACTACTACAGCAGTATGTTCTTCTTTACGAGATGACAAAGTTGTTGTCCACCATTGTCTTGTAGATTCTCTTGCACCAGGTTGCATAGTAGTTTGGTGGTCTTCAATATCGTCAGCAATAATTAAATCACAGTCACGAGATAATATCTTTCCACCTTTACCTACAGCAACCATAGTAGGTGACTTAATACCTGCAACAGTTCTAGTACCTACAGTAAATTGATTTTGTGACCAGTTTTTACCTGACCTATTGTCTGGTTTAAAAGATTGTCCAGGCATACAAAAGTCTTCTCTAAGTTCTTCATTAGTATCTAATACATCAAGTACAGCAGATAATGCGTTCTTAGCAATGTCTTCGTTACCACCTACCCACATAATACGTACATTAGGGTTTTTACATATTTGATATACAGCAAAGTGTATCAACAATTCAGTCTTTCCATGACGTGGGGGTGACAGTATTAGTAGTTCTTTACCGTTATCAATACTATCAATAATGTTATTTATCCAGTTAGTATGAAAATCTGCGGTGTCATAATGTTGTCCTAGTTCTGTTCTAAAGTATTTGTGTCGGAAGTCGGAAAAATTTTCTAATGCTTGTTCTGCTTCTTCTGATAATTTCCAATCTTCTGCTAATATTTCGTTTCTACTGTCTACCTTAAAGGCAGCAAGCATGCGACTAACAGTAGCAGGTGTGCAACCAAGGAGGGAAGCCGCATCTGCTACTGTCATGTCGCCAGTTGCAACTGCTTCGGCTATACCTTCACTTACGAAAGCTCGGTAATTCTGTCCTCTGCGTACAGAGGCGTAATCGCCTGTATCTGCATTATACTCTTTATTTATGGGCTTGGTGTCCACTTTGTCATTATGTCGCTTGTCACGTGCAAATTGACGCTTCTGGCACGTTCCTGAGCAGAATTTACGTTGTCTACCCTTTAATTTTTTCCTACATCCTTCAGCTATGCATATGATGTTATTGGTCACTTTTAACTAACTTTCTGTAGATGTTTGTATAGTGAGAATTATATGCTATAGTCACCTTAAATACAAACATTAAACACAAGTATTTTGTTACAAGTAAAGTAGTGACCGGGACACTGAAAGCTGCTGACACGTAAGAGTGTACACTAGAAAGACAAAAGCAGTACTCAAGGACATAAAAAAAGGTTTAATTATACACACTAAAGACAATGCCCGCTCACGTCTAAAAGCCTTATACTGACTGGGGTTTCTCTACTGACTACGGAAGTTACCAACTATTTTTTTAACACTTACGTATAATATTAGTAACACCCTGATTAACATTAGGTAGTCAAACTGTATATGTCATCCGATTTCAGTATCCTTATACAGAATAAAATTCTGTATACTGAAATCTGATGTCATTTAGATACAGTTTGAACAGTATCAAGGATACTGTAGTTATTTCTGATACCGATATACGGTAGTTTAATCTGAACATTAAATCAGAAATAACTTCCGAATGTTAATCACAGTAGCAAAGCTACTGGTTATCGTTCCGATAACAACTCTGTGATATTCACGTAGTCTTGGGTACCATCATCCTTATGTAAGACGCCTTACCCCGCGCTATCGTGATTTTAACCTTTCTCAAATGGTTCAGCATAGTGCAATATATCTCTTACCTCTCATAACTCTAGTCCCTTCCGACAGAACTCTTTATGAGTTCTCTGTCGAAAGATGACAGAGTTAATAGAGAGGATAAAGAGATATGAATTGCTTACTATGCGAAAAACCATTCGATAAGAAAGGTTCTAAAATCCACGATTTAGCGTGGGACAGTAAGGCTAAGTCTTACCGAAAGGATGAGAATGGTAACCCAAAGACATACGTGATAAATATTCACAGAGATTGTTATTGGGAACGCTATAACGCAAGCAAAGCTACTGAAGGGAGTGTCGCATAGCGACACCCCTTCGGGGTTACTAAATGTCTGAACAAGACAAGACTGGCGCAACTATGAAAATAATTGAATGCGGATACTGTAAATTAGATGTCGATATAAACGATAGACATCCTGAATACTTACGAAGTAAAGGGATATCTATACCATTATATCTGCATCGCAGCTGTGCATCTAAGATAAATAACTTAGGCGAAAATGTATGGCATTTTCACAAGTTATCTACGACATATAAAGTTAAGCAGAATACTACTGGAAAGTTATTCTAAGAAAGGAACGATATGAATATCGAAGAAATTAAAAATGCATTAGATGTAATGGAACGAACATTACATCCTGATGATTACAAGTTGCTTGTTGACGGTGTCAGCCAAGCAGTACGTAATCACAGACAGAATCAAAAGGATGACCAAATATCTGATGATTTAGTAGAGTTGGGTATCGCTTAGGCGATACTCACTCTGGTATCTAAGGTATCCGAAATAAAATAACTGGCGTAATTAGAAAGAACAAGGGATATTTATCGTTCTCTCTCTCTTCTCTTATGGATACGAGAGAGAGATTTATTCTCTTGTTCTTAGTAATTATGTAATAAAAAGTAAGAAAGGATATGTGATTACATTGGCAAAAGAAATGTCACCGGTAGTCTGCGGTATAACAGGCAACGTATTAACAGAATGGAACCAAAGAACATTCATCAATAGATATATTGATGGTAAGTTGCAATCGATTCCATTATATCTTGATGTTAATGAGGTATTAAAACTTCATAAGCAATCTGCGACATACTTGGAACGCAAAGCTGCACAAGCACAAGATAACCAAGCTGTCTATAACAAAGGTATCAAACAAGATACTGAAGTTAATGAGACTACTACAGATACTGAGGAAGGAAACGTTCCAGCTACTCCGGCTGTAAACGTTGGTTCTGTAGAACAATAATACGGAGTAATAGCTTGCAGTCTATATTCAGTATAGACTGCTGGGTATTTAATACCAATTAAAATAATGAAGGGATTATAATGAAAGTAATTGATAAAATATATGACGCAGTAAATGGCGACAAATATGTTATTGAAACTAAACAGTGTTGGCATTGTGGTAAAACAGGTAAGGTAGAAATATTTACACAAGAAATGTTCTTCCTTAATCAAGGTTATCACGTTCAAGAAGCTGTTAAATCATTGAATAGAGATTACAGAGAAATGTTGGTAACAGGTATACATCCAAACTGTTGGATAGAAATGTTCGGAAATGAGGAGGAATAATGGTTGACCAAGAACATCTAGTAAAAATAACTGGCGCACTTAAAACAATATCAGAGGCCTTACAAGTATTAGATAAACGTGTAAGAAATAATACTGAATTAATTAGGTTACTAGCTGGTATAGACAAACCAAGTGAAGAAGAAGAATAATGCCTACATATAAAATAAATGTTAGATTTGAAGCAGAGGATTGGGATGACGCTGTGAATGTTGTACATTCAATGTATGTAAAAGATTGGATATCAGACATGGAGGAAGAATGAGTAACATACAATATGTTAAACAACTTTTAGATAGAGATGAAGAAATCTGTGTACATACAAGTGGTATAAATGATTTAAGAAAAATTATTGCATTTCTTAAAACAAAAGATAATACAATCTTTTCTACAAATTGTGAATGTGGATTAGTAACAAGAAAACATAAATCATATGTTAAAGACTGGGCTATTTAAAGGAGGAACAATGTCACATCCAGTACCAGGTATGGATTATTATTGCGAGTATTGTAAGAAACTAATAGAAGAACCTATACATTCTTGCGATATCTAAAGAACATTATTGGCGTGTTTGTCTTTCTCTTTATGAGTTCAAGACAAACACTTTAAGAAGGGAATACAATGGACGAAGTATATGATAAGTTAGACAGCTTAGATGCTGAACAGTTAAAGACTGTAATTAGATGGACACTAACTGATTTACATAAAGCTGCTAACTCAACTAACTATAAAAAGTTAGATGACAAAGTAAAAGGATGGTGTGCAATGCTTGAAGAAGCAGTGATACACCAGATAAACAAAGCATACAAAGCTAACGATAGCTGGTATGAGGAGGGTAAATGAATATAAATACAGCTATAAAAATGATAGACAAAAAGATAAGTTTAATAGCAGATATTCAAATGGTCATTGTTGATTATCTTGGTAATCAAGACAAAGAATTTAGAACAAATTTTGTAATGACTGCATTAACTAATGATGCACTTAGAGATGATTTTACAAAGTTCTTAAATCAAACAGAAACAGATGACAATATTAAAATACAAATGACAGAAATAAATGAAATGTTTTTGTCTATGAAAGAGGAGGAATAATGCCTAACTGGACAGATAACAAAGTAGTAATCAGAGGGACAGCAGAAAATGTAAAACGTTTTATGAATGACATAACAACTTTAGAAGCTAACTCAGATGATACACCGAATCAAATATATAACTTAACAGATATTAATCCAGTACCAGACGTGTATAAAAATATGCACAGTGGTGCAAGAGAGATTGATGGTGTTAGATATTCAGAATGGTTTGAAGATGATGAAGGTGTAAGACCTTTATTAGATATTAATAAAGAAGAAATCATTAAGAAACATGGATATGCTAACGCAATTGACTGGCAATATGGTAACTGGGGTACTAAATGGGGAGACTGTGATACAGAAGTACAAAGTGAAACTTATACAGATACACACGGTACAGTTGATATGACATTTGGTAGTGCTTGGTCGCCACCTTTTATGTTATTAAATGATATTGCAATTAAATATGATTTAGAAATAACTGCTAAATATATTGTTGAGTTTGATGATGATGAACATATAGATAGATATCCATTATCTTTAAAAGAAACAGATAAGTTGTATAAACAACATCGTGAAGGATTAGAAATCATGAGAGACGCAGTTGAAAAAGTAACTATTTTTAATATGGAAACAGATAATGAATAATATTATTGAGTTATATTCTCATTGTGTTTTGTGTTATAAAGAACTAGAAGAACTAAATTTCTTTACTAGTCCACAAAATTATCAGGATGTATCAATAGGATTAAGTGCTGACAAAAAGAAAATGCAACTCTGGTGTAATAGACATAATGAAAACATTCATGTATTTGAATTAGCTGATACGCTTGATGCTTGTTGTGATGATTGTGCGTTATAAGAGGATTAGTGGCATCTAATTGAACGCAGCTAAGGCTACTTACATTGCTGGTTTCCCTTTGTACCAGCCGGTTAGACCAAGATGTAGGTAGCTTAGTGTTTATTAGTAAGAGTTAGATTAATACCCTGTTGTTCTAACGACTGAACGTAAGCACTAAGCTATCTATAAACAATAATACAATGGCGTGCTGTTGTTAAGTTAAGATAGTAAACCATCTGTTGTATCATTTTAAAATAGCTTAACTAGAATATCTACAATACACAGATGGCGTAATTGTATGTCTGTCTTTTGTCTTATGACTCAAAGACAGACATACTACTAAAGAAGGGAGTATATGGAATACTTAGAAGTAAACGATGAAGAAATGTTAGAATATCTAATAACTCTTACGTACGTTAATATGCCTGGTACTAAAGGTAAACATAGACACGTAAGAATTATACTCAAAGCTACGGACCCAGTACAAGCTATGGTTCGTGCAATGAATATAGATATTGCAAACAAAGCTGAAATGATGACAGACTATATTGGACCTTACCCAGATAAAATGGGACAGAGTACATTTACAAGGGAAGAGATAGAAGAAATCAGACAGCAAGCTATTGATTCAGGATTATTCCAAGACTGGTTGATAGGTGTTAAACCTACAGCCATCCAAGTAGTCTTGCAGTCCAAAGTAGATATCATTAACAACATTGCTATTGATGAAGTTATGGAACATTCTACACACATAGGAAGTCAAGCCGAAGACTTTCTTAAAGAACAAGATAACAATAATGATAAGAAAGGAAGTGACAACGATGAATGATGATTGTTGGCAACTTATTAATGATGTTATACCAGTATCACAAAGGATACTATTATGGGGTCCACCAGGTACAGGTAAAACATACAGTGCAGTGAAAGAAAATGCACCTATAAATATAAATGGAAGTACTAATGTATTTCAAATAACAATGACAGAGGACACTGCTAGTGCAAACCTAGAAGGTTTTTATAAACCTAGTAGTGATGGAAACTTTGTATGGAATGACGGTCTAGCTATTCAAGCATGGAGAACAGGTGGTAGATTGGTTATCAATGAGATAGACCACGCTTCACCAGATGCTATGACATTTCTGCACGCTATATTAGATGACCCAGAAATTGCAGGTATTACTTTAAATAATGATACCAAAGAAACTGTTCATCCAGCACTAGGGTTTCAAGTTATTGCAACTACTAACAGCCCACCTGAGAGTTTACCTTTAGCATTAAAGGATAGATTCCCAGTTCAGGTACACGTAGATAGCATACATCCTAAAGCAATGGAACAATTCCCAAGTAATTGGCATGATGTTATTAACGATACAACATTAGTTGATGACCCAGAAGATAGAGTATCAGTTCGTTCTTGGAAAGAATTCTTTATGTTAATAGATAGAGATTTTACTGAGGAGAAAGCAGCCAAGCTTATATTTGGTAGCAAAGCAGAAGATATTATTGACGCTGTAATGGTTGCTAAAGCTGACAATGGATAAAGCTAAACCTTATCCAGAAATAATTACTAGTACTACTTGGAAAATTAACGAAGCAGTTGAAGGTCAACAACCTAAAACTGACAATATAAACTATCAAATGACTGTACCGTTAGGTAAAGTCTGCGAGTTTTGTGGAGTTAATCACGGTAGAAATGTCAGAATGCTACAGCTAGGCCATGCTAAATGGTCGCCTAAAACTGTAGGTAAACTAGGACATAATACTAGATTAGAAGCTGTTGAAGTACTATCAGATGCAAGAATTAAGTGGTTGTTATTTGTAGAAAAAATAAAATTTACAAATGATTTTATATGTCCACAATTAATACAAGCACAATTTAATCAGCTATTACCAGTAGGTAGTATAGGAGAAATTATAATGTTTCTTCTTAAATATACTAGTTGGCAAATGCCATCTAGTAGAAATTCTTGGTATAGTACAAGATATTATTCTGAGTTAACTAGTTCATTGATTAGATTAATGGAATACTATGGAGATGATATGCGTTTTACACAACAAAGACGTGCTGAGTATGCATTTATTATTCACCAATATCATGAAGTATTAGAAATATTACTTAATCGTAGTAGAAAAAAGATAATACCATTTAATCGTGTTAAAGTTGCAGCTAAATACTTAACTGTATTCTTAGATGAACTTAACGAAAGACCTAGTCTTGATGAAATCTGGGACAAAACCTTAAAGCAACAAAGCAGTTCGCTTGGTAGTGAAGCTGGGGAAGAAGATGGTCTTACCATCGAAGACACAGCTGAAGATGGTGCAAATGCTGCAAGCGCAGGTGATACGAAAAAACAATTAGAATATCGTATGCGTAAAAGCTTAGTAGAGGAAATGACTTATCGTTCTCAACACGGTATGGGTAGATGGGGTATTATGGAAATAGAAAATCCTATACTTCAAGTTAATCTAAATGGTAAACTTAAAAATGGTAGAGGATATCGTGCTATGAATTACGGTCACAATCCTAAATACATTAATAGATACTGTATAGATAAACAAATCTTCAAACAAAATCATAGAGTTAAAGGAGGTACTATTCTTATAGATGCTTCAGGTTCTATGCGATTTAATGGTGAAGATATACTAGAGATAATGAATATACTACCAGCTGTAACTATTGCTATGTACAATGGTGGTGGATTAGGTGGTATATTACGCATTATTGCTAAAGGTGGACGTAGAGTTACACAGGATTACTTAGATAGATATACCGGTGGAGGTAATATTGTTGATGGTCCAGCATTACGCTGGCTAGCAGAAATGCCTGCACGTAGAATATGGGTATCAGATATGAAAGTATTTGGTGTTGGTGCTAATTCTTCAGGTTATAATTTACTTAAAGATTGTTATGATATTTGCACACAGAATAAAATAATTAATCTAAAAGATATAGATGAAGTTAAAGAACACGCACTTAAATTAAATATGTGATACAATATAAAGCATTAGAAAGTAAACTAGCAATAGTGTAGTGTTTCCTTTCCGCTATAAAAGCTTTCTAAAGTAATGGAATAGAGTCGGAAGAGAACTCCGAACATGGTTTAATTCGTACTATCTGTACAATGTCAATCCCAATAGTGAACACCATTACGCTTTATATGTTTGCATAAAATATAAATGAAGTATAATGAATAGTATGAAAGATATAGATAAACTGCTGAAAGAAGCAGAAACTGGAAAAATCAACCGTGTATCACAACGAATAACTGATGAAGCTATGCCATTCTGGAATGGTATAGAACAAATGGTGCAATCAGGTAGGAAACCTAGACCTTACGTAGTGTCAAGGTTATTACGTGATGAGTTTGATATAAAAATAAGTGAGACTGCAATAAGGAATCACTTTAGAAACTTGTTAGAGTATGTCGAATAAAAAGAAAGTAGAAGAGTTATTAGCTGAGGCTGAATCTAAAAAGATACAAGAACTTAAAGCTGATAACTTAAAGTTACTGCGACAATTAGAGAAAGCTAAAAATAAAAAAGCTGATATGATTGAAGCAGTATATCAAGCTGTATCTACGAACTTAAGGACATGGGACAAACCTAAGATACCTAAGCCTAAGCTACACAAACGTACTAAGAACGAAGAAGTAGCTGTTGCTGTATTAAGTGACGTACAATTGGCGAAGGTAACACCAGATTATGATACAACAGTAGCAGAAGAACGTGTTATTGAATATGCAAACAAGATAGTTGAACTAACAAATGTACAACGTTCAGC
>TARA_R100000664_G_scaffold11944_1_pt1 | contig 44080 bp, 61 predicted proteins | sample TARA_R100000664 | Tara Oceans TARA_R100000664 (sample SAMEA2622705) | marine metagenome | biome: marine biome (ENVO:00000447); feature: deep chlorophyll maximum layer (ENVO:xxxxxxxx); material: "saline water (ENVO:00002010), including plankton (ENVO:xxxxxxxx)" | depth 115 m | reverse complement strand
TGCTCGTGGTCTTACAGACCCTACTCTGAAGGAAGGATTTAAAATTGGTTCAGAGGGATTAACAGAGACTGTATTCAATCCAGACACACAGCCAGCCAGATCTTTTTTAGAAAGAGGTTACGAAGGGTTGAAAAGTATAGGTAGACCGGAAAGATTGCCAACAGGTTTTCAAAAACAAGTAGCACAGTCCCAACTAGATGCAGTAAAATCTGATAATTTAAATTTAGCTTTAGATGCTACCGATGCAACAACAGTTCAGCCTTTAGCTCTAAGTCCTTCTGATTATTTGGCAGACCCAACTGCCAGAGCAACAGTTAATGAAGCAAGACGAGCAGGAGCAAGGGTTGGACCACCAGCTGAGGGAGACTTAACAAGAGGTGTAGATGAAAACATTGTAAGCAGAGGAACCGCACGTCCATCTTTCTTTACCAAAGAAGGAGTAACACAAGCAGGTTACGAAACAGGAGTTTCTGCTCTGATAAATATGGGTGTTAATTTGACTTTAGGTAAAATGAAACCTAAAAAAGCAGCAAGACAGGCAATTAAATCTGCGGCTGGTGGAACGGTTGGTAGCACAGTAGGAGCTGCAGTGGGAACTGCAGTGGGTGGCCCAATAGGTGGCAAAATAGGCTCAGCTGTAGGCAAGGTCATCGGTAGCACTGTTGCATCTAAAGTTATATGTAACGAATTACAGCGACAAGGCTTAATGAGTCGTTCCCAAGTTTTAATTAGCTATAAATTTGCTAAAGAGAATCTTTCCGAGCAACACGCTAGAGGTTATCACATTTGGGCTATCCGAGTTGTGCAAAAAATGCGTAAAGGTTATATGGTTAAATTTTGGCAACACATAGCAATTCACCGTACTAATGAAATAGAGTACATATACGGAAAACGTGACAAACCGGATTATTTAGGCAAACTGTATCGTAAAATTTTCGAACCTGCTTGTTGGGTTATTGGTGCTTTTTGTAAATCTTCCGATTGGTCAATATTATACGCAAAGGAGAGTTAAATGGCTGAGCAGATGGAGTTACCAATGATGGCAACAGAACCAATGGCAGAACCAATGATGGCAACAAATAATCCTATGGCAGCAATGGAACCAATGATGGCAACAAATAATCCTATGGCAGCAATGGAACCAGAAGCAAGAGAGGCGGTAATGCAGCCTGATGAGGAAATACAGATTGTTTTAATGGCTAGACTAGGTAACCTACAGCCACAAGAATTAAGAGCCTTAGACGAGCTTATAACGCCTGAGACAGCCAGAATTATTATGAAGGTGCTGCCAGAATTAGGTATGTTAATGGATCAGATACAAATGCCACAACAACAAGCTGAAGAGGAAATGGGTGCACTGGGCAATATGTAATGAAAATAAAAAGAGGTTCTCCTGTAGACATTTCAGCAATATATGTTTTGCTGAACCAAATGCACAAAGAAACAACACTACAGGTGGCACCTATTAATAGTCGCATTTTAATAAGTAAAATTACAGAAGCTATTTATCAAGGAGTTGTTTTTTTAACACATAACGATAAAGAAATTACAGGTTCAGTAGGTGGTTTAACAGGAACGGATTGGTGGTCAGATAAACCATTTTTAGGTGATCTTTGGTTTTATGTAAAACCGGAGCATAGAAAAAGTAGAGCTGCATTTATGTTAATGAAAGAATTTTTAAAAGTAGGAAAAACAAGTAATATGTCTACAAGAGTTGGACATATATTTTCTGGGGATATTGAAAGGAAAGATAGTTTTTACGAGCACTTTGGTTTCAAAAAAGCTGGTTCCGTTTATTTGATGGAGATTTAATATGGGTGGAATGTGTACAACACAAGTAGGAGGCAACATTACTCTTCCTGCCTCGGGAAAAACTCTAACAGGTACAGATATTCCTGAGTGGGTAAGTGAAGCAGGTAAACGATTATTTGCACAAGCAACAGGGCTGGCAGGAAGCCCATTCCCTCAGTACAAAGGTGCTAGGATTGCCGAATATGGTGATAGCAAACTAACTCCTGAAGAGTTGCGTGGACAACAAATGCTTGGCACAGACTACGGTTCATCGTATTTAGAAGAGTCCGCCGAAAAAGCAAGGCAACTTGGTCAAGGCTTTGGAGCATCTACAAGAGAGCAGTTATTAGGACTACCACCACCACAACTTTACGTTACCCCGATGGAAAGTGGCTCTCCACCTCCCCCGATGCAACCTGTGATTGGAACTCCGGTTGAACAAGATCCTATGATTCCCCCGATGCAACCTGTGATTGGAACTCCAATAGATCGACCCACTGGTCCAACTAGAACGGATTACACAGGTGCTACACGTTCAGACTTATTAGGTGATGCGGATTTAAGTCAGTACATGCAAACTTTTCAATCTGCGGTAGATCCTGCGGTGGCAGAAGCCGAGCGTCAGTTCGAGATGCAAAGCCGTTTAGATGCTGCCGAAGCAGCAAAGCGTGGAGCGTTTGGTGGGTCTAGAGCAGAGATACAAAGGGTATTGGGGACTAGTGAATTGGCTCGTAGAACAGGAGATATAAGAAAACAAGCAGGCAGAGAGGCATTAGAGTTTGGAGCCAGCCAAGCAGAAAGAGACCGCACAGCTCGGTTTGCAGCAGAGAACTTATTACGTGGACAGTACGATAAAGATGTAGCAAACCGTATGGCTGCAGAAGACGCTGTTCGTGCAGGTTACGAAACCGAAGAAGCATCTAGGCTACGCAGTCAACAAGCCATACAAGATCTTGGTCCATTAATGCAAAGCCTAAAACAAGAACAAGCCATGGGTTTAATTAGTAGTGGTGAGGCTAGACGTAGACTCGACCAAGCTGCACTAGACTTAGCTTATGCGGATTATTTAGAGCAAAGACAGTTTCCTAGAGAAATGATTAATTATGCTTTGGGTGTTCTTAAGGGTGTGCCTTATGAGCAAACACAATACAGCTTAACTAAAGGAGTAACAACCCAGCCAGGAGCAACATCTCCAAGCGTATACGGTCAAACCATAGGTGGGTTGGGTAGTTTAGCCAGTGCTTACTTTATGGGAAGAGGACGTGGGTGATGACCATACAAGACGATTTAAAAGAAATACAAAGACAACAGTTGTTTGGTGCTGCGGGATCAGACGTTAATCAATTCCCACAATTAGGTGGTTTAAGTCAAGCCATGCAAATTGTTAAATCCATGCGTCCTCAACAAGAAAAGGTTGACCCTGCTTTGCTGAGTTTTTTATTCTTTAGCCAATTAGCACAAGAGTCTTCTAAACCAGGATCAACACTTTTAGGTGCTGCAGGGTCAGCTGTTCAAAGCCCAGCTGCATATCTAATTCAACGAGAAGAACAAGAACGTAAAGCTCGTGAGGGAGATTTTAGCACTGCCGTTCAGTTGGCAAACCTTATGAAGCCCAAGCCAGGATCTTATGCTGATTATAAACCCACACAGGATCTTTGGTTAGAAAAAGGACAATATGTTTCTGTTAAACCAGCAGATGGCAGAAAACCAGATTATCCTAAAGGAAAGCCAATTAATCTTAATTCAGCCGAGCGAGCACAGTTTCCTCAAGGCAGTTTGCTATTATATAAAGAAACCAAAGAAGAACCATTTAAGAGAACAGTTTACAACAAAGAGGGTGATAAGAAAACTGTTTACTCTAAAGAAGATTATACTACATCAATTTTACAAAAAGGCGACGAAGGTTATATTGAAGGCAAATCAGGGTGGAATGATTGGGAGCCAGCACCTTTCAGAAGTTTTAATATATTCAGCAAAGATGGCATGGAGCAATCAATTACGAACATACATCAATATGACAAATTTTTTAAAGAAGATGGCACTTTTGAAGATAAATATTTTGAAAACTGGAGCCTAACAAAGCCAGCTCCTGAGGAAAAAGCAGAACCTAGAAAATTTTATCAGATCACTGATGCTGAAGGTAAGGTAGAAAGAAAATTTTTAACTGATGCTGAAGTTATAACAAAGCAGTCTGAAACAGGAGTTTCATCAATTGAGCTTGCACCGTCAGCTAAATCTCCTCTTGATTATTTAAAAGCATATAGGAAAAATTATACAGACGATGATGCTTATAAAGAATATACTGACCTTTTAAAGAATTATGAAAAAATCGAAGCTGCTTACGAACTAGCTTACAAAGTTGATAGACCTCAAGTTGCTGACCTTAGTATGATATTTGCTTATATGAAAATGCTAGACCCTAGATCTGTTGTGCGAGAGGGCGAACAGGCTCAGGCTTCTGGAACTGGTGGAGCACTTGATACTGTAAAAAACATATATAACAGTTTACTTGGTGGGGGACGTTTAACGGATGCACAACGTAAAAGTTTCCGAGACGCAGCATATAGATATTATACAAAATCGGCTGAAAATTTAACTCTGCTTAATAATAGGTATAACAAAGAGCTAGACGAAATGGATTACCAAGGTCAGAGAGTATTTATAAAAGAGCCCAAATCATTTAAAGGCAAATTAAAAGTCTACGGCACTTTTCCTAAAAGTAATGATGCTTTCAGAAAACAAGTCAAAAATATGGATAGCACAGAATTAGCTTTCCTTTTAGGTGTCGCAAATATTAGTAAGGAACAGAAAATAATTATACAGGAAGAAGTAAACAACAGGTCGAGAAACTTATGAGTGAATTAAAAAATTTACAGAATGGTAGTGAAGAAAGCATAGAGTCAACCCTTGCTAAGTTAGAAATGATTGATCGGGCAAATAAAGGTCCAGAAGAGCTGACGGTTTTTGATAAACTTAGGTTGATTGGTCAAGGACTGACTTTTGACTGGAGTGATGAAGCGATTGCTCGAATAAAATCACTTTCCCCTTCGCTTACTTATGAAGATTCTTTGGCTTACGAAAGAGAGCAAAATAGGATTGCTCGGGAAAAGCCAGGAAGTTTTAAGTATGAAATTGGTGGGGCAATATTGCCGTCTATTATTGCTGTTCCGTTTACGGCTGGTGGCTCCGTCCCTGTTACCGCAGCTAGACTTGCAGCTATTGGAGCAGCGCAGGGCTTGGCATCAGGCACAGGTCGTTCTGAGCGAGAGGGTGCTGAAAGTCTTATAGATGCACCAGTGGACGTTGCTTTGGGTACAGTATTAAATCCAGTACTGGCTAAATTAGGTCAAAAAACCATTGCTGCCGTAACTCCTTTATTCACTGCTATTAAAGAAAGGCTTCCAGGAAAAGTTGGAAAAAAAGTAGAGGACGAATTAATAAGAATCATCGCAGACGGAACGCTTACTGTTGAGGAAGTTATAGAAAAAATTAATGCTGGCGAGATAATACCCGAGATGTCTGAAGAGGCTGCAACTCAGGTTGCTGCCTTTGCAAGGCAGGCTGGACCAGGAGCGGGAATTATAACTGAAACGCTAGAAAAAAGACGATCTGAATTTACTAAAGACGTTTTTGATTCTTTTACTAAAGACCTAGCACCTAATCAAAAAACAGCTAATATCTATGAAACATTCTCTAATAATGAGAAAGAGTTATTAAAAAAAGAATCTCAAGCATATAACAAAATATTTAAATCCGAAGGCAGCAAAACTTATGACCAGATAGGCGAGTGGGTATTAAATCACGCAAAAGACCGAAGAGCTTCTCGGAATTTAATAAACAAATACATGGATGCAAAAGGCAGAAAGCCACTTTTCAAAATTAATAAAGAAACTAAAGAGCTGGAGCTTACAAGAGAGCTGACTTTAGAAGATGGTGAAATTATTAAAAGAGCTTTTATGGATATTAGAGGTGGAGCAGTAAGGCAAGGAAACCCAGATCTTGCTAAAACTTTTGCAGGTTATGAAAATGATATTAAGCAAATTGTTGACGGGATATCTCCTGATTTAAAACAAACTAGATATAATTGGGCTAATATTAAACAGTTAGTAGATAATTATAAAGAAGGTGAAAAAGCATTTAAGACAGACCCTGAAATGTTTGAAATCTTTTTTAATAAAATTCTTTCTGAGGGTAAGCCAGATCAGATCGAAGCAGTAAGAACAGGAGTAGCCAAAGCATTAAAAAGAAGAGCTCAAAGTGCCAGAAAAATTTCAACAGTAGGTGCAATGACAGACACTAAAGACGCTGTTAGGGCTGAACGAGTTATATTAGAAATTGTTTATCCTGGAGAGTCGTTTGATGAAATTGTAAGAAAGATGGATCAAATGATGAAAACAGTTAAAGCACAAAGTTTAGCCTCAGCAACAAAAGGATCTAAAACAGCTCCTATTACAGAGGCATCAAAAAGAGTTGGTGTTAAAACTGGGCTGGCTAATATGGCAAGAGTGTTTGCGTCTGGCGGGACAGATCTCCCCGCAGTCAGAAGTGTAATTGGCGGTTTATTTCCTGACAAAAATGCTCCTAAATTTACAGACCCAGAGCTGGTTAAAATATCTGAGCTAATTGTAGAAGAAAACTCTGATATAATCCGAAGGGCATTAACAGACGAAACAGCACTAGAGCAACTTGGTTTAAGAATATCGAGTTTAGTTAATAGGCTTGTTGGGACTGGGTTTGGTGCTTCTCAGCCAAGAACAGAGGCAATTACTTCAGTGCCTGGAATCGATTTTATGAGAGATATGATATCGGGGATGAGTGATGCCACCAGAGAAAAAGTTATAAACGCAGCAGAATCCCAGTAAGTTGTAACCAATCGTCCTCAGTCATTCTGCCTGTTTTAAACCAAGTCACAGCATTTAGAAACTCTGATCTGGTTGGACCACTAATTAAAACATCAGCTTTATCTCCGTCAAAAACAGCAATTGCTTCTCTACCAATACGCACAGCCACCCAGCAGTTGCCTCCTCGGTTATAGTATTCTTTTAGCCAGAGAGCTTGAGTTTGCTTAAGACCACAATAAACTTTCGTCTTTGGCCATTCAGGAATATATTTTAATTCTATCCAACCTGAGACTCCTTCGTGTATAAAGTGAACGTCTGGAGTGCCTTTGGCAACCTTGTTCTCAATACGATACATCTTTAACGGCAAAGGTTCTTTAAGTAAGTTCCAAAAGTTCCTCTCGCTCATCTTTGTCCTCTTCAAGGAATAAAGAAATTGGATCGTTGTTAACTGTGTCGGCTAAATTTTTCTTGTTGCGTAAAGATTTTATAATTTTACCATCAATTGTTTTTGATGCTTCGATGTCGATGTAAGTGACGTTGGTTGTGGTGCCGATCCGGTGACACCTATCCTCGGACTGTAGCCTAGTCTCCAAATCAAAGCTGTTGCTGTAATAAATGGCATACTCTGCTGCGGTTAATGTTAAGCCTATACCACCACTTTGCGGTTGGCCAATAAAATATTGGATCTGCGGATCGTTCTGAAAACGCTCTACGGCAAGCTCTCGAGCGTCGTTAGACACCTCGCCATAGTAACTAACAGCTTTGTTGCCTAAAGCACGCTCTATAGCCTTTAAATCAGCTTTAAACCGTGCCCATATTATTACCTTAGAGCTTATACCGGATAGTATCTCGTTTAATGCCTCTAATCTAGGATTTTTATCCTCAATTGGCAACACTTTATCCTCGGTGGGAAACCACCCACATATGATTTGTTGCAATCGCAATAACCGAGTTATGGTCTCAGGAGCAGTTAGGGTTTCACCTTTTAGTTCGGTTACAAATTGCTTTTTTAGTTGCTTGTAAAGTTCTCGTTGTTTTTTAGTCAGCTCGATAGGATGCCGTTGGTAGATTTTCTTGGGCAAGTCTAAACAGTCTTTTTTGAGAACTCTGTAGCTGTGCCCTTGTATGCTTTTAGTTAGCTCGGGAACATTCTGGTACGAAACGATTTGTTTGTTTTCCCACCCACCCATAACGCAATACCGAGCCTTAAAGCTGTAAAAACTATCATAGCCTAGTATATTGGGGCTGAGGAATTTAAACTGGCTATACACGTCCTCTGGTCCTTTAGTGACCGGAGTTCCAGTCATTATTCTGCGGTATTTAGCTCTGATGCTGAATTTGGTTATTATTTTTGTTCGTTTGGCTCCTGGACGTTTAATTCTAGAACTTTCGTCCACCACTAACATTGCGTCGTTAGCCAACAATATTTTGTCCATATAGCCCACTGCTATTTTGCTAACAAAACACTCTACATTAAAGCTAAGTACCTTTAAACAGTCTTGAGCATACATAGCCTTTTCAAATTTTTCCTTATGCACTTTCCCCATGCCAGAATAATAATACTCCGAAACATACGGACACCAATCCGGTAAGTGTTGGGGTAGTTCCTTATTCAACCAATTACGATGCACCCCATTAGGAGCAATCACCACTAGTGTGTTAATTTTATTATTGGCGTATAGGTAGGCAGCAGTGTCGATAATTACTTTTGTTTTACCAGTTCCTTGCTCCATCAACAAGGCAAAATTCTTTTTATCCCGACTCATGTAAAAGGCTTTTTTCTGGTGGTTAAAGGGAGTTGTCTTAAACTTAAAATCGTCGTTGCTTGGTATGGTATAATGCTGACGGTTGATACGGTTTTGCTCAGCCTCTTTCTCTGATTGTTTGTACTGTTCTAATATGCTGTAAGATTCAGAGTCCCATTCTGCATCGGGGCAATACCGCTGTATGTGTTGGAGGTTGGCACCTGTTGGTGAGAACAATAAATCTCTGCCTTGCCACTTTTTAAATCCAGGAAGGGAACTCATCCACAACATTGTTTCGGTTGTTAGTTTGCCTTTTGCTAAGCAGAGCTTGCCATGTGCTTTTTCAATCCTCATTGAAACGCTCCCAGAACTCTGGATGTTGTTCGATAATTCTGCACACTCTCTGCATTACCCACCTGCCCAGCTCCTCACGAGAGCCTCGGTTGTTAAAAATTTTTGCAAGAGCCTCATAATCTTCTTTCTCCAAATCTTGAAATGTATCAAACAACTCTTCAAAACTTATATTCAGCAACCACAAATCCAATATTTCATCCTGATCTTTAGATGTTTTTGGATCTAAAGGCGGTCTGTGTTTGTCCATTTGATTCCTTTCTCAATTATTAAATATATTCTAATTTAATTAGCCAAAATAGTAAAGTAACAATTGATGAAAAAAGAGGTATTGAAGCCCAGAGCCAGAACAACACCTCTAGCGGTAAAATATATGATTTTCTATTTGTATTACTCTTTTCAACTTTTTCGACCATTTTGGTTCAACTTCGGTTGTGTGATAGTGTGTTATGTCTTTTATAACTTCAGCTTGTGGGTAACAAATCATTGCTGATTTGGCAACTTCTACCATCTTTCTCCATTGCTCTTTATCTTCTGGTGAATCACTTTTACCATCACAATAAAATGAAAACTGGCAAGAGGATTTATGTTTTTGCGTTACCACATCGCAAACTGTGTTAGGAAACCTCTTATCTACAACACGATTAATTATGACTTGTGCCACAGCTTGTTGCCCAAAAAGAGGCTCTCCTCGAGCCTCATGATAAAGAGCAATTGCTAAACAGTATATCTCCATTCCCATTTAAGACACCTTCCTTGTTTCGTAAAAGTCTAGCTCTAAGTTATCATGAAAAGTGCCTATTGCTGGGTTGTGAATTTTTATGTAACCTTTTACCTGCTTGTTAAAGCCATGATAGTTTTCCATAGCTGTCCACTCTTGAGACTGGTTGTCGATAACTGTCCAATCTCTGGTGTCTATTACTAACACATGCTTGCTAATTTGTATAATGTAAAGGTTGTTTGGCTCTAGTTGCTCTTTACAGAACTTGCCCATCTTTCTACGATTCTGCAGCTCAGTGTAATCAACTTTGCGGTTAAACTTTCTGCAAGCCTTAACTATGTTGTTCATGGTGACACCTTTAGCGTGTCGTTTGCCTCGGATTTGTTTAAGAGTCTGGTAACATGTTTCATACTCTTCTCCGGACACTACTGCCACTGCGTACGGACCACACCATGTTTTACGCCATATGCCTGTCCAGCTTGTAACCTGTCTACTTTTAGGGGTATGCTTTTCCATATATTTTCCTTTCTAAAAAGGTTTAAAAATGTAGGGGAGTTTTCTTTAAAGTCTTAAACCCCCGCACCGAAAACGTAGACCGCAACTTTGGTTCTTTGTTTTTTAATGTGGTTAAGAACCCGACGCAAATGCCAAACTCAATCCACAATTCTTAGATTTAATTCCCTAGCCAATATATATATTATAGTCTTTCTGGCCAGAGAAGTAAAGTATTATTTAAACTTTATTTTTAGCGATCGCTTTGCGGAGCACACGATCTCGTTCGGTTTGTTTAAGATCACTAATTAACGCAAGCACTCTTAAAGCATACCTCCGCTCATGCTCAGCAGTAAAAGTTTTAGTCTTCTGTTTCTTAACACCAAGTTTCTTTCTAACCTCAGCAGGTAAATCATCAATTTTAATTGTCATATTTTTCCTTTCTCAATTAGTTGATTGATTTCAACTAATACCTATATTCTACTCTAATTGGCCAGAGAAGTAAAGTGTTATTTTACAACTTTCTCCATTTTTCTATGTGCACCTTACGAAATCCAGGTCTGATTAAACCTTTTATCAAATACCAGTCACCAATCCTACCCTCCTCAACAATTGGCTTACCAATCTTGGGATATTTGAAACGGTCTATGCCACATATGATTGGACCTGTGTCGTCTTCAAACGTCATATTCAACCAAAGGTTATGGGTCTCAACCCTGCGACCACCTCTCTTGGCTAAGTTGACGGTTTCGTTCATGTCTCTAAGGTTTTTCTCTTTTAGCTTACCAAAAAATACATACCGTCCAGGAGTGTCTGCGTCTAGGGTAGCAATGTCACTAATTTTAGATTTTATGTTGTGCTGTTGTGGATTTTCCTTTATGTGGCCAAACTTACGCTCGCATTCAAAAATATCATCATAGGCTGTTGTTCCACTTGCTAGGAGTTTTTCTTGACGTGGTGTTAAAGGTTGTTTAAGATTACGACGATTAATTATGTCCTCTGCCATTTTGGGACCAATGCCCTTGATGCCCAGCAACCCACCAATCAACTTTCCGTTTTGCACCGACCAGTTGATCTCAGATTTTTGCTGATCGTAGGGCAGATATTCTAATCCCTCTCGGACAACCTCCCTTAACAACCTAACTGCTTGCTCGTCGTCTTTGACGTTGCGGAGACATGCAGCAGCAAACTCTAACGGAAACTTAGACTTCAGTACACAGCACCAATAACTAACCAGCCCATAGCTAATGGCGTGACTGCGGTTAAATGCCCATGAGCCCATTGTGTTTATGTGTTTCCAAATGTTCTCTGCATCCTGTTCGGATATTCCATTTTCCTCCGCACCTGCTTTAAACTTTACCCAATATTGGTCGAAAAATTCTTGCCCTAAACTTTTACTCATCGCTTTGCGTAATGAACTAACGTCTTCCCAGCTCAGCTTGCCGATCTCCCGACCGATGGTCATAACCTGTTCCTGATAAACAACAACCCCATGCGTTACTTTTGTTATCTTCTCGGTGAGTGGGTGTAAGTATTCTGTAGGAGTTTCTCCGGTGTGACGTTTGATGTATTCCGTAGTGCCTCCAGAAACTAATGGTCCAGGACGACCCAATGCGGTAATTGCAGCAATGTCCTCGAACTTGTGCACCTTCATTTGGTGGGTAACGGATTGTAAGGCATAGCCTTCAAACTGGAATATGCCTGTGTACTTTTCGTCATTCAAAATGGCAAATGCTTTTTTATCGTCTAGTGGGTAATTTAAAAGTTGGTCTCTGGTCCACCCAACCTGATCTAATATGTCTTGTATTACAGACAGTGTGCGTAAACCCAAAGCATCTATCTTCAATAGATTAAGACTTTCAGCATCTTTTTTATCTATCTGGGCTGCAGTGGTCTGGGCACTAACCGAGCAATACTTATGAACAGGATCTTCGGTCACCAATATGGCAGCAGCATGAACACCGTTGTGTCGAGCGTGATTTTCCATATCAGCTGCAATGGCCATCTGTGGGTATTTTTCCAGCACTTTTTTGCCAACATCTAAATCGTTAAATGTATCTAGTATACAAAGTGCTGATCGGGCATCTCCACTACTTCTTTCAATAATCGCTCCCTTCAGATCGTTCACCTCCCATGCTGGTACTCCTAGCTCCTTGGCAACTTCGCTAATGGTTATCTTGGCTTTGTAACGACTCACCGTTCCTAGCCTAGCAACTTTTTCTTCGCCATATTTATTCTTCAAATATTCAAAAACCATCTCCCTGCGATCATCCTGAAAGTCTATATCAATATCCGGCAAGTCTTCCCTTGTTATATCTATGAATCGCTCAAATAAAAGGTCGTGCTCTATAGGGTCAATATCCGTTATGGCTAACAGGTAGCAAACCAAACTCCCAGCCGAAGAACCTCTAGCTGGACCAACCAGCATGTGCTGTTTCGCATATTTGATCATATCCGCTATGACAAAAAAATAATCCTCAAAATCCTTTTCTTTAATTAGCTCTAATTCACGTTTTAAGCGTTTTTTGTACACAGGGTTGTTTAAGTCTACCTTGCGGTCTTTTGCACCTTGTAAGCACAGCTCTCGTAAAGTCTTAGAGGACTTAAATCCTATCATTTGTGCAGTGGGCAGTGTGGCATTACATTGCTCTGCAATTTTGTAGGTGTTCTCGATGGCTTCCTCAGGCAACCAAGGCACAGCATCCCTCAGCTCCCACTCGTCTAACAGATGCATTGCTTTGCTTCGCTCTGTGCGGTTGCGTCCAACCAGCACTTCATAAGCCTTGCGATCTGTGGGGTAAGGAAATAGATTGTCACTGACAGCCACAGGGCGAAAGTGTTTGTCGTGACAAAATTGCAAAGCCTTCCGGCTACTGGTTGGACTGAACTCTATATATAAATTATTTTTGCGAGGCAGTAAACCCCACTCTGGAGTTGTACCACTCAGAATTATCACGTTATCACTAACATCAAACAGATCAACATAAGAAATTCTGGGAACGTAATAAAATTGCTCCTTAGATGTGCTTTTCGTAACCAGCTTGTAAATCTCTTGTAAACCATCATTGTTCCTCCCCAAAAATGTCATCAAGTTAGTTGCCTGCTTGATACGTTCTGTTGCATCCTCTACAACTGCCAGCTCTACACCAAATATTGGTTTCTTACCTGCTTTGGAGCAGTGCTTGTTAAAGGGCACATGTCCCCAAGTGCCACCAAAATCTGTTATGCCTATGGACTCTTGTTCACAGTTTTGTATAATTTTTTCAACCGACCCATAAGCTGTTCGGAAAGAATACTCTGTGCGCACTTTTAGGTTAATCACAAATGGCCCTCCTTTTTGTACCACTTTATAATTTCTATCATCGCTAAAACATCCTCCACCGATCTGTGTGCCTTTGCATGCTCTTTTTCTGTTACCTCCTTGTAGATATCTCCGAGCTTGCGTTTTCTCCCCCAGATATATTCACCAATCTCAATCGTGCAGATGTGTTCGTATGGCCATGGGAAACAGTTCATTTTATCATACCGCTGAAGTTCAAATTTTAATATTTTGCGGTCAAACGGTAGATTGTGAGCAACCAATGTTTTCTCTCCCAAGAAAAATTCACACAGCTTAGTGTAATGAGCCATGAATGGTTTCTTGTCCTTCAGATCATCATCCGTGATGCCTGTAATTTTAGTAATCTTTGGGTCGAGCTGTTGCTGTGGGTTGACCAAAAACTCTAGCCGATCAACCTCCTTCAAATCATCGTCCAGCTTGATGGCACCGAACTCAATAATCTTTGGTTGGGTGACTAGATCAGAACCCTCCGCTTTGGGCAAACCTGTTGTTTCCAGATCAAACGCTATCATCTTTACTCTCTCTGTCTAACGACTCTAGAATAAATGCATAAACACCCATGTCGTGGATTGAGTCTAAGTGAGATACTGGCCAGTTCTGAGTGTATCTTGTTAGCTTAGCAACCAACATATTTATAATACCAAAACGGTTGTGTTCCTTTTCGGTGTTAAGCTGAACACCATTAGGAAACAACGTCATCATCACTTTACCATGCTGGTGGTAGTTGTCGCCATAAGCCTTGTTTCTTTCTTTAAAAGTTTTAAGAGCATCCTTAAATACAGATTCAACACTATTCTCTTTCATATTCATCTTTCCACTTTGCCATTTGTTTTAAAAGATTTTCTGCACATTCCACCCTACCGTATACAATGTCATCAGTATTATCTGAAGTGACTTCTTCGTCCTTTTTGGCTTTAACTTCTGCTCCGGCATATGCTTCGTTTATTAAATACTTTTCAATCTTTTCTAAAAGTTCACTGTCCTTCATCACCTGCCTCCTTTTCATCCTTTCTTTAATTAATTCCTTAACAAAAATTCTGTAGTCTTAGATAAACATGCAGTCAGAACAGTTCCTAGTTTACGTCTTTGTGATTCGTTGTAAACTGCTGCTCTTATTTCTCTAAGAAGTTCGTATGCTGGCGAGTGGTTTAAGTTCTGTTTTAACTTTATCATACTTTGTTCATCTATGGCAAATATCCTAGCAACTCTTTTACCATCCATATATATGTCATTATTTTTTATTACCAGACTCACTTTGTTTTGTCCTCCATAGATAAACAACACACCTTGTTATCACGCCACATGTTGACGCACTCTTTACGATCTTCTATCGCAAACCATATATTTTTATTACAATGTTTCATTAAGAAAATCTCTTCTTTGACTTGCCAGTCACTCCTTTTATCTCCGTTAGGACGCATGTGTAGTAGGTCCCATGGTATGTCGTAACGCTTTAACCAGTCCACTGTTTCATTACGCCATTTTTCTTCCCTAGCTGTGATTATTATGATTTTAATCTCTTCAGGGTCACTAATTTTTAATGCTCGCAATATGTTACAAGTATTTTCTATCGGAATGTCTTCACAGGCTCTAGAATTAAACTCATCATAGCGTTTTTCTCTAAACAGGTGCATTCTATGATTAGAGTCGCAAAGGGTTCCATCCAGATCAGAAATTACCCACCTATCCATGATGGCTCCTCTCTGCGTGTCCACTTTGATTGATGTATTTTTTCTCCGTTGTAATAGTCTCGATATGCTTTAACAGCATCTTTGTTTTTGTATTTATCGGGCATAGCCTGAGCAAAGTCTGTTACGTTATCGGAAAAATCTAGCGTCTCAGGAGTTTCTATTAAATACTTTATTAATTTTTTATAAGAGCTATGAATTTTATTGTAACGGTGAGAGTACTCAAAACACAAAGCTACAAAATAATTTAATGCCCAGTAGTAGTTTCTATTGTTTTCCCGAACCCATTTAGTGCAAGGGTGGTTGTGAAAGCAAGGTTTATAAAGATGTGGACTAGGATTGATTGCAGCTAAGTGATGAGCAGTACAAAGCATCTGTGCTGATTCTAATATCATCTTTACAACATGTTTGTCGTGATGTGCTTCTGCTGCTAACCATGGATCTTTATCTAAAATAAATAAATTCATATAATTCCTTTCTCAATAAGTTTTAATTATACCTTAATGTTTGTACCGAGTTAAAGTTATTTCTTGAAAATCTTCAGCCATCTCTAATGCTAAATCTACAAAATCAGGATACTCCTCTCTGATTATAGAAGGTGGTTTGCCTGACGTTGCTGCTCCGTGGATTAGTGTAATTAAAAATGCCATATGTATATCTTCTAAATCTTCCATTTTAATCCTTGTTTAAAGGTTTTGCCATGCTTGGTGCTGCCCACTCGGTTGGTGTAAGGAAAGGTTTTGCCCAAGGATGAGTATTAACCACTTCTTTGACCATTAACTTAAATACTTCTTGATATTCCCCCTGAGCACGTGGAGATAGGCGAGACTTGGCCATTTCGTGCAGAGTTCTTAAGCTAAATTTTGCCACAATGTTTGTATGTATGTTTGTGGGCAATATACCACGAGCGTCTTCTGCAGGAACTAGCTCTCGTAGAGCTTGGTAACATTCATTTATCTGCTTCATCGCTCTGTCGTATATAGCTCTGCTCCACTTGTCTTTCATAATTCTATCGGGTGTGTAATAGGTAAACCCAGCCATGTCAACAGTACGTTGCGACTGCTGTGCGTATGAGCCTTGGCGAGTTCTTACAAACTGATGGGTAAACCCTCTGCTAACCTCTCTTACATCAAATGTATAATCAATAAACTCCCAAGAAGATTTTATTGTGTTTAGCATGTAGTCTAGCTCTGCTTGTTTTTTCTCTTGATCCCACTCGGAAACTTTTTGATAAGCATCCTCGTCGTTCATAAGCCTAGTGTTTTTTGTAAACAACAGTAAGTTTACTGCGTCGCTTGTTGCGTTGATTAATTTAACTTTCATTGATTTTTTCCTTTCTTTATTAATTGACCTACTAACATCAAATTTCTTCCAACCACACCCATTATACATTGCGATTGTATTTTTAGCTCCCATTCAAAACCTGTTGTTTCTGGTTTATAATATGGGTTATTCATTAGCATTTTGAATGATGACTCTGTCCAAAAAGATTTATGAGTAAGATCTTGATATGCTAATTCTGATTTGTAGTACGGTACACCATATTGAAATATGCCATCATACATCAAAACTCTTTGCACTTCTTTTAAAAACAATATGGCATCTTCACCTGTTAAGTGCTCCATAAAATGGTAACAATGGATAATTGATACCTCGCCATCGTTTGATGGTATTAGATTTTTAGGGAACTCCCAACTTGGTAATCCAAGATTCATGTCTGCTGAAGATTTTTTTGTACCACTTTCTCCAATACCAATTGTAACTCCTGATTTAGGTTTATCCAAAGCACCTATGTCTCGGTCAAGTGCTAACTTTGCTAAAAGTCTATGATCCACTTATTTCCTTTCTTAGTCTAAAATAATGGTTTTTGTTTTCTATAAATTTTTCTACAATTTGTATATCTTTTACCACATCGTCCAACAGTAGTTGACGCCAAGTGGCAAACCGCCCAACCGAGTAAATATTGTATTCTGTTGTCATGGCGTAAATAAAATTCTTTCTTTTTTGCTCGTTTATTGGCATTATTTTACCATACTTTTGACAAGAGATTTCTAAGTCCGTTAGCTTATTAACTTGAAACCCGAAACAGTCTTTTAACAAACCCATTAAGTTTGGTCCTGCTTTGCCTTCTGGTTCTTTTGCGTATTCCGCAATCACAACATTACCAATGATTGAAATTCGATATGGTGCATCTAATGGGTCTGGGCAGTAGACTGTTTGATAAACCTCACAACTGGGGTCTGCGATTATACCTCGTTGAGTCCATATTGGTTTAACAGGAAATTCTGGTATCTCTGGCCAACTTACCATCTTCATCAATACAGGCATAGGTATTGTGGATATTTTGATCTCTTCGCTCTTTAATTTTTCTAGATCCAGCGGTGATGAATATTGTATTTGACAGTTGCTGGCCATTTGCGATATCAGGTCTAGGGGTGCGATGTAACGCTGAACTTCTTGCAGGTTATTTATTGAGCGATTAATCACAGAGCCTGTTACTTTTAAAGCATACATGTTGTTAAAAAATAAATTAGACTCTTTAATTATATTTTGTTCATGGCGGATAGCCTTTTGCACCATTACTTTTTTAAACGGTATGCCACAAGCTGTACCCACTCCATTAGTCCGGAAACGTAACAATGCAGAGTGGTTGTTGGGCAGACTTGTTTGTGCCTCTCGGATTATTGGTTTAAATCTTCTTAACATATTAGCAGATAATAATCCCGCTAAGCCTGCACCGTATACAATCATTTTTATTCCTTTATTTGTTATGCGTTTGCTTTTATAAATGCAACCTCTTCAATATAATCTTTTTTGTTTTCAAACTGTGGTATCTTATCCGCATCGTTTAACGAAACGTCTAACCATCCTGCTTGCCCCATTTCACGACCCAAAGCTACACGACAACGTATTTCATGGTCGTTGTGTAACATTTGGTAAGTTATGGGAAACACATCTGTGTCATCTAAATTTTTCTGCAACCAATCGATGTCTAGTTGGCGATTCAGATTTTTCCGAATCGCCTTTTTTGCATATTTGATTAACAGGTCTTTTGTAAAGTAGTACATTACTATCCTCCTGATTGTAGTTGTAATCTATTTCTCTTTACATCCCAAAGTAAATCATTCATTCTACCACCAAGCTCTAAATATTTTTCAACAGTTAATTCTTCGTCAGAATTATGATTTAAAATTATGTTGTAAGATTTCCATCCAAAAGTTCCTTCACGTCTAGGATTTTTATCAACAACTACAACTATTGTATCTTGTTTATTAGCTTTCACGCTCTTTTCCTTATTAGTTGTTTTAGTTGCAACCAGCTGTTCATAATTGCCCTTAACATTATTGTTAGGCAGTATGTTGGCTGACTTTGAATTGTTTGTAAGTGCTTCGTCAATATGTTTGCTTTTTTGCATAACTGCCATTGTCCTCTTTACAGCTGTTTTTTTGTCGGCAAATCGCCTAATATTTTCTTTGCTGTATTGATTGTAAACTCTAACCATCGCAGAACAACTAATGTTAGCATTGTTTAGCATTTCTTCTGCACTACTAACAATAACCGAATTATCATTGCCGAATGAAAAATAAGGGTCATTAATCAAGCTGTCAGTTGATTTGCTTTTACAAACTTCGCCAGTTACTAAATTAATATTGTAATACATATTTTTCCTTTCTCAATTAGTTGTCTTAATTAACAACTTAAACATATTATGAACCAAACTGTGCAGAAAGTAAACAATTTTATTTTCCCTTTATAATCATATACTAAAATGCCTTAATCCACGAGGTCTAACTAGGAAAAGGTTTTTTCTAGCACGAGTCAACGCAACATACCAAACTCGGTTCTCCTGATCCTCACCAAGACTCTCCCAGCTCTTACGACCCATATCGGTTAACAATACAACATTGTCTGCTTCGCCACCTTTGCTTTGGTGAATTGTTGATATGTTTATTTTAGTTTCTTGGTGAAACTTTTGTTTATTGAACAAACAAGTGCGTAAATACTCTCGCTCGTCTGGTGGTATATTTCTTAAAATATCTATCCAGCTCTGCATTAAAGATTCTTTGGGTAGTCCTATGTCATTCACATTATAAGTTTCTCTGTTTGGTAATGTCACATTAAAATCTAAAAACTTAATTAAGTTTTTAGCATCGTGTCTTTTTAATTCTTTACCATTGCGGAGACTTTCCCAAGCAACTATTGCACGAGTCATTTCAGTGTCCAAGGAATTTTTACCATTGTAGGTGTAACCATAGCCCTGTTGCCTGACGCATTGTTTTAACCTGTTCAGCAAATATTTACTCCTGCCTAAAAGCATCCAACTCTCTGTACTGTTAAACTTTATTTCTTGCTCGGAAGAAACATACTCCACCTTGCCCTCGTCTAGTCTTGGTGCCCATGGCTTAACATAGCGGTGTTTAATTCTTTTCACAACTTCAAACGCCAACCGATGAACACTGCGAGGTATGCGGTAGCTTTGAGGTAGAATTTTACGATCACCCTTTAGACTTAAAAATTTATTTATGTCCGCACCAGCCCAACCAAATATTGCTTGGTCATCGTCACCAGCAATATAGACTTCATTGGCTAATGAAGCAGCTTTTATTGCAACCTTGTATTGAAGCGAGGACAGATCTTGTGCCTCGTCAAAAATGCAAATATCCACTGGTAGGGAAAAATCGTACTGCTCCAACATGTCTGTAAAATCGTACAAACCATTTTGCTTTTTATATCTTTGTAAAGATTTACCATATTGTTTAACAGCGTGTAGGGTTAAGTCTGGAGTGTTGAGTAGTGCGTGGCAGTCTTCAATAGGTTTTAAAGTTATACGAGACAGTGCCTCCGATCTGGCACATTTATCACCTAGTCCATCTCCAATGTGTAAGCCTAGATCCTCATCATAAATGCCTCGGAACTCTATGCCCAAAGCCTTGCCCAACTTTTTGTAATGAGCATTGGTCATAACCTCATCACGCCTCAAACTTAACTCTTTAAAAGCCAAACTGTGCAATGTGCGAAAGTAAGGAAATCTCGACTCATCAAATTTAAACTGCGCAATGGCACGTTCTTGTGCTTCGTGTGCAGCTTTACGAGTAAATGCTAGGTAAGCAATCCGCTCAGGAGGTACACCACGTGCCAAAGCACCCTCTACAATTTTTAGTAGTGTTGTGGTTTTGCCTGTTCCTGGAGGTCCAAGAATAATCTGCACGTATCTCAAAAGTCCTCCGTCACTTCTGATGGCACATCTAACTCATCTCCATCATCATAGTACTCTGGTGCCGGAACTGACCAAACTTTAACAGGCTTGCCCTTAATTCTAAAAGTTTTACGGTCTCCTCCTAAGTTCCGCAACCAGCTCCAAACTTGGTGCTGAGATGGATAGCGGAAACGCCTAGACTCTAGGTAGATAAATAAATCCTCTGAGCGGAAAAAGACTTTACCTTCCTCCGAGTTATGCCAAGGCTTGGCGTTCATAATTTCGTCCTTCTGCCGAGCCTGTACTTTGCCTGTTAGGAAGGAATCAAATATTTTCTCAAACTGTCCTTGTGGCGAAGCATCATCTGGGTCTTGTATAATTTCCACACTAGCTAGTAGTTCGTTAATGCGTTGCTCCCAACGTTGTGGAGGCATAGTGGCTGGGCATTTGTTGAGCTTATCTACGCAAAGTTTTTGAAGCTGACGTTGATCAAGTAACTGCGGTGTTGTGACCTCTATTCTCTCGCCCTGCATCTCAATGTACCAACGTACACTGTTGCGGTTTTCTGTCTCGTATTTTGTAATGGAATCGATTTCAATAGCCAACCCACCACCAACTCCCCCAACCCCAAACTCCCGCTTCATACATTTACTTTTCTCGCAGTAGTTACACACAGGTGGTTGTTTGCAGGTGTAGGCATAAGTTTTACGACTAACCGATTTCACTAGCCCATTAACTTCTGAACTTGGCAGAGGTGATTCCAAGTGTTCGTAGTTAAATTTCATTAGATCTTCTTGCCAGTCGTCGGGATTTTTCTTACGGAAATAAACACCCACATTGAACAAAGAAATGTTTCTTCCTCCCTCCGGGAACCCCATCGTCATGATGTGCTGAAGGCATGGTGGTCCATCCTTAAAATGATCAACAAGATCGGGTTTAAATCCTTCTAGTTTTTCAAATGTTGTACGTTTCTTTTTTGCCACCTTTATGAAGTTATCTAATGATAATTTCTTACCATTGTGAATGGCATAACGATCTGTTTCATCTCCATCCCAATAACACAAATTAATCCAGTTGCCTCGGTCACGCTCGTTGGCTCGGCTGATTTGCTTTGGAAAAATCTCGGCTCCCCCATAGCCTAAACCTGCAGCAAATTCATTAAGTTTTGCCACCATATCAATGGCAGGTATAGCAGGCTCACAGAATAGGTAAAGGTGTGCTCCCCCAGACTTGCTTCTGCATAGCACCAGTGGAGTTTTACGGATCTTCTTCTCCAACTCCTCCAGAGACTGATTCAGCTTGACCTCTCCTCGGATGTCTATGTCTATGACGCCAAAGTGACAGCTGTTGTCTTGCCTGAGCATGATAATGCCCAATATGTAATCCGAGCCTGTTAAGTGTTCAGTAAAATTTTGCTCCGTGGCAGGCTCACTTACTGTGATTGCCCGACCGGACATTTTCCCATCTTGTTCTTTCTGTTTTACACGGTACTGCCCGTGGGCACTTTCGTACCCACGAAACAGTTCCATAAAGGATTTAACATCCATGATGTTTACATTGCTTCTTCAGATTGGACTGGGGTTGCTTTTACGTCCCCAGTATTTATGCGTGTTTTAAAGTCTCTTGCTTCAAGGTAAAGATTAGCACCATTAGGTAGCTGATTTAATATACCGCCAGATTTAGCATCGTACAACATCTCAACATTCCAACCAAACCAACTTCCTTTATCATTTTCCTCTGGGACTGTGGTCAGCTTGTACGCTGTCCAAAACATCGCAGGATTGATGGTGTTGCCTTCTTCTGTTGGATGAGGAATTTGTAAACGGTTAATCATCGAGTTCCATCTGCGAGCTTTTTTGAGTTGACTACTGCTCATGCTGAGGACTGCTGGGGTGTGACTACCGTCTTTATCTATTACAAATAGGAAGTATTCCGCATTGACGACTATTTCGGTGCCTTGGTCTGTGATCATTTTTCCGTCCTGATTTTCACAACCTGATAACACCGAGGCGTCGTTGCCGTGATCGGCTACAAAACCACCTCTGTCGGGTTTCCACTCCACATGGGCACGCCTGTAACTTAAAGGTATAACCGTTACACCCTCCTCACCATCAAACACCTTGTTGCTAACTGAGTCGTAAATGTGTCCAGCCTCAGCACCCTCCACATACGATCCATCACGTTTGTTGACTTGTGGGGAAAGAGCCTGAAGGATCGACAGTCTTGGGATCATCATATCCTCTTGTGTCATATTCTCTGCTGCTGTGCCTGCGTCTTCAATTAACAAAGATGGGTCGACTTTTGTTGCCACTTCTGTATTTTGTTTCTTCACTACTTTAGCCATATCATTTATCTCCTTTTTCGATTTTAGCTACACGACCTGTGTAAATTTTAAATGTCTCGTGAGGAACTTGCTTACCCTCAGACAAACGTTCTTTTATAAAGGCTTTAAGAGTGCCTGCGTGTACGTCGGTAAACTTTTTGTAGAAGATTTTTTTAGCGTCTAGGTCTTTAATAAACTTGGTACACTCAGCATCTTCCTTGCTACCGAACTGAATCCGTACATTGTTTTTAATAATGTCAGACCCACCATTGTCCCGCAACCACTCCAGCCCATCATACTTCCGCTCTGCTAACTGGAGTTGCTCCTCGCCACGTGCACGCTCAATAGCGGTGGCGGTGGGTAGAGCAGCACTGATGACTTCGCTGACTGATACCTTTGCTCCGTTGTTAAGTGTGAAGTTACGAATGTTCAACTCCTGCATCAAATCAGGTAGGGTTGATTCGGCTAGTGTTCTGAGGCTTTGCTTCTTTAACCGCAGTTGAGTTTCCAGTTGCTCAACCTCTTTTTCAAGCTCCTGCATCTGTAGCCCAACTTTAGCAACTGCACCTAAATCTCCGGACGAAGGTGCCACGTCCTCAAGCAAATCAATTGTCATAATTTTCCTTTCTTTAGTTCGAGGGTAACAGGCATGTACCAGCCTTTGCGTCTATCCCTTTCACCCTCCTCGATATTTCGCTCCCAACGGAGCACCTGCACTTGTGGGGACTTTTCTGCTGCGATCATACAAGTTATCATCACTGCGATTGGGTCACCACCTCCTGGCCACAACAAGTAATCGTTGGGTCCGAAGTTTTCCATAATGCGTCTGGCTTTTAAGATGCTTGGTCCTGGAAGGAATTGAGGTTTTTCATTTGCTTCAAAAACCACCTCCAACTTACCATACCGAGCAGCATCTGTTAAGTCAGGCATCCACCCAAATTTATTCTTTACTGGGCGATTTACTACATACACTGTTGTTAACACGCTTTGCTCCTTTCTCAATGTGAAAATAAGTATAGCCTATATTATACTATAAGAAAATATTTCACAAAAAAAAATTAGTGTGTGAAATTTAGAAAAATGTGGTAACGATGGTTTCGGTTGTGTAATTGTTATTAATTATTAATTATTTACTAAAGTTTCCGAAGTTTTATTTTAAGGGTAACGTAAACCAGTGTTTGGTAACGATAAAAAAGTTGTAGTGTAATTAGCGGTTATGGTTTAATATATAGTATGAGTTTCTTCTTATGTGGTCTTAGAGTGTGGTTAGTGTTGGTCACCTCCTAGGGTTATTCCTAGCCATGCTCTCCTTTTGTACTGAGGCTGTTACTTTTTGCACAATCAGAGATTGCTACGAGGTTGAACAATCAGAGCTGGACAAACGGCTGGATTGGTGCGATTATAAAAGTAAAATGATTATGTTGGTTGTGCACTGGAAACAAATCAATCGGTTTCAACAGGTGCGATGGGTGGCTGGAGGTAAGGAAGTTGTTTGCATGAAACGTATCCCAAATATGTTTTTAAGTGGGCAGGAAACTGAACAGCAACTGCGGTGGTTGGAAAAGCTAAGATGCTCGGTGCAGAATTTAAAAGTGGATTCGGTTTTGGCAGGGCAAAAATATTTTAATGATTGTGTAGAAAAGACTTTACTTCTCTGGCCAGAAAGACTATAATATATATATTGGTTGAGGGAAACCAACTAACTGAGAAAGGAAAAATATATATGAAATTCAAACTTTACAATTTTGACAGACTTACCAAGGAAGAAGTAGATTTTGTAAACGAAAATGGTCATGGGAGTCTTCCTAAGCATGAGGTGAGCATGAGACTTGGGCATGGAACGAGCGACAGAAATCGTATAGAAGTTTTGAAGATGGTGGGTGAATGTTTTGAAACAGGCTGGTTTAACCATGTAGCAAATGTGACTTGCGATACTTTTGATGATGTGTTTCGGTTAACAAATGATCCAAGTGTGACTGAAGAGGAATATAACAGTTGTGTTGAAAGGTTGCTCCCAATGCACAGTGTTTCGGTTGGTGATGTTGTTGAGAATGAAAGTGGTGAAAAGTTTTTATGTGACCGCTTGGGTTGGACTAGGGTTTAAATTTAAGGGGGAGAATTTCCTCCTCCTCTATTTTTTAGAAAGGAAAATATATGGCTTACATTTCTACTGAAGACGTTAAAAAGATTCGGGTTGCTCTGAAAAAAGAGTTTGGTAAAAAACTAAAATTCAGTGTTCGCAGAGTAGGTCACCACTCTGTTGATGTCACGATCAAATCTGGGGAGCTTAATTTTTTTGACATAATGGGAACTCCTGGCAGACCAGTTCTAATTAACCACTATCGTTTGGATAGTTTTGGGGAGCACAAACCTTTGTTTGAGAAAATTGTTAAAATCATCAAAACAGCACCAGACAATAAATGGCGTAATCATAGTGACTTGGTGAGTGATCATTTTTTTATGTCATTTTATTTTTATATAAAAATTAATTATGGAAGAACATAGGGACTTCAGGTCCCTTTTCTTTTTGCTGAAAAACGGTTACACTTATTTGAAAAAAAGTTTAACAAAAACATTATGCCTAAGAAAAAAGTTCAAGTGCAGAGACCTGTAAAAGATGGGCCACCTGTAAAGCCAAAAGCCTGGAACGGTAGGTTTCAGTCGGTTGAACCAATGAAGAACCAAAAGAAAGCTAGAAAAGAACCATACAAATGGAACCATCATGCAACGGTAAACTGGATAATGGGACAAGCAGATCCGGTGGGGTTTTTATCGCAAGTTATGCAGGGTAAAGAGATTTTTCCTGTCTATAGCCAGCAAGAAAATGGTGAAGTTCAAAACATTGGCAAGATTTCCGCTGACCCCGAACTAAGAGTCATGGCAGCAAAGACTTTGCTCGGGAAATGTGTACCAGATTTAAAAGCAGTAGAGATAAAAGCTCAAGTTGAGCAACATAAAATTTTAGATGTAACAAGGCTATCAGACAATGACCTCACAACGATTGAACGAGTACTTGAGCACGCTGTCATTGACGGAGATCCGAGCAGAGAAGATGCGGAGGTCGTTAAGGGAGTTCACAAAGAGCTCTTGGCCAACGATTGAACCTGGACGGGATTTTTACGATAATTGGCACATAGACGCAATATCTGACCATTTACAGGCAGTTGTAGAGGGGAAGATCCGCAGACTGATCATAAACATTCCACCAAGGCACATGAAATCAATTTCGGTGGCAGTGGCACTTCCTGCATGGACTTGGGCTGTTCAGCCAGAGAAACGCTTTTTGTTTGCCAGCTACGCCTCCAGCCTGTCGATTAGAGACTCGGTTAAATGCCGAAGGCTTATAGATTCTCCTTGGTACAAAATGCACTTTGGAGATATGTTTGAGCTGACCACTGATCAGAATCAGAAGCAACGGTTTGAGAACAGCAAGACTGGTTACCGGATAGCAACCTCAGTGGACGGAGCGTTAACTGGTGAGGGTGGAGACATTATTGTGATTGATGATCCGCACAATGTTAGAGAGGCAGAGTCGAGCACTGTCCGAGAGGGTGTTCTTGAATGGTGGGATCAAGCCATGCAAACTCGCCTTAATGACCCGAAGACTGGAGCGTTTGTTCTGATAATGCAACGAGTGCATGAACAAGACCTTACTGGGCACATACTCGCTAATGATCTAGAGGGCGAGTGGGATCATCTCTGCCTTCCAGCCAGATACGAGATCGGTCATCCGACACCTACTCGCTCAAGTTTGTTTTTTACTGACCCTCGTACTGAGGAGGGCGAGTTGCTTTGGCCAGAAAGGGTTGATAGTAAAACTATGAGTGTGTTGGAGAAAAGTTTGGGCAGTTATGCTTCGGCTGGTCAACTGCAGCAACGCCCAATGCCTAAAGGTGGCGGAATATTAAAAAAAGAGTGGTGGGTGCCATGGGAAAATGAGTATCTTCCTGAAATTGAGTATATACTACAAAGTTGGGACACTGCTTATGGGACAAAGGAGCAAACATCTTATTCTGCTCGGACTACTTGGGGAGTGTTTAGGGAGAAGGGTCAAATTAATGCAATTGTTTTAGATATGTGGTATGATAGGGTAATATATCCGGAGTTACGCAAAATTGCTCAGGAGAGCTATGACGAATATGAGCCAGACGCAGTGTTAATTGAAAAGAAAGCCAGTGGCCAGAGTTTAATTCAGGATTTACGTATGGCAGGAGTTCCTGTTATTGCCTATACACCTGACCGAGATAAACAGGCTCGTGCTCATGCCAGCTCTGCTTTGCTAGAGGATGGCAGAATATTTTATCCTTCTAATCGTAATTGGGCAAAAGACTTAATAGATATTTGTGCAGCATTTCCTGCAGGAGACAATGATGATATTGTGGATACTTGCACACAAGCATGGCTGAGGTTACGCAAAGGATGGTTTGTGACACACTCGGCTGATTATGATGGCGAAGACGAGTTGCCAAAGAAAAGGATGACAGTGTATGGCTGAGAATGATAATATTCCCTTTGCAGAGGGAGCACCACCGGATGATTTACAGATTGAGGTTTTAGGCAATGATGTTTTGATTGGAGATCCTGATTCTGATTTACCGCCAGAAAAAGATTCCGCATTTGATGATAACTTGGCTGAGGACATGGATCACAAAACGCTTGATCGGATTGGTAGTCAGCTCATGGGCTATTACAACAACGACCGAGAATCAAGATCCGAGTGGGAGAATCGTTACAAGTCTGGGCTGAAGACATTAGATGTTGAGGGTGGTTTAGAAGAAGGCGAAGAAGAACGAGCCAGTCGGGGATTGAGCACTGTTATTCACCCGATGATTGCCGAGGCTGCAACCCAGTTCAATGCTCGTGCTATTGCCGAGCTGTATCCTTCGGGTGGTCCAGTTAAAACAGTTATCATTGGCGAACCAAACGAAGAACTAGAAGACCAAGCTCGCAGAGTTAGAGAGTTTCTGAACTACCAAATTACTCAGGAGATGCCGGAGTATTTCCCTGACCTAGATCAGATGCTTTTTCAACTCCCGTTAATTGGTCATACATTTAAAAAAATATGGTGGGACGCTAACCTCCAACGCCAACGTAGCATGTTTGTGAGGGCAGAAGACTTTGTTGTTTCGCCAGAGAGTAATGATTTGAGAACATCGGTTCGTTACACTCATGTTATAAGGATGCCAAAAAATGAATATAACAAATATGTTCAAAATGGTTACTATATGGCTGTCAAAAGCGACCCAGACAATGCACAGTATGGTGACGACACAGTGGGTCAGATTGAAGGTGTGGATAAGTACGGTGAAGGAACGCAAGATAAAATAATGACGTTGCTGGAGATGCACGTTTATCAATCGTTTGAAGACGAGCAAGAAGAGGACGAGGTGGCGTTGCCGTATGTTGTTACAATAGATGCGGATTCAGAAAAAATTGTAAGTGTGCGAAGAAACTGGCACGAAGACGACGAGAACAAAGAACGTCGCAACTGGTTTGTTAGCTATAAATTTCTTCCAGGGATAGGGTTTTACGGTTTTGGACTTTTTCATCTGATTGGTGGTTTGGGTAAGGCTGCAACTGGTGCATTGAGAGCTTTGCTTGACTCGGCTAGTTTTGCCAATATGCAAGGTGGCTTCAAGTTAAAGGGCAGAGTGTCCGGTGGTGATTTAGAAGTTAATCCTGGAGAGTTTGTAGATTTAGACGCAACTGTTGACGACATAAATAAAAGCATTATGCCGTTACCGTTTAAAGAGCCCAGTGGCACTTTGTTTCAGTTGCTAGGGTTTATTGTTGAGGCTGGGCAGAGGTTTGCAGCCACAGCAGATTTAAATGTTGGAGATGTTAACCCAAACGCTCCAGTTGGTTCTACGGTTGCTTTAATAGAGCAAGGCAGTAAAAGTTTCAGTGCTATTCACAAACGGCTTCACCACTCTCAAGGAGAAGAGTTTAAACTGTTAGCACAATTAGACGCAGAGTATATGCCGGAGCAGTTAGAGTTTAGCGTTGCAGGAGCCAATGCTTTTATTTATGCTAGAGACTTTGACGAGCGAGTGGACATTGTTCCGGTCAGTGACCCGAATATATTTAGCACAGCACAACGCATTGCCCAAGCACAGGCGATTCTTGAGATGGCAAATAGTGCTCCCGAACTCCACGACCGATACAATGCTTACAAGCGAATGTACGAAGCAATCCGGATACCCAATATTGAGGAAGTTTTAAAAGAGCCGGACGAGGCTGTGAGGCTTGATCCCATTGATGAGAACATGTCGGTGATGTACGGCAAAGCGATCCGAGCTTTTCCTGAGCAAGATCATCAGGCACACATCTTGGTTCACATGCAGTTTATGCAAGATCCGTCGCTGGCTGGCAACCCTGTTGCTCAACAAAGTATGGGACCAATACTAACTGCTCACATTGCCGAGCATATTGCGTTGCTGTACCGTCAACGAATGCAAGAAAGTATCGCAATGCCGTTGCCTAATTTGCCTAATTTACGTGATCCGCAATTTAAGTTTGAGGACATTGATCCGGAAACCGACATGATGATTAGCCAGAGAGCTGCACAAGTGGTTCAACAGGCACCTCAAATGCAAGCCATTGCCGGGATTGCTAATATGGGAGGTCAACAACAGAGAGATCCATTACAATATGCGCAACAACTTGCCGAGCTTGAGGCTCAATCACTACAACAACGGACACAAGCTCAGATTGCTGCCGACCAAGCCAAAGCACAGTCCGACATTCAGATTAAACAAGCCGAAGCCCGTCAAGACATGGAAATAGACGCAGCCAAGGCACGAGCCGACCTTGAGGCAAAGGTCAGGAAATTAGAAGCTGACTTACAACTGGAGCGTGAAAAGAACGCTGCAAAAATACAAATGGAAGCAATGAAAAATGTACAACCTCCCACCAATTAATCCAGCAGCATTCTCAGGCAACCAAGCTCCTTCGCAACTACCAGCACAGCCCATGGACGCTGAAATGTCGGAATATCTGCTTAGAAAGATAGAGGAGATAAAACGTAGAATGGGTGCTGAGGGAGCAAGTCTCGGTGCTTTTAGTAGTATAATAAAAAATTTAGGAGAACAAGATGGCTAGTATTGATGTAGAAAATATTGATGTTTTGGCAAGTGATTTTGAAAACAAGATGGGCTTTGCTCATAACAGTGCAGGACTTGAAATGACCGACGGTCAGCTCGTCAATTTTATGTTGCTTTGCAATCACGAGATGTTGGGCTTTGGTGACGAGGACGAGGAGATGATGGAAAGCGAACCTCATGGCGAAGTTAAAATTGTAAAGATGGGTAAGGGTGATGCTCGGGAGATGATGGATAAACTTTTAGGTCATGATCCGTTAAGACTTGTGGAGTAAGTATTGGCCAGACTAATTACCAAAGTAATAAAGAGTCTTCTGCCCAAAGACTTAGGATCTTTAGGCAATTTAGAAGAGGCTAAAAGTGCAGGTGCTCTTGTGCCTCTGGACAAACAGGAAGTTGTCCCTTCTCGTAGGGAGTTTTTAAAAAAGGCAGGAAGCACAGCAGTTCAAACCGCATTGCCTCGTGGGGCATTAGCAACTTTAGCAAAAGAAGCAATTAAAACTCCTTTAGCAAAAGAAGCAATTAAAACGCCCTCTCTTCCTAGTTTAAGTTTAAGCGGTTTAAGTTCTTTTAAAAATAAAATGGATCAGTTAGTTGAAATGGCAGTTGATGAAGGTCGGGAGATGGACTCGGAGCTTATGATGGACATGGATGAGGCTGATTTTATTAAAGATTTATTAGAAATGGAGATAGGAGATGTAGAAGATTTTGAGGGGAGTTTTCTCGAAGATATGGTTGATGAGCTAAGAGAAAAATATCCTGAGGCAACTGATCAAGAAATATTTGATAAATTTGGATCACTTTTTTCTGGTGCTCCTAAAATTTTTGCTAATGTTATACCTCAATCAAAATTAAAGTATGATGCTGGTGATTAATGGCTAAAATTACCAAAATAATAAAGACTTTATTGCCCAAAGATTTAGGTTCTTTAGGCAATTTAGAAGAGACTAAGAGTGCAGGTGCTCTTGTACCTTTGAAAAAGCAGGAGTTTGTCCCTTCTCGCAGGGAATTTTTAAAAAGGGCAGGAAGTACAGTAGCTCAAACCGCATTGCCTCGTGGAGTGTTGACAACTTTAATTGAAAAAGGATTAGAGCAGGAGCCAATTATTGGACCACCAGGAGAAATTAAATCCTTTGGTGGGACAGTATTCAAGAGCTTTGATCAAATGATGAATTTTCTCAAAGACCTCTGGGAGGTAAGAACAGGAGATCCGATCTCTAAAAAAGAGCTTTTGGAAAAAGACATGGCTGAATATTTAAACTATTTTGAAAATAACGATACTTACCACCAATCACCCGAAGCATTCTCCAAAGGAGCGAACATAGAGGTGCTTGACACTATTGAGTATGATGAAACAGAGGATGGACGAGAGCTAACAAAAGCTGTTGCTGATGTCAAAAAGAAATACTTTGGTGACAAAACAGTTGATTATGGTGGTGTTGCTGGTGATGATATAACGACAGAAGCATTTCGACTTGAGCATGGTCCCGATGCTCCAGAAAATGAGGAAGACGCTATTATAGAGTGGATAAAAAGCAAAGGCATAGAAGAAACACCTTATTACAAAAAACTTAAATCATTTAGAAATATTACATTCGATGATAAACTTGAATGGATTCGAGAACAAGTTAAAAAGAAAAAGTAATGCCAGTCTATAAAGTCAAAAACGGTTATCGTTGGGGAAAATCAGGTAAAATATATAAAACCCGAAAACAAGCCGAAAAACAAGGTCGAGCAATTTACGCATCAGGATATAAAAATGGTAGCAAGAAAGTTTAGAAAAGTTGCAAAAACTAAAAAAGGAGTTCCTAAGAGCTATCTCTCGGGAGCAAGGAACAAAAAAGCAAAAGAAAAAGAAATTTTATCAACAAGAGAAAAGTACAAAAAGGGTCAATACATAAACATTAAGAAAGTGAGCGAGAGTCGTGCCAAACAAGCCAAAACCTAAAGTAAGCAAAAGTGATGAAAAATTTTTAAAAGATAAAGCTAAAAATAGCAAATTTACTTATGGTCAGCTGAAAAATGTTCTGAACCGAGGCAAAGGTGCTTATTTGAGCAGTGGTAGTAAAAATGTGAGTATGACTGCTTGGGCTAGAGGCAGGGTTAATAGTTTTGTGAGTGGTAAGGGTGGTGCGAGAAAAGCTGACGCAGATTTATTGAAAAAGAAGAAAACATGAAAAAAGGACTATACGCAAACATACACGCAAAGCGTAAAAGAATCAAAGCTGGGTCTGGTGAGCGTATGAAAAAACCAGGAGCTAAAGGCTCACCAACAAAGGCTAATTTTAAATCAGCAGCAAAAACTGTTAGGAGAAAACGATCATGAAAAAATCCGTACAAGCACCAAAAGGTTTCCACTGGATGAAATCTGGTAACAGTTATAAGTTAATGAAAAATCCGGCAGGTGGTTACAAACCGCATAAGGGAGCAAGCACTAAAGCAAGTTTTGAAATTCAAAAGGTGCACAAAAGTTAATGGCAGAGTATAAAGGCAAAAAAGTAAAGCTCAACAACCCTCGAAGAATTAGAAAGGGGGAAACCAGCTATGGGAAAAAGAAAAGCGTGGTTTACGTCATGGATGGGGATAGGGTGAAGCGTGTGACGTTTGGTGATCCGAATATGCGTATTAAGAAAAACCAAAAAGGTCGTAGGAGTAATTTCCGCTCAAGACACAACTGCGATAATCCTGGTCCAAAAACAAAGGCACGTTACTGGTCGTGCAAGGCTTGGTGAGTTGTGGCTGGTGTTCTTAAAAAATTAGCAAAGGAAGGTATTGAGAATGCTTCTGACTTTTTAAAAAGTTTTCGCAAAAAGACCTATTACCATGTTTCACCAAACCCAGATATTGAAAAATTTGAAGTCGATTACCCATCATCCTTTGGTGATAGAGCAACAAGAGGTGCCATATATTTTACATCAGACCCTACATATGCTGAAGACATACTGGAAGAATTAGAAGAAGCCAGATACTCATTTGATGAGCTTGGAGATAAGGAATTTGAACCTTATACAACCTACCCTGTTAAAATAAAAAAAGGAAAAATATTTGATTTTACAAATAAAAAGCAAATGGAAAAATTAGAAACTAATTTAAGATCTGCTTTTTCAAAAAAAAATTATAGAGATTATGCTTGGCTTCAATATGTTAATGAAATTGGTGAAGGAAATTACAAATATCTAGAAGATCCAGATGTACAAAAAGTTCTTAAAAAATTAGGCTTTAGAGGATATAAAACGAGTGAGCCAGGAACAGTTGGATTGTTTTACCCTGAAGATGTAAGGTCTATATTTGGCAAGTTCAACCCTGAAGATGCAAAATCAGGTAATATATTAAAGGCAGTTGTGCCTGTAGGTGGATTAAATTTATTAGGAGCAACTAATGGCGAAAGCGAAAATTAAAAAAGTAGCACAGGCAGAAATACGAGCAGCAAAAAGTTTTTTAGAAAAGCGAGGAATAAAGTCCAACGAGATTAGTCCTAAAAAGTTTGCTCAATTGGCCAAAAAACTCGATAAAGGCTTTCAAGAAGTATTGCAAATCCTTGCTGCCACCCTTTCCGCAGGTCAAGTGTGATTGATGGCTAAGATTTTACCAGAATCTTTTTATAAAGTTTACCAAGAGTTTGTTGACCCTGTGGCCAAGGTTGTAGCTCCTGGATATAAACCTCGACCAACCTCTATAGATTTACAACCTTTACCAGAACCAGAACCAGAACGTCCAGCAGAGCTAACCCAGTTGCCACCAGCTTCTGTTCAAGACACGACTCGTGATTTTGTTCGTAATGTAATAAGCAAAGCAGGAGTACCACGTGACAAAGCACAAAGTGCTGCTAGGTATATTGTTGGCGATATTAATGCACCTTTAACACAAGGTGGTATTGGAGCTTTGGACTTTACTCCGGCTGGTTTATTGTTTGCTGGTCAACAAGCATACCGAGATTTAAAAGAAATAGATCCTAAAGTGGATCCGATTTATTCACCTATTTTACCAATGGCTGATTTAGGGTTGTCGGCTGTCGAAGCAACTGTGCTGGGTAAGCCAATGGTTACAGCTCTGAAAAACCCTGCTGTAAAAGAGTTTGCAAAAAATTTATCAGAAAAACTCAAACCAACAGAATTAAAAGGTCCACTGTCACAATTATCACGATTGAATCAACTTAACATAGTTCCTGGTGGTCCCAAAGGTGCTTTAACTAATTTGCCTTACCAAGACCAAGAAGGATTTTACAGCGTTGTACAGGAAACAATCCCGTTAATTAAACGTGGTAAGGGGACTGGGCAAGATTTTGTTAATGAGATGAGGTCGCAGGCTGTAAAACAAGGTTATCCTGTAAAGTCCTTCAATAATGAAATAAAAGCAATGGATCTAAATTTAGATTCTGAATTTACTAAAGAAAAATTTGCACAGCATCTTAATGATAAGAGATTTACGGTTAATGTTGTTGAAAACAGAGATATCGACGAAATCGAAGACCGAAACCAGCTTGAATTTGATCTTGACCGTGGAAAGCCAGGAGAAACTGCGATAATGATTCATGGTGAGCACGTCCTTACTATGGTCCGAGATCCTGACTCCTCCAACCCCATGCAACGAAAGTATTATATAAAAACGACGGATGGGGAGCAATTGACAGATTTCACTGCAAGCACTTTAGCAGAAGCTGGAGTCCAAGCAAGAATGTTTTTAGACAGAGAAGGGTACACGGATGGTGCTGCATCAACAGGATTAAAGTGGATGGATGAGCATGCTTTGTCTGATCTGGTAGAGATTGATGAAGAAGAATATATGATGCCACCACAGCAAAATAGAAGAGAATTTTTAATAACTTCTCCTGAAGTTGGAGAATTTAAAAAAGGTCATTTTAACACACCAAAGGATACTGTGGTGGCGAGTGTGATGGCTTCTGACTGGAATGCTCCTGTTAAAACAGCAGACGACAGTATTTCGCCAAACGCTACAATTTTATACGGTGATGAGCTGCAATCGGATCATGCAATGGCAAACAGCAGACGACAGCAAAGAACAAAAATTATGGAAGGAGATGTGTTCCCGTTGTTAGATGACCTTGAATATTTGGCAGAGGCATTTGAAATGTTAGGCGTAGATGCTCGCCACCACTCAAATTATCGAAAAGGAATTTTATATGCTGCGAAAAAAATTAAAAATGCGAGTATGGCGGAATCAAATCCTTCTGCACCATATTATACTGCTATGTTTGCCGATGACGTATCAGATGCAATTACGCATATGATACGAAGTCTGAATGAAATTGTTTTGTCTGGAGATCAGATTGATGAGGTTTTAAAAAATCCAAGATTGAAGTCTATTATTTATGGCGACAGCAAACTAACTCCTGACTCCTACGATCACAGAACCTTTCCCACGCTCGTTGGCTCGGCTGATTACACCAACAAGAATAGTTTAGCTGAGAAATTATCTTCTGCTGCAGCAAAACTAACTCAAATAGGAAGTGTGCACACAAAACCGAACTCCGATGTTCCCAATCCTTGGCAAGATACTTGGCACGAGTTGGCGTTGAAGAAACTTATGAGACAAGCAGTCGATGAAGGCTATACTTATGTCATGGTTCCTAAATCAGAAACTTTAGTTACAAAATGGAGTCCAGGTCCAGCAACAAAAGAAGCTCCCCAAGGAGCTTACAGAAAAATGTATCAAACGGTTTATGATCGTAAAATCCCTAGTGTTTTACAAAAGTATGCTAAAAAATATAATAGTGAATTAACGGATGGGGAGATTGGGAGAGCTGATTTTGGAGACGAGCCAGGAATGGATGAATCAAACCTTCCGGTAACTCTGATTAGAATTACTCCAGAGATGAAAAAAGCTGTTAAGCAAGGACAACCCTTATTTAATATTGCTGTGGGAACCGCAGCAGGTGCTGGAGCTTTATCGACACTAGATCAAGAGGAGCCAGCTCAATAATGGCAAGAGTTACCAGAGCAATGAAGTTGCTTGCAACCCGACCAGAGCTGGGTAATTTCTTAGAGTCTATAAAGAATAAAGCTGATAAAAAGTTGGCTGAAAAGTACATAGATCCTCGTTTACAGCGTTTTATAGATGAGAATCCGGAGCTGGTAGATGTTTACGAACCCCAACAGCTTTACGATGCTTTTACTCCAACAGTCACTCCAGAAGGCACAGTTGTACCATCACAAGTTGTTACCATCGCTCCGTCAGATTTTAGAAAACTCGCAATGCCTTTACCAGAGTCTGATCAGGCAAAAATGGACAATGCGTTGAGTATGATCGGTCAGGAAAGGCAAAAATATTTACTAGACTATATGCCTTTTTTGCGTTACAGTGTAACTCCTGAAGCACCAGCAGTTTACATTAAAGGGCATCAAGGTCGCCATCGCACTCGAGCCATGAGTGAGTTGGGTTATCCTTATGGTGTTTTTAAAATGAATCCTGATCAGAGATTTATTGATTTTGAAGACCGATCAGCGAGAGATAAATTTTACCAATTACAAGAAAAGTTAAAAGACCTGCCTGTTGATACTCCTGTTTACGGTGAAAGGATGCAGGCTTTGGACTTTGAGGATGCTATGGATCTGAACGAGTACAATCAAGCCATGGATAAAATATCTGAAGAACCACCTGTTGGTGTTTTAGGCCAGCTGATGAAAATTTTTGGCGTTGGTGGTTTAGGTGTTGGATTAACAAAAGACGAATAATTTATAGAAAGTAATATATAATATGAACCGTAGTCAATTTTCATCATTAATATCGAAAGGAAGTAAAATGAAATATGGAAATATGAAAAAAAAGAAGCCAATGAAAAAGATGGTTAAAAAGCCAATGAGGAAAAAAGGTGGAAAATACTAATAATGACGTTGTTGAAGTTCATGTGACAGGAGTTTCCATCTCCGGAAAGGTAAACAATGACACTAACGGAAGTGATGAGGAAGGCGAAACAGAAGCTCCAGGAACAGAAAACAACGATAGCAAATGATATGGTATCAGGACGTATGACGGATTTTAATGGTTATACGAGAAACGTCGGGGTGGCAGAAGGCTTACAACAGGCTTGTGACATTATTGACGAATTTATTAAAAAACTAGACGAAGAGGATGAATAACATGTCTCATCAACATGATTTACCAGTACCAATGGGCTGGAAAATTTTAGTAAAGCCCAATGAACCAAAAAAACATACCCAAGGTGGTATTGTGATCCCAACCAAAGCAATCGAAGCAGAAGAGTATCTAACAGCACATGGTACAATTTTAGCTATGGGTGATTTAGCTTATAGAGAAAGAGATACAGGTGCAGTTTGGAAATCTCGTAATTTTCCAAAAGTTGGTGATGATATTACTTATGGCAAATATTCAGGTCAGAAACTTATTGTTAATGGCCAGAAAATGCTTTTATTAAACGATGACGAGGTCACTTCTATCCTTCCCGAAGGAGCTGAAATAACCTCTTATATTAATTAGGAGATTGTTATGGCTGAAGATCAGATAAAAGAAATAGAACAGGAAATAGACAGTAAGGTTGCAGAACAAAAAAATTCAGAAGAGGATTTTCAGATTGAAATTACCGATGCTGAAGAGCAAAAGCCTGAACAAAAAGTGGAGCAAGAAACGACTGAAGAGCAATATGGAGCAAAGGTACAAAAAAGAATTAAAAAATTAATATCAGAGCGTAAAGCTGCTGAGCAACAGACTGCTGAACTCCAGCAACAATACTCTCAGTTGCAGGCTAGACTAGATCGTTTAGAAAAAGGCACTCAGCACCAAGCCGAAAACAACTTTCAAAAACGCTACCAAGAAACCAGATCAGCACTAACTAAGGCTGTAGAGGAGGGTGACACAGAAGCTCAAGTTAATTTTTCAGAGCAGTTGGCTGACATGAGAGCTGCGATTAGAGTTAACGAGTTGCAGAAATCACAAATTACACAACAACAGCAACCTCCTGCTCAACCAAGATCTAACGAACCAGCACCTCCACAGAAAGCAATGAGCTGGTGGCGAGAAAATGAATGGTTCAACTCTGCAGGTTTTGAGAAAGAAACTGCTGCTGCAAGAGCCATAGACGTTCAATTAGACCTGGAAGGTTTGGATAAAAATTCCTCCGAATATTACGAAGAATTAAATAATCGTTTACGAAAAATATATCCAGAGTTAATATATCCTAAAGAAACACCAAAGCGAGCAAAAAGTAGACCGCCTGTTGCACCCACTGCTGGTGGCTCAGCTGGTGTTTATAAAGGTAACAGAGTTCGTTTAACGCAGGATCAACTTAGGATGGCCAGAGAGCTTGGTATAACAGATCAGGATGCTTTAAAAAAATATGAAGCAGAAGTTAGAAATCAATCAAGGAGGAACAACTAATGGCTAGACGAAATGTAAGAGCGAACGAAACTAGAAAAGACATACGAGTAGAAGAGGCTCGGCAGGAAACTGCATGGAAACCACCCTCTTTATTGGATGCTCCTGAACCTCGACAAGGAATGGTCCAAAGGTGGATTGCTACCTCGATTCAAGGTAAAGAAACTCCAGACAACGTGTATAAACGTATGCGTGCAGGCTGGAACCCACGTCCCTCGGACACAGTGAGTGATAAGAGATACCCAACTATTAATCACGGTCAATGGGCAGGTTGTATTGGTGTTGAAGGAATGTTGCTGTGCGAAATGCCTGTGGAAAAACACAGAGCAATGAAAGACTATTACTCCGGTAAAAACGCAGAGCAAAATGAGTCCGTCGCCAACGATCTGGAAAAATTGGGAAGACGCTCGGGGTTGCCAATATCGCAAGATAGGCAAACAACAACGAGTCGTGGTCAAGATGTATCGATCATGAATGATTAATTTATTGCTTTAGGAGAAAAAAGTAATGGCAAATGTAGACGCAGCATTTGGTTTCGTACCAGTACGAACCATGAGTGGATTTGCCCCAAGAGCCAATAAATACACCATTGCATCAGGTTTAGCAGAAAACATTTTTACAGGTGATTTGTGTATTATTGATGCGAATGGCCAAGTTACACCTCACACCGCAACAGAGGTTAATAACATTGGAGTATTTGGTGGGGTAAGTTACACCGCATCCGATGGTAGTTATGTATACAGTCAGTATTGGCCATCAGGCACAACAGCTACTGACATAATTGCTTATATTTATGACGACCCATATACTGTATTTAAAGTACAATCAGCTGGCAGTCCAGCACAAACTAATATTGGTAACTGTGCAGATGTAGTGGCAGGAACTGGTTCTACTACAACAGGGATATCGGGTTTTGAGATTTCAGGAACAATGGCTAATAGTGCAGCAACAGCTAAAATTATTGCTTTGTATGATGCTCCTGAAAATTCTTTTGGAACCAACGCTGTCATGGAAGTGCTTATAAACGAGCATCTTCTAAAAGACAGTGCTGGCATTTAATAGGAGGGTATAAACAATGGCAATGAATAGAGCTCAATTTGCTAAAATGCTCGAGCCAGGATTGAACACCCTCTTCGGTCTTGAGTATGATAGTTATCCACCAGAGCACGCTCCGGTGTTCGAAGCCAATAGCTCAAACAGAGCATTTGAAGAAGATGTTTTGTTAGAGGGGTTTGGTAATGCTCCGGTTAAGAATGAAGGTGCTGCTATATCATATGATACTGCAAGCCAGCAATGGACTGCACGCTATCAGCATGAAACAATCGCTTTAGCTTTCAGTATAACAGAAGAGGCAGAAGAGGATGGCCAGTATGGATCGATTGCTTCTCGTTACACAAAAGCATTAGCACGTTCAATGGCAGCAACTAAAGAAATTAAAGCAGCAAATATTCTTAACAATGCAACAACTGCTGGCTTTACAGGTGGTGATGGGGTGACTCTTTTAAGCACATCTCATCCAACTCGTAACGGGAACCAAAGTAACACATTGGCTACTGCTGCAGACCTTTCCGAAACTTCACTAGAGTCTATTCTTATTCAGATTGCTGATATGAAAGACGATCGTGGACTTAGGGTTGCTGCACAAGGCACAATGTTAATTGTCCCAACTGCTTACACTTTTGTGGCAGAAAGGTTACTAGAGTCACAGCTTAGAACAGGCACAGCTGATAACGACATCAATGCTATTAGGTCTGGTGGTTACTTACCACAAGGCTACCATATTATGCGTAGACTTTCAGACTCGGATGCATTCTTCGTCAAAACTGATGTTCCTGATGGCTTAAAAATGTTCCAACGCTCTCCTCTTAAAAAGGGCATGGAAGGTGACTTTGAAACAGGGAATGTACGCTATAAAGTGCGTGAAAGATATTCTTTCGGGTTTACTGATTGGCGTGGACTTTTTGGTTCCGAAGGAGCTGCATAACAAAATAAGGGGAGAGGCAATAGCCTTTCCCCTTAATCTTTAACTTCTGACAGCGTAAAGCTGACAATAGCCAAGACAGGAGATTAATTATGGCTAATACTACATTCACAGGACCAGTGCGGTCCAAAGATGGTTTCGATGCCATCATAACTAACAGCACAACAGGAGCTGTTACTAATACAATGTCTATGGAAACCTATGTGGCAACTGTAACCGTTGCTGACGGTGATACCACAGGCAAAGAATCTGCTATTGGTATTCCTTCTAATTTTATCCCAATGGGTGTAATGATAGCTGTTACTGGAGCTGCATCTAATGCTGTTAATTTACAAGACATAGGCACAGATGCCGATACGGATGGATTTGTAGACGGTATTTCAGCTGCAGTAAACTCAGTGGGATTTAAAGGGTTTTTCCCTTGCAATGGCGTTTTAGGAATGTCTGGAGGAGCTACTACAGCAGCCACTGCCACAGCAGATGAGGTTGAGATTGTTCTCTCTGGAGATCCCGGAGCAGATACTACTGTTGTTATGAAATTCTTTGGGCTATCTAGTTCTTCTGACGCTTCTTAGTAAGGAGGATAGATTATGGCAGACATTACAACATCAACTAAAATATCAGAAAGCACTCGTGAGGTCGTTTACGCTTTTCAGTATCAATATGTTGACACAGGTAATGAAAGTGCTGTGCTTAAAATAGATGTATCTGGGTTAAGTAATAGTGCAGATGGTAGTGCTTGCACAGGAGTTCGGATAGCAGAAATATGGTGGGTTATATCCGCAATGACTGTAGAGGTGTTGGCTGACGCAGACACAGACGTTATTATGTTGCATTTAACAGAAGGGCAAAGCGGTTACCAAAACTTTTCTACATTAGGAGGGTTGCCTACGAGCTCTGGTTATGGAACTAATGGTACAGGCGATATAAAATTTACCACTACTGGTGCAGGTGCAACAGGTGATGCTTACCAAGTTGTTATCCGAGCAATAAAGCAATACTAATGACAACTTCAGGCACAGTCGCATTTAGACCTAATGTAGAGGAAATAATTTCCGAAGCATACGAACGTTGTGGTATTGATGCTCAAACTCGCACAGGTTATCATGCTGAATCAGCTCGACGCAGTTTAAACATGCTTTTTTCCGAATGGTCCAATAGAGGTATAAACTATTGGGCTGTTCAGAATAATACTCTTAGCCTTGCAGCAGACACGAAAAATTATACTTTGCCTGTTGGTACAATAGATTTAATTGATGTTGTGGTGAGAGAAACGGTTGGTAGCACAACAACAGATACTTCTGTAGAAAGAATTAGCATAGCAGACTATAATCAACTGCCTAATAAAAGCTCTTCTGGTAAGCCTAGTCAGTATATGATTGATAAACAGTACACACCTGTAATTTACATATGGCAAGTTCCTGAAGACACTTCTTATAGTTTAGTTTATTGGTCAATAAACCAATTAGAAGATATCACAGAGTCTAATCAAGATGCAGATGTGCCCTATAGGTGGTCGGATTGTATTTGTGCAGGACTAGCAAGTAAATTAGCTATGAAGTATCAACCAGAAAAATTTGATATTCTTAACCAAGTTTATGAAAGGGCTTTTGAATTTGCAGCCTCTACAGACAATGATGGTGTTAGTATGAGGATTCGTCCAACAGGGTTAAATTTATCATAGTATGCTTAGGCGAGCAAAAGGCAAAAAATCAGTAGCAATTAGTGATATCACAGGTTTTGAAGTTCCGTATAGGAAACTAAAAACTACTTGGGATGGGCTGAAAGTTGAACCAGAAGAGTACGATCACAAACAACCTCAGTTAACTCCTAGGAAAAATATAATAGATGCTGTTGCACTTTTTAAACCTAGAGCAGATGCAGATCAGGAAGAGGTTGCTTTTTTTGTAGGCTACAATTATTCTTTAACACAAGATAGAAATAAAATAAATGTCGGCATTGCTGCAAAAGGCACAATAGGAAATTTTACAATATCGGTGAGCTAAGTGGTTAAATACGCAAAAGGCAAAAAATCAGTCGCTATGAGCGATATTAGTGGATTTAAAGTGCCGTATAAATCGTTGAAGACTACTTGGAAAGGTTTAAGAGTTGAGCCAGAGGAGTATGATAAAAAGCACCCTCAACTAAGACCTCCTAGGAATGTAATTGATGCAACATCACTCTTTAAGCCTAGACCGAGTTCTGATCCTGATGATGTAAGTTTTTTTGTAGGTTATAATTATGGAGATATATTTACTGACCCTAGACTGCGTCCAGGAGTAGGAGTAAATGCTGTGGGTGGGGTTGGTTTTGACCCTAGAACAGATCTGCTTATATCTACGGACACAGAGCCAAGTGGAGTTGCAGGCACTGGAGCAGTAGGAACAGAAGTCCCAGAGGCATCTATAACTGAAACAGGAGTTTCTGGTGCGGGAGCAATAGGGACAGAAACATTTGAAACCTCAATTACAGAGGTGGGAGTTGCTGCTACAGGTGCGGTTGGAACAGAAGTTCCAGAAGCATCTATCACTGAAACAGGAGTTGCTGGTACAGGTGCGGTTGGCAGCGTTTCGATAGAAACAAACAGAGCTTGGGGTGAAGACACTTGGGGTTCTGGAACTTGGGGACGTTAATATGAATTATACAGAATTGGTTGCTAATATTAAAAATTTTATAGAGGACGATTCAACTGAGCTATCAGACTCTATTAATGTAATAATTGCTCAGACTGAAGAAATGATTTTCCAAAAGTTGCCGAGCTTACCTTGTTTCAGAAACTCAGTCACAGGAACATTTGTTGTAGGAACTTCGGAATACACTGTTGCTAATGCTAGGATGATACGTCAGGTTTCTTTAACAGACTCTAGTAGTAATGTTAATTATTTAGATCATAGAATAGATTCCTATTTAAGAGATTACTGGAAAAACTCAGCAACAACAGGTACACCAATAATGTACAGCACTAAAAATGCTACAACTTCAGGCACAGTAATAACTTTAGCTCCAACTCCTAGTGCTACTCTTTCTTATCAGGTAGACTTCATATCACCAGAAACAGGTTTATCTTCATCAAATACTAACACTTGGATAGGAGATAATGCAGAGAATGTACTACTCTCTGGTGCTTTATATGAAACTTCAGCTTTTCTTAAAGCTGGAGAAACGCTAAAATTATATAAAGGACAGTTTGACGAGGCAATACAATTGTTTCAACAAGAAATGGCTCGTGATTACACGGCAGAATACAGCGGAGGGATTTAATGGCAATTACACAAGCAATGTGCACTTCGTTTAAATCAGAAATTTTAGACGAACAGCATGACCTTGCATCAGATACAATTAAAGTGGCGTTGTTTACTAGCAGTGCGAGTCTTGGTGCTAGTACCACAGCTTATTCAACAAGCAACGAAGTTAGTGGTAGTGGTTATACTGCTGGGGGAGTTGCTTTGACTAGCACTACGGTTTCAACCTCTGGCACTACAGCTTTTTTTGATGCTGATGATCCAACATGGACTTCAGCTAGTTTTACTGCACGAGGTGCATTGATTTATAATGACACTAATGGAGATAAAGCAATAGCTGTTTTAGATTTTGGTGGTGACTTTACAGTTTCTAGTGGGACATTCAAAATTGTATTTCCAGCAGCAGGAACAAATGCAATAATTAGGATAGACTAGGAGTTTAGTTATGGCTAGTAGTTATGTAAATGATTTACGACTCAATGAGATGGCAACAGGTGATGCCTCTGGTACATGGGGAAATGTCACCAATACTAACCTAGAGCTGATTGCTGAAGCGTTTAGCTATGGCACCGAAAACTTGGGCAGTGATGCTAATACTACTATTACAGTAGCTGATGGTGCAACAGATGAGGCAAGATCTTTATATTTGAAAATTACTTCTACTTCACTTAGTGCAGATAGAGAAGTGACCCTTGCTCCAAACACATTATCTAAAGTTTGGATTATAGAAAACGCCACCACAGGCGGTAAAGCTATAACAATTAAACAAGGCTCAGGTGCTACTATTACTATTCCTAATGGCGACGTGAAAATGGTTGCCACAGACGGTGCTGGGTCTAGTGGTGCTGTTTACGATTTATTAGTTGATTTGAACATTGCTACCAAGTTAACAATTAAAAACCCAGCCACGAGTTCTAGT